>ERZ1673702.67-NODE-67-length-162609-cov-17.494691_pt1 | contig 162609 bp, 154 predicted proteins | sample MGYA00580232_ERZ1673702 | MGnify/ENA primary metagenome ERZ1673702 (study PRJEB41218, sample SAMN15661792) | gut metagenome | host: Homo sapiens | place: Canada: London | collected 2015-08-20/2019-03-30 | study: EMG produced TPA metagenomics assembly of... | reverse complement strand
CCAGACAGCAGCTGGCGATTAACTCTCTGAGCCTTGCTTCTCAGGCAGCTCAGTCAGTTCTGAGCCTGTTCTAAACTAGAACAATAATGTTTCGAAAAGGCGGGAGAAATCCCGCCTTTTTGTATTTTAAAATTTTTTTCCATATATACAAGTGGTTACTTGTTGTCGTCAAAAACAGGTAAAAGTATTAATCTTTTGTTTAGTATTAATCAGTAAACTCTTAAACAGTGTCAATAAAGTATTGAGGTCATACTTTTTTTGTGCTAAACTAAAACCTGTAATGTCAGTAAGACATCACAGATAATGTGTTCAAAAGTATTTTGGAGAAAGACCATGGCAGATATTTCATTAACAGCAAGCATGCGTTCCAACCTGCTTTCCTTGCAGCAGACGCAGAGCTTGATGGATACCACTCAGGAAAGACTTTCCACCGGTAAAAAGGTAAACTCGGCGATTGACAACCCGTCGTCTTATTACACTGCGCAGTCCCTGACCAACCGCGCGAGCGACTTGAGTTCGCTGTTGGACAGCATGGGTCAGGCGGTTCAGACGATTCAGGCGGCCAACGAAGGTATTGAGGCGATTACCGAATTCGCTTCGCAGGCGAAGGCGATTGCCACTTCGGCCAACGATACTTCGGAAGCTGATTCGGTTGAGAATTATATGAAGCAGTTCGACGAAATTTTGAAACAGATTGACGGTATTGCGAAGGACTCCGGTTACAAGGGCGTTAACCTTCTGGATGGCGAAGATCAGGAACTGAAGGTTGTTTTCAACGAAGACCGTTCTTCTTCTCTGACCGTTAAGGGCGATGACGCTTCCTCCGAAGGTTTGGGGCTTGAGGCTTCTGACGGTAAATGGGCTACCAAAACTCCAAAAACCGCAACGGAATATACGACGAATCTGAAAAAAAATGCCGGTGATTTCGTTTATAAAGACGGTAAGGTTTACGAGGTTGCCAAAGCTATTGACGGTACGACAACCCAGCACAGTTTTGATGCGTTGGTTGCCGACGGTTCTCTGGTTGCAACGGAATATACCACAACCGACGGAAGCTTTAATGAAGTAAGCATCGACAAAGACGCCATCAGCAAATCCATTACGCAGGTTGAAGACGCCGTTTCCAAACTGCGCAACATGGCTTCGGTCTTCGGTAACAACTACTCGATTGTCGAGAACCGCGAAGAGTTCACTGAGAACCTGATTAACGTTCTTGAAGAAGGCGCCGACAAGCTGACGCTGGCCGACATGAACGAAGAGTCCGCAAACATGCTGGCTTTGCAGACCAGACAGCAGCTGGCGATTAACTCTCTGAGCCTTGCTTCTCAGGCAGCTCAGTCGGTTCTGAGCCTGTTCTAAGACAGAACAACAATGTTTTGAAAAGGCGGGGTTTCTCCCGTCTTTTCTTTTTTTATCATATCCGTTTTTCTCATTTTTGTCATTTCTTCTCTTCTTCCCTGTCATAGTCGACCTGTCATTTTCCGATTGTCCTCCTTCCTAGTCATTCCCGTACCTTCTATTTCTTTCGTCATTCCCCGGCTTGACCGGGGAATCCCTAGATTGCCGGATCAAGTCCGGCAATGACAGTGGGAGAAGGGGCTTGACCAGGGAATCTATAAGGGAGCGATCCCCCGGAACGCGCTGCGCCCGAGGACGACGCTAGTCTGGATGCCCGGGCTAAACCCGAACATGACCGAAAAAACGAGCAAGACAGAAAGAAAAAAAAGAATGGCAAAAAGGACTATGCTCTCCTCCCGCTCCCTGTTTGTACAAAATTTTTGGCACATCGTTTGCATATAAATTCTGCATAACAAACCGTTTGAACAAAATTTGCAGGCTTTATAAGAGTGTAGTTATAAACCGTAGGTTCAAATGGTATTGACAATTATTAATAAATGGTAAAAACTTTTGTTAATAAAAATTATAAATTTTGAGATAAGTTTTGGCTCGCCGGTGTGGTAACAATTAGAGCTGACACTGCAAAAATCAAGGCTTGTCGGGGATTAACAAAATACTTGGAGAAAACAATGGCAGATATTTCATTAACAGCAAGCATGCGTTCTAACCTGCTTTCTTTGCAGCAGACACAGGACTTGATGGACATGACCCAGGAGCGGTTATCCACAGGTAAGAAGGTCAATTCGGCAATCGACAACCCGTCTTCCTACTACACCGCCCAGTCTTTAACCAACCGCGCCAGCGACCTGAACGCTCTGTTGGACAGCATGGGACAGGGTATTCAGACCATTCAGGCGGCCAACGAAGGCATTGAGGCGATTACCGAATTTGTTCAGCAGGCAAAGGCGATTGCCAACACGGCGCGTGACAACGCCACCGTCAAGGGCGCGACTTCCAGCGGCACATACACGGCGGCTGACGATACGCAGAACATTACCGTTAAAATTGACGGCGTTGCCGATCAGGATATTGAAGTAACTCTGGCAGACACTGATACTTTGGAACAGGCTGCAACCAAAATTGCTACGGCGTTGAATGACGGCACCGACGGTGTTAAGGATGCCGAAGATACCGTAATCGGCGGTTTTACGGCAACGGTCGAAAACGGCCAGATTAAAATCAGCAACTCCAAAGGTATTGTGGCCAATGTCAGCGGTACGATTTCCGGTATTACGTTTAACGGCGAAATCGGCAACAGCACCCGTACGACTTCCATGAAGCAATATAATGAAATTCTGGATCAGATTGACCAGCTGGCCAAAGATTCCGGCTACAAAGGCGTCAACCTGCTGCAGGGCAATGATTTGAAAGTTGTCTTCAACGAAGACCGTTCTTCGTACCTGACCATTAACGGTACTTTTGCCGACACTTCCGACAAAGGTCTGAAAATCAGCCGAGCCGAAGACTGGACCAATCCTGACAATGAGGCGATTGACGCTTCTATCAGCGAGTTGGAAAATGCAATTACCTCCCTGCGTAACATGGCTTCCGAATTCGGTAACAACTATTCAATCGTGGAAAACCGCGAGAACTTTACCGAGAGCCTGATTAACGTGCTTGAGGAAGGTTCCGATAAGCTGACGCTGGCCGACATGAACGAAGAGTCCGCAAATATGCTGGCTCTTCAGACCAGACAGCAGCTGGCCATCAACTCTTTGAGCCTGGCATCCCAGGCAGCCCAGTCGGTATTGAGTTTGTTCTAATCCGGCGGCGGAGTTCAAAAAAGAGCGGTGGCGACTTCCACCGCTCTTTTTTATTGTGTTTAAACCCGATTCGACCTATAATCTATAAGTTAAGGAAGAAAACCGAAAGACAGAAGAATGCTTAACGATACGGAATTCAGCAGAAAAATATACAAAGAACTTTGTGAAGAATTCGGCGATAATTTTTTGGAACAGCCTGAGAAGTCTGTTTTTGAACGCGCCATTACCGCTAAGGACATCGTCAAATACAGCTCGGAAGAAATTGACGCCATTCAAAAGGAATATGACAAGGAAAACTGCCGCGAAATTTTTCAGGCCTATGTCGAGCACCGCATCAATCAGGAAGAGGTGCTGTTTTTGCTCAATTATTACCGCGACGGCATGAAGGCTTATCGCGAGGTCTACCGCGGCCTCTATGAAATTTACGGCATTCCGGAGCAGATTGCCTGCATGAATCAGCTCAACGGCGAACTGGAAATGCACATCCAGAAGATTCCGCATGTCGACGCCAAGAAAAACAGGATTATTACCGTCCGCGAAAACGTCGTTACCAATTACAGCCTTAAGGAGGTTACGCCTTTTACCTGTATGCGGCTGGAATACCGCGACAACGAAAACAATCCGGTTTACGTTATCCTTCCGGTTATGAAAAAAGCGCGCCGTGCGATTGAAAAAATTCAGGATTATCGTGTCGAACAAATGGCCGAAGTGCGCAAAATCAACGAGAGTTTTCAGCAGCACGGCGATGTTAACCGCCTGCAGCAGGAGCTTTCCGGCGTTCGCGGCCATCTTGACCGCGTCAATGACATTCTGCGCCTGACCATTACCCGCAAATATTATACCGGTGTCAGCAAAACCCGCAGCACGCTGACGCGGGCGCCCAATCTCGGCGTCAATCCGGCCGAAACGCGCAGCCTGTTTTATGACAACGACATGAAAAACTGCGCCCAGCTTAAGAAAAACGGCAAAAACTATTATGACGACAAGTTGTATCTGCATCTTTCGCTGGGCGGCGGACGGGAATTCAAGGCCGAGGTTCAGATAAAAATTGACGCCTTTTATCGCGCCGACCTTCAGACACATTTGCTTTATGAAGAGCAGCGGGCTTTGGAAGAAAATCTGAAAGCAAGCCGCAAAAAGATGTCTGCGCAGGAGGTTCAGCGTGCCGAATACCGTATTGAGGTCTTGAAAAAAGGCATTCAGAAAATCAATAAACAGGCCAACCACGAATATAATATGATGGTGCTGGAAAAAGTCCGTTGGCTGGAGGACGGCTACCGCGCGCTGCGTATCCCTCCCGATTATCAAGACGGCACCTACAAGGCCTGCCATGACCTCATTAAAAGCTGTTATATGGTGCGGCCGCATAAGATATTTGACGTTGAAAAGGAATTTGACTTCAGGGACAAGGACAACATTGCCATCGCCGCCCGCGGCAACTATGACCTGAAAAGCATCTATGAAATTTCCGGCCGCTATCGGGAAAGCATTTCGCGCAAATATTCGCCGCTGCACGATAAAATCGACGTAACCGGCAAGGACAGAACTTATCCGAACTTCATTTCCGTCCAAAAGTATGATCCGCGCAAAGACAAAAGCGATTGGGACGGTTATGGCAAAGCGCGCAAATTCCGCGTCGACATGAACCGCAACATTTATCGCGACAATTATGAACGGGATTACTGGCAGGATTATGACGCCGCCGAAAATGAGGTTGCAAAACGCGAAAAGAAATTGACGCGGCGCCAAATAAGAATATATCATAAAAACGTCAGTAAAGAGCGTGCGGAGATTGAAGTTCCGCTGAGCAACCGGTCGGAAGGCAGATAAGGGGGAAAAATGCGCAAATTGGTTTTGTTTTTGGTATCGTTGCTTTTTGCGGCCGAAAATGCCGCGGCGCAGGTGCCGGACATCGGGCAGAAAAAAGACAAGCCCCAGCTGAGCCTGACCGATACGGTTAAGAACATTGACCGCGGCGACGGGACGGAAACCAAACCTGAAGACGAAGAGGACAAAGGTATCTTCTCGTTTATGAACTTTTCCTTTTCCAAAAAGAAAGAAAGCAAAAAGGTCTATGCCCGGCCGGACGAAAAGAAGGAATCTTTTGTGCAGCGCATAACCCGGCAGGCGGAAGAGGGCGACGTTAATGCCCAGCTTACTCTGGGCTATATGTATCTGTATGGCGAAGAAGGCGTTGAAATTGATTATGATAAGGCTTTCCGCTACTATTCGATGGCCGCGGCCCAGAAAGACAATGTGGCTATCAACAACCTTGGCAGTCTGTATTACAGCGGTATCGGCACCGAAAAAGACTATTTGAAGGCCGCCACCCTGTTTGACGAAGCGGCCAAACTCGGCAATGTTGAAGCTTCGGTCAATCTGGCCTTTATTTATCTCAGCGGTTCCAACGTCGGCAAAAACAGCCGCGCCGCTATGGAACTGTTTAAGAAGGCTGCCGGCAAGGGCAATCCGACCGCCAAGTTTATGCTCGGCTATGCCTATTATAAAGGGTTCATTTATCCGCAGGACTACGGCAAGGCGGTCAAGCTCATCCGTGAGGCGGCCAATGCCGAATATTCGGAAGCGCAGTACGTTTTGGCGGAAATGTATTTGAACGGGCACGGCATTACGCAGAACTACGGCAATGCGGTTAAGTTTCTGCGTTTGGCGGTTAATCAGGGCAATGTCAATGCCATGACCGAACTCGGCGATATTCTGGCGCTGGGCACCGCTTATCCGAAAGACATTTACCGCGCTCATGTCCTGTTTAACATTGCGGCGGTTCGCGGCGCGCCCAAAGCGGCCGAAAAACGTGACGCTCTGGCAAAAGTCATGAAGATTGAAGAGCTTTTGCAGGCGCAGACCGAAGCTGAAAAATATGTCGAACAGCCCTCGGCGCTGACTTCTTACATTAAGCAGACTTTTGGCCGCGATATCCGCAGTTATATTGACGAAAATCTCAAAAACGTTAATAACCGCGGCCGCGCTTAAGGCCTCTTCCACAAAACTGTGACCGATTGTCTTTTCGGTTTGCAAATCTGCAAATTTTCGTTTATTTTGAAAGGCAGGAAAGGTTGGCTTTTCCTGCCTTTCTGGTTCTTGTAAAAGAAGCGGAGCCCTGAGAAGCTCTTAATCTGTAGTAGCCTCGTAAGCTTTAATTTTTGCAAAAAAAGCTTATGTCTTCTGACCCGAACCCTTATCGGTCGGGGAGATTTTAGCGAATGTACAGAGATGTTTGTCTTAAAGGCTAAAATGTCATTTCTACAGATATGATTCTCAGCTCTCCGACCACCTTTTACAGGTGGTTTTTTTTATGACATATAGGAGGGCTTATATGCCAAAAGTCGGTGCAATAGATGTCGAACTGGGAAAAAGACTGCGCTTCTTCCGCGAACAGAACAATTTCAGCCAGGAGCGCCTGGCACGCGAAATCGGCGTCGTATTTCAGCAGGTGCAGAAATATGAGGCCGGCGTTAATCGTATTTCCTGTGCCCGGCTGTTAAAGATTTTGAGCGTGTTGAATATCTCGCTGGTCGATTTTTTTGCCGGCATCTGCGTCGATGAAAAAGTTTTGGTATCTGACGCCGAACTTTGTCTGGTTAGAGGTTTCCGCCGCAAGGATGAAAATGTCCGCCGCGCGATTTTGACGCTGTTGCAGTAACGTTCGCCGGCGCCATAATGGAGTTTTGAAAGCAAAGCTCCCTGGGCTTTGGGCGTAAGTCAGTTTTTGACTTTGAAATCGTCAAACAGCAAACCGTAAACGTGAAGAATCAGCCGGTAGGCTTCCGGCCGCAAATTGTAAATTCCTTCCTCATAATCCTGAAGAATTTCGGGGTCGATGTCGCAGAGTTTGCCCAAGGCTTCGAAAGTCAGCTGCGCCTCCCGGCGAACATTCCTGAGCAGCTGCCGCATGTCGTCTTGCGAAAGCAGACAGCCCTCTTCGCCCTGGTCGTTGTGAATGATTGTGAGAGATAGTTCTTTTTCCATAGTCCCTCCTTTTCGTAAGATGAGAGAGCTAAAGAAAAACCACCTTAGGAAAAGGTGGCCGGAGAAGTTGACGTACCATTAACAGTAAACTGGCCCCAGGTTGCCCCGGGCTTCCCCGGCCATAAAAGGCTTTTACAACCGGGGATATAGTCCTAATTGCGGAAAAATCCACAACTAAGTTTCAGAGTTATATCCAAACCCTGTACTGTTAAAAGCGAACGTCAATTCGCCGGACTATCTCTAGCCCTTCGATAACCGCCTCTTACTGCGGCTATTCTTCCGTTGATAATAATCAAAATTTTCAGCTTTGGCAAGTAAATATCATGCGTATTTCCGCTTGCCGTTTCAAATATCCTTTTAGGTAAGTATAAAGAGCTATGGCTGAATGTCAAGTTAATTTATAGTCTTGTTATGAATAAAAGAGAAGCACAGACCATAAGCGATGAAATTGTTGGCGTTTTGCGAAAAAAACGCATTCAGCAGGGCATCAGTCAATATAAATTAGCTCAGGAAACCGGGCTGAGCAAAAGTTCTATATTGTATATCGAGCGGTTAAAACAAAAACCGGCATTGTATACGTTGTTGATGATTGCCGACTGTCTGAATGTTGATTTGTCCGATGTTTTGAAGTCGTTGCGCTGATTTTTATATTGTTTGGTTTTTATTGCATATAAAAAACCCGCCGTTTCCGGCGGGCTTTTGTTTTTGCCGTGACTTATTCGTGCAGATGCGGCATCTGCGCTTCTTTGACTAAAGCGGCGACAAAATCGTCAAGTTTGACCGTTTCCTGTTTTTCGGAACCAAGACGGCGGACGGTAACCGTGCCGTTTTCCTTCTCCTTGGCGCCGACAACGGCAATAACCGGAACCTTGGCTAACGAATGCTCGCGTACCTTGTAGTTGATTTTTTCGTTGCGCAGATCCGATTTTGCATACAAACCGGCCTCTTGCAGCTTTTTGACAACTTCTTCGGCATAATCGTCAATGTCGCTGACAATCGGGCAGACCACAACCTGTTCCGGCGACAGCCACAAAGGCAGTTTGCCGGCATGGTTTTCAATCAGGATGCCTAGGAAGCGCTCAATTGAGCCGAACAAAGCGCGATGCAGCATAACCGGCTGATGTTTTTCGCCGTCTTCGCCGATGTACGAAATGTCAAAGCGCTGCGGCAGGTTCATGTCCATCTGAACGGTGCCGCACTGCCATTCGCGGCCGATGGCGTCGCGCAGAATGAATTCCAGCTTCGGACCGTAGAACGCGCCTTCGCCTTCGTTGATTTCATATTTGTAGCCGTTATGCTCCAGAGCATTGGCCAGGGCTTTTTCCGAAATGTCCCAGATTTCGTCGGAACCGATGCGGTAAATGCTGTCCGGACGCGTCGACAGATAAATCTTGACGTCTTCAAAGCCAAAGTCTTTGTAAATGTCCAAAATCAGTTTGATGGTCTTGACGCATTCTTCTTCCATCTGTTCCGGCGTGCAGAAAATATGCGCATCGTCCTGCGTAAACTCGCGGACGCGCATCAGTCCCATCAGCGAACCGGAAGCCTCGTAGCGGTTGACCATGCCGAACTCGGCCACGCGCAGCGGCAGGTCGCGGTAAGACTTGATGCCCTGCTTGTAAACCAGCAGGCCGCCCGGACAGTTCATCGGCTTGACGCAGAACTGTTTTTCGTCCTCGGTCTTGCCCGAGTAGTTGTGCGCGCCGTATTTGTCCCAATGGCCGGAAATCTCCCACAGAACGCGGTCCATAATGCGCGGCGTGGCAATTTCGATATAGCCGTTGTGCTCTTGGCGATTGCGCATATACTCAATCAGCTTGCGGTAAATCTTGTAGCCTTTGTCGTGCCAGAAAACCGCGCCCGGAGCATATTCCGGCTCAAAGTGGAACAAGTCCATCTCGCGGCCAAGCTTGCGGTGGTCGCGTTTTTCGGCTTCTTCCAGCATTTCCAGATAAGCTTTGAGGTCTTTTTTGTCCGCCCAGGCCGTGGCATAAATGCGCTGCAGCATTTCCTTGGTAGAGTCGCCGCGCCAGTATGCGCCTGCGACTTTCATCAGTTTGAAGGCGTCGCCGATTTTGCCGGTAGAGGGAACGTGCGGACCGCGGCAGAGATCCGTAAATGCCCCCTGACGGTACAGCGAAATCGTTTCGTCTTCCGGCAGGTCTTCAATAATTTCGGCCTTATAATGCTCCCCCATGTCTTTGAAGTATTTGATGGCCTCGTTGCGCGGCATGACAATGCGTTCGAGCTTTTCGTCGCGTTTGACGATTTCGTGCATTTTAGCCTCAATTTTTTCAAAGTCTTCGGTCGTAAACGGTTCTTTACGCGCAAAGTCGTAATAAAAGCCGTTTTCAATGGCCGGGCCGATGGTAACCTGAACGTCGGGCCACAGCTCCTTGACCGCCTGCGCCATGACGTGCGAGCAAGAATGGCGCAGGATGTGAAGGCCTTCCTTGTCCTTACCGGTGATAATGGTCACGGTTGCGTCGGTAGTGATGGGAGTGCTTAAATCCTGTGTTTTGCCGTTTACGGTAATGGCCAAAGCTGCTTTGGCCAGGTTTGGGCTAATCTTGTTTGCGACGTCAAATCCGTTGACCCCGCTTTCCATCTCTAAAATACTACCGTCAGGTAATTTTATCGCAACCATTTTAAAATTTTCCTTTTGTTAAATTAATCATTTGGTTTGTCCGAAGCCATAAGCTCCTCATAAACCTTGATAGTTTTAGCACACATAATTTCTTTTGTGAAGTTGTCTTTTACGTTTTTGACCGCCGCTTTGGCGATTTTTTCTTCCTCGCCTTCGGAGAGCGACAGTGCCCAGTCGATGGCTTCGGCTAAGGAAGCGGCGTTGTTGTTGTAAAAGAGGCGTCCGGTTTTACCGTCAATGACGCTGTCCAGCGAACCGCCGTGATTGGACGCGACGACGATTTTGCCCATGGCCTGTCCCTCAATGGCGATGCGGCCGAAGGCTTCCGGTTCGATGGCCGTCGACAGGATGACGTTGGAAACCATCATCAGCGCCGGCATGTCCAGCACTTTGCCGAAGATGGCTACCCGGTTTTCCAGACCGTACTTGGCAATCAGTCCCTTAAGCTCTTTGACATACTCCTCGCGGCCCTGTTCGTCGCCGGCAATAATACAATAATAATTCTGATTTTTGACTTTTGACAAAGCCTCAATCAGCAGGTGCTGCCCTTTCCACCGGGTAATCCGGCCGCCGAGCAGCAAAACTTTTTTGTCGTCGGGAATGTTGTAGTCCCGCACCGTGTTTATCATTCTTTCCGGCGTAACCGCTTCCGGCGAAAATTTTTCGGTATTGACGCAGCGGTGCACCAGACGGATTTTGTCTTCCGAAATTTTGTAATTGGCCAGAATATGGCGTTTGATGTGCTCCGAAATGGCAATAACGCGCTCGCCGTAGGTCATGACCCGGTTGTAAAGCTTTTTCAGTCCCCAGGGGCCGAGGCCGTAAGTGCCGTGAAACGTGGTCATGTAATGGACGCCGGCCTTCTTTGCCGCCCAATAGGCGCTCCAGGCCGGGGCGCGCGAACGGGCGTGCACGATGTTGATGCCGTTTTCCCTGATAAACTGCGCCAGTTTGTCGGCGTTTTTGCGCATTTTGAAAATGTTTTTGGTTTTCAGCGGCAGCGTCAGATGCCCGACCTTGATTTTTTCCAAATCATAAACCAGTCGGCCGCCCTGCGAGGCGACAAAGTTCGTAATGCCGTGTTTCTGCATGCCTCCGGCGATTTCGACCGTGCCGATTTCGACGCCCCCCATTTCCAGTTCGGGCAGAACCTGCAGAACAACCGGTTTGTTTTCTTTACCTTTGACCATTTTCCGTAAATCATCCTCTCAAAACATAACCAAATGCAGCGGCCTTCCGCCGCGGCAGACAATTAATCCTGACTTTACTATTATTTTTGCTTTCCGCAAAGAAAAATCTTCAAAATCCCACAGTTTATCCCCACGTCGGAGCTGCTTACAAAAATACGCCCCGGCTTCTTGAAAGCGTATGATTGCCGCTTATTTAAACTTTGAGCTTAAACATAAAGTTGAGGGGTTGTAAAAAAATGGAATACGGGGAAGAAAAGAAAACTTACGGCGTTTTGCTGCCGGTTTTGCTGGTTGTCGCGCTGTTAATCGGCTATTTCTACCTTAAACCCGGCTCCTCGCGCAAAGTTTCGCCGGAAAATGGCGGCGAACTGGTGCTGCACACCGCGCCGTTGCAGCCTCAGGACGTAACGGTCGAAAAGACCTATATCGGCTATGTGACGCCGATTAACGACGTTGACGTCATTCCCTATATCAGCGGTTTTCTCGAAGACGTTTATGTTGAAGGCGGGCAGGAAGTTGCCGCCGGCGACACTCTGATTGTCATAAGGCAGAATGAATATAAGGCGCGGATGGATGCCGCCGCGGCGCAGGTTCTGGAGGCACAGGCCAATTTCAACAATGCGCAGGTCTATTATCGCCGTATACGCAGCGCCGGCGCCCGGGCGGTGTCCAAAACCGAAGTCGACAACGCCAAGGCATCTTATTTGTCGGCCGAGGCGCAGCTGGCCGCCGCCAAAGCCGACTATGAGCTGGCAAAAGTCAACTATGACTATACGGTTATTCAGGCGCCCATATCGGGGATTGTCGGCAACGTTTCGCTGACGAAGGGCGATTATGTTTCGCCGTCCGGGCAGCCGTTGTTGAGTATTATCCAGTATAATCCGATACGGGTCGTGTTTTCGATAACCGACAAGGATTATCTGGAAGAAACCGGCAAGGGCGGGCTTTTTGCCGGCGAGAAAATCCGGCTCCGCCTGGCCGACGGCCGCATTTTCGAACAGCCGGGCACTTATCGTTTCGCCGACAACCAGATAAATCGCAGTACCAACTCCATCGCCGTTTACGCCGATTTTGCCAATGCGGACAAAACCCTGATTGCCAATGCCTATGTTGACGTGCTGGTTGAAAGAAAATATACGGACGGCATCCTGATAAGGCAGAGCCTGGTCACGCTGGCGCCGGACGGCAGCTATGTCTACGTCGTCAACGGCAACCGCCTTGACAAGGTCAGGATTGACATCGTTGCCTCGGTCGGCAGCGATTATCTGGTGCGCAACGGTTTCCAAAAAGGCGACCGCATTGTTCTGGATAAGGTCGGCACCATTCGCAAAGACCAGAAAATCAGGGTTGTTTCCGCTGACGGGCAGGAGGGTAAATAATGTTTTCCGAATATTTTATCGACCGTCCCCGTTTTGCCGGCGTCATCTCCGTCATAATGATTCTCCTCGGCCTACTGGCGATAGCGGTGCTGCCGGTTTCCCAGTACCCGCAGATTACGCCGCCGCAGATTGTCGTTTCCACCACTTATCCCGGTGCCAGTGCGCAGGTTTTGGTCGACACGGTAGCCGTGCCGATTGAAAACCAGATTAACGGAGTGGAAAACATGCTTTACATGTCCTCTTCTTCCGATGACAACGGTTCATACAGTCTGACCATTACCTTTGACGTCGGCACCGATCCGGATATTGCGCAGGTTAAGGTTCAAAATCGTTTGTCGCAGGTTATGTCGCAGCTGCCGGCGCTGGTGCAGCAGGAAGGCATTGACGTCAAGACCCAGATGTCCAACATTCTGGGCCTGCTGGTGCTGCGTTCGCCGAACAACACCTATAATGACCTTTACCTCAGCAACTTCGCCTATACCGACATTCAAAATCCGCTGGCCCGTGTTGACGGCGTCGGTGACGTTTCCGTCTACGGACCGCAGTACAGTATGCGCGTTTGGCTCAACAGCGACCGGCTTTCTTCGCTCGGCCTGAGCAGTACGGATATCGTCAACGCTATTTCCTCGCAGAATATTCAGGCATCGGTCGGCCAAATCGGCGCCGCGCCGAGCGACCGCGATACGGCGCTGGTTCTGTCTCTGACCGCCAAGGGGCTGCTTAACGACGTCCGCGATTTTGAAAACATCGTCGTTACGACCGACAAGGACGGCGGCATCGTCCGCCTCAGCGATGTCGCGCGGATTGAGTTGGGTGCCGACAACTACAACATGAACGCGCATTTTGACAACGCGCCGGCGGTCATCATCGGCCTCAGTCAGACCCCGAACTCCAATTCGCTGGACATCATGAAACGCGTTCGTGCCGAGATTGAAGAACTCAGCAAAGGTTTTCCCGACGACATGGAGTTCCGTGTTGCTTACGATTCAACCGATTATGTCCGCGCCTCGATTGCCAGCATTGTCGAAACGCTGGTCATAACCTTTTCGCTGGTCGTGCTTGTTACATACGTCTTTTTGCAAAAGTTCAAGACCACGCTGATACCGCTGATTACCATTCCGGTTTCGCTGATTGCCACCTTTGCTGTCATCTATCTGCTGGGCTTCGACATCAATATTCTGACTCTTTTTGCGATGATTCTAGCTATCGGTCTGGTTGTCGACGACGCGATTATCGTCGTCGAGCGCGTGCAGTATCTGATGGTCTATGAGAATATGGATGCGCATTCAGCTTCGGTCAAGGCGATGCAGCAGATTGCCAGCGCCATTGTTGCCACTACTTTTGTGCTGCTTTCCATTTTTATCCCAGTCGGCCTTATGGCCGGTATTACCGGCAAAATTTATCAGCAGTTTGCCGTTACCATTGCTACCGCCGTTGTCTTTTCGGCATTCAATGCCCTCACGCTCAGCCCGTCGCTTTGTGCCATTTTTCTTCGCGGCGACCGCGAAACCGAACCTCATGGTTTTTTCAAATGGTTTGACGAAACCATAGATTTTTTCAAAAGCCACTACCTGAATACTGTCGGCTTTTTCTCAAGCCGGCTGAAAACGACGGCTTTGGTTACGCTCGGAACCATTGCCGTCATAGGTCTCGGATTTCTGGTAACGCCGACTTCGTTTCTGCCGGAAGAAGATCAGGGCATTATCTTTGCCAACGTCCAGCTGAGCGATACTTCGAGTATCAATAAAACCAACGAGGTAATGGCGGACATTGCCGAAAGGGCCATGAAAATCGACGGAGTCAGTTATTTTATTACCGTTGCCGGTTACTCCATGCTCGGCGGCGGAGGCGAAAATGTTGCATTCGGCGTTGTCGGTTTGGAGGAATGGGCAAAGCGCACCTCCAAAAACCTCTCCATCGAGGCAATTACCGAAAAATTGACGGAAGAGTTCGGTCAGACGCCCGGTGCCGAGGTCAACTTCTTTGCGCCGCCGTCCATTCCCGGCATTGGCAAAAGCAGCGGTTTGTCGCTGGAACTTCTGGCAACCAATGCCGCTTTTACCCCGTCGGACTTATATCGGGTCATGGGCGAGTTTCTCGGCCGCCTGAATTCCTCTCCGGATTTGTCTTATGCCTTTTCCACCTTTACGGCCGATACGCCGCATATTTATCTGGACATCGACCGTACCAAGCTGGAGGCGTATGATATTCCGGTTTCCAATCTTTTTGAAGCGCTGCAGAACAATCTCGGCTCGCGCTATGTCAACAACATCACACTCAGTGGCCAGATTAACAAGGTAATTGTTCAGGCGGACTTTGCTTACCGCCGCAGTGTGCAGGACGTTGAGAATCTTTATGTTCCCTCGAAAACGGGAACCCTGATTAAGGTAAAGAGTTTTGCCGACGTCAAAACCACGATTTCGCCGAAAATCATTTACCGTTACAACCAATATACAGATGCCTCGATTACGGCGCAGAGCAAAACCGGCGTCAGCACCGGCACCGCGATTGACGGCATTCGCGCCATGGCTGCCGAAGTGCTGCCCAAGGGCTTTTCGATTGCCTGGACCGGTCTCAGCCTGCAGGAAGTCGAAGCCGCCGGGCTGGCTGCGTTTCTGATTGTTCTGGCGCTGGTTTTCTGCTATCTGTTTCTGGTAGCGTTGTACGAAAGCTGGATGCTGGCTTTTGCCGTCATGTTTTCGACCGTATTTGCCATTCTCGGCGCCGTTGTCGGCTTGCATCTGATGGGGCAGGCACTGAGCATTTACGCACAGCTCGGACTGATTATGCTGATTGGTCTGGCGGCAAAAAACGCAATTTTGATTGTTGAGTTTACCAAAGCTTACCGCGATGACGGGGATACGATTCTCGATGCGGCCAAAAAAGGTGCCGGCGAAAGGTTCCGCGCCGTGCTGATGACGGCACTGACTTTTATTTTGGGCGTTTTTCCGATGATTGTCGCCACCGGCGCCGGCGCGTCCAGTCAGATTGCCATCGGTACCTCGGTTTTCTACGGCATGATTGCGGCGACTTTTATCGGCATTATTTTTATTCCGGCGCTGTTTGCCCTGTTTGAAAGCATTAAGGAATGGGCAGGGCACGGACGTTATGAAGCTGAAATCCAAGTCGAAACCAAGGCCCACGGCAACCCGCTCGGTATCAGGCTGGAACCGAAGGTTCCTGCTCCGGGCGAAAACACGGCGAAGAAAAACGGCCGCAAAAACGGAGGCAAAAAAAATGAGAAAAAATAGCCTGTTTCTGTTTTCGGCTTTTATATTGGCTTCCTGTACCGTCGGTCCTGATTACCGGGCGCCCGGATTTTTGCCTGAAAAGCAGATTGCCGCATCGTTGGAGCTTAACAACACGGCAGGGAGGATTATTCCTTCCGACTGGTACCGGCAGTTTAACGACCAGACGCTCAATTATCTGATTGCCTGCGGCCTGCGCGACAGTCCGAACGTTGCTGCCGCCGTCCGCCGCCTGCGGGAGGCCCGTGCCGGTTTGAACATAGCCAGGGCCGATTATCTGCCGGCGTTGAACGCTTCCGGAGCCTATAAATATGACAAACCCGGCAAAAATATCGGTTATGAACTGAAAAACAACTATTATCAGGCCGGCCTTGACGCCAGCTGGGAACTGGACATCTGGGGCGGCGGCCGTCGGCAGAGCGAGGCGGCGCAGGCTTTGTTCAAAGCCGCCGCGGCAGACTTGGATAATGTCCGCGTGACGCTGGTTGCCGAAATTGCCGATACTTATATCGGTCTGCGTACGGCGCAGGAGCAGCTGCGTATTTCCCGCGAAAATTTAAAGTTGCAGCGCGACATTGCCGGCTTGGTTGCCGAAAAATATCGTGCCGGCCTGACTGACGACATAGCCCTCAATCAGGCCAACTATGCGGTGGAAACCACTCAGAGCCTGATTCCGGCGCTGGAACAGCAGGTCTCGGCTTCCTCCAATGCGTTGGCGATTCTGACCGGTGTGCTGCCCGGGCGTCTGTCGGTAAAACTGGAACCGGCAGCCGACAATCTGGTTTCCCGGCGTTTTGACTTTGACGTCGACGGCATGTTCGATATTCCGGCACGGGTTGTCCGTGCCCGCCCGGACGTCCGTGCCGCCGAACAGCAGCTGATTGCCCAAAATGCCAAAATCGGACAGGCGGTGGCTTCGTTGTTTCCCGATATAAGCGTTTCGGCCATGTTCGGTTATCAGTCCATTCGCGGCACGCAGCTGTTTACGCCGCGCAGCGAGGCTTTCAGCTGGTCGCCCGCTTTAACGCTGCCGGTTTTTCATTGGGGCAAACTGGTCAATAATGTCGAACTGCAAAAAGAAACCAAGGCTGAATATGTTGAGTTGTATAAGCAGTCGGTATTGACGGCCGTCGGCGAAATTAAGGACAGCATGACCGCCGTTCAAAACGAATATCGGAAAAATCAGGCGGATTATAAAGCGGAAGAAGACATGCGCCGCGTGCACGAATATACTCTGGCTAAATACCGTCAGGGACTTATCAGCTTCAGCGATATGCTTGATGCCGAACAACGGCTGCTGAATGCGCAAAATGAGCTTGCCGCCAGTAACGGTGCGATTTATCAGAACATTATTGCTTATTACAAAGCTGTCGGCGGCGGTTTCGAACCGGCGTTATACTGATTTAGTAGGCACCGCGGTTAATCGGGTCGTCCTGCAGCACACTCTGCGGCCGGTAAACGTATATGTTGGTCACGCTCGGCAGGTTGTAGGTACGGTGCCAGTAGCCGCGGTCTTCCATGCACAGGCGATATTTGCGCGGGCTGGAGTCTGAATCGTTGCGCAGGCTGTTGACCATGACCGGCATGGCGCCGGGGTAGGGAACATAACTGGCCCAAATGCCTTTTTCCGAATGCCAGTCAGCGCGGATGTTCATCTTGACCTCTTCCGAAAAGAACCAGGTCCGGACGTCGGGCAGCAGTTTAAAGTCTTCGGCTTGGCGCATACATTCCGAATGGTCGCGGGCAAATTTCTGAACGCCGGTGTTTTCTCTTTCCCAGTGATAAATAACCTGACCGTCGCCGTCCTGAAAAAGGGTGCAGGACGAGGCCAGAAATGCGGAAATCAGCGAAACGTAAAGTTTTTTCATTTTAAAAGTCCAGATTTGCATAATGTTTGGCCGGGAGAATTCCTTTGATGTTGTCTTTCAGAATTTCCTTGAAACTTGGCCGCGACTTTATTTTCGAATACCACAGCTTGGCGTTTTTGTAGCCGTCCCACGGAACGTCGCCCAGATAGTCGATAACCGACAGATGTGCGGCCGCGGTAATGTCGGCCAGTGAAAAGTCGTCGCCGGCCAGATAGTTGCGCCGTTCGGCCAGCCAGTCGATGTATTCGAGATGAAAGTTGAGGTTGTTAATGCCGATTTTCAGAATTTTCGAGTCCGGCGGATTGCCGAAGCCGAAACGCTTGTGAACCTTTTCATAAACGATGTTGCGGTTGACTTCCCGCATGAATTTGACGTCAAACCATTCGATCAGCCGCCGGACTTCGGCTTTCTGTTTCGGGTCGGCCGGCATCAGGCGTATCTCGCGGTTAACCTCCTCCAGAAATTCGGTAATTGCGTAGTTTCCGGCAATGACGTTGCCGTCGAAGACGAAAACCGGCACTTCGCCGGACGGATTGAGCTTGTACAAGTCCTGAGACGGCTTCCAGGGTTCTTCTTCCTTGAGGACAAAAAGCATTCTCTTCTCAGCCATAATAATCCGGACCTTGCGCGAAGCCGCCGAAACAGGATGATGAATAAGGAGTACCATATGTTTGCCGCCTTTTGTTAAAGGTTTAAGTTATGTACAATTTAAACAATAAGTTCCCAAAGGTCAAGATGACGATGCCTATTTATTATGCTTATTTTCGCCGTCCGGGTGCCTGAATCATAATCATCGTGTTCGGCTGTTCGTCAACGACCGGTTCCGCAATGTCGGGCAGCGGCTTGTCGCTGCTGAACGACGGCGGAACAACGCCTTCGGTTTCCTTTTCGACCTTTTTGATCGTGTCTATCAGAATCTGCTCGATGCGTTTGGTCGTTTCCGGTTTTTCCATCAGCGCCGTAAACGTGCGGGAGAGGAGTTTTTTGTGAATCGAGGTTTTCGAAATGCCGATAAACAGCGGCATGTTCCAGATTGACTGTTTTGAAAAGCTGACTTTATTGTATATGCCGAGTTTCAGCGCTTCAATCATGCTGAAATAACGGCTGCCCAGAATATAGTCGATTTGTCCGGCAAACAGGCGTTCGTACATGTCGAGGCTTTTTTCAAACTTTTTAACGTTGTACTGTTTCAGTTCCTGCGCGACAAAGTCGCTGATATGCTCGTGCGTGCTCATGGCGCCGCGCAGTTTTTTCAGGTCGGCGCGTGATTTTACTTCATGAATGCGTCCCGGCAGCATGATGGCGACAATCGGATTGTTGACCGCCGCCGGAAAAACATATTCCAAACCCATGTACATCGCCGTTTCGTGATACATGCCGAGCAGCATGTCGATTTCGCCGCGGCGCACGTCGCGAACCAGCGTCGAATAGTTTTTGGTTATAACGTAGGTCACTTCAAAATTCTGCTTGGCCGCGTAGTCTTCGACAATCGGCTGAAAAATGCTGCTGAAGCTGTCGCGGTACGGCGGATTGGCGTAGTTTCCGAACGGCGGATAGTCCAAAAACGCCGCCACTTTAAGCTCTTCCTTTACACGGTTCTTTTCTTTCTTAAGCTCTACCATCTGCGCCGTTGCCGTTTCGGCCAGCAGGACAATCGTCAGAAAAAGGGAAATCAGTATCTTTGAAATTTTTATCATCATGACCGCCATAAAAAATTTGTATTATCGCAAAATCTATACTAGAATATAACCATAATTTAACTAAATTTATTTAAAAAGGTTTTAATTCAAAATTATTCAGAGTGGCAAAGATGAACGAATCGCAGAAATATTCCGCAAACGAAGTGTCTTCCATGGGGCAGAACGAATTGGAAAGCCGCGCCTTTATCCGTACGGCTTCGGCGCTGAACCTCATTAAGGAACATTGGGAAGAAAAAAAAGGCGAACTTCCCGAGGCCCTTGACAAAAACCGCCGTCTCTGGACGATTATTGCCAGTGCCATGCAGGAGAGCGACTGTCCGCAGCCGCCTGAAGTGCGTCAGAATATCATCAATTTGGCCATGTTTGTCTTTCAGCGTACGGTAAAAGTTCTGGCCGAGCCTTCGCCGGACAGCCTCGGCGTTCTTATTAACATCAATATGAATATTGCCCGCGGTTTGGCCGGCAAACAGGCTGATGAGAGCGAAACGGCCGCCGGTTTGTAGTTTTACGGTTATTTATCAAGCCCCTCATTTGAGGGGCATTTTTTTTGCCAAAAATAAAAGCGGATTCAATAATAGTTGACTTTTGTCCTGCGCCGCGTTATATTATAACTGTGGTGTATTAAAGTGATGAAGTCTCTTTTTGAGAAATTTCCGTCTTTTTTGGTGCACCCGTATATTAACGCAGGTTTCGGTTTTTTTATTGTTTGAGGTGTACCATGTCTTATTCTCGTTGCTTATCTTTATCGGCCTTATTAGCTTCAACTTTTATTACGCCGGTAACGGCCATGGATTTGACGCCGGTTTCCTCTGACAATAACGCTATACTTGAATACACACATACATACACACCTGTTCCGGAACCTGCATCTTCTTTTGCCGACATGTCGCGTTCTTATCAAACCGCCGGCATCTGCTTTCTCGGCGTCGGCGACTGTGACCCTAATGTCGGCTTTGATTCATCTGGCAGTTCAAGCGGCGGCAATGACGATTATACCGTCAACACCACCAGCCAATGTCTGAACGAAGGCTTTGTCAGACAGAACTGCAATTCCGTGCAGACAATTGACGGCGTTTGCCCCTATAACTCTGCCTACGGGCTTGGCTGCAAGTGCATTTCCAATCTAGTAAGCTGTCCCGCCGGACAGGTCGGCGTCGGTGAAAGCTGCGACGGACAATACGCTTCCTGTCAATGCGACCCCGCGCTCAAGACTTGTTCTTCAAAGGAAGTCGGACAAGGCGCTTCCTGTGGCGGAAAGTATCAGTCCTGCGTCTGCAAGAGCGAATACATATACAACTCTTCCAACTGTTCTTATCCGCGTTCGGTATCGGGGGACAGCTGCGGCGGACAATATACCGACTGTATCTGTCCGACCGGGGTTGACGAAGGACAATACGGCTGCGCCGAATATTATCCTTCTCCCTGTTCTTCGGTCTGCAAGGCGGCTTACTCCGATAACTGCCACATCCGCAGCGACGCCCCCAACATTGCTCTGGGGTATGGCTGTATGAAATATTACGACGACTGCTCTTCCAAATGCGAACGTGCTTATACCGACATGTGCCGTGAACGTACCGCTGTCATTTCCTCCTGTCCGGACAATGCAGACTGTTCTTATTACTCCGACTGCTCCTCCAAAATCAGTTCCTGGTCCTGCAATTCCGGGTATAAGCAAGAAGGAAGCTCTTGTGTCGTGGCGGATCCCTGTGCGTCATATTATAAATGTGACGGCACGTATCAGTATTGTGCCGGAACGACCTGTCCGCAGGATTCTTCAAAATGCAGCGTTTATTGTCCTGACAACATGTATCCGTACCGCTGCTTTGATAACAGTTTTTGTAACGGTAAATATCATAGAAACGGATATTGTTCGGAACCTTGCCCGACATGTACGCGGCTTACGGATTATTCCATTGAGGAGGAACTTGACTGGGGCGGCGAATATCAAACGGACGGTTACTGTTATTTTCTCTTTTCTAACGGCCGTAAAGTAGATTATTATACGGGAGTCAGGTGGACGTCGGGAAGTTCTGACGGAAACTTTCGGGACGAATGCAACAGGATCTGCGATGAATATAAGTAATTTTGCTAACGGCAGGCTTTGGGAGCTTGTCGTTATTTGTTTTTAAAATTTGGCACGCTGTTTGCATATTAATCCTCAAATGAAATTTGTTTGAGGATTTTCTGTTATGGAACTGAATGAAATTAAAAGCCAGCTGGCCAGCTTGATGAACTTCGGCAAGATAAGCGTAAGCTCCGGAGCCGGAAGCGACGCCTTTGCTCAGATGCTCAATAACGGCACCGAGGCGGAACGGCCGGAAGTTCGTGAGAACGACCGTGCGGCCGCGGCTGCGAAGGCTGATCGTTCCGAGCGCCGTGAGGTTCGTTCCGATGATAAATCCCCTGTTGCGGACAAAAAAAACAAGCCGGCAAAAAACGACAACCGGAAAGCGGACGATAAGGTCGAAACTTCTGCCGACGGCGCTGTAAATGCGCCCCGTGAAGATGCGCAAGCGCAGCAGAATGAAAAAGTTTCCCGTCCCGAGAGCGAAAGTGCTGCTGTCGAAGACGTTCCTGCCGCTGATGCACCGGTTGTTGATGCCGCGCCGGAAAATGCCGGAGACGAAGGCGGGGAACTGACGGTTTCCGTTCTGGTTCCTTTGGCCGATTTGTCAATGATGGGAACGATTAATGTTATCAACCCCAAAACCGGCGAAATGGTTCAGATGACCGGTGCCGAACTGGCCGCGCAGCTTGCCGGCGACGATTCGGTTCAGGTTTTGATGTCAACGCCGCAGAACGGCGAGCCGGTTTTCAAAATTCAACCGGCGGACACGGCTCAAAACATGATGACTTCGCAGCCTGTTGAAACGGATGGTGCTATTGATGTCAGCGCTTTTGCCCCGGTTGATGATGCTGATGCGGTTGAGCTGAACATGGAAGCCGTCAAAGCTCAGGTTCAGGATAAGGCCGTTAAAAAAGACCTTTCGGCGCAAGGCCTTGCCGATGATTTGGCTGACGGGAAAGTCAGCGAGCAGGCGGCCAAACTTTCAGAAGTCATCGGCCGCGAAAACAAAGCCGACGTAAAAGTTTCGGTCCATGAGGAAAAAATTGCCCAGTTAAGCGCTAAGGACCTGCTGGCAGATGCCGGAAGCGTCGACGAGGCGATAACGATTTCGTCCAAGCCTGCGGCCGTGTCGGCGCAAAATGCCGCAGAGACGTTGCAATCGCAGGGAAGTCAGCCGACTGCCGGCAATGGTAATAATGTTCAGAATCTGAATGTTGCTCCGGCGTTTAATGCCGCGGTTTCCGCGGCGTCCGAAACCGGTGCGGCGAATATGCCGGCCGCTGCCAATGCGGAAGTTAGTTCTGCCGGTCTCGGAACGACTGCAACGGTTGCCGGCGGCGAATTCGTCCGCGCGGCCAAGGCCGATGCCGCTTCGGAAAACGGCCAGACTTCATTCCGTGACGTTTATAAGGGAATGAGCCGGGAAGTTGTCGAGCAGGTCAAGGTTAACATTACCAAATCTGCCGTTAAGGGAATTGATAAAATCGACATTTCGCTTAAGCCGGAAGATCTCGGACATATTGAGATAAAAATGCAGATCGGTAAGGACGGCAAACTGCAGGCGCATATTATTTCAACCCGCCCCGAAACCATGGAAGCGCTCCAGAAAGAGATGCAGTCTTTGGAAAAAGCATTTAACGATGCTGGTTTCCAAACCGATGAAGGGTCGCTGAGCTTCAGCTTCAGAGACGGCAATCAGGCCAACCAGAATCAGGAAAGAGAGAACGGCCTGCGCAGCTTCATCGGCGATATATTCGAAAAAGAGGCCGGCAACGACCTCTTGGGGGATGCTTTCCAGAATCAGTCCTGGAACGGCACAACCGGTCTTAACATCAGAGTTTAGGGGGAAAGACAATGACAGACGTAAACGCATTAAACGGTTACACTCAGACGGGTACCACAAATAATACCGCCTCCCAGAACCTGTCGGCGGACATGAACACCTTTCTGACCCTGTTAACCACGCAGTTGAAGTATCAGGATCCGCTTGATCCTATGGATACGGCCGAATTTACCAATCAGCTGGTTCAGTATTCCAGCGTTGAACAGGCCATTCAGACCAACCAAAAGCTGGACAGCCTTTTGAGTATGAATATTGCCAATCTCGGCGCACAGGCCGTGTCCTATATCGGCAAGGTCGCGCAGGTGCTCGGCAATGTCATGCCGCTTGAAGGCGGCAAGGCGAAAGCCACCTATACCCTGGATAAGAATGTTGTCAGTACGACGATTGTCGTCAAGGACATGAACGGCAATATCGTTTATTCCGAACAGGGAAAGGTTACTTCGGGAACTCACGAATTTACCTGGGACGGCAAGGATTCCAACGGCAATCAGCTGGAGGACGGCGCTTATAAAATTGAGGTCTCGACCAAGGTTGCCAGCGGCGAGACCGCAGCCAGCGTCGTTACCACGGTCTTTGGCCGCGTTACCGGCGTTGCCAGCGATTCCTCGGGCGTCTATGTCGGTCTCGGCGATGCCGTTACCGCAGGCCTTGGCGATATCCTGACTGTCCGCAACGACGATTATTTCAATTCGGACGACAACACCACCGAAGGCGGCGATGAGGCCGGCGACGGTGATGATGAGAATACAACCCCTCCGGAAGAAGGGGGCGACGATGACAGCGCTCTAGAAACAGCGGCGGCTGCCCTCGGTCGGGCCGCAGGCGAGGCTTTGAAGGCCGCAACCTTCGGTTTGCTTTAATAAAACTTTAGGAGAGAAAAAATGAGTATTTTTGGTGCAATGCAATCCGGTATTTCGGCTCTGGCTTCCCAGTCCAGTTCGATGGGCGCCATTTCCGACAATATCGCCAACGTAAACACCGTCGGTTATAAAAGCAATTCGGTTGCTTTTTCAACCCTGGTAACCAAACAGTCTTCCTCCAGCTTATATTCGCCGGGCGGCGTTCAATCCAAGCCCAAGCAGAGTATCAGCGCTCAGGGACTGTTGTCCGCCACTTCCAACTCGACTGACGTTGCCATCAGCGGTTCCGGCTATTTCGTCGTCAATCAGTCGGCCAATCCGGGCGAGGGCGACCTCTGGGCCTATACCCGCGCCGGCAGTTTCTCGGTTGATGAAAACGGCTATCTGAAAAACACCGGCGGCTACTATGCGCAGGCCTGGTCGCTGTTGCCTTGGGACGGCAATCCGAATGCGACGGTTGTCGACGTCAACGGCATCAAATATATGAAAGCCTATTACGATGCCTCCGGCAACACCGTTTACATCAACGACAACATCATCGACGGCACCAACCTGCGTCCGGTCAATCTGGCCAACATCGGCGGTACGGCTACCCCGACTCACCAGATAAGCCTCGGCGCCAACCTGCCTTCGGACGATCCTATTTATGATCCGACCAATGCGGCCGCCGGCGGCAAACGCAAGGTTTCGGCTCTGATTTACGACAGTCTCGGCAACGCCAGCAATATGAGTCTGGAATATACCAAAACCAGTTCCAACGGCTGGTCGATGGGCGCTTCGGTTCCGAGCGGAGCTTCCAGCGTTACGCTTTACGGCGGTCGTGAAACGACCGGCGATACGTCGCAGGACGTTTACTATGCTGCCGGCCAGCTCGAATTTACCAAAATTCCCGAGAACGGTTCCAGCATTGCCATTACCGACGCCGGAACCGGTACGACTTACAACTTCATCTTTACCAACGGCACGGCCACCATTCCGCCGGATGCCGGCAATACCAAAAACATTGCAGTGGACATCTCGGCCGGTATTATTACGACCAGTGACTTTACCAAAGCTTTTGAAACCGCAATTAAAAACAATATGCCTTCGGCCAATCGCTTTACCGCTGACGGCAGCACCATTCAGATTGTCCAGTCTGTTGCCGGTGCCGAACTGACCATTGACGCCAGCAAAACGCTGGCCTGTGTTCAGAGCGCGTCCAATCCGGCGCAGGATACCGGCATTCCGACAGGTGTTTTTACCATTCAGGCGATTGACAATGATATCAAGAACACCGCCCGTATCGATTTTAATTCGGACAAGGCTACGGATTATCTCAACAAGACCATTGTTCTTGACGGCAAAACCTATCACTTTGTCAATACCGATACGGCGGATGATCCTGGTGCCGGCGACTATTATGTTAACATTGCCGATGCCATCAACGGCGGCGATGTTGACGTTGCCAAGATGATGAGCATTTTCGGCGCCAAGCTGAATACGACGGCAACCGAGCCTTCCCGTTTTGTTATCAGCGGTTCTTCGCTCGAAATTCTGCCTTCTTCTACCGGCGGCGACATTACCATTGATACGACCGGCCTCGGCACGGCAATCTCCGGCGTCGTCAGAGATTCGGTAACCAACAGCTGGAAATCGATTCAGAATACGACCGCCACGCTGGCCAACCAGTTTACGGTTAACGGTACCGAAGTTGAGCAGGGCGCTGTTGTTCCGGCCGTCAGATTTAATGCCGACGGTACGCCGAAATACTTCTACGTTGACGAAATGGCCATTGAATGGGCCAACGGTGCGCAGAACATGGACGGCGACCCGGACAACGGAACCAGAATTACCCTGGATATGGGCAATGTCGGAACCAATGACGGTTTAACCAACCTGTCCGGCGACTTCCTGACCAACTATATCAATCAGGACGGTGCCAAGTTCGGCAGCTATACCGGCGTCAGCATCAGCGAAGACGGTGTCGTTACGGCCCTGTTTGACAACGGCGAAACCCGTCCGATTGCCATTCTGCCTCTGGCAACTTTTGCCAATGCCAACGGCATGGAGGCTCTGACCGGCAATACCTGGATTGAAACCGACGCTTCCGGTCAGGCGATGCTGCGGCAGGCGGGAACCAACGGTGCCGGTGAGATTACGGCTTACTCCGTGGAATCCTCCAACGTCGACCTGGCGACCGAGTTCTCGAACATGATTGTTACCCAGCGCGCTTATTCGGCGGCCACCAAGATTATTACCACGGCCGACGAAATGCTGGACGAACTCACCCGCATGACCTAGGATTTAGAATAAATCCGTTTGAAATTTCCTCCCCTAAAGTCAAGGCCGCCAAGAATGGCGGCCTTTTCTTCTGCGGGTGTCGGCTGTGAATATATGTTAATTAATCGTTTTAATCTGAATATTTTTAAGCTAATACATAAAGTAAATGGGGAATTTTATGAAAATTTATTTATGGATTGGGGAATCTGGTGAATAATTTTATACAGAGTATCAAGAATCTGTCGCCGGGACGTCTGGCGTCAATCGCTGCGATTGTCATCTTTCTGATAAGCTTTTTCGTTTATCTGGCTACCAAGCTGAACACCGGTGACTACGCCGTGTTGTATACCGATTTGGAAATGGAAGACGCCAAACAGATTGTCCAGCATCTGGAAACAGCCAACATCAAATACCGGTTGACCAAAAACGGCACGGAGATTCTGGTGCCGGAAGAAGACGTCAACAAAATGCGCATTGATACCGCGGATCTGGCCATGGCGTCCAAAGGTTCCAACGTCGGTTATGAGATTTTTGACAATACCGACGCGCTGGGTTCGACCAACTTTGTGCAGAACGTCAATTTGATCCGTGCGCTTGAGGGCGAGCTGGCCAGAACGATTCGTTCGGTGGACCACATCAAGTCGGCGCGGGTGCATCTGGTACTGCCCAAACGCGAAATGTTTTCCCGCGAAGAGCAAATGCCCACCGCTTCGGTTGTCATCAAGACCGACGGCGGCAAACTGAGCCTGGAAAGCATCCATTCCATTCAGCAGCTGATTGCCGCGGCGGTTCCGAAGCTTGACGTCAAAAACGTGTCTATCGTTGACAGCGCCGGCAATCTGCTGACCAACAATTTTGAAGACGAAGAAGCGGTAACCGTTGCCAACAACGAAGCTTTGCGTCTGGAACAGGAGCGCAAAATGTCGCTTCAGGTTCAGAACCTGCTTGAAAAAAGCGTCGGCGAGGGCAAGGTTCGGGCTCAGGTCAATCTGGACATGGATTTTGATCAGATCGTTACCAACGAGGAAATTTACGATCCCGATTCGCAGGTGGTTCGCTCGCAGGCGACCGTCACCGACAACAGCACGACAGACAATGTCGAGCAGCCGGTTTCCGTCGCGCAGAATATTCCGAACGGCGACATGGTTGCCGCCGGTACCGGCAGCGTCAGCCGAAAGTCCCGTACCGAAGAAACGGTAAATTACGAAATTTCCAAAGTCGTCCGCAACAAGGTCAAAAACAGCGGCACGATTAAACGTCTGGGCGTTGCCGTTATCGTTGACGGCATTTATGAACGAAATGCGGAAGGCAAGGTTGTTTACCGTGATCGCACGCCGGAAGAAATGGAGCAGATTCGTTCGCTGGTCAAGTCAGCGGTCGGTTTTGACGCCGAACGCGGCGATATGGTCGAAGTTGCCAATATGAAGTTTGCTTCCAACCAGCCGGAAATCGAAGAGGTCAACGAAGTTCTGATTATGGGCTTTACCAAAGACGAACTGATTCGCATTGCCGAAGGCATAGGCGTTGCAATCGTCGCAATTCTGGTTATCTTATTGGTTATCCGTCCGCTGATTAACAATGCCTTTGAAACCAATACGGCCAACGGCGAGGGCAGGCTTCTGGGCGACAATGCCGAAGAGGACAATCTGCTGCTCTCCAATTTCCTCAATGAGGAAGACGGCGAAATTGACGAACTGATTAACATGAACAAGATTGACGGCAGAATCAAAGTTTCGTCTCTCAAGAAAATTAACGACATTGTCGAAAAGAACCCCGACGCGGCGGTCAATATTATCCGCGGCTGGCTCTATTCCAGCGACGGCAATTAAGATTGGAATGATACCATGAAGCAAAACGTAATAGACGATTATAACTTACTTTCCGGTCAGCAGAAGGCGGCAATCCTGATGATGTCGCTGGACGAGGATAAGTCGGCGCAGATCTTTGCGTTGATGGACGATGAGGAAATCAAGGAGCTTTCGGTTATCATGGCCAGCCTGGGCAAGGTCAATTCCAACGTCGTTGAGCAGCTGTTTCAGGAGTTTGCCGAAAAGTCCTCCAACACCGGCACCCTCATCGGTACTTTCGAGAGTACGGAACGCCTGCTTTCCAAAACGCTGGATAAGGATCGCGTTTCCGCCATTATGGAAGAAATCAGCGGCCCTGCCGGACGTACCATGTGGGATAAGCTCGGCAATGTTAACGAGCACGTTCTGGCCAATTATCTGAAAAACGAATATCCGCAGACGATTGCGGTTATTCTCTCTAAAATTAAGGCAGAACATGCCGCGAAGGTTATCGCCCTGTTGCCGGAGAACTTTGCGATGGAAATTGTCATGCGCATGTTGCGGATGGATTCGGTGCAGAAAGAGGTGTTGGACGGTCTGGAAAAAACCCTGCGCAAGGAGTTCATGTCCAACCTGTCCAAATCGACGCGCCGCGATTCCCACGAGCTTATCGCCGACATTTTCAACTCGTTGGACCGCAATACCGAAGGTCGTTTTATGGAAGCTCTGGAAGAACGCAACCGCGAAAGCGCCGAGCGCGTCAAATCGCTTATGTTTACGTTTGAAGATTTGGTTCGTGTCGATTCTCAGGGCATTCAGGTTCTGTTGCGCAACGTCGACAAGGACAAGCTGGCAATCGCTCTCAAAGGCGCTTCCGAAACCATCAAGGATCTGTTCTTCAACAATATGTCTTCCCGCGCCGGCAAAATCATCAAGGAAGATATGGAAGCCATGGGGCCGGTTCGTCTGCGCGACGTCGAAGAGGCTCAGCAGTATATCGTTACCACGACCAAAGAGCTGTCCAATGCCGGCGAAATAGTCATCAGCGAAGGCAAGGACAACGACGAGTTGATTTATTAACGGACAGGCGTCAATGGCAGAACTCAGAAAATTTCTGTTTGATAATTTTGTTATCGAAGAAAAAAGAAAAAACAAGCCGGAGGCTGTCGAACCCGAACCGGAGATCTTGCCCGCAGTCGAAATGCAGCCGGAGGAAGAGCCTGAGGAAAAGCAGGAAGACGTAAGGGAAGCCGATTTTGAGGAGATTGTTCCCCCCGAGCCTGACGTAAAAACCTTTACCGAGGAGGAAGTCGCGGAAAAAATAAAAATCGCCGAGCAGGACGCTTACGAACGCGGGTTCAAAACCGCTCAGGAAGGTATTGAAAACGCGACGGCCGCTTTGCTTGAAAATATTAACAATCGGCTGATGACTCTGATTGCCGCTTCCGCACAGGCGCAAGAAAACGCCGAGCAAGAGGCTTTTGCGCTGGCCCGTGCCGTCGTGGAAAAACTGGTTCCGAGCCTGACCGAAGAAAATGCGGCCGGTATCGTGAAAAAATTTATCGGCGAGAATTTCAACAATTTTAAAAACGAAGCAAAATTGTCTTTCTATATTCATCCCGATATTATATCATATGCGCAGGAAACGATAGCCAAACTGGCCAACAGTTACGATTTCGAGGGCAAAATCGCCCTGCATAAGGATGCTTCGCTCGGCAAGGCCGACTGCCGCATTGAATGGGAAAACGGCGGCGTGGAAAGAAATTCTGCCGAGCTGGGCAAAAAAATAGAAGACTTGTTGGCTGTCAAGCCTGAAGGGAAGAAAAACGATGAGTGAAAATCTGGAATTGGACGAGTTGAGCGAAAGCGCCGGAATGGATGACGAGCCGGTACTCAAAAAAGACAGTCTTGACGACAATTTCGATATTCCCAGTTCGGCCAGCGACCTGGAAGCCGTTTACGATATTCCGGTCAAGGTCTCGGCCATTCTGGGCAAGACCAAAATGAAGGTCAGCCAGCTGCTCAAGCTGAACAAGGGCGCCATCATCGAGTTGGACCGCAAGGTCGGCGAGGCGATTGACATCTATGTCAACAATAATCTGGTGGCCCGCGGCGAAGTCGTCGTCGTTGACGACAAATTGGGTATTACCATGACTGAAATTGTCAAATCGGTGGCAAAATAAGGTTGAACGAAAATGGAATTGCTTATTGTCGGAACATTAGACGGACAAATCGGAGCGGCGAGCAAAATTGCCATTGCTCAGGGCGGTCACGTTTCTCTGGCTGACAAGATTGAAAGCGCTCTCGAAATATTGCGCTCCGGCAAAACCGTCGAACTGGTAATGATAGACGTCAGGCTGGATGTCCATAAGTTTATCTCCAGCCTTGAAGCCGAACGCATAAACGTTCTGGTCGTTGCCGCCGGCGTTTCGAACGACCCGGCGCTGGCCGTCAATGCCATCAAGGCCGGTGCCAGGGAATATATTCCGCTGCCCCCCGATCCGGAATTGATTGGCGCGGTTCTGGCCGCGGCTACCCGCGAGAACCACGCACTGATTTACGGCGACAAGAAAACCGAACAGGTGCTGAAACTGGCTAAGCAGATTGCGCCTTCCGAAGCCAATGTCCTTTTAACCGGAGAGTCCGGAACCGGTAAGGAAATCTTTTCGCGTTTCATTCATGACAATTCCAAGCGCGCCAACAAAAAGTTTGTTGCGGTCAACTGTGCCGCCATCCCGGAAACGCTGCTGGAATCCGAACTTTTCGGCTATGAAAAAGGCGCGTTTACCGGTGCGGTTGCCCGTCGTATCGGTAAGTTTGAAGAAGCTTCCGGCGGTACACTGCTGCTTGATGAAATTTCCGAAATGGACATTCGTATTCAGGCCAAGCTGCTGCGCGCCATTCAGGAGAAGGAAATCGACCGCATCGGCGGCAAAGCGCCGATAAAAGTGGATACGCGCATTATCGCCACCTCCAACCGCAATCTGGACGAAGCGGTCAAAAACGGCTCTTTCCGTCAGGATTTGTATTATCGTCTGAATGTCGTCAATGTCAACATTCCGCCGCTGCGCGAGCGTCCGGATGATATTATCGTGCTGGCCAAGCATTTTGCCAAAAAATATTCCGAACTGAACGAAATCGATTTGAAGCCGCTTTCCGCCGGCGCCGAACAAAAGCTGTTGAATTACCTCTGGCCGGGCAATGTCCGCGAACTGGAAAATACGTTGCATCGCGCCGTGCTGCTGAGTACCGGAAACGAAATCGGCGAAGATGCGGTTATCCTTGATTCTCAGGACGCCGTTATCAATAGAAACGAAAACGTGGTTATGACCGGTGCCGAATTTGTCGGCAATACGGTAGCCAGTGTCGAGCGCAACCTGATTATCGACACGCTGAAACATACCATGGGCAACCGGACGACTGCCGCCAATATTCTCGGCATTTCCATCCGCACGCTGCGCAATAAACTCAAACAGTATCAGAACGAAGGTTTTGATATTCCGGAAATATAGGCAGGTTAAGTAACTCGGATAATGGCTAAAAAACCGCAAAATAACGCCGCAATGTTCGGTGCCAGGTCTTTTAAGGAACTGCTTGTCGCTTCGACCAAGCGGGGCGATATCCTTTTTGCCCTCGGCATTATCCTGATGCTGGTCATTTTGATTCTGCCGATGCCGGCCTGGCTGTTGGATATTGCGCTGGCGCTTTCGATTACCATGGCCTGCATTGTGCTGATGACCGCCATTTTTATTGAAAAACCGACCGAGTTCAGCGCGTTCCCGCTGGTTTTGCTGATTACCACCATGTACAGGCTGTCGCTGAACCTGGCGTCAACCAGGCTGATTTTGTCCCGGGGTTATCTGGGGCCGGATGCTGCCGGTGAAGTTATCGAGGCTTTCGGCGGTTTTATCATGGGCAACAGTTTTGTCATCGGCGTTATCGTTTTTGCCATTCTGGTCATCGTCAACTTCGTGGTCATTACCAAAGGTTCCGGCCGTATTGCCGAAGTTGCCGCACGTTTTGCCTTGGATGCCATGCCCGGCAAGCAGATGGCCATCGACGCCGACCTGTCTTCCGGACTGATTACCGAAGAAGAAGCCCGTGCCCGTCGTGAAGATTTGGCCAGGGAAAGCTCTTTTTACGGCGCTATGGACGGTGCTTCGAAATTTGTCCGCGGCGATGCGATTGCCGGCCTGATTATTACTTTTATCAATATCATTGCCGGTATTATCATCGGTATGGTACAGAACGACCTGACTTTTTCGCAGGCGGCCGAAACTTACACCCGCCTGACCGTCGGTGACGGACTGGTTGCGCAGGTGCCGGCGCTGATTATTTCGGTAGCCGCCGGTATTCTGGTTTCCAAGGCCGGCATGACCGATGCCACTGACAAGGTTCTGTTCGACCAGCTGGCCAATTATCCGAAAGCGCTCGGCATGTCGTCGTTTTTGGCTTTGGCGCTGGGCATGCTGCCGGGGACGCCGGCTTTTCCGTTCGTGCTGCTGGCAGCTTTGACCGGCGGTACTGCCTATTATCTGAATAAACAGCAGCAGGCGGCGGCTGAACAGGCGCAGGCGGTTATGGAACAGGAGAAAAAACAGGGCGCGGCGGCCAAAGCTGCCGATGAACCTATTGCCAATGCGTTGCGTATTGACCTTATCCGGCTCGAAATAGGTTATGGTCTGCTGCCGTTGATTAATGAGGAAACCAATCGCAAACTGACCGACCAGATAAAGGCGTTGCGCCGCGCGCTGGCTTCGGAGCTTGGTTTTGTCATGCCGTCCATCCGCATTCAGGACAATATGCAGTTGGAAGCCAACGAATATAACATTTACATTAAGGAAGTCAAAGCCGGCAAAGGCGAACTCCGCCCGACCCAGCTGCTGGTTATGGATCCCCGCGGCGAACCGATTACGCTGCCCGGCGAAGCCACCACCGAACCGACTTTCGGTCTCAAAGCCATGTGGGTAGACCAGTCTTATCGGGAGGAGGCCATGTTCCGCGGTTATACGGTCGTAGATCCGGCCACCGTGGTTACCACCCATATTACCGAACTGGTTAAGGATAATATGCCCGAACTGCTGTCCTATGCCGAAACCCAGAAGCTGCTTGACGAGATGGACAAGGAACAGCAGAAACTCGTCAAAGAGCTTATACCGGGCAAAGTCAGCTTGGGCGCGGTTCAGCGCATTTTGCAGAATTTGCTCCAGGAGCGGGTTTCCATCCGCGATTTGCCGACCATTCTCGAAGGAATTTCCGAAGCCATATCTACCACCCGCTCGCTGATGATGATTACCGAGCATGTGCGTACCCGTCTGGCGCGTCAGTTGTCTAATGCCAACGCCAATGAGTTCGGCGTTATTCCGCTGGTAACGCTGTCGCCGGAGTGGGAACATGCTTTTGCCGAGTCGATCATCGGCGAAGGCGACGAACGTCAGCTGGCTATGGCACCGACTGCTTTGCAGGGATTCATTACCAAAGTTCGCAATGTTCTTGAGGATTTGGCCGTTAAGGGCGAAACGGCGGTTCTGCTGACCAGCCCGGCCATCAGGCCTTTTGTCCGTTCGATTATCGAGCGCTTCCGGCCGCTGACCGTGGTCATGTCTCAAAACGAGATACATCCCAAGGCCAAAATTAAAACCGTCGGCCAGATTTAGGGAGAACGCCCTTGCGCATAAAAAATTTTACCGCTCCCGACATGCCGACTGCTCTGGCGCAGGTTCGCGAGACGCTGGGCGCCGACGCCGTCATTATTTCACAGGAGAAAAACGCAGCCGGACAAATTGAGCTGACGGCAGCCGTCGAAGACGCCGACGAAATTTCCTTTAATCGCGAGGAGCAGGTGGAGGTCAGGCCGACGCGCTGGAAATATGATGACGAAAAACTGCGGGAAAGTCTAGATTACCATGGCGTTTTGGATGTTGTCAAAGAACGGGTTCTGGCTCGTTGCCGCAAAATTTCCGTTGAGGAAAACCTGACGGACGAAAAGAAGCTGTTAACCCGTTGTTTTGATGAAATGTTTCGTTTTCAGGACATTTTGGACTGTCGGCAGCCGGTTAAGATGTTTATGGGCGTTCCGGGTTCCGGAAAATCGACGGCAATCGCCAAAGCCGCCACGCAGGCCAAACTTCAAAAGCTGAGCGCCTGCATCGTGTCGACCGACAATGTCCGGGCCGGCGCCAACAGCCAGTTGCAGGCTTTTGCCGATATTCTCGGAACCGATTTTCGCTTTGTCAAAACCCCGCGCGGCCTCTATAACACGGTTGAAGAGGCGCGGCAGAAATATGCGCTGGTACTGATAGATACGCCCGGCATCAATCCTTTTCTGCCGGAAGAGGTGGAAAAGGTCAGCCTGTTGGCCGAAGCGGTGCGCGCCGATATGATTTTGACCGTGGATGCCGGAAAAAACACTTTTGAAGCGGTCGAAATTGCCGATATTTTTGCCGAAATCGGCGCCCGGTTTCTGTTACCGACCCGTTTGGATCTGACGCGACGGATTGGCGCGCTTTTGTCGGTTGCCGCCTGCTGCGAATTCGGTTTCTGTTCTGCAAGCGTCAGTTCAAGCATTGCCAAAGGCTTGTCGCCCGTAGACGGCGAAGCGCTGGCCAAATTGGTGTTGGCCTGAGTTTAAGGAGAAAAGTAGATGGAAGAAAATCAGAGCGAAGAATTGAAAATCATGCCCCGCGGCACGGCACCGCGCAGCCTTCGCAAAGGCCGCAACATGATTGCCGTGGCTTCCGGCAAAGGCGGGGTCGGCAAGACCTGGTTTTCCGTGACGCTGGCGCACGCGTTAAGCAGCCTGCGGCAGAAAACCCTGCTTTTTGACGGTGACCTGGGGCTGGCAAACATCGATATTCAGCTCGGCCTGATGGTTAAAGACGATTTGGGAAGTGTTATTGCCGGCGCCAAAACCCTGAATCAGGTCATTCATCATTGCGACAAAACCCACTTTGACATCATTGCCGGCCGCTCCGGTTCCGCCGGGCTGGCGTCAATGCCTGTCGGTCGTTTGCAGATTTTGGGCGAAGACTTGTCCCTGCTTGCTTCCAATTACAACAAGGTCATTTTGGACATGGGTGCCGGCGTTGAAAAGCCGGTGCGAATTCTTTCCGGCATGTCCGAAAAAATAATTGTGCTGTGTACCGATGAACCGACCTCGTTGACCGACGCTTACGCATTTATCAAAATCATGGCCATGCAGTATCCCAAATGCAATCTGAACGTGGTTATCAACCAGGCCAATTCCATTCGGGAAGGTCAACGGACATATGATACATTGCTGAAAGCCTGCCGTAATTTCTTGAAAATTTCGCCCGAGTTGTTAGGTATAATCAGGCGCGACACCCGCGTCCGCGATTCTATCCGCAACCAGGCGCCGCTTATCAGCCGCTATCCGACTTCGGAGGCTGCCGAAGACGTTATCGCCATAGCCGGGAAACTGATTAATGGATAATGTTATTCCGCCGCTGAACACGCCGCAGGTCAGCACGCCTTCAGCCGACAAAAATCTGACCGGAACCATCGGCGGCCTGACGGGCCAAACCGTCGGCGAAACGATTGCGCCCGGCCAGAGCGCCGTGCTGGAAGTCTTGGCCGATGCCCGCAATGCGGCGCTCGGAACCCTGACCGGAGCGATAAGCCTGACGCTTAACGGACAGTTGTTTAAGCTTCCCGTCGAACTGAAGCTGGATACGCCGCTGAAACTTCCCGACAATACGGCGGCCGCAGACTTGGAATTGAAGTTGCAGCCGCAGAAAGACGGTACCGTTACGGTCAAAGTTTTGTCCGTCAACGGCGAAAATCCCGAAAAATATATGGTTCGCGCCAACGAAAGTCAGGTTCGTCCGCAGCCGGCTGCTCCTCTCATAAAGGATACCGCCGCCGCGCTTCCGCCGCTTGAAACGGCGCCGCTCAGAGCCGGAACGGTATTGGAAAATCTGGCGGCGGAACTTAACGTTCCGACGGAAAAACTGCAGCCCCTGCTAAAAGAATTTGCCGCATTTTCCAGTCGTATATCCGTTGCCGTAAATCAACCTGCCGTTCTGCCGCAAAATTCGCAGCCGGCGGAGGTTTTTCCGGCTGCCGGCGAAAACGTTCGGAAAGAAACGGCGGCAGTTTCGCGGCCGTTGCAGGATATTCAAAACGTCATTAGAGATTTTGCCGCCGGAAAGCTTCCGTTGCCGGAAGCGGTGCTGCAGATAGGAAAAGAACTGGCGGCGCTGGGCGGCCGGACTTTTCCTGCCGAGATCGCCGTGCGGCCGGACAACGGTCCGGTTTCGATTCGCGCACCTTTTGCCGAAATTCTTATTGAAAACCCGGTAAAACTCGGCGGTGGGTTGCCGGTACTTTTGGAACTGGAAGGCTTTGAACGTAATTTGACGGTTCCGGACGACATTGCCGAAACCGGAGCGGCTGTCGCGCGGCATACGGGCAGGCTGCCGGCGGCCGATAATATTCTCAAAATTCTGCAGCCGCTGATGAACCGCGGCCAGAAGGAACTTGCAGCCGCAGTGCTGAACCGGATTCCCGAGCCTTCTTCGCCGCGTATGCTGGCCAATATGGTTGCCTATATTAAGGCTTCCGGCGAGCACAATCTCAGCCGCTGGCTCGGTTCGGACATCGTCGACAGGTTGAGCGCCACGACCGAAGGGCGGGAGGTCGTTTCCAAACTCGGTTCAATGTTCGTGTCTTCCAATCAGGACGGCATCAACTGGCGGATTATGGAAGTTCCGGTGCTTAACGGACAGAACCTGAGTAAAATCCGTATCGCTGTCAAAAAAATTCTTGATGAGGAAGAAAAGAAAAAAAGCCGCGAAAACCGCCGTTTCGGCACCCGCTTTGTCGTCGACACCAGTTTCAGCAGACTCGGTTCACTGCAGTTTGACGGTTATGCTTTGGCCAAAGACAAAAGGTTTGATCTGATAATCCGTACCGAACGCGACATCGGTTCCGACTTCTGTGCCAATGTCATGCGGTTGTTTAAGGCCACGCTGCATGAGGAAGGTTATGCCGGTACCGTAAAGATCAACGTTAAAGAAAAGTTTATCAAAATATGCGATGATAGTGCCGAAAGCCAAACTTTAGCAGACGGAATTTATATATGAGCAAGATGGAAAACAGGACCTTTTCTTTCGACCCGCTGGGATATTACGCCATTCTCGGCGTGGCGTATGACGCTTCCGAAACTGAAATCAAGCAGAATTATCGCGAACGCGCCAAGCTTTTGCATCCGGATCGGAATCCGGGCGAAAACGCTCTGGAAAATTTTCAGAAGCTGTCCGTGGCCTATGATGTGCTGAAAGACGAAACTTCACGTCTGATTTACGACCTGATGGCACAGACGCACCCCCGGGAAAGCTTTCCGGATATCAATGCCCTTAAACCGTATAAAAACCGTGCCGGCGAAGAGGACGTTTTTGTCCGGACGCTGAATTTGCGTCTGGTAACCGGAAAAATTATCCGTTTTACCGATGTTGAAAATCAGGAAATCTGCAATTTCAGGGAAGCAAAAGCGGCGGTTTTGCTGGCCTCGGTTTCCAATTGGGCTTTAGGCTGGTGGCATCCGCAGGCTTTTGTCCGCAATATTCGCGCGCTGGTCGGCAATATTCGCGGCATCAATGCCAATCGCCGCGAAAATTTTACGCTGCTGGCTCACAATGCCGTCGCTTATTGGGAAGACGGAAAAAAAGAACAGGCGCTGCTGTCCGCTTTGCAGGCGGGAACCTATGCCGACGCTGTTCGGAAGAATCTGCTTAACCGGTTTATCGCCATGCTCGGGGTTCGCAGCAGTGTACGGATTCCGGCCTGGAATTTCGGAATGCTCAAAGGATTGCAGCTGATTATTCCCGGCCTTGCGGTTTTGGCGGTTCTTTTATCGCTGAGCACTAAGGTCATGACCGATTCGGAACTGAGCAAATATTTCTCGCGCAATAACGAAATCAAGTATTTTCAACAGGTACAGTTTCGTACCGGCGGCGAAACGGTTGATGATATGGTTGTCGGCCGGATTATTGATCTTCCCGCCGATCCCGAGGACGTCAATATGCTTTACCATACCACCGGGGAGGTCAGGGCCATGCACGGGCCTTCGGACGATTTCGACGTCTTGGCCGTGCTGAAACCGCGGCAGACGGTTCGTCTGACAGGATACACGCCGGATCAGGTCTGGTACCGCGTCCAGACGGACAACGGCGAAATGGGCTTTGTCCGTTCCGAATTTCTGAAAAAGGGGATTGGCCGTAAAATCCCCGACGGGAGCAAAGTCTATACCGGCCCGGAAATCAAATAGCCCGGACAAGAATAATATCTTATTCACAGTTAAAGCGATATTTTGTCTATTTTGTGTTGACTCATGTTGGCACGGGATTATATTTACAGAAAATAAGCTATTATTGGAGATGAATTTTGGACTCAAAAGTCTTATTTCGGATACCTGTCGGCTGATAAAAAGATTGTTTAACTAAAATAATAAAGCCATGAAGACGAAATTTTATCGTAGCGGTAATCTGATCGCATCTGTTGATATTGACAGAAACGTATGTTACGCAGCGGCCCGTCACGGCTCGGCTGATGTTTACGGAAGGTATGAACTGGGACGCAGCTATGTTGCTCCGGTTTCTGAGGGAAAGCCTGTATTCAGCGGATTTTCCGCTGAGGAGATGGAAAAGATTAAAATTGTCAGTAGAGGCGATTTTGATCTTGAAGACGGAAAATATTATACTTTCCGCCTGATAAAAATTGAACTCGGGTTTTGCCGGAAGTTGATTAAAATCAAATTCCGCGTTTTAGAGGAAATTGATTTTGCCTCCCTGAAATAGGAATGTAGAAAAAGCTCTTTGCCTGTGTTTTGTCACATGGCCGGGAGCTTTTTTTGTGCGTGTTGACATGACTCTCAATAAAAATTGACAAAGATTTTATCTATGATAGCTTACAAATAATTGTCTAACAAGTTGTCGGATAAAACATGAAAAATATATTGATAACCGGAGCAAACGGACTGTTGGGATCGGAGTTCAAAGCCAGACTGACCGATGAGGAGGCCTGGTTCTGCGGACATGCGGATTTGGATATTACCGATTTTGAAGCCGTGCGCCGTTTCTTGAAAGGCCGGAAAATTCGTTACATCATTAACTGCGCGGCCTGCCGTGACGCCGAATATCTCGAGGATCATCCCGAACAGGCCGTCCCGGTCAGCGTAGACGGTCCGCGGAATTTAGCCGTTGCTGCCAAAGAAAACGGCGCGGTTCTGATTCATGTGTCGACCGACTATGTTTTTGACGGCCGAAAATCGTTGCCTTATCTGGAAACCGACGCGGTCAATCCGTTGAATGTTTATGGTGTTGCCAAAGAGCAGGGCGAACGTGCCGTGCTTGAAAACGCCGAGACTTGTCTGGTGTTGCGGACGGCATGGCTGTTTTCTTCCTTTGGCGAAGACTTTGTTAAGAAAATTCGGGACTTGGCGCTCAAACGGCCGGAACTGAAAGTCATTTTCGATCAGGTCGGCAGCCCCTGCTATGCCGGAGATTTCGCCGAATGCGTTCTTGAGCTTCTGCCGCGGATAAAACCCGGCACTCGGGAAATCTATCATCTGACCAATGAAGGCGTCTGTTCCTGGTATGATTTGGCCTATGCCGCAGTCAAAGGCTTTGGCCTTGACTGCCGCGTTACGCCGATTCACACGGACGAGTTTCCGCAGAAGGCGCTTCGCCCGAAGTATTCGGTCCTCGACAAAAGCAAAATCAAAAGAGACTTCGGACTTGCGATTCGTCATTACAGCGAAGGCCTGAGCGATTGTATCCGCAAAATAAAAGGCATCTGAACATGAATTTGAAAAAGATTTTTTCCGCGTTAAAAAAATCCTCGAATGCTTATGCTGTTCCTAACGAATTTCGTCTGACGGACATTCTCGGCGAAGATGATTTGTTGGCCAACCGGAAGCTGACGGAGGCCTCTTATTCGCTGACATGGCAGAATCCGCCGCAAAGCGCTTTAGTCTTTATGGCTTTTCCTTACGGATTGAACGGCGGCGGCCTGCGGACGATTATCACGCAGATGGAATCCATGTCCGCCCGCTGGGGACTGAAAAATTATATTTGCTTTTATCCCCGCTACAAGCAGTCGCCTAAAAACTTAAAGATTCAGGAAACTCTGAAAGAGAACATGCGCCGGGAGTTTCCTTTACTGAACTTTGAAATTATTCCCTATTCGGATAATTTTGATGATTATCCCGAAGTCGATATCGCGTTGTGCAACTGGTGGCTGACTGCTTTTCCTCTGGCCAAGTTCAGAAAATGCCGGCAGAAATACTATCTTCTTCAGGATTTTGAACCCTGTTTCAGCCAGGCCGGATCAACTTATGCCGTTACGGAAGAAAGCTACAGATTCGGTTTTATCGGCCTGGCCAATTCCTCGGCTTTGGCCGGATTGTATCGTTCTTACGGGAACCGGGCCGTTTACCGCTACCAGGCCGGCGTCAATCATCGGCTTTATTACCCGCGGCCGGACAAAACATATCGGAAAGACGTTTACAAAATTGTTTTTTACGGGCGGCCGTCAACGCCCCGCAACGATTTTGAACTTCTGGCGGAAATATTTAAGAAGGTAAAAGCGGAGCTTGGAAAGCGTGTGGAAATTTATTCCGTCGGCGAAGATTATGAACCGTCATGGTATGCTTTGGACGGTGTCGTTGTCAATTTGGGCGTCTTCAGTGATATGAACCGCCTGGCCGAAATCTATCGTGACGCGGATATCGGCGTCGCTTTCATCAGTACGCCGACTTATACCTATCAGCATCTTGAATACATGGCTTCCGGCCTTGGTCTGGTTGCAAACAATCAGCCCGGCGTGTCCGATTTCCTCAAAGACGGAGAAAACGCAGTTCTTTGTCCGGCGTTTCCGTCGCTTGCCGCGGCAAAGATTGTCGAATTGATAAACAATCCCGATAAGCTTGAGAAAATCAGCAAAGCCGGATTGGCGACCGTTCGGGAGTTTACCTGGGAAAAATGTTTTGACGGCATCTGCGATTACATTGCCGGCCCTAAATCCTGATTTGTTCGATTGTTTTTGCCAAACCCGTAGCGTCGTCGGTTTCAACGGCAATGCCGAACAGCGTGCCCGGGCCTTTGGACGGTACCAGTCTGCCGCCCGTATAACGGCGGTTTAGCCGGTTGACCGGTTCCTCAACCTCAAAACCAAGTACCGATTCATAATCGCCGCACATGCCGACATCGGTAATATAGGCGGTGCCTTTGGGCAGAATTCTGGCATCGGCGGTCGGCACATGCGTATGCGTTCCGGCAACGGCGGAAACCCTGCCGTCCAGAAAATAGCCCATCGCCAGTTTTTCGGAAGTTGCTTCGGCATGCATGTCGACCAGAATGGCAGAGACGTTCCGGCCCAGCGTGTAGTTTTTCAAAAGTTTTTCAATCGCCTGTGCCGGACAGTCGACGGCTTCCATAAACAACCGTCCCAGCAGCTGAACCACCAGAAGCTTTTTGCCGCTCGGAAGCTCGATTTCCGCCGCGCCGCGCCCGGGCAGAGCTTCCGGATAGTTAAGCGGCCGGACGATTTGTTTGCTTTCGTTCAGAAAGGGAATAAGCTCGCGTTGCTGCCAGACGTGATTGCCGGTAACCAGCATGTTGACGCCATTGTTTAAAAAGTCGCGGCAGATTCCCGGAGTAACGCCGAAACCGTGCGCCGCGTTTTCGACATTGACGACGATAACGTCCGGTTTGTAGGTTTCCCGTAATTTTTCCAGATTGTTCAAGACCGCTTCGCGGCCGGATCTGCCGACCACGTCGCCGCAATAAATGATTTTCACTGACCCGGCTTCCTCAAATTTTAAAACATAAAAACCCCGGTCGGGGATTTCAGAAAATGGAGGGGCCGTCTCAGCCGTATGGGACATTCTTATCGAACCGCTTCTCACAAAGTGGGCACCATATAATTAAACCACGGTTTAGTCAGTGACAGTTCCCTTAATAAAAATGTTGGCTCGGAAGATCTGCGGAAACTACGTACCGGACAGCTCGCCTCCTATGCGAATAGCTTACAATGATTCGATTTGTTTTGCAACAGAATTTATTTCGGCGGCAATCTTATCCAGAGCCTCGGCTGTAACCCTGTCGATTTCAAGGATTCGCTGTCTGTTGTCCGCATTTGGCGTCGCAGCGGCCGGATTTCCTTTGCGCAGTTCGGTCAGTTCGTCGGCCAGCAGCAGTCCGACCATGGCCAGCAGCATATTTTCATTAACCTGACCGCTGGCTTGGGTCAGCATTTTTGCCTTTTCGTCCAGCATGCGGGCCAGCTGCAGTATGCGTACTTCCTGTCCGTCTTCGCAGGCGACGGCATATTCGCGGGAATTAATTGTTATCGTTACCTGAGCCATTGTTTTCCAGTATGTTGTCTAGTTTGCCGATGATGCCGTCAATCTGTCCGATGACTTTGGCCGAACTGTCTTTAAGCAGGGCAAGTTTTGTTTCTTTTTTTGCGATTTCCGCTGCCTGCTGTTTCGCTGTCGCGGCGAGCTCTTCCTTTTTTGCCTCAACGGCTGCGCCGAGCGCGGCAAGCGCTTCGGTCAGGGCGGCAATCGCGTCGGCAGTTTTGGTCATTTCGGAATTCTTGGCGTCCATGTTCAAAATTTCTCTTTCTTTTCAAAGATTCTTTAAGTATAGTGACTGCATATTATAGTCTTAAAAAATAATTACAAGCGGCAAACCGAATTATGCAAAAGTTTATTGTCGAGATTACCGAAGAAAATGAAGCGCTGATTCAAGATCCTGCGCTCGAATGTTATCTCATAACCTCAAGTCTGGACCGTGGTTTTGCGGCCGGTTTCGCCCGTCGGGCGGCTGCGGCCGGCAAGCTGGTTCTGGCCGGCGGCAGAGATGCACCGGCGCTGTGCCGCGATTTGGGTCTGGACGGTTTTGTGCTGGATGTTTCCGCATCGGAAAAAATCAAAGCCGATTTTGACCGTGCCGTCAAAACGGCCGGCAAAGACAAGGTTTCCGGACTGATTGTCAGGGGTCGGCGCCATGAGGCGATGCTGGCCGGCGAATGCGAGCCGGACTTCATCATCTTTCAGGCTTGGCGGGACGGTTTGGAAAAAATTCGCGAATTGGTGCAGTGGTATTCCGAGCTTTTTCTGATTCAGTCGGCGGTTTTCTGCCGGGAGGAAGGAGTGGATTTCCGCTCTTTGGCCGCCGATATCGTCATTTTAAATGACAGATTTTATAAGATTCTTGTTGCTAAAAAGCAAAGTTTAGATTAACTTGCCCTTAATCATTTTGAAAATTGTAAATACGGAGAAAAAATATGAAACAGTTAGCAGGAGCAATCAGAATTGGCTGGGTAATCGAGTACAAGGGCAAACCCTGGACCGTTGTCAAAGCCATGCACATCAAACCGGGCAAGGGCGGCGCCTTTATGCAGGTCGAGCTGAAGTCGGTTGAAGAGGGAACCAAAACCAACGAACGTTTTAGAACCGAAGACAGCGTCGAAAAGCTGATGGTCGAGGAAAGAGACTGCCAGTTTTTGTTTGAAGACCACAATGGCCTGACTTTCATGGAAAGCGAAACTTTTGATCAGTTTACCATGCCTGCCGACATTCTGGGCGATTCCCGCCCGTTTATGACCGACGGCATGGCTGTCCACGTCGATTTCATTGAAGGCAAGCCGATTTCGGTTGAGTTGCCGTTGCAGGTAACCTGTGAAGTGGTGGAAACCGAACCGGTCGTCAAAGGCCAGACGGCGGCTTCTTCCTACAAGCCTGCCATTTTGGACAACGGTGTCCGCTGCATGGTTCCGCCGTTTATCAACACCGGTGACAAAATCGTTGTCGGCACTGCCGAAGCCACTTATGTAGAGAGAGCAAAATAGCATGTCTTACCTTTCCCCTTTCATGACCCTGCTGATTAATGCCGTCAAAAAGGCGGCCAGCCCGCTCAATCGGGACTTCAGCGAGATTGAACAGCTTCAGTCTTCGGTCAAAAGCTATAAGGATTTTGTCGTTTCGGCTTACGGAAAAGTAGATCGTGCCCTGCGTACCGAACTTGGACGTATTAAGCCCGATTTTCCGATTGCCGTTGACGGACAGCCCAAGCCGAAAGGCTCGTGTTTTGTCGTTGCGCCGATTGACGGTTTGAACAATTTTGCCCACGGCATTCCGCAGTTTGCCATTTCGGTCGCCGTTTTCGAAAACGGCGCCGTTACCGCCGCAATCGTTTACAACCCGGCTTCGGATGAACTGTTTTTTGCCGAGAAAGGCAAAGGCGCCTATAAGGAAGGTTTCCGCAATCACGAAAGGCTGCGCGTTTCTGCCCGCCGGGAACTTTCGGAGGCGCTTATTTCGACTTTGGTCAGTTACAAATCCGACGTTGCGGAATATATTAAGCTCCATGATGCCGTTGTCCGGGCCGCCGACAATGTACGGGTTCTGGGCGCCGTGTCTTTGGATTTGGCCTGTGTTGCCGCCGGCAGGTTTGATGCAACCGTCAGCCTTGGCAACAAGTTTTCGGAAATTGCCGCCGGTCTGCTTCTGGTTAAGGAAGCCGGCGGATACGTGTTGGACATGAATCAGAAGGATATCCGTACCGAGAACCTCAGTCTGGTGCTCGAAAGCGGCAATCTGATCGCCACCAATGCCGAACTGTCCAAAAAGGTCTATGAGTTGGTACACAAATAATTTTGATATGGGGAAGAGCAATGCGTAAGATTATGGTTCTGGCTTTATGCGGTTTGTTCTGCGGCTGGTCTGCGGAAAAAGCCTGCGCAGCCGATGATGTTTATGTCGACCTTTCGGTATTAAACGAAATCGGAGGCGGCAGCGCCCCCTCGGCTTACGGCCGCCCTGAACCTCTCTTTCCCGTAATCAGAAACACGCCGCAATTCCCCGTGGTTAAGAAAAGTGCGCCCAAAGCGCCCAAAGCCAAGACGCCGGCTCGAAAAAACAAACAGAAACTGAAGATTAAGCAGGTTAAAGTCGTTGAAAAAGAGGAAAAGATAGCCATTCCCGCCAAACCGGCCGACATTCAGCCCGTTCGGGAAAAGGCAAATTCCGCCGTTGAAAACAAACCGGCCGTTGTCGAACCGGCCAAAGACATGCCGACCGAAGACAAAACCGTAAAGGATGAGGTTAAGGAAAAGGCTGCGGCTCCGGCCGTCGAACTGACGTCCGCGCCGGCCAAACGTGAGTTTGTCGCCGACATTCCCGCTGCCGGTCAGGCGCCTTTCAAAACCGAAGAGCCTGCGCCGGCCGAAAAGGTTTCTTCCGCGCCGGTTGTTCCCGTAAAGGCCGAATCTGTTGAAAATCAGCCCGTCGGCGAAGTGCCGGCTGCCGCCGAAAAAAAGGCTGAGCCTCTGGTGCCGGTAAGCGGTGCGCTTGTTGCCAAACCTGTGGTCGATGTCGAAAAAGTCAAAAGGGAGATTGTGTTTGCCGAAGGTTCTTCCGAATTGGACGATCTCAGCAAGGAGAAAATCGACGCGATTATCGCTTCGTTTGACAATGCCGGCGCCAACAAAATCGCCATCATGGCCTATAATTATGACAACGGTCAGGATGTTTTCCGCAAAAAAAGACAGAGCCTGAACCGCGCGATTGAAATTCGCTCGTATCTTTTGGCCAAAGGATATAAGAATTTCAGCATCAAGGTCATTAACATTACCGATGACGCCGCCCGCGGCAATGTTGTTGAAATTGACGAAATCAAATAAAAAAATTAAAATTATGTAAATTAATGCTTGCCTAATTCGTAACTCTAATGTATAAGAGCACTAAATTTACATGTCATAAATTAAGTTTTTGGAGAAAATAAGATGAAAAAAGGTATTCATCCTGATTATCACGAGATTACATATGTGATGACAGATGGCACAGAATTCAAAACCAGATCGACCTGGGGCAAGGCCGGTGACAAGATGACTCTGGAACTTGACCCGAAATCCCACCCGGCTTGGACCGGCGTTCACCGTATGGTAGACAGCGGCGGACAGGTTTCCAAGTTCAACAGCAAGTTTGGTGCTTTTGGTCTGAAACCCGATACTTCTGTAAAATAATTTCGCAAAGGTTTAATCTTTGTTAACCTGCATTTTCTATACTGAATGCAGGTTTTTTTATGTCTTGATGAGATGGTTTAATGGTCAAAATATCGCATTACGAAGTTTATACGGACCGGGGCGACGGCTGGAAACTTGAAGATCGTTTTTCCAGCGACCAGCGTTATGATGCCATGCGTATAGCCAAAGAACGCGAAGCCGAAAAAATTGCCGTCAAAATTCTTAAGGAAGACTTTGACGTGCAGGACAATTCCTACGTTGAAACGGTGGAATATGTCAGTTTGGCAGGCAAAAAGGACAAGAGCGGTTCCGACTATTCGCTGAAAGGCGGTTTGGCGCCGACGCGCGGCGAATATAACATCGAAACCCAGGAACCGGCCGGCGCTTCTAACGGCCAGAATGTGATTACCGCCGTTTTCAAACTGGTTGCCATTATTGTTTTCTGCCTGATTTCAGCCAATATTCTGGTAACGTTGCTGATTCCGGTTATTGAAATAACCGTTCCCGAAGAACTGACGCATACCGTTATGTTTGTCACGTTTTTTGCATTGTTCCTGCTGCTGGCTGTGCCGCTGGTCTTGCGTAAGGTGCCTTGGTACGTCTTTTCGTCCCGCAAGGTTCGCCGCAAAAAAATCATTCATGAGAAGAAGTTTTTTGACAAGGCCGACGCCATTATCCAGAACTATAACCTTAATGACAGCTATGAACCGACATTGGCGCCCGCTTTTCCCGAGGCGCCTGCCGAATTCAAGCGCAGTATTGTAGATTATATGAGCCAGATAATTTCTAATCTGGATGGCGAAATCAACATTGCCGACAACTTCAACCGCCTGGGTGTCAAACTGATAATTTACGGCGGCGTGCTGGAACTTTCGCGTTACAACGGCCTGAGCATAACCCACGCCAATTCGATGCTGCACGAAGCGTTCAGCATTCTTGACGGCGACGTCGGCGACGTCGAAGCCTTCTATGAAGCCAAAAAGACGTATAAGGATAACAAGGTTGCGGTTTTTCTGACCGGCGTCGGCGCTTATCTGATGGCGCAGCTGCTGGCGGAACGTCCGTTGGATACGCACATTTTGAAAAAAACGTTCAGCAAGTGGGAGGCGTTGAACAAATATGCGGCGGCCGACAACCGGAAACTGGAAGCGAAAGAAGAGGTCCACGAGCCGGATATTATGCTCAAATGTATTGTCAGTATTGAAAACCGGGTGCGTTTTTATGAAAATGACCAGCCCGGCGACCGGGACGATTTTACCCGCGTCAAAAGCGAAGTGCGGAACATCATCGCCAATCTGTCGGCCAAGTTCGACGGTGAAAATGTTATTGAAGACAACTATATTACCTCGATAGAGTTTCCCAAACTGAATCATGCTGCGCGTTTTGCCGTTGAATTTTTCAAAGACGTGTCCATTTATGAAGAACAGCTTAACAATACCAACCTGATTATTGCCGACAAATGCAGCATCTTGTCGCTTTCTTCCGAACAGGAGCCGAATTTGTCGCCGTTTATTCAGGATGTTTTTGAACAGACATACGATAATGAGATTATTGTCAACGAACCGATAAAGGAACGCCTTGAAGGCGAGAAATACGGATTTGAGTTTCTGGGCGAAAAGACCCTGAACAAAACCGGCTGGTCGACGGCCTTGTATAAGATGACGGAACTGTAAACCGACTGATTAAATATATTGTGATAAAAAAATTTTTATGATAAAATATATAATGTAGGTTTAAAGGAGTATGCTATGGCGACGACAGTAAGCACGACGATACCGGCAGACAACAGCAGTCTTGGCTATTGGGAAAAGACCGTAACGGACGTTAACAACGTTGACGAGAGCTTTGCCAATGCCCGCGACCTCGGTTACACGCGCCTGAACTATGCCCGTGTCAGCGTTGTCGGCAAACTTTCCGAATATTATGACAGTTCCGACATGTATAAGATTCAGCTGCAATCAAACGGCACTGTTTCCCTGTCGATAAAGGGCGGCGACAGCAGCAACGAAAAAGTTCTGGACCTTTCCGCCTATGAGCAGAAACTTGACGAACTGAAGAGAATTACCGATCCGGAAGGCTGGGCCAAGGAACAGGAAGAAAAAAAACTTGCCGAGCAGAACAAGGACTGGATGGCGGAATTGGCTCCCGGCCTTAAGGTCGAGGTTTATACTATCAACAAAAACGGCAAGGAAACGCTCATCGGCGACAGCTCGGCCGAGAAGGGCACCGAAACCCGCGACAATATCGACGCCATGTTCAGCGGCGAATATAAAGCCAAAAAAGATACCATGCTTTATATTAAAATTACCCGTGACGACACGGTCAGCAAAAATGAAGAGCTGGCCTATGTTCTGCAAATTCAGCAGGGTGAAAAATATAAGCATGACTATGTTTCGAAAGAAGGTCTGTCGGATGATTCGAAAAACAAGACCGAAACCAGAATCCCGCTGACCCAGACCAGCGCCAGCGGCAGTCTCTCCAGCGTCAACGCGCTGCAGATTCAGGCCTCGAAATACGAAGCGACGGCCCAAATGCTTCAGGTCGGCTATCTGAATATGGCTAACATCCTGAACAGCAGAAAATAAATTTAATTTAGCAAAAAAAATCTTGTATAATCGGCAAACATTCTCTATTCTCTGGAATAGAGAATGTTTTTTTAGATAAGAATAGAATTTAAGAAAGGATATTGAAATGACAGCCCCTTTAATGCCCAGAGCTACTGCTGTATGGCTGGTTGAGAATACGACCCTGACTTTTCGTCAGATTGCCGAATTCTGTGAACTTCACGAACTTGAAATTCAGGCTATTGCCGACGGCGACGTGGCTTTCAATATTTTGGGCGTAAGTCCGGTTGAAAACGGCCAGTTGACCGTCGAAGAAATCAGAAGATGCGAAGCTGACCGCAGAGCCTCCCTTCAGGCGAACGAATTGGAGCGCAACGTCAAGGCCAAAAACGCCAAAGCCAAGAAAATGCTTTCGCCCTCGCAGCGCAGCGACAAACCCAGCGCCGTTCTGTGGATTTTGAAAAATTGTCCGGAAATCATCGATTCGCAGATTTGCAAACTGGTCGGAACCACCAAGCCGACGATTGAAGCAATCCGTACCGGCACGCATAAGGATATGGCCAATATCCGGGCTAAAAATCCGGTAGCCGTCGGTCTTTGCACGGAAAAGGATTTGGACAATGCCATCAGCATTTCCAAGGCTCGTGCCGCCAAAAAGGAAAAAACGGTCAAGGTCAAGGAAAAAAAGGCAAAAGAACCCAAGGCTAAAGAAAAGAAAGCCAAAGCTGAAAAGAAGTCTTCTCCCAAGAAAGAAAAGAAAGCGGCTCCCAAAAAGGAAAAGGCCGCAAAAGAAAAAAAGGCGCCGGCCAAAAAGGCTAAAACCGCCAAGAAGACCAAAGCAGCCTGATAACCTGCAAAAAAGCCCCTCAACCGAGGGGTTTTTTGTCGAGTGTTTTCGGGTAAAACAAATAATAAAGCCTCCCGAATGAGGAGGCTTTGTTGCATTTTCTGAAATAAAAAGGACAGGCTCCGAAAGGTTGTTAGTGTGTATGTATGACCTTGCCGTAAACTGTATTAAACAATTCAGACGTTAAACGGAGCCTGCGGGCGTTTGTTGCCGAACCTTGACTTTCGGGGGGATTACACCGAAAAGGTTCAAACAAACGCCTTGAAAATAAGCTTATACTTATTTATAAAAAATGTCAACCTTAGGTATTTTATATTTTTATATGTCAACCATTAATGGATGTGTAATTTTTTTTGTAGAATTTTAGTTCCCTGAAACTTTTGCATAAACCTTACAGTCGCGGTATCTGCCGTAACCGAATACCTTTCCTGCGGCAATGCCTTCAAAAACATAGCCGTTGCGTTCGGCAACCGCCGCCGATGCAATATTGTCGGTCTCGCATTCAATGACCAAACGGTGTAACCCGGCTGCAAAAAATATTTTTTCGACATACGGAAGAATTTCCGAAATATAGCCTTTGCCGGTTTCGCCGTCTTTCAGCCAATAGCCAAGCTCGGCAAAATGATTGCCGTACGAAATGTTGTGAACGTCGATGGTGCCGACGATTTTTTCGTCTGTATTATACAAAACATATGCGAAGATTTCGCCTTTTTCCCATCCTTCGGCAAAATCAGACAGTGTTTTGCGTTCGTCTTCAACTTTTTGCACATTATCAACCCAGAAGAGAAACTCGCGCAGTCTGTTGCGCGATATGTCAATGGCGTGGAAAAGCCCGTCAGTCATTGCGGTTGTCGCCGCGCGTGCCGTCAGTCGCGGCGTTTTGATTTCCGAAATGATTTTAAGCGGTTTATCCATATTTTCTCCTTATTGTGCAGCTGTAGGTTCAACCGGTTTCAGACCGAATTTGTCGGTAACGACCAGACGTTCGTTGGTACTCATTTTGGTCAGATCAAAAACGACGCGGGGATTTTCCGGCACTTGCCCCGTTTCGGCAATGACTTTCAGGTCGTTGATATAATCGGCGTATTTCTGCTTGTACTCGGGAATTTGCGCCAGTTCGTCCTTATTGTATTCAATATATTCGCTTTTGATTTCCGCCGTATCTGAGGATATGTCAGGCACGTTTTCCGGCAGCGGTAGTGCTGCCGGTGCGTCCGCTGTTTGCCGAACCTCTGTCACGGCCGGGATTTCCTGCGGCGCTTTGATTATCTTGATAACCTGCTCCTGTTGCGGCTGCCTGCCCTTGTTCTCTTCTTCGCCGGGATAATAGTTGAACTCAGGCAGCTTTTCCGTATGGTCAAGCTCTTTGGGAGGAATAAAAAAATTCGGCTTCAGCTGTTTGCGCACATAACGCCCCGGAGATTCGGCGCCGGCAAGGGTGCTGAAGAGGATTGCCGCACTCAAAAACGAAAACAAAAACGATTTTTGCATAATCTCAACTCTATGTTAAGAAATCTTATGTATGCTATTTTACATGAAAAAACTTTTTTTTATATTAACTTTTTGCATTTTTCTGGGGCTCGGCAATTTTGTGTCTGTTGCCGCGGAAACCGATGTCTGTGCAACGCTGAAGGCTGAACCGGAAATCGAATTTACCACTTCTTACGGAAAACTGAAATATGATTTCGGGTACAATCAGCAGGGACTGACGCGGCTTGGTCAGCAATACGGTATTGTCGAGCAGGGGCTTTTTGCTTCCGGTCTGGCGGTTGTCGGCGTCAATTGGGAGGTTTCGCTGAATACCATCAGCCGGGTTGTCAACGATACGGACATTTGTGTTGTGCCGACCAGCTTGAACGTTTTTATCGGCTATCAGGATCCGACCATTTTCATTTCCAATCAGCTGCAGCCCGGTTCCTGTGAATACAATGTCGTTGTCCGCCATGAACAGACGCATCATCAGATAAACACTGCCGCACTTGAATATTTTATTCCTTCTCTGCGCCGTTCCGTGCAGAAAATTGCCCGCGATATCAGACCATATCGGATAGATTCGCCGTCAAAAATCGACGAAGCGACCAATACGCTGACCGAAATGTATATTGCTGAAATCGAACCGCTGATACGCCACTTCAAGAGCGAACTCATGCAAGAGCAAAGCAAGCTCGACAATCAGACCAATTATCAGATGGAAAGCGATCTCTGTCGCCGGTTTAACGGGCGCCGGCCGCAGAACCGGCAGCCTTGAGCGTGGAATTGCTGTTGACCGGAACCTGCCGCAGATATTCGTCCAGAAAACTGTTGATGCCTTTGTAAGCGGCGTCGATATAAGTCTTGTCCTTGGCCGAATTTTCATTGTAGAAGATTCTGACCGTGGTCATGCCCAGCTCTTTGGCAAATTCAAGATTGGAGTAACTGTCGTCAACAAAAATGCAGTTTTTCGGGTCGGCGTTAATGCGGCGGCAAAGCTTGGCATAAACGTCCGAACTTTCGTTCTTTTTGACGGTGCCGAAATCTTCTACCGAATAAAAACGGCCTTTGAAAAAATCATAGAGCCCGATATGTTTCAAAATTTTTTCGCAGACTTCATGCGTGCTGGTTGAGAAAATGTATTGTTCGTTAGGCAGGCTTTCCAGCTTTTCGAGCAGGTTCTCGTATGGAACGATCGGCGCAATCGGCTTGCGCTTATGATAGGCCTGAAACATTGCTTCCGGATCAATACCGTACTGCTGTACGAAAATTTCGCCGCCGTCGCGGTATGTCATATAAGATTCCTTGACCTTGGCTTTGGCTTCCTCAAAGTTGAGAGGTACGCCCAAATCCTCAATGGCGGCAATGGCGGTTGCCTCGTCCAGCATGTCGGCAAATTCCGGGGTAATCCGGTATAATGTATTGTCCAAATCCCAAATGATTGTTTTATCAGCCAGGGTCACTTCGTCTTCTCCAAAATTTTTCTTTATCAAACCCAACAATTTTAACATATCCAATCCTTTCGTCAACACCAAAAATAAGGCTTTCGATATAGTGCTTTCCCCGCGGAAATTAAAGCTTTGGAATTAAATCGTTTTGCAAAATCCGCGGCGTATTGAATAAAAAGCATCAGTGCTTATATAAAAAGTGAGGAACGTCGTAAATTCAAACAATAAGGGGAAATCAGATGAAAAAAACTTTAGCAATGTTAGGTGTTTCGGCTCTGGCTCTGATGGGCTGCGATTCCCGCGACGCCAATGCCCAGTCGCAGGTTTCGGCTGATGTCGGCAATGCCGATTCGGCCAATATGCTGATTGTCGAAGAAGGCTATGAAGTCGTAACGCCCGCCGCCTCCGGCAATGCGGTTCCGGCAAATGCGGCACCGGCCGGCGGCAATATGAACGGCAACGCCGCGGTCAGCACGCCGGATAATATGTCCGGCGGCAGCCAGGCAACTCCGGCGCAGGGAAACGGCACGGTTGTCAACGAAACCGTGACCGAAGCCGTTTCGCCGGACGGTGTCGCTTATGAAGTTGACCAGACGGTCAATTAATTTTGAAAAAATCCCCGGATGTCTGCCGGGGATTTTTTTTGTTGGCTCTCGGTTTTACCACTTCAGCGGATAGGTGCTGCAGTTGGTGGTTACCGTACCCGAAACCGTACCCGATTTTACAATCGAACCGTTCCATTGTGTGTATATGCAGGCCGGTTTGCTTAAAGTCAGCTTGGCGCCGGAGTTAACCTGCAGCACGCCGCGGACGATGCCGTAGGCGTAAGTGTTGTGTCCACGGGCCCAAACGCTATGTTTGCTGCCGCCGCTGATGCTGTTGGTGCCCTCAAACTTGATGGTTTTGTCATAATGGGCGCCGCCGCCGATTTGAGCGGCAATCTGCGGGCTGCCGTTAACGGTAATGTTGACGTTTTTGAGCGTGCCTTCATAGTAGTATCTGGTGCTGCTCTTACCGTTGTTGGTATAGGTTTCGGTGCGTATCTGTTTGTTCGGATCCAATTTTACGCCCACTGACGGCGAATTTGTATTGGTGCAGTAACTGTCGTAGTTGTTGGCGACTTCGCACAGGTCCATATGGCTGCTGCCGTTGACCATGGCGTCATAGTAATTCATGCACTCGATGCTGTAGTCCCGGCAGCTGGAATTGGACATACAGCTGCTGCGGCAATAGCAGTCGTAAGAGGAACAGCTGCTGGTACAGAATGAAGAATATCTGTATTGTGAGGCTGCCGAACAGTAATCGGGCTGCGTCCATGCTTTGAAATTGACGACAAAGTCAATGTTCTCAATCCGGTTGGTACTGATGGAAGCCGCATAGCCGTTGCTTGCCGTCAGGGTTATGGTCGGCTTTGACAGGGCTGCGCATTCGGAATACTGCGGAAAATTGACGTTTGAATAAACTGTACTGCCGTATGGGAGATAAGAGCCGCTCTTGGTAACGACAACCACGCCGCCGGAGTTTCCTTCGTCAATCTTATAGGACGGATTGTCATCGACAATGCGCGAGCCGCAGGTCGGAGTACATTTGATATAGCTGCTGTCTTTGGAGCAGACTTCCTTGTTGTAATATTTGTTTGGACAACTGCTTTTCTGTTCGTATCCGGGGCAGGGATTGTCGGCAATGCAGCTGCTGCCTTCCTGAGTGTACCCGCTGTTGCAGCTCCAGCTCTGAATTTTGGAAGAGCAGTCGGAGAAGTAGGAGCAGGTTGCGTTCGCCGGACAGCTGGAAATGACCGAAGTCCGGTTGCGGCAGTTGTCGTTGTATTTGGTTTTGCATTTGCTTGAACAGTCGGCCCAGTACTCGGCGCAGCCGTAAGGCGTCGATACGGCCGTGCGGTTGCGGCAGTTGTCGGCATAGGCTTTCTTGCAGACTGAAGAACAGGGCGAAGGATAATAGGTTTCGCAGCCGTAGCTTCCCGAACTTACGCCCGACGGACAGGAGCAGCCGGTGTATTTGCCCCCGCAACTGGCGCCCGATACCGAACGCGGCGAGGTACAGTTGGAAGAGTTGTATTGATACTCAGATTTACAAACGCAGGACTGATACTTTCCGCCGCAGCTGGCTCCTTGTCCGACCTGATTTGACGCGCAGCTGATCAAAGCCGGGTCACATTTGCAGGAAGCGTATTTACCGCCGCAGCTGTCGCCGACACCGACCTGTCCGGCCGGACAGCTTATCAGATTAGACACGCACTTGCAGCCTTTGCCGTAGGCGGCATTGTAAGGACAGACGCCGTCAATCGTCTGCACGGAATTGCAGTTCTGTTTGGAAAAGCCTTCGTTCTTACACTGGGCTTCGGTATCGATTTTATAATCGTCGCCTTTGCCGAAGCCGACGTTGGGGTCGCAGTCGCCGACGCCGAGGAAACAGATGCCGGCGGTCTTATAGGCCTTGTCGGGCTGTTCAAACTGAAAGGCGGGCTCTGGTTGGGGTGTGCTTTTGTGTGTCGAAAAAATGCCGGAGGCGACAGCCAGGTCAGGCAACATAAGCGCAGTTCCTGACAACAAAGAGAACATTAAAACAGATTTCTTCATAATATCACCTCACGACAGTTGTAACCAAAGCCCGTTAAACAGGTGAGGATATATAGAGATAAGCCGAAACGGCAGGAAGACGAAGGAGACTCTTCCCATGACCGATTACCTAACACATACCCGCCGGCGGCACCCCACCGCGGTAAAACATCCACACCTGTAGATAATATAGCGCAGATTTCGGCAAAAGTCAACAGTTCCTGAAGCCGGCTTTATTTTCCGCAAAAAAAGCAACGATATTAAAAGTCAAGCATAAGAAAAATAATATTGTCATTGCCGGACTTGATCCGGCAATCCACAAACACAAGGCACTTGCTCACGATATGCACGCAGAAAGCAACGCGCTTCGACAAAGCTTCGTGCCGCAGCCGATGTTGCGGTCAAGCTGGCCACAGCTTGTCATTCCCGTGTTTTTTTCTTCTCCTCTGTCATTCCCGTGCTTGGCACGGGAATCCAAAAAGAGATGTTCGGCTCAAGGCCGAACATGACAGAGAAAAAAAGCCTCTCAACCGAGAGGCTTTACATAACATAAGCGCCGACTAAAAATTTTCCCGGGCATAGACGTCTTTGACAGCCCAGAAACCGTTTTTGTTGCTTAGGACATAAATAATATTGCCTTCGCAAAGGCCAAACCACATGCCGTTGCAGCTGCCTTGCGTATAAACTTCAATCATGTTGGCGTCAACCGGCTTAATTTTGACGATTTTAAAACGCATCTCGGTCGGGCGCTGCAGACTTTCATCGTCCATGAAAACGAACTTTGGCATTTTTTTCTTGTCGCATTCGCTTCCTTTTGGATCCAGCGTACATTTGGCGTAAAGGTCTATGGCACAGACCACGTCGCTGCCTTTGTCGCAGCCGGCCTGGCTTTCGCCGAATTTGTAAGTGTAGGTTTCCTCTTCAAATTTAATGTCAAAGTTTGGACGTACGACAACCTGTTCGCCTTCTTCCAAAACTTCTTCCAACGGAAGATTTTCAGGATTCTGCTCTTCCTGTTTGTCCGAGCATGCGCCCGCAAAAACCAGCAGTCCAAATGCCAGCCAGAGTTTTTTCATTTCGTTTCTCCTCGGATGTTAGAAAGTATAGCGGATACCGGCCGAATATTCCATCATGTGGTCGAAGTCTTCAACCTGGTTAAGGTTGACATAACGTGCCAACAGACGCAGGCCCCAGTGCTGGTCGATGTTGAACATGGCGCCGAGACCGGCTCTCCAGCCGATGCCGTGGTCGCGCTGTTTCTTGGCGAAAGAAAAGTCTTTGCGGAAAGTGTATTCGCCGACGCCGACCGTGCCGAGGAGCGTAAAAGTGCCATAGCAGCCAAACGGCAGATAACCGTACAAATCAAGACCGTATGCCTGAAAGGAGGTTTTGCTCTTGTCCGTTTCATGTCTGATTTTGTGGCTGTCGGACAGCTGATAAAACACTTCCGTGCCGAAGAAACGGTTGTACATCGTGCCGACGTTAACCGAACCGGAATTGTAATGCGGACGTTCAAATCTGGCATTGGCGTCGGAATAGGTGTAATCCATGCCGACGTAGGGCAGATAGGCGCCGTCTTGCGCGGCCTGAGCCGAAGATGCCAAGACTGAGCCTGAAACCAAAGCTGCGGCAATAATCTTTTTCATTTCAAAATCCTCGTCAGTTTCTTAAAAAAGTGTTAAACTTTTCTCTAATATAATGAAGTTTTAATAAAAATAAAGTATTAAATGCGTGTATCTGCGATAATTCTGTTGAGGCGAAACCTGTTTGGTGGTATAACTGAAAAGATAACAAGGAGGCGGACATGAAACATTTTGGCGGCGAAAAAGGCGCGACCATGGTTGAGATTATCATGATTCTCGGCATCCTCGGCGCATTGTCCGTCAGTATAGCCACGCTGGTCAACTCAATGTATGACCGTTATCGCGTCAGCCGCGTCTGCGGTCAGATTGAAGAGTTCAAAAAACTCATTAACAACCGCTATATCGCCGACGGGCGTTACAGCAATGTTTCCGTTGCAACCGTCATTGAGGAGGGGATTGCGCCCAAGGATATGGTCAGCGGCAAAAAGCTGTATCATTCCTATAACGGCGAAGTGACCGTGAAAGGTGCTGCCGACAGTTATGAGATAACTTTTGCCGATTTGCCGCAGAAGGTTTGTGTCGAACTGGGAATTTTGAACTGGACGGTGGACAATTCGTCCGATTTGGTCAGTCTGGATATCAACGGCAAAACTTTCAAATGGCCCTGGGTGGCCGGAAGCGGTAATAAGCTGCCGGCGCAGATGTCCGATGTGGCAGCCGCCTGCAAGGACGGTGACGAGAATGTGGTTAAATGGAACTTTCAGTAACGGAGAACAACAGTGATTAAAGTCAACGACATTAACAAAGCCGGAGATTTGGGCGCTTCGTCCAAGGCCAAAAAGGCCTCGGGCGGCGACAGCTTTTCCCTTTACCTGAAAGAAACGATGAAACCGTCTTCTTCCCCGGTCGGCGGCTCTGCCGGCATATCCGTTTCCGACGCTATTTTTGCCGCGCAAATGGTCAGCGGCGAAGAAGAGCGCGAAAAACGCAGGCAAATGCTTCGCCGCGGCGATACTCTGCTTGAAAAGCTGGAAGAAATCCGCGACGGTCTGCTGCTGGGATACATTTCCAAAGACAAGCTGATTGAAATTTCGCGTTACGTCAAGGAAACGAAAATCAACACTGCGGACGAAAAACTGGCCGAGCTTATCGGCGAGATTGAACTGCGGGTGGAGGTCGAGCTGGCAAAACTGATGAAATAACTGTGATTTTCTTGTTTTTTTGCTTGCAGTTAGCGATTGAAGTCTGTATTTTGCTTGCTATATAAGAACCTCGCTGAAAAACGAACACTAATAATCCAAAGGAGACCGAACATGGATAGCGAAATCATTCTTCCTCCCGACTACAAACCCTCGGCTGACGAAGAGTATATGAACGAATATCAGGTTGAATATTTTCGTCAGAAGCTTCTCAGCTGGAAAAAATCTCTTTTGGAACAGTCCAAGGATACGCTGGAAGATCTGCGTCAGGGCGGCTTGAACCAGCCGGACCAGCTTGACCGCGCTTCGCTGGAAGCCGACAAGGCGCTGGATTTGCGTACCAAAGACCGCGCCCGCAAGCTTATTTCCAAGATCAACGAAGCCCTGAAGCGCATTGAAGACGGCGTTTACGGCTATTGCGAAGAAACCGGCGAGCCGATTGGCATTGAGCGTCTTGAAGCGCGTCCGGTCGCAACCCTGTCGATTGAGGCTCAGGAACGCCACGAAAGAATGGAAAAAACTTACGACGACGAAGCATAGGTCATGACGTCGGAACCGCAAGTTAAGGATTTTATTCTGGCATCAGGCTCGCCGCAGCGTCGCGCGCTTTTGGCTCAGATGGGTTTCCTGCCCAAACGGATTAGTCCTGCCGACATTGACGAAAGCGAGAAGAAATACGAAACCGCAACCGCTTACGTCAAGCGTATGGCTCTTGAAAAAGCCCGTCGTATCGCCGGGCTTTTTCCGAATGAAAATATTCTGGCCTGCGATACGGTGGTTGTCGTCGGTGCTTCTGTTTTGCATAAGGCGCAAGACGAAACGGAACAGACGGCCGTCATGGAGCGGCTTTCCGGAAAAGCGCACCGGGTTGTCAGTTCCGTCTGCGTCATTGCCCGTGACGGACGAACCGCGCAGCGAACGGTTTCCACCCGTATCCTGATGAAAAAACTGACCCCGGAGGAAATCCGCGCATACGTTGCCACGCATAATTGGGAAGGTGCCTGCGGCTATAAAATCGAAGACATGGAAGCCTATGTCAGAAAAATAGTCGGTTCTTATTCCGGCGTCATCGGCTTGCCCCTTTACGAAACCAGAAATTTGCTGAATGGGATAGGTGTGAAATGAAAACAGACGTAATCGTTTATGAAAAGAAAAATGCTTTGACCCGGATTGCCATGCTTGGTGCCGGAGAACCGCAGGAGTTTGAGTTTATTAAGGAAAATCAGGCCGCCGAAGGCAATATCTATCTGGGCAGAATTACGCGCAAGCTTGATTTGGCTCACGACAAAATCGGCTTTTTCGTTGACATTGACGGCGGCCGCGAAGCTTTTCTGAACGCGGAAGAAACCGGCCTTAACGAAATTTCGCTGAGCGAAGGCCAGAGCCTGGTTGTTCAGGTTGCGCAGGAGCAGCGAGCCGAAAAAGGCGCCAAGGTCGTACGTTCGATTCAAATTGTCGGATCGCATCTGGTTTATTGTCCTTACCGGCTGCATGTGGAAGCTTCGCCGCGTATTGAAGACAAGGAAAAGCTTGCCGAATATAAGGAAAAGGTTCTTGAGAACACGACCGGCCAGGAAGGCTGGATTTTGCGCACTTCGTCCGTTGATGTTCCCTTTGATGTTATTGCCGCCGAAATGCTTGAGCTGCGTGGAATTTACGAAAATGTGCGGATTAAGGCGCGCAATGCCAAAGCGCCCGCGCTCCTCTATGCCAAAGCCGATCCTCTGATTGAGCATATCACGCGTTCCCGGCCGGCGCTGACAAAAGTTGTCGTCAATTCGCACAATGTCGAAAATGCGCTGAAAGAAAAGTTCAACGGCGAGTTTACCGTTGAATATATGGCAGAACCCTTTGCCGAATATGGTTTGGAAGACACTCTTTCCGACGCTTTGCAAAAAACGGTCTCCCTCAGAAGCGGCGGCCGGATTCATATTGAAGAAACCAAAGCCTGTGTTGCCATTGATGTGGACAGCGGCGATGACAAATCCAACGGTTCGATTACCCGGCTCAATTCGGAAGCGGCCGCCGAAATTGCCCGCCAGATTCGGTTGCGCAATTTGTCTGGAAAAATTGTTATCGATTTTGCCGGCTCATCGGAATACAAGTTTTTGAAACCGGTTATTGAGGATTTGGAAAACGCGCTGGCCGATGATCCGTATCATGCGCGCGTCCTGGGTTTAAGCCGTGGCGGAAATGTCGAAATCCAGCGTGTACGCCGTCGGCCGACCCTTTCGGATATTCTGACCGTTGAGTGCGAAACCTGTCTGGGAACCGGGAGAGTGGCAAGATGAGCGAAGTCGTCAAAACTTATCGCTGTCCCATTTGCAAGAAAATTGCCCCTGCTGGAAAATATAAACCGTTTTGTTCCAAGCGTTGTGCCGATATTGATTTGGGCAATTGGTTCAACGAGAGTTATCGTATTCCGGTGCAGGAAATGGACGAAGAAGATTACGAAGAACTGGAAAAAGAGCTGGAAAAACAGCATCAGGACGAATAAGCAACAAACCGCCGCAAAAATTAATTCTGCGGCGGTATTTTTTTTATTTTAAATCCTTTTCAATGTATTTATCAAAGGAAGATAACCGTTGTCAGCCAGTTGCCGTCTGGTTTGCAGCGTCGTCTTCGGTCCAAGCTGTCCGTCAGTCTTCAACGGTGGTTTTGCTCCCAGATTGTTCAGGCTTTTCTGTAAAGCGGCCACGCCGGTTTCGGAAGTGTCGTCGTCATCAATTTCAGACATGCGTTCGGCCAGCTTCCATAAACTCTGTTCCATATCCAAGCCGTCTTTGGTTGACAGTTTTCCGTTGCTTTGCGGGCGGATTTTAATTGCCGGTTCAATCTGTCGCCCGGTGCCGTCACGGCGCAGCGGGGCGGTTCCGTAAATGGTATTGTACCAGTCTTCAATTTTAGCGTCGATTTCTTTACCGAGCTGCGGATTGTTGTTTTCAAACATCGAGAAGCGGTGTGCTTTTTCGATTTCTGCTGCGCCGATATTCGCCGCCGGTTTTAACAGAATGTCGGTTTCCGGCTTGTGGTGTTTGGCAAACAGTGCCGCATATTTTTTTGTTCTGAATAAGCTCTGTTTTTGTTTTAATTTTTGTGAGCTCTGTTCCAAATTGATTTCTTTACGGATTATGTTTTCAGCCTCGTCGGCACTGTTTTCCATTTCATCAATTTGATTCAACAAACTTCCTTTGTAGATGCGTTCATCTTGTTTGTATATCTCATCTAAAATGTTAATTTCTTTTACGGTATCATGAATTGTTTTTCCGATTTCATATATTTTACTAAAAATACTCATTTCCATTCCTTTCATAAAAAAAGGCTGATGAAATCAGCCTTAGGGATAAATAGTTAAATTTATTGATTTTCTAAATAATTGATGACACGTTTATCTGTCTGTTTCAGATGATAAAAATCGTAGATTCTCTTTAATGCCGCAGGGTTTTCCAATGATGCTCTTCCCAAAGATATCTTTTCCTCAGGAATCATCATAATAATTTGAGGTTGGGATGTTGCAACAGCCCAGTCTGTTAGTGTTGTGTCGGCCGATTTTGCACTTAGGTCTGCGCCATATTTAATTAAAAGTTTTACTTGTTCCGGTTTTTTCAGAGCGGTAGCTAAAATGACAAGAGGTACTTTCTTTTTGCCCAAATAGTTAGTGTCAGCTCCGTGTTTCAGTAAAAATTCTAAAGTCTGTAAAGAAGTTCCGGTATTTCCTACGGCAAAAAAAAGATGATCCGTATCTTTGTAAATGTATAGACGGTTATTAATATTGTAACCTTTTTTTATCATGGAAGACATTTTTACAATATCATTTTTCATGATAGCGTTATTAAAGTCGAACCAGTCTTTATAATGGCAAAAAAAGATCCAGACCGATACAATCACAATCAGCAGCAGAACAGCGATGGCAATTCCCAGATATTTAAAAAACTTTTTCATCAATAAACCCCTTGCAATAAGACAATTAAGCTTAACCGGTTTAATCATAAAATTCAGTTAAAAAACCGCCGATTTATTGTCGGCGGTTTTTAAGACAGACCTGTAACAAGTAATATAAAACATATATCAGAATTTTCTGTATTTGTCAAGGATAATGTTCCTATATGGACGGGCGTCGTTAGCGTCCGTAGGCCGCCTCGATAATCCGGTTGCGGCGTTGTTCTTCCAAATCGTAATTGGCTTTGATATTTAGCTGCGGCGCAATGGTCGAAATAATTTTTCCGGCTGTCGGCACCGTATTCCAGCCAGAAGTGACAAATCCCCAGGTTTCTTTGGTGGCTTTGGGTTCGTCCATCATTAAAAACAGGGCATATTGCGGGTTGGATGCCGGAAACGTGGCCAGAAATGAAGTCATGACCTTTTTGTCGACATATTTGCCGTTGACCAGCTTGTTGGCCGTTCCGGTTTTGCCGGCAACCTCATAGCCCAAAACATTGGCGCGTTTGCCGGAGCCTTCGACCACGACGCCGCGCAGCAGTTTGCGCATTTCTTTAGACGTGTTGAACGAAACGACCCTGTGGCTTTCGCGGTTTTTGTTGTCTTTTAAAAGCGTCGGTTCATGATAAATGCCGCCGTTGATGACACCTGCAAAAGCGCTGACCAAATGCAACGGGGTAATTGAAATACCATAACCGTAACCGACGGTGGCCGTTGTTTCTTCTCCCCAGCGTCTGGGTACCAGAGGATATCCTCTTTCTGCAACTTCAATTCCCTGAATAGGCTCAAAGAAGCCGAGGTTTTTCAGAAAATTCTGCTGTTCTTTTTTGCCGACTTTAAGGGCAATTTGCGCCGAACCGATGTTCGACGAATAAATCAGAACCTCTTGCAGGGTCAGCCAGCGGTTTTCGCCGCGGTAATCCTTGATTGTGTTATAACGCAGTTTCAGCGGCTTGGTCGCGTCAAACCGGTCGGCAAGCTTAACCTTGCCGCTTTCCAGCCCGAGCGCCGCGTTGAAAATTTTCAGAACCGAACCCGGTTCGTAAACGCCTTTGGTGGCAAAATTGAACTGCGCGCGCGGCGTTTTGTAATCGTTTAGGTTGGGATCATAATCCGGCAGGGAAATCATTGAAATTATTTCGCCGCTTTTAACGTCCATCAAAATTGCCGCTGCGCCTTCCGCACTGTATTTTTCAACAGCGGCGGCCAGTTCGCTGCGAATGGTGTCCTGAATGCCGGCGTCAATGGTAAGCTGCAGCGGAATGTCGGATTGGGTCAGACGCTCGTCAAGCTTCTTTTCGATGCCGGAAATGCCTTTGTTGTCTATATTGGTGTTGCCGAGGAGATGGGCAAACAGGTTTTTGTGCGGATAAATGCGTTTTTCGCCGTCTTCAAACTCCAGACCGGGAATGCCCAGATAATTGATTTGATACTGCTGGGCGGGAGAAAGGTTACGTTTTATATAAACGAAACTCCCGCGCCGCTGCAGCTTGGCCAGAATGTCTTCATAGCGGATGTCCGGCAGAATGCGGCTGAGTTCTGCGGCGGCTTTCTGTGCGTTCAGAATTTTTTTGGGATTGGCGTATAGGTTGACGGTGGGAAGCGACGTAGCGATAATTGTGCCGTTGCGGTCGAGAATGTCGGCGCGTTTTATCGGGTTTGCGGCATAGGCGCGGATGGTGTCGCTTTCGTCGGCGGTCTTGGTTTCGCCGGCGTTTGGCGTGATGCAGACGCTGAAGAGCCGGACGCCGATAACGGCGTAAACCAACAGAAACATCAGCGTTGCAAAGGCGACGCGGTTTTTGCAGGTGGAAAGCGGATCTTTCTCACAAGTATAATTTTTAAAAGAAAAGCTCTTGTCTATTTTAATTTCCTGCCCCGGAAGATAAAAGTTCTTTTCTTCGCGGCCGGAAAAATACTTTCCCCACATTGACTGCTTCTGCCTTGCTTCTTTTCTTTATCGCTGGGCTTTGACGAGCCGTTTGAGCTCTTTGTTGCGCTCAGCCTGATTGCTTATGTTTTTGCGGGCCAACAGTCTTCTGCCTGATTCGCCCTGTTCATAGTCAAATGGTAACGCAGAATAGTTAATAATTTGTTCAGCCTTGACCTGATTCAGCGAAATATGTTTCGTTGCCAGGGCACGAAGCCGGGACGGATTGTTCAGGTGGCTCCATTCGGCTTTGAGAATATGAATGGTTTTGACGTCTTCTTCAATGTTGCGGTTAATGCTGGCCAGCTCGTTTTCGAGATTCTGAACCTGATTCTTCATGACGAACATGCCGAAACCGACCAGACAGGTAAGGGTAACCCAGAGGCTTAACGTGGCGGTTTTTGTACTGTTCATTGTCGCATTCCTTTCTAGGTAAGCGGGTTAGGGTTTCACTTTTTGACGGCGCAGCGCAGTTTTGCCGAGCGGGCTCGTTTGTTGGCTTCGGTCTCTTCTGGGCCGGGCAGAACGGCTTTTGAACATTCGGCCAGGCTGACGCAGTCGCTGTTCTGCGGCATTTCCGGCATATAGCGCGATACGCCGGCGTTTTTGCCGCTTTGTTCTTTGAAAAAGCTTTTGACAATCCGGTCTTCCAGCGAATGGAACGTAACCACGACCAGACGGCCGTGCGAGGTCAGAAGGTCAACGGCGCCTTTCAGGCCGTTTTCGAGCTCCTCCAGCTCGTTGTTGACGGCAATCCGCAGCGCCTGAAAAGTGCGGGTTGCCGGGTCAATGGCGTTAGGTGTCTTATGAATGACGGTATAGATGATTTCTGCCAGTTCTTTGGTCGTTTCAATCGGCTTAATCCGGCGGCGTTCTGCAATGCGGGCCGCAATCTGCCGCGATTTGCGCTCTTCGCCGTATTTGTAAATCAAATCGGCCAGTTCTTTTTCCGGCATTTCGTTGACAAGGTCGGCGGCAGTGCGCCCGGTACAGGACATCCTCATGTCCAAAGGGGCATCTTTGGCAAAGGAAAATCCTCTTTCAGCCTCGTCCAGCTGCATGGAGGACACGCCGATGTCAAAAACCGCCCCGTTGACGGGTTGAGCAATAAGATCTTTGAAGTTGCCGAAGGTTCCTTGTCTGAATTCAAAACGGGAACCGTATTTTTCTTTCAGTTCTTCAACGCGGGGCAAAACCGTCGGATCGCGGTCAATGGCGATGAGTCGGCAGTTTGCCGCTTTCAGAATGGCTTCGCTGTAACCGCCGTTGCCGAAAGTGGCGTCGACATATGTTTCGCCATCCTGTGGTGACAAATGTTCCAAAACCTCTTTGAGCATAACCGGAATATGTTTCTGTGCGGCGGTCATTGTTCAGCCTCCGGTTTGCGTGTCAGCGTCGGCCGGTTCTTCAAAACTTCTGCGCGAATGCGCGCCTCTTCTTTTTCCCAGTTTTCAGGGTTCCAGATTTGAAATTTGCGGCCTTTGCCGACAAAAACGGCCGTGTCGCCGATGCCGGCATGTTTAAGGAGCTTTTCCGTCAGCATGATGCGGCCGGTTGAATCAAAAGTGAATCTTCTGGCGTCGCCGAAAATCAGATTGGTAAGGTTGTCCTGTGTTTCCGAAAAGAAGTCGGTGGCGTTCTCAATGTCGGTGGCCAGCTTGTCAAGCAGTTCTTCGGTGCAGCCTTCAATGCAGGGAGCGGTAAGGCTGCGGTAGCAGACGATTTCCGTTGACAGTTCCTTAACGATTGCGCGGTAGTCTGAAGGCAGGGAAACGCGCCCTTTGGCGTCCACCTTGTTGATGATTGTATCCATAAAGAGAAAGGTTTTTCTCAATTTCAGAATCCTTCAACCGCATTAATCCTATGCTTTATGGTATAACATGGGTTTTTATGGGTTTCAATGGGAAATTTTAGGATTTTGTTAACTGTTCGTAGTTTGTTCTAAATAAAATTATTGCGATTCTCATCAAGCTGGCGGCCGGCTTGCCTTGCCGGGACATAATTTTCTGGGGATAAAACGTCAAAAAAAAGAGTGCCCCGCAAGGAGCACTCCGTAAGTTTAAGAAATGAGGGCGTTAACAGAAGATTCCGTCTTCAGAACACTCTTTGTAAGTGTCAAAGAACTCGTCCCGGGCGATACCGTAGATATCGCTTAAATCCGTTACGTTAACGAAACCGCCAGCCTTGATATGCTGCTCCGCGTCCCAAGAGCAGATGAAAGTTGTGTCTTCCGTCAGCTCAAGAAATTTCTGAACACCTCCGGTCGGTTTGTACCATCCGTCGCCCAGTTCGGGGCAGGGTTCATATTTCTTGGGGAATTTGGCTGCGGGAACAACGTATTTTTCGCCGCCGGGGTTGGTTACAATCCAATCTCCGGCATTAGCGGTATTTGTTGTCTCTTTGGTGCCGTCAGCCAATATCGTTTCGATAACTTCGCCGCCCTCAGCGCATTGAGCCTGAATGCGTGCGAATTTGGCAAAGTTCTTAACAACAGCACCCTTAGCGATTAAAGCTGCAACCATTTCTCTCATTTCGTTTTTGTTTAATGTTTCCATATTAATTCTGGATTTTAGGGAGGTTATTTAGTCCAGTGCCTCCATATTAATTAAATTTGAAAATTCATAACAAAGAGATCATTGTCCGTCATAGTCAAATTCAATCGGAAATCCGAATTAAATTGAAAACAACCGCTACAATAATACCCTTAATACTTATAATCAATTTCAGAATAACATATTTACATGTCCCTGTATAGACAAAATTTTGCAATTTTGGTCGAATTTATATGTTGTTATTTGTTTCCGAATCTGGTATAATGCCGTTATCAAAAAGAGGCGCGGAATACCGCGCCTCTTTTTGTTGTCATAAAATATATAAAGCACTTGCAATAATTTCGAGCAGCGATTAATCTGTTGGGCAGCAGGCAGCCGGATAGCTGCTTCCCGGAAAGGAAAATCCGCGGAAGAGGAAAGTCCGGGCTTCAAGGAAACAAGACACCGGATAACGTCCGGCCGGAGAAATCCGAGGGAAAGTGCCGCAGAAACATACCGCTCTCTTTCAGGGAGTAAGGTTGAAAAGGCGAGGTAAGAGCTCACCGCGAAACCGGCAACGGTTTCGGCAAGGTAAACCCTGTCTGAAGCAAGACCAAGTTAGGAGGGCCGGAACTTCGGTTTCGGTTATACGGAGGGTTTCCACTCTGCTCCAGAGGTAGGTCGCGTTGAGCCGTACAGCAATGTCCGGCCCAGATGAATAGCTATCGCGCCGCAAGGCGTACAGAACCCGGCTTACAGGCTGCCTGACAGATTTTTTTATGACTAAGGAGTTGCGCATGCAGACGACAGTGTCCAAAACAGTACAGTTAAGCGGTATCGGTCTTCATTCCGGCTGCCGCGTCAAAATGTCGGTTCTTCCGGCGCCGGCGGATACGGGAATTGTTTTCCGCCGTGTCGATTTGCCGGGAAAACCTGAAATCAGGGCCTTGTATACCAATGTCGTCAATACGCAGAACTGCACCTGTCTGGGCGATGCCGACGGAAATCTGGTTTCGACGATTGAACATGTTATGGCTGCCTTGTCGGTTCGGGGTGTCGATAACGCGGTTATTGAAGTCGATAATCAGGAGCTTCCGATTATGGACGGCAGCGGCAAAATGTTCTATGATGCGCTGAAAGCGGTGGAGCTGAAAGATTTAAGCGCGCCGCGCATGTATCTCAAAGTCAAAAAGGAAGTATCATTTGCCGACAAAAACGGTAACGCCGTTTTCCTGCGTCCGGCCGAAAGCTTTATTGTCGATTTTGACATTGAATTTCCGTCCAGGGTTGTCGGCCATCAGTCTTTCTCCGGAGAGATTACGCCGGAAATATTCGAAAAGGAAATCGCGCCCTGTCGCACTTTCTGCGAAAAATACCAGGTTGACTATCTCCAGTCTATCGGTTTGGCCAAGGGCGGCAGTCTGGACAACGCTGTTGTTCTGGACGGCGAAACGATTTTGAATCCGGGTGGTTTCCGGGTTCGGAACGAATGCGTCAATCATAAGGTAATGGACGCCGTCGGAGATTTGTATACTTCCGGATACCATATTATCGGCAGATTGTCCGCCTCCAAAACCGGCCATTTTCACAATAACGAACTTCTGAAGGTTTTGTTTGCCGACAAATCCAATTATGAATTAGTATAGGAAAGAAAAATGACAAAGCTCAAACTGTTTCTGGTCTGCATATTTTGTCTGGGGCTGGCGGCGGCCTGTTCCTCGACCAAAGAGGTTGAAAAGCCCAAAACTGCCGAAGAACTTTACAATCAGGCGCATAACGATTTGGATAGAACCGCTTATAAAAAGGCGGCCGAGACCTTCGAAAAGGTCGAGCTGGAGCATCCCTATTCCAAATGGGCGACCAAGGCCAAAATCATGGGCGCTTATGCCTATTACAAGGACCAGAAATATGACGACGCCATTCTCAGTCTGGACCGCTTCATCAAATTTCACCCCGGCAACAAGGACATTGCCTATGCCTATTATCTGAAAGCGCTCTGTTATTACGAGCAGATTACCGGCGTTGAGAAGGATCAGGAAAACACCCGGCTGGCTTTGCAGTCGCTGCGCCAGGTCATTACCCGCTTCCCGAACACCGAATATGCCAAAGACGCGTCGCTTAAGCTGGAGCTGACTTACGATCATCTCGCCGGCAAGGAAATGGAGGTCGGTCGCTATTATCTGAATCAGGAAAATTACCTGTCGGCGCTGAACCGCTTTTCGGTTGTTGTCAATGACTATCAGATGACCTCCCATATTGAGGAAGCGCTTTACCGTCAGGTTGAAATTTATACCATTCTGGGCTTAAAAAAGGAGGCCGGACAGGCTTTCCGAGTCTTGGAATATAACTATCCCAAGAGCAAATGGACCGAAGATGCCCGAAAGGTCTTGAAGTAAAGGACGAAACGCCGCGCAATGCTGCAGTCACTGTCAATTCGCAATGTGGTTTTAATTGATCGGCTGGACTTGGATTTCAAGCCCGGTTTAAGCGTGTTGACCGGCGAAACCGGCGCCGGCAAGTCGATATTGCTCGATTCTTTGGGACTGGTGCTGGGCAATCGCGCTGAAACGTCGCTGATACGGCAGGGCGAGGATAAGCTAAGCGTAACGGCCGTGTTTGAGGTTACGGACGAAAATAATCCGCTTTATGCCCTGTGTGCGGCGTATGAACTTGAAGCCGATTCCGAAATAACGATTAAGCGCAGCCTCAACCGCGACGGCAAGGGCAAAATCTTTTTCAATGACCAGCCGATAAGTGCGAAGCTCCTGAAGGAAATCGGCAAATATCTGGTTGAGGTTCACGGACAGTTTGACAATCAGGGACTGCTTAATCCGGCCAATCATCGCGATGTTTTGGACGCTTATGCCGGTTATAAGGAGCTGCTGGCGGAAGTTGCCGGAAAATTTGCGGCTTACAAAACGGCTAAAACGGCGCGGATTGAAGCGGAAAACGATGTTGCCAGAGCCAGAAGCGACGAGGAGGCGCTGCGTCATTGGGTCGACGAATTGGAAAAAATCGCGCCCGAAGCCGGCGAAGAAGAAACGCTGGGCAAAAAACGTCTGGAAATGATGAATGCCGAAAAGATTATCGAAAGCCTGAGTTATGCTTTTGGCGCGCTTACCCAGAGGGCCGACGTGCAGTCGGCGTTGCGGCAGGCGCAGTCGGCAATGGGGCGGGCGAATGCGCTGGTCGACGGTAAGTATGACGAAATTATCGGTATGCTTGACCAGGCGTTGATTGACGTTAACGAGGCGGTCAATGAGCTGGAAGAAGCTTCGAGAAACGTCAGCCTGAATCAAAACGAGCTTGAGAATGTCGAAAGCCGCCTGTTTGCATTGCGCGGACTGGCGCGCAAACATCAGGTAACCGTAGACGAACTGCCGCAGGTTCTTGCGGATTTCAAACACCGTTTGACAACCATTGAACTGGGCGAAGAGGGTATCGGCCGTCTTCGCCGTGCCGAAGAGCAGGCCAGACTGGATTATGTCAAGGCCGCCAACGAACTGAGCGCTCGTCGCAAGGCCGCCGCGTTGCGGCTGGACGGTAAGGTTATGGCTGAACTGCCGCCGCTCAAAATGGAAAAGGCCCGTTTTGTGACTGTGGTTGAAAAGCTTGATGAAACGGGATGGAACGAACACGGTTTTGACGGCGTTTATTTTACGGTTGCCACCAATCCGAATTCGCCGCAGGGGCCGATTAACAAAATTGCCTCCGGCGGCGAACTGGCTCGTTTCATGTTGGCTCTGAAAGTTAATCTGGCACAGAGTTCGGCCGTTTCGACCATGATTTTTGACGAGGTTGACGCCGGGGTCGGCGGCGCGACGGCACAGGCCGTCGGCGAACGCCTGGCGCGCCTGGCGCAGGATGTTCAGGTGCTGGTCGTTACCCATTCGCCTCAGGTCGCGTCCAAAGGAGACAATCATTTCAAGGTTGAGAAGAACACGGTAGACAATGTGACGACCACGTCGGTCCGTGAACTTGACGATATTGAGCGTCATGAGGAAATTGCCCGGATGCTGGCCGGTGAAAAGATAACTGACGAAGCCCGTGCCGCCGCCCGTGTCCTCATCGGCGCCTGATGCGATGCAGGCGTTCAAAAAAGCCTGCCTAAACATCGGATATTATCATTTTATAAACGAATTTGTGCTATTTTCATTTTAATTTCTGAGTTTTTATAAGGACAAGACAGATGACAAAAATCGCAGTTGTCGGCGTTATGGAAAGCGTCGGACGTGAAATTTTAAGCTTTTTGGAAGAAGACGGCGTCAAAGCCGAAGACGTTTTTGCTCTGGAACCGAGGTGCCCGCTCGGTAATCAGGTGTCTTACGGTGAAGACGACGAGCTTGATGTTTTGAATTTGGATGAGTTTGACTTTTCTTCGGTCGACGTAGCCGTTTTTGCCGGCACTTCCGAAATCTCCAGACGTTTTGCGGCCAAGGCGGCCAAACATGCGAAAGTGATTGATTGCACCGACGCTTTTTTTGCCGAGCCGGACGTACCGATGGTTATTGCCGGTTTGAACGACGAACGGATTTCCGAGGCAAAGAAGAATATCGTTTCGCTGCCTTCGGCGATGGTAACCCAAATGCTGCTGCCGCTTGAAAAAGTTTTCAGAAACAACAAAATCCGCCGCATTGTCGCATCGGCTTACATTTCGGCTTCCGTTTACGGTAAGGAGGGTATGGACGAGCTTTTCAACCAGACCCGCAAAATTTTCATGAACGAGCCTTTGGTCGACGACCAGCAGGTTTTCCGCAAGCAGATTGCCTTTAACGTCATTCCGCAGGTCGGCGAGTTTATCGGCGAGGAAACCCGGTGCGAATGGGCGATGAATGCCGAAACCAAAAAAGTTTTGGGCGGAGAGGTTAAGGTTCATGCCAACTGTGCGGTTGTCCCCGCGTTTATCGGCGCTGCCCAGTTTGTAAACGTCGAATGCGAAAACGAGGTCGATGTTGACGTGGTGCGCGAGGGCATGAAGTCTGAACCGGGCATTGTGGTTTTTGACAAGAATGTTGAGGGCGGCTATGTCAGCCTGACCGATGTTCAGGGCGAGGATGCGGTTTATGTAAGCCGCCTGCGTCAGGACGCCTCTGTTGAAAACGGCTTCAGCTTTTGGTCTGTAGCCGACAATCTGCGGGTCGGTGTCGCTAAGAACGCGTTTGGGGTAATGAAGCTGATGCTAGCCGAAAAACAGTAAACTTTCAGAGGAACCGTCCATGAAAAAGTTTTTAACCGTCTTCCTTTTTGCCGCTTTTGCCTTTGTTCCCGGGCTTCGTGCCGAGACTTCCGGCGTCGATGCCGTAACCGAGGTCGTCGATTTGTATTCAACGCCGGAAATCAATTATCAGGAAACCAGCAAAAAGCTGCAGAAAATTGAAGATTTGCTTAAAAGCGGACAGGTTCCCATTCAGAAAATGTCGGATGAGGTCAAGTTTCTGGAAGATACCCGCGGCCGTCTTATGTCTGCCCGTAAAAGCATAGATCAGGAACTGAAGTTTGTTCAGAAAAGAATTGATGCGCTGGGCGAGGCGCCGGAAGACGGCAGTCAGGAACTGGCGATTATCGCGCAGAAACGCGAAGAGTTCAGCAGGGAAGACGCCTATCAGAAAGGCAAGTTGGCCGAAGCTGATATTCTGCTCACCAAGATAGACGAACTCAATGCCCTTATTCTGGACATTCGCAATCGTGAACTGCTGGGCAGCCTGATAACCAAACAGTCGCCCCTTTATTATCCGCATATTTTGTTCGGTGCGTCCCGCCAGTTTGTCGAATTTGTTTTTGACATCATCAAGTCGCCGGTGCAATGGTACGGAGAGCTGAATGACGAACAGAAGGAATTTGTCACGTCAAACATTATACCGGTCGGTTTTACGGTGCTGTTTTCGCTTTGGCTCGGCATCTGGCTGCGGCTGTTTATTATGCGCCGTTTCGGCTATAAAAAGGAAACCGAACATCCGCGTTACGGAATGAAGGTGTTTGCTGCGGTTTTCGTTGCCGTTGCTTATGGTGTAATTCCGTCTTCGATTATTATCGGTTTTCTGATTTGGATGGTCAGCACCAAAGTAATGACCGTCGGCTTTTTCGGTCTGGTTTTGGGCAACCTGCTGTATTATTCGCTGTACGTGATTATGGCCATGGCTTTCTCCCGCGTGACTTTTGCGCCTTATAACGAAAAGTGGCGCCTGGTAAATGTCAATAACGAAAAGGCAAAACGCATAACGCAGGCGTTGTACTTCAGTGCTTATTCCATCGGTCTGGCCTCTTTCCTGGAACATGTTGCCATTACCGCCAATTACGGCCTGGAGCTGAACTATTTTGTAACGGTGCTCTCAAGCGCGGTAAAGGCGTTCTGCATCGTACTGATTGTCAAGCGCGTTATCTGGGACGACGAGGTACCCGAAGAAGAGGAAACTGCCGGAGAAGAAACGGCGGATGCCGAAGATGACGAGGGATTAAGCCCGGCGTTCAAAATTACGTTTTTTGTCTCGCTGTTTGCCGTCGGCGTGTTTCTGCTGGCCGTGGTCGGCTATCCGAAACTATCCGCATTCATACTGAACCGGTCGATTCTGTCGGCGATTGTCGTTGGCTTCTTTATTGTAATGCGTAAGGCGTTGTCTGAGGTTATGCATCGGGTACTGCTGCTGCGCTTCTGGGTCAAGACTTTCAAAATGCGCCGCCGCATGCTTTCTAAAATTGATTTTTGGATGAGCCTGATTATCGATCCGCTGCTGGTGCTGCTGGCTGTTTTCATTCTGCTTTCGTTATGGGGCGTTTCGACTGATTTGCTTTTGCGCAGCATTAAGAAACTGTTCTTCGGTTTCCAGATTGGCGGCGTTAACATTTCTCTGATAGCCATTATCTTTGCCATTCTTGCCTTTTTCGTTTCACTGGCCGTGATGAAGGCTCTGCGCGTGCGGTTGGTAAACAATGTTCTGACCAAAATGGATATCGACGATGGCATTAAGCATTCATTGTCCTCGGGACTGAGCTTTGTCGGCTTTATTCTGGCCGCCATCATCGGCATAACGGTTATGGGCGGCAACCTTTCCAATCTGGCGTTGATTGCTTCGGCTCTTTCCGTCGGTATCGGTTTTGGTTTGCAGAACGTCATCAACAACTTTGTTTCCGGCATCATCATTTTGTTCGAACGCCCGTTCAAGGTCGGCGACTGGGTCATCGTTAACGGCGAGGAGGGCCGGATTAAGCAGATAAACATTCGCTCCACCGAAATTGAAACGTTCAAGAAAACCAGTATCATAATTCCGAATGCGACTCTGATTTCCAATTCGGTAACCAACCTGACGCACGGCAACAACTGGTCGCGTCAGTCGGTCAGAGTCGGTGTGGCTTATGGTACGGACGTTGACAAGGTCAAACAGATTCTGCTTGAATGTGCGGCCAAATGCAAATATGTTTTGAAGAATCCGGCGCCTTATGTGCTGTTTCAGGATTTCGGCCCTTCCAGCCTGGATTTTGAAGTCCGTTGCTATACCAACGATATTTGGAACGGCTGGATTATCCCCAGTGAACTGCGCAGCGAAATAAACAGACGCTTTATTGAGGAGGGCATTGAAATCCCGTTCCAGCAAATGGTTGTCCATCAGGGCGAAAAGGTTGCGCCGGAAGAACAGTTCTATGCCAGAAGAAAAATTAAAAAAGATGCAAAGTAATGCTTGCAAAAATAAAAAAGCATGATAAAAAGTAAAACGTTGCCGGTTTAGCTCAGTTGGTAGAGCAACGCATTCGTAATGCGTGGGTCGGTAGTTCGAGTCTACTAACCGGCACCATACGATAAAACCCTCCGTCAGGAGGGTTTTATCGTATGGTAAATAGAGCTTGTTGTGAGCAGGGAAAGCAATAGTAACCGCAGTGAACTTACAAGACCATTGACCGCTTTGTGGTAAAATTGTGTAGAAAAGAGTGTTAGTTTGCACAAAATTTGTTAACGCAGATGTATCATTAAATCTGAATAGTCAATGAAATGCCGACAAGGTGTTAGGAATAATTTCCTTGACAAAATTCCGCTTTTGTGTTAGAAAAAGACATCACTTGCCGCAAGTGTGTCTCAAAACCGTTGGCAAACACCAACGGTTTTTCTTTTTTAAACAACAAAACAGGAGAATAAGTGTGTCAAATTTAATACAATACATTATCCAAAAAGATCCATCTAAAAAAAGTTTATCAGACCTATTCACAAATAGAGTTGTAGATGATTACAAAAAAGCCCAATCAGGAAATTACCAAACTAAAAAATCAGATGTCCCTGAAAACTGGGGCAAAAAAACAGAGGCTCATCTTAACGAATATCTAAAAAAAGATAAATCTGTTTATCCGGGAAAAACCAGAACCGGATTATTGGCCCCTTTTAAAGATTTAAAAAGAAATTATGATGCTATGAAGAAAGACAACTATGATGGCAATGATAAGTTCTTTCATTGCAAAGCTAATTATGAAGCTGCCAAACGTGGAAAATGGGGCGAATTTGTCGGAAAGGCAATGAGTGCAATGCGAGAGTTTCCATATGGAACAATAAAAGGTGGAATACAAGACAGCTCCGATGATTGGGAAGCCAATCGCCGAGGTTGGCGTGGAGCCAAAGCCGGAAAAAATTTATTAGAAAGCTGTTCTCGTAACCCTCGAGACTATTATAAATAAACTTGCATATATCAATAAAGCTTTTAGAATAAATTTTAAGGAGTAAATGTAATGAAAGAACAAGTCAAAAATTTATATCTAAAAGCTTTATTGATTGGAATTAAGGGAATAATTGTTCTTCCTTTAATTATCTTTTTAATTTATGAAGCGTTTATAACTCAAAATCAAGAAGCTGAAATGTCGCATGTTCAGTATGTTGCTGTCATAACAACATTATGTTGGATTTTAGTTTTATGGACATTTGTTGACTACAAATTAAAACACTATTTATTTTCCGTTTTAGTTATCACTGTATTTTTACAAATGTATTTTTTTAATATGCATATTAGAAAAGCACACCGGCTGGATAGCTGTACAGACAAGGGGTATGTTTGGGATTATGACCGGCATGTTTGCCGTACAGATTGCCTCACATGGAATGCAGTTCAAAAATGTGTTCAGTTCTGAAAGTAGGTAGGAATAATTTCCTTGACAAAATTCCGCTTTTGTGTTAAAAAAAAGGCATCACTTGCCGCAAGTGTATTTAAAATCCGCCTGATAATTGGCGGATTTTTTTGTGTCATATATAAGGAAATCCAATGTCGAAAATCGTCTTTGCCGTCTTTGGGGCGGCGCTTGTCTGCGCCTTGTTCTACCGTTTGGGACGCAGCAGCTGTAAAATTGAAACACTGGTCAGGGAAAAGGAGGTAATCAGATATGTCGAACGTCGGAAAGCGGATATTTATTCGCGCCCTAATGCTTCCCGCACTGAGTTGCTTAAGCTCATGCGCCGCAACGAGTTATGACTACTGTCCGCGTTATCCTGTCGCCGGTGCGAAAGTGGCCGCCGAGCTGGAACAGATTGCCGCCGAAAAACTGTCCGCAACCTGGGAATGGATAGGGCGCGTGGACAAGCTCCGCCGTGAACTGGAAATCTGTGCCCGGCCTAAACCTTAATGTTAATGTCTTTCAAAATGTCGGCCAGCCGCGGAAGGCTGGCATAATCGGTCAGGTCGACGCTGATTGGCGTTACCGAAATTTTGTTTTCCGCAATAACCTCATAATCGGCCGGATAATCGAATTTTTCCGTTTCCTGCCCGGTATAGTTTCGCCGGCAGCGAAGCTTGTATTCCGGCGGATTCTCTGTAAAGCGCCATTCGCCGATTCTCGAGAGCTTGACGCCGCGGACTTCGTCTGCCGGGCAGTCGGGAAAATTGACGTTAACCAGCGTATTCATCGGGAAGGAAAATTTTGTCAGCCGTTCAAGCAGCGGCCGGATAAAATGCCGGGATGCGTCCCAGCTTTGAACGGCGTTTTTCCCCATATGCTGTGAAAAGGCAATGGCCGGTACGCCGCGGATGATGCCTTCCATGGCCGCGCCGATTGTGCCCGAGTAGGTAACGTCTTCGGCAAGATTGCGCCCGAAATTGACGCCGGACAGCAGCAGATCGGGATGTTTGTCGCGAAAAAGAAAACGCAGAGCCATATAGACGCAGTCGCCCGGCGTGCCGTCGATGGCAAAATGCCGGTCGTCAATTTTTTTTATCTGTCCGACTTCTTCTGCGGAAGTGCAGTTGCGCGGCAGCAGCATTGACGACACATGGGCATGCCCGGAACTGCTTTTTTGTCGGTCCGGCGCGGCCACCCAGACGTCGCCGCAGATTTTGCTGGTTTCCTCTTCCAGAATTTTTATGCCTTCGGCATCAATGCCGTCGTCGTTGCATATGAGAATCCGGGCATTTTTCAGATCTGATATTTGCTTAAAAAACATGAGCGGCTCCTTTGGTTGCAATAATTCATAATATGAAACAGAAATTACCGCTATTCAATGGTTTTAATTGAAATTTGCGCTTTAACGATTATCTGGACTCTGAAAACGCAATTTCAGGGAGAAAGACAATGAAGAAAGTTTCTTTTGCTTTGGTGCTGGTAATGTTTCTGTTTGCCTGCGCCACATCGGAAAAATACGACCGGAAACTTGCCGGCTGGGTCGGCAAGACCGAAAGTTCGCTGGTCGCCAAATGGGGACGCCCGAGCGCAACCCGCATTCTGGACAACGGCGACAAGATTATAACCTATACCAAGGCCAATAATGTCTATGTGCCGTCAGAATACTACATTTACAACACGACCGGCGCCCAGCCGAGCGATACCGTGCTCTATTCGCCGTTTATGGATAACTATGACTTTGGCCCCTACAGCCAGACTTTCGGCTATCAGGTCGAGGAAATCTGCCAGACCGCATTCCTGATTCAGGACGGTATCATCACCGGCTGGAAATGGCGCGGCAACGATTGCGTCGCCCGCTGATTTTTGCCGAAACGCAGTCAGTCCCGGGAGTCTGTTTCCGGGACTTTTTCTTGTGTTAAAACATCGTTAAAACCGGAACAAAAATAAAAATTAAAGATTAAGTCGAATAAGCTTTTTGTAACCAATTGTTAACTTAAATATGGTGCAATCTCTTATGTCCGGAAAACCGGCAGAGTCTTGCTTAAATACGTGTGGGAAAGAAAATGGGATTATTTTTGGATTTGCCGAATAAAATTAAAAACTCCGGTTTTCTGATTCTCTGCGTTCTGCTCTTTTTCTATTTCAGCTTTTACACCATCAACGGCGAGCGCGGCCTGCTCAAATATATGTATCTGAGCAAGGAAATCGCCTATGCCAAAACCATCGCCGCCCAGTACAGCGCCCAAAAACAAAAGCTTGAAGCCAAGGTTCGCCTGCTTTCTTCCTCCAGCCTGGACTTGGATATGCTCGACGAACGGGCCCGCGTGGTTCTGAATTTTGCCGGCAATGACGAGTTTGTCATTCTTGACGAGACCGAAAATAAGTAAAAAAGCCTTTCTGAAAACCTTTAAAAATTGTTCATTATCAATGCGTTAATTGTCGGGTTGGGATAACTGGGCAAAAAAGGCTGTATTTTTGGAATTTAATTTGCTATACAATACATTGCTAAATTTGTTTAATAACAATTTATTGACCCGGCGTGTCCGGGCTGGGATTTGTATGAATATAGTCAACGACAAAGCGCCGGCTCATATGCAGTATAAGGAAAAGAAGCCGCTTTTCTCGGAAAAGGAAATCATTTTCCGCAGTTCCGGCTGTGCCAAGGTCTGGCAGATTTCTTCGCGGGCGCAGGTCGTTTTTCTGGCCGTGCTGCTGCTGATTGGCATGTGGAGTTTCTATTCGTATTACCTTTACAACCGCTCCGGTCACATCATTTCCTACAAAAACCGCGAACTGGACGAAACGCGTGACGCCTACGTCGAACTGATGACCGACTTCGTGGCTCTGCACAAAAACATCGGCGCCATGATTAGTTCGATTGACAGCGGCGGCGTCAAAAACAACAAGGAATTTGACAATTATAAGCGTCAGGCGATGATTGTCGAAGACAAAATCAGACAGATTACCGACGAAAAGGACTGGCTCAGCAGCGAAACCCTTTCGCAGAAAACCTCTTTGAGCGAAGCCCTGTTGCAGCGCGACATTGCCGCTTCCGAACGCGACGAACTGAAAAAGCAGATGAGCAGTCTGGAAGAAACCATTAAGGAAATCAAAAAGGCTGAGATGGAAGTTCTGGAACGCATTGACGGCATTGCCGGCAAGGAAATGAGCAAAATAAAGTCTGCCATCAATTCCATCAACCAGGCTCTTAAAAACAAGGGATTGTATTTTAATGCACTGGCAAACTCAAAACGCAAAAACAACAGCGGCGGCCCTTATATTCCGGACCGCCGTAATTTGGTTAAAGACAAGGAACTTGACGACAAGATCTCCAAGATTTTCGAAAGTTACGACGATTTGGAATACTATAAGGAAGTCGTTCAGTATATTCCCATCGGCAAACCGGTTTGGAGCTATTGGGTAACGTCGCAGTACGGCTCGCGTTCCGATCCGTTTAACGGCAAACGCGCCCGTCATAAGGGCATGGACCTTGCCAGCCGCACCGGCAACAAAATCAAGGTCAAGGCCAAGGGCAAAGTTACGCGCGCCGAATATGCCGGCGGCTACGGAAACCTTGTCGTCGTTGACCATGGCAACGGTTTTCAGACGAAATATGCACATATGAACAAAATCTATGTTAAAAAAGGACAATATGTGGAGTATGATGAAACATTGGGAGAGGTTGGCACAACCGGACGTTCTACCGGCCCGCATCTTCATTATGAAGTTTTGTATATGGGAAAAAACGTCGACCCGATGCCGTTCTTGAAAGCTAAAATATCTTAAAGGATAAAACTATGTTTAAAAAGCTAAAACGTCTCGCTTATCTGAAATTTGCCCGCAAGCTGAACAATGCGCCGACGGTGCCCGTTCCGAGCATCATCAGCGAAAATACCAAGCTTACCGGCGACATCATCAGCAACGGCATTGTCCATGTTGACGGCCGCGTCGAAGGCGATATTACCTGCGAAGAACTGGTTATCGGTCTTAAAGGTGCCGTCATCGGTTCGGTCAATGTCAGCAATCTGCATCTTTACGGTCTGTTGCAGGGCAAAGCGAACGTAGACAAGCTGTTTGTCGCCAAAACCGCCAAGCTTTTGGGCGACGCGACTCACAATCAGATTGCCATTGAACCCGGCGCTTATATTGACGGACATTGCATCCGTTCCGGCGCGCCGATTCCGGCCGAACAGTCCAAACCGGATTTGATGCTTACCGATTCTCATGCCCGGACGCCAAAAAAAGTTGCAAACAACTAAAACAAAGCCCTCTCATTTGAGAGGGCTTTTTTCATATCAGAGTAATTTTGACTGCCTTGCCGTAGGCTTTGGCCAGCTGGTGCAGATGGCCGAGGTCGACCGGTTTAATGCCGACTTCCAGCAAATCGATAATATTGGCCGGAATGCCGGACAGCTTCTCGACCTGTGCCAGCGACAGGTGCGCGCTGATGCGCGCTTCGCGCAGCTGGCGCGCAATGCCGTTCCTGATTTTGATGATTTCGTTGTTTTTAGTTGCCATTATGTTCAACTCCTTCATGTTTTGTTAAAACAAAACCGCTCTCAAAATGAGAGCGGAGGAGTTGGAAACTGTGAAAACGCAGTATGCTTATTCGTCCGCAAAAGCGGCTTATCTCGCATCATCCTCCCTTGCAGGAGGTTATAATGTTTTCAAGGAGTTTCCACACTCCGCCGTCGGTCTAACCGTCTCCGTCGGCAGAAATGATTATAAAGGCTATAAGCTATTTTGCAACGGCTTTTTTCACGAATGGCATTACCTAAGTCATCCTCGGGCAAGCGCAGCACGACCCGGGGATCTCTTAGATTGTCGGGTCAAGCCCGACAATGACAATTATTTATTCGTCATTCCTCGGTTTTCCTCTTTCCCTCGTCATATTCGGGCTTTTCTCCCTCTAAGTCATCCCCAGGTATTCTCCCTCTAAGTCATCCCCGGGCAAGCGCAGCACGACCCGGGGATCTCTGGATATTCGGGTTAAGCCCGACAATGACAGAAAGAGAAGAAAGTCACCCTCGGGCTTGTCCCGGGGGTCTAAAGACACAAGGCACTTGCTCACGATATGCACGCAGAAAGCAGCGCGCTTCAACAAAGGTTCGCGCCGCAGCCGGTGTTGCGGTCAAGCTGGCTATCACTTGTTAGCTCTATTCCTCTTGATTATATTTGCAAATTATGTATAACTAGGAAAACGAGGAAAAACGACATGGCTAAAAAAGTATCAAAATCCGATTTTATTTCCACCGGTCTGGTTGCCCAGAACCGGCGGGCGAATTTTGATTACCAGATAGACAAGGTTTATGTTGCCGGGCTGGAACTGACCGGTACCGAGGTCAAATCGCTGCGTCTCGGCCATGCCAACATCAACGACGCTTACGGCATTGAAAAAAACGGCGAACTGTTCATTTCCAATATGTTTATTGCCGAATATGCCAACAAGGGATACGAGAGCCACGCCGAAAAGCGTGACCGCAAGCTTTTGCTGTTGCATAAGGAAATTTGCGAAATTATTTCCGAACTGTCGCGCAAAGGGTCGACGCTGGTCGCCATGAAGCTGTTTTTCAACGACCGCGGGCGCGCCAAACTCGAAATCGGCCTCGGCCGCGGCAAAAAGCTTTATGACAAGCGCGAAACCATTAAGGACCGCGACTGGAACCGCGACAGGAAACGTATTCTGATTAATGCCAATCACTAAAGTTTTCGGCGCTTGCTGCGAAAGAACCTTTTAAGAATTTCGCCGCATTCGGCTTCCAAAATTCCGCCGCAGACTTCCGGCCGGTGATGACAGGTCGGAGAGTCGTAAAAGCGCACGCCGTTGACGACTGCGCCGCCTTTGGGGTCATAGGCGCCGAAATAGAGGGTTTTTATCCGCGCCATCGAAATCGCCGCCGCGCACATTGTGCAGGGTTCCAGCGTAACATACAGGTCCAGTCCGCGCAGCCTGTTCACGCCGAGTTTTTCGCAGGCGCGGCGAATGGCCAGCGTTTCGGCATGGGCGGTGGCGTCGAGTTTGTGTTCGCTGAGATTATACGCCTCGCTGACGATTTCGCCGCTTTCGGGGTCGACGACTGCCGCCCCGATGGGAACCTCGTCTTCGTCGCTTGCCTTCTGCGCCAGTTCCAGACAACGCAGCATATATTTCTGAGCGTCCATAATTCCTCTTTGCTTTTTAAATTTAATCCGGTTATATAATAACAAAGGTTTCAGATAAGGAAAGATAAAAAATGAGCGAAAGACTGGCAAAATTCATGGCGCGTTCCGGGGTTTGTTCCCGCCGCCGGGCCGAAGAATACATCAGGCAGAAACGGGTTACGGTCAACGGCGAAGTCGTTGATTCTCCGGCATTCAACGTCGAAGGAACCGAAAAAATCCTTTTTGACGGCGAAAAGCTTCCCGAAATTGAGACAACCCGCCTTTGGCTTTATTATAAGCCGGTCGGGCTGTTAACCACGCATAGGGACGACCAAAACCGCCCCACGGTTTTTGACAGCCTGCCGCCGTTTATGCCGAGGGTCGTTTCGGTCGGTCGCCTGGACCTGAACTCCGAAGGCTTGCTGCTGCTGACCAACAACGGCGAACTCTCGCGCAAACTCGAGCTTCCCGAAAACGGCTGGAGCCGCCGCTATAAAGTCAAGGTTCACGGTTATGTCGACTTGAAAAGACTTTCGGCGCTGGAAAAGGGCGCGGTTGTCGACGGCGTCAGCTATGGGCCGGTCAAGGCTGAGGTTGAAACCGAAAAAGGTACCAACGCCTGGCTGATTGTAACTTTAAGCGAAGGCAAAAACCGCGAAATCCGCAAATTGATGAAATCAATCGGTTTGGACGTCGCCCGCCTAATACGTTTGTCATACGGGCCTTTCCAGCTTGGTTCACTCAAAAAGGGCGAGGTTCGCGAGGTTCCCGGCAAAGTGCTCAAAGAACAGCTGGGGAGCAAATTTCAGCTATGAGGATAATCGGCGGCGCATATCGCGGCAAAAAACTGTATTCGCCGGAATATGAAGGCGTGCGGCCAACGTCCGACCGTGCCCGCGAGGCCGTGTTTAACATTCTTTCCTCCAAACTGGCCGGCGATTGGGCCGCCTGTGACATGCTGGACGTTTTTGCCGGTACCGGCGCCGTCGGGTTGGAGGCTTTGTCGCGCGGCGTGCGTTCGGTAACCCTGCTTGATGTCAACCTGCAGACGGCTCGTCGCAATGCGGCGCTTTTTGCCAAAGAAAAAGACCGTATCAGCCTGATTTCCGCCGACGCTTCCCGTTTGCCGCCGGCGCCGCGTCAATATAATCTGGTGTTTCTGGATGCCCCCTATAACAAGGGCTTAAGCGTTGCCGCCCTTCGGTCGCTGGCCGGGCAGGGCTGGCTGGCCGAAGATGCCCTGGTGTTGGTTGAACTGGAGAAAAACGAGCCGCTGGAAATGGAAAGCATACCGTTTTTTGAACAGGTCGACGAACGTCGCTACGGTTTGGCCAGAGTGGTTTTTCTGCATTTTTTGCCTGCGAAGAAATAATCAAAAATATTGTCATCTTTTGCAGTTGTGCTATTATCTTTCGCCGGTAAAGGAGAACGAAAAATGCCGAAAGAACAATCAGCGGATATGCAAAAGCAAATTGATGAAATCGACCTTAAACTCTACAATCTTCTCATTCACAGAACCGAACTCGTCGAACGGCAGCCGGTCAATCCCGTCGAAAACACGCTCGGCAAGGAAGCGGCCGCCATCAAAAATCTGCTGAAATTTCATCGCGGCAATTTTCCGCGTTATGTCATTGCCAAAATCTGGCGCGAAATACTGAGTGCCAGCGCCTGCCTTCGTGAAAAGCTGAAGTTTTCGGTTTTTGAAACCGATTCCTGTGATGATTTGATTAACATTGTGCAGGAGCATTTCGGCAGCTATGCCGAATATGTCACGCGCAGTTCTTTCGGGCAGGTTATGACGGTTATAACCAATCATGAGGCGCAGCTCGGCATCATTCCCTGCGACAATCATGAAATGAACCTCAAGCCTTGGTGGTCGGGTTTTTCTTCCACCGGCGAAGGGCTGAAAATCATTGCCAAGCTGCCGTTTCTCAAACGCAAGGAAAATCCGCTGACCGAAAGTGACGTCTATGTCGTTGCCCTGACTCACCCGGCACAAAGCGGCGACGATGTCAGCCTGCTCGGTATCGAGGTCAATAATGACGTCAGCGTGTCAACGATAGTCGAAGCTTTGGAAAATGCCGGTTATCGCAACCCGAAGATTCAGCTCATGGCTAAGGTCGACGATGAAAACAAGTCCTATTTGGCTGAGGTTGACGGTTTCCTCAAACCGAACGATGACGGGCTAAAACCGCTTCGCGCGCAGTTCAACAACATCAATATCGTCGGCTCCTATGCCCGCCCGATAGAACTTTAGGCCTAGAATTTTTTCAACGGAATATTTTCGATTAATATCTGGTTGGCGTTGACGTTAACCGGCGTCGTTACCGTATAGTAGCGGTCGTCTTTGTTCAGTTTGAACGCTTTGTTGTTGAGCAGAATTTTGGCGACAAACACGCCTTTGCGTTCCAGAAAATTGTCCTGCAACATGTCCAGCGTTTCGTTCAGCCCTTTGGAAGAGGTGTTCAGGTGCAGATTCGGTTCCAGTTTTTCGTTAAAATAAAGGTCGCCGCGCGCCACCATCGTCAGCGGCGCCCATTCGACAATCAGCTTTCTGATGTCAATGACCCCGCCCAGCCGCAGCCAGGCCGACAGGCTTTCGGTATAGGTCGGCTTGGACGTCATCATGCCGATAATGTTGGCATTGGCATAAATGCGGTTGATTCTTTTGCGCAACGGAAAATCGACGTCTTCCGAAATCTGAACGCCGGCAACTTCCAGATGATTTTCAAAAAACGGCGTCAGCTCGCTGATGTTTAACGGCGCCATGCGCTGAGCTGCCAGCCGCAGACTGTCTACCGTGCCCAGACCGCGGATGTTCCAGCCCATGCCTTCGATGCTGGCTTCCTTGAGGCCGAGCGCCTTGTCAAAATAAAGGTCGATGTCCAGCACCGGAATTTCGGCCGGATACACCTTGCCGTTCAGTGTCAGGGTCTGTTCCCGCGAGGCTTTCGGCATAATATGCCCGCAGTTGAACAAACCTGCACCGATTTTAAGTTCTTCGGTTTTCCATTCCTTGCTGCCGTCCAACGCATAGAGCCGGAAGTTTTGAAACGTCAGCGGCGCAAACAACGGAAAAGTCGAACTCTCGGCCTTGTCATAAGCCATGTCCCAGCCGGCTTCCAGCAGTGAGGCCTGAATTTTGTTTATTTCGCGGTTCAGCAGATTCAGACCGTAAACCCGCTGCAAATATGCCCAAATGCCCAAACCGACAACCGCGAAGCTCAAAAACGCCGTCAGCAGAACGAGCGAATTCGGGCGGGGAAGGCGGGGCAGTTTGGCTTTCAGGCGTTTAAACATGGCTTTTATCCGAGGTTGACTTTGGTATAAGGATAGTTTTTCAGGGTTTCGGCATTAAGCTCGGCGCATTTGCCTTCAATTCTTTTTTCCAGCTCGGCCATAAATTCCTTTTTGTCGGCAATCTCCGGCATCGGTTCCATAAATTCGATGATAACCTTGCCCGGATACCGCAGAAACGAATTTTTAGCCCAAAACAGGCCGGTATTGAGCGCCACCGGAATAACCGGCGCTTTCAGCTGCTCGGCAATGAACAGCAGTCCCGGCTTGTAGCCTTTGGTTGTGCCCGGCTTGCAGCGCGTTCCCTCCGGAAAGATGATAATCGGGCGGCCTTTGTTCATGCGGTCTTTGGCTTCTTTCATCATCGCCTTCATGGCCGAACCGCCGGCGGCGCGGTTGACCGGAATCATGCCGTAGAAATGCTGTGCCCAGCCGAAGATCGGAATATAGGTCAGTTCTTTTTTGAGAATGAACACCGCTTTTTTGATGAACATCGACATGCAATAGGTTTCCAGCGCCGATTCATGCTTGCTGGCATAGATGACGCCGTCCTGGCGCAGATGCTGCCGGCCGCGGATTTCGATTTTGATGCCGGCGGTCAGCCGCAGGACGAACATCGTGACCGGAATCATGAAATAGTTCCAGAAATAGATGGTCGACTTGCGCGAAATCAGCCCCATTGCCGAAGAAACGACGCAGCCGAACAGTAGGCAGCCGTAAACGCCGATGTTGGCAAGAGTTGAGCGGATATAAATCATTTTAGTTTCCTTTTAGTCTGGTTCTGAGATAAACGTACAAAAACTTGTTGTATTCCGAGGCAATCAGACAAAAGCTGCCGCGGTTTTTCCACCATTGCGGCGACACGTTGTCCGAATATACCGGATGCGGAACAATCTTAATCTGCGGATTCTGCGACCGAAATTCTTCCAGGCTCCGCGGAATATGATAGTTTGAAGTGACCAGCCGTATGGACCTGACCTTGTTTTTTCTAATCCATTCACCGGTTTCGATGGCATTTTCAACGGTGTTGGTCGACCTGTTTTCAAGCTCGATTTTGCCTTTCCGGGGCATGTCGACTTTCTGAATCCGGCTTATTTCCTTGAGCGAAATGTCTTTCTGCACGCCGGAGATGAACATCTTGCCGGCCAGCCCGCGTTTCATCAGCTGCGCGGCTTCGGCGATGCGGTTTTTGCCGCCGGTCAGGGCAATGATGGCGTCGGTTCGGGTCTTTTCGTCCGGTTTGTAGCTGTTGATGCGGTAATTGAAAGCCAAAAAACCGGCAAACCAGACGACGGCGCCGACAAGCAATATGTAGAGCAGCAGTTTTTTCATCACATCATCTTTTCCAGCGTGCGTTTAACCGTATAGTAGGCCGTAATCATCGCAATCAGCGAGGCGAAAACCGGCAGGCTCAGAATAGCGCCCCAGGCCTGAACCGAGAGCGTGGCGTCGCTGATAATGCCGCCCTCAATCTGCTCGGCCAGCCTTGAAATGGCAAAGATTGAGGGGATGGCGAAAATCAGCCCGATGACCCCGCCCACAAAACCGAGCTGTGCGGTGCGGCGGGCATATTGCTGTGCAACATAGGCGTCTTTGGCACCCATCAGGTGCAGGATTTCGATAATATGCTGGTGCAGCCCCAGACTGGTCTTGGTCGAATAGAATATTGCTCCCGAAGTGACTACGACAACCAGCAGCAGAACGCTCAGCGCCATCATCTTGAGGCCGTCGGCAAACTTAATCAGCTTGTTTAGCCAGAGCTTGTGGTTGTCCAGCGAAGCCTGCGGCGAAACCTCGGCCAGTTTTTCGGCCAGCTCGATAAAGTCGACCTCGGCGTTTTTCTTCAGCCGCACGTCAATCAGCCGCGGCACCGGCAGGTCTTTGATGTTGACGCCGTCGCCGAGCCAGGGCTTAATCAGCTGCTCGAGCTGTTCGTCCTGCAGGGGCGTAACCTTTTCAATTTCGCTGCGCCCTTCCAGAAAACGCACCGCGCGCGTTTGATGGTCGAGCGTTTCTTCCAGGGCTTTTTCCTTGTTGATGTTATTGACCGGCATAATCTGCACGGTCAGCGAACCGAGAATGCTCTGGTTCCAGTTCAGCAGCATGGAGTTGATGGACAGCACGCCGGCCAGCGTCACGGCAAACAGAAAGACCGCGATGGAAATCATCACTTTCAGAAACAGGGTGGAACTGTCGTCTTTGAGCGGCAGCTCCTGCTTGCGGGTTATGATGTTGGGCCGGGTACTCATATCTGACCTCCGAAACGCGAGTTGCCGGGATATAGGATGTGCAGGCCGTGGTTCTGCAAATGCAGCCGCGGATAGCTGAAATCGTTGATGAGTTTTTCCGAGTGCGTGGCAATGACGACGGTGGTGCCAAGCTTGTTCAGTTCCACAAACAGCTTCATCAGCTTGGGAGCGATGTCGTTGTCGACGTTGCCGGTCGGTTCGTCGGCCAGCAGCAGTTCCGGCCGGTTGATGACCGCACGTGCAATGGCGATTCGCTGCTTTTCGCCGCCGGACAGGGTTGCCGGCGTGTCCAGAATATGCCGGTCAAGCTCGACCCATTGCAGCAGTTCTTTCACGCGTTTGCGCACTTCGCGCTCTTCCATGCCGCAGACACGCAGGGGCAGGGCCACGTTGTCGAAGGCCGACAGATGGTCGAGCAGGCGGAAGTCTTGAAACACGACGCCGATTTTGCGGCGCAGCATCGACAGGCTGTCACGGTTGGTAAAGTTGACGTTTTTGCCGAAGACGTTGACAATGCCGCGGCTCGGTTTCTGTGCCAGATACATCATGCTCAGCAATGAGGTCTTGCCGGCGCCGCTTTTGCCGGTCAGAAAATGAAACGAACCTTTTTTGAGCGAGAGTTTGACGTCGCTCAGAATCTCCGGCCCCTGGCCGTAGCGGATGCCGACATTCTGCATCTCGATAACCGGCGGTATGTTGCTGCTGTCTGGTCTGGACAAGGTAATGACTCCCTCAAAATCTTTTTCTCTTAAGATAGAACAATATTATATTTAATAAAGTATTTTTTTTCTTTGATTAAATGCTTTTTATGCATATAGTTTATGCAAAGAGGTGTAAAAGATGCTAATCCGTTGTCCAAAATGTAATGTCAGCTATGATATCGGCGCCGCGGCCATTCCGGCGGACGGTAAAAAAGTACGCTGCTCGCAGTGTGGAGAAGTATGGATTTGCATGCCTGCCGACCTGTTTGAACAGCCACAGCCCGAACCGCCGGCACCGGAAACGGAAGAGCCGCCCGTGCCGGAAACGCCCGCCGCAGAGGAAGCCGGAGAGGCGGAGACGCCGCAGGAAGAGCCTGTTCCGGCCGGAAAGTCGGAAATGCAGGAGATTTTTGCCCGCCTCGAAACCCAGACCGAAAGCCTTTTTGAATATGAGAAAAATCTGCCGCCGCATTTGAAAGTCTGGTCCGGCGTCAAAAGCGTTTTGGGCTTGCAGCGCCGCCGCAACCGCCGCATTTTGGCCGGTGCCTCGGTGGTCTTGTTTTTGTTGCTGCTGTTTTATCTGCGGTTTGACATTGTCCGCGTTGCCCCGTTTATGGAAAGGGTCTATGCTGCCCTTAACATCGAAAGCGTCATTCCCGGCGAGGGTTTGGAGTTTCAGAACATAACCCGCAACGAATATGAGGAAGATTATATCAACAAAATGGAAGTCCGCGGCTTCATCGCCAACGTAACCGGCAAGACGGTAAATATCCCGACCATGCAAATAGAGCTGCTTGACAAGAATGTGCAGGCGCTGCAGGTCATCTATCAGGAACCGCCGGTTCCGCGGATTGTCGGCGGCGGCAAGGTCGCATTTCGGATTGTCATAACCAAACCGTCTTCTTTTTCCAAATACGTTTACCTGACCTTTACGCGTGAACACCCTAAGGAAACCCTTAAGGCCGTCAACGTCCGCCCTGACGAAGTTTAAACTTGCGGCCTTTTTTCTTACAGTCATATTTGACCTTTTTTTCCTTATAGTCATATTCGGGTCAAGCCCGAATATGACGGTAAGAAAAATAAGCCCGACAATGGCAGAAAGAGAAGAAAGTCATGCTCGGGTTTAACCCGGGCATCCAAAAAACACAAGGCAGAGCCTCACGATATGTACATAGAAAGCAACGCGCTTCAACAAAGGTTCGTGCCACAGCCGGTGTTGCGGTCAAGCTGGCAACAGCTTGTTCTGGAAACCGTTAATCGGCCTTGAGCATATTCCGGCGCCTTAAAACCACGAGACAAATTCCTTTTTTAGAGTGGCTGGGATGTAATTTCTATCTAAATTTTTTCTGTCCCGGGCATGGATTATCAGTTGCAATTATATTTTTCTTAAATAAAATAATTCCAATAAAGCTTACGCTTTTTTGATGGGGGCAAGAGACATAAGCCGCTTCGAAAGAGACGGACGAATAATCTGGCTGTCTTGGTATAGTGTGATCCCCCATCGCCTTAAAACCACGAGACAATTTCTTTTTTTAGAGTGGCTGGACTGCGATTTCTATCTAAATTTTTTCTGTCCCGGGCATGAATTATCCGTTGCAATTAATTTTTTTCTAATATAAAATAATTATGCATTCGGAGTGGTTAACCGAATTGTGGAAGATTGCATTCCAGGTTCAAAACCTGACCTTCTCTTTTTGAGGGGGCAAGAGATATAAGCCGCCTCGAAAGAGGAGGTCGAATAATCTGGCTACTGAACCTAGATGCAATCCCCCTCACCTTAAAACCATTAAGGTGATTTTCTTTTTTAAAGAACAACCCGGCGGCAGCAGATGCCGCAAAAAGGATAACCAGCCGTAGTAAGAGACGGCCGGTTATTGAACTTAGCGGTTCAGAGAGCATTGAGACGCTCTTCCCATGCAGACAAGACGGTGGCGGACGAATAATCCGTCACCGATCTGCCGGTTTTTGGCCAAAAACCGGTAGACAAGCCGACAACTCTGGCATATTATGCGGAGGTCGGAGCCAACTGCTTTTTGCAGTTTCCCTGTCTGCTGGGACGTCTCAAGGGTTCCGGCCGCCGCCCTCGTCAAACAGGGCGGTTTGTTTATTTAAAAAACCGAGGATAATCAAAATGAGCAGAAATCATTCCCGGACTGTTTCTATCAATACTCCCAGCCATTCCAGCCGCGGCCGCACGCCGGAGGGCGAACCGAACCCGGTTGACGTTTATGTCGGTTCGCGTCTGCGTTTGCGCCGCACGGTTCTCAACCTTTCGCAGGAGAAACTGGCCGCGCTTGCCGGGCTGACCTTTCAGCAGATTCAAAAATACGAACGCGGTATGAACCGCATTGGCGCCAGCCGTCTGTACGATTTTGCGCAGATTCTTGAGGTGCCGGTCAGTTACTTTTTTGCCGAAATGCCGGAAGAGGTTGCGCAGCACAGCCCGCGCCGTTACAACGGCATCATCTGTTGTAACGGCGATGTGCCGCAGTTGCCGGAAGACCCGGCGCACAGCGCGGAAATTCAGTCGCTGATTCGCGCCTACAGCCGGATTACCAACCGCGAAGCCGCGCGGGCGCTGTTGGCACTCTCCGAAAAAATGGCGCCGCTGGCTGCCTGCATTGATAAAAAAACGGATATGGCCTGAAAAAAACGTCTGTTTCCACCGAAACAGACGTTTTTTTATCTTTGTCAGAAACCGTTAACCGGCCTTGAGCATGACTTCCGGCGCCTTAATGCCGAGCAGATAGAGCAGCAGGGTCAGAATGTCGCGGGTCAGTTTGGCCAGTTTCAAACGTCCGGCCGCTACCGCGGCGTTTTCTTCGCTCATAATCGGCGAGGCGTTGTAAAAGCTGCTGAATGTTTGCGCCAGCGTGTAGGCATAATCGGAAATAATGCTCGGCTCCTTGTCGGCCTCGGCGCGCATAATTACGTTGTTCAACTGTGCCAGTTTCAGCGCCAGCACCCGTTCCTCGGCGTTTGTTATCACGATGTTTCCCGGTTCCTTTCCTTTTTCTTTTGCTTTGCGCAGAATGGAATTGATGCGGGCAATCGCATATTGGATGTAGGGGCCGGTTTTGCCTTCGAATTTGGCAAAGTCTTCCAGCTCAAAGACGTATCCGGCGGAAATGGTGTTTTTCAAATCCTGAAACTTGATGGCGCCGATGGCGATTTCGCCGACCAGATTTTCAATATAAGCCGCGTCATAACCGTCGGTTTCTTCCGGTTTTGGCATCGATTCGCGGACTTTGTCCTTGGACAGGGCAATCAGGTTTTCCAGATTCATCACGCCGCCGTCGCGGGTCTTAAACGGTTTGCCGTCCGCGCCGTTGACTGTGCCGAAACCGATGTGCAGCATTTTGACCCCGGGCGCAATCCCGAGTTTTTCGGAAGCCTCGAAAACCTGCTCAAAATGCAGCGACTGCCGCTTGTCCACGACATAAATGATTTCGTCAGCCTTAAGGTCGTCATAACGCATTTTAATCGTTGCAATATCGGTAATCTGGTAGCCGAAACCGCCGTCGCTCTTAATCAGGATAACCGGCGGCTTGGGCTTGTTGCCTTCCTCAAGCCGGATAATCAGCGCGCCGTCGTCCAGCTCGGCCAGTCCTTTTTCTTTGGCAATTTTGACAATCTCGGAACTGGCTTCGTGCGCGTCGCTTTCGCCGAGCCAGAGGTCAAAATGTGCCTCAAGGTCGTCATAGTTCTTTTTGACCGCGTTGACCGAAACCTCGCGCAGATGCTTCCAGGCCTTGCGGTATTCCGGATTGCCGTCCTGCAGCTCGGCGGTAATCTGCCGCGCTTTTTCCTTGGCTGCTTCGTCTTCCTTGCAGCGGATGTTGGCTTTTTTGTAAAAGGCGCTGATGGCCTCAATGCCATAGCTTTCCGTTTTGGAAAGGTCGCCGTCCTGACTGATGATTTCGGCCAGAATCATGCCCATCGGGGTTCCCCAGTCGCCGAAGTGGACGTCGGAGATGACTTCGTTGCCGTAAAAACTCTCGATCCGGCGGATGGATTCGCCGATGACCGCCGAACGCAGATGTCCGACATGCAGCGCCTTGGCGACGTTCGGGCCGCCGAAGTCCATCACGATTTTTTTCGGCGTTTCGGTTTTGTCGCAGCCGAAACGCCCGTCGCCGGCCATGGCGTCCAGTTCGGCGGCAATGAAGGTTTCTTTGAGGCTGATATTGATAAAGCCCGGCCCGTCGACCGATATTTTGGCAATGTCGGCGTCCTGTTCCAGTTCGCCGGCAATCAACGCGGCAATCTCACGCGGGTTTCTGCGCAATGGCTTGGCCAGCGCCAGCGCGCCGTTGCACTGAAAATCGCTCAGGTCCGGACGGTCGGAAACCTTGACGACGGCAAATTTGGTGTCTAGGCCGTGTTTTGCAAAAATGCCGGCCAGTTTCTGGTTGAGTAGTTTTTCTAATGATTGGGCCATGTTCGTTCATCCTGAAATTAGTCGTTTTGTGCGACACTTTATAAAAAAAATCGGCTGATTACAAGTCAAAAAGACAGGGGATTACTGTACGCATCGGAAATATATGTGATTCGGAATCAGCAGCCGGCAGGTAAACGACGTCATGTCGGTCGGTTCGGCGTGCGTTCCGGTCTTGTGCTTGCGGCATTCTTCGTCGGCGAGCTTTTTGACCTCGTCGTAAGTGGTTGTCCAGCCGTTGTAGCAGACGGCCGGGTTTTCGGGCGTCGAGCGTCCGACATAGAGTTTGCTGATGTCGTGCACACCGGCGTTGCGCTGGCGGTCAATAAAAGGCGGCAGAAAACTGCAGGCGCCGAGCAGCAGAAACAGGGCGGCGGCAAATCCGAATTTTACTCTGGACAATTTAAAAAACTCCATTACTTTATTCTTATCATATCAACATATATACGAAGAAGAATAAAATGGAAAGTCAAAACAAATATATTGGTGATGAAAGTTTCAAAAAATTTCTCGGGCATTACGGCTGCCCGACGCCGCTGCCCGTGGTCAAAATGAAGTTTGCCGGCGCCGTTTGCAGCCCCAATCTTGACCTGCGTCCCGCCGACGTCATTTCTTCTTTTTGGCCCGCAGGCCAGGCGCCCCGGCTCGAAACCAAAAACGAGGCCGATTTGTTCTTCAAGTTTTTTATGGGGCTGTGGGACGAGGTTTTTCAAAAAGTCAGAGAAAACAAAATTAAACTGGAACCAGTAAAGCTTTCCGGCCGCGAGCAGATACGCGAGGCCTGCGCCGCCCGCTTTGCCGAGGTCGAGGGCGGTTACGTCGAAGGTTTCTGGGGCGGCCGCGAGGACTTCAAACTGCCGGCCTTTATTGCCCAGATGATAGACTCCCTGACCGAATTGTCCGGCGTTTACAATACGTTGGCAAAAAAACTTGACAAGGCCGAAAATCTGGAAGAAATTTCTAATACTTTCCGCTACACCGACAAAATGGTGGAAAAAGCCGTCAGCTTTATTATTGAAAATTCGGTTTTGCCGAGGATTGACAGCCTGCAGAGAGTCGTGCATTAACAAAATAAGGATTTTATATCATGGAAATGATGGAAGGTCTTATGACCCGCCGTTCAGTTCGCAAATATACTGACCAGAAGATAGACAAAGCCACCCTTACCGAAATCATCAGAGCCGCCCAGTATGCCCCGACCGCGCACAACCGCCAGCCGTGGGAGTTCCTGGTCGTTGACGACCGCGAGGTTCTGGCCAATCTGCGCCACATTCAGCGCTGGACGTCCTTTGCCAAAGACGCCGCTTGCGTCGTATTCGTTCTGGGCGATGTCAGCCAGTCGTTCAACCGCGACAAGGAAAACGAAAAATGGAGCTTTGTCGACGTCGACTGTGCCATTGCCACCGAAAACCTGATGCTGGCCGCCTGGGCCAAAGGCATCGGCACCTGCTACTGCGGCGCCGCGCCCATGCAGCGCGTGGTGGACGATTTGAAAGAATATCTGAAACTGCCGGACAACATCCGCCCATTTGCCATTGTGACGATGGGCTATCCGGCCGAAACCCCGAAGCAGCCGGAAGGCCGTTTTAAGGAAGAAAAAATCCACTGGGGAAAATATTAAAGTTTTTGAGCCGCCGCGTCAGCCGCGGCTCTTGTATTATTGTCTGATAAGTTAAAAATAGCTTGAAAAAAATCAATTAAGTGCTACATTAGCACCGAATTAAACAAACCCGTAAAGCGCAGGGTTCCCTGTGCTTGCATTCTAACAAGGAAGGAAAAATAATATGACAATTCGCGTCGGTATTAACGGATTTGGCCGTATCGGCCGCCTGGTTTTCCGTGCCGCTCAGGAAAGAAATGACATCGAAATCGTCGGCATCAACGACCTGATTGATGTTGAATATATGGCTTATATGCTGCGTTACGACACCATGCACGGCCAGTTCAAGGGTTCCATTGAAATCAAGGACGGCAAACTGGTTGTCAACGGCAAGGCTATCCGCGTTACCGCAGAAAAGAACCCGGCCGACCTGAAGTGGAACGAAGTCGGCGCCGAATACGTCGTTGAATCTACCGGTCTGTTCCTTACCAAGGAAAAGGCTCAGGGGCATATTGACGCCGGTGCCAAATATGTCGTTATGTCGGCTCCCTCCAAGGACGATACCCCGATGTTCGTCTGCGGCGTAAACACCGATTCTTATGTTAAGGGCACTCAGTTTGTTTCCAATGCTTCCTGCACCACAAACTGCCTGGCTCCGATTGCCAAAGTTCTGAACGACAAGTTCGGCATTGTTGACGGCCTGATGACCACCGTTCACTCGACCACGGCCACACAGAAAACCGTTGACGGCCCGTCCATGAAAGACTGGAGAGGCGGACGTGCCGCTGCCGGCAACATCATTCCGTCTTCGACCGGTGCCGCCAAAGCCGTCGGCAAGGTTATCCCGAGCCTGAACGGCAAACTGACCGGTATGTCTTTCCGCGTTCCGACGCTGGACGTTTCCGTTGTCGACCTGACCGCCAACCTCGCCAAGCCGACTTCTTATGAAGAAATCTGCAAAGCCATGAAAGAAGCTTCTGAAGGCGAACTCAAAGGCATTCTCGGCTATACCGAAGATCAGGTTGTTTCGTCTGACTTCCTCGGCGATGCCCGCACTTCTATCTTTGACGCCAAAGCCGGCATTCAGCTGACCCCGACCTTTGTTAAGGTTGTCAGCTGGTACGACAATGAGTGGGGTTATTCCAACAAGGTTCTCGACCTCGTTGCCCACATGGCCAAAGTAAACGGATAATCTGAAATAAAGCAAACCCTCTTGGCTTATCAAGGGGGTTTTGTTTTTTGTAAAGGAAAAACTTATGGAATACAAAACGATTGATGATTTGGGCGATTTAAACGGCAAAGTCGTTATGCTGCGCGCCGATTTGAACGTCCCGATGGATGAAAATTTTCACGTTACCAACACGGCCCGCATCGACCGCACCGTTCCCACCGTTAAGGAACTGATGGGCAAAGGCGCCAAAGTTGTGGTTATCAGCCACTTTGGCCGTCCGGAAGGCAAGGGCGACCTGAAGAATTCGCTCAGCCATATTGTCAAGGACATGGAAAAGGCGCTTGGCCGCAAGGTTGTTTTTGTTGATGACTGCATCGGCCCCAAAGTTGAAGAAGCCGTTAAGAACATGAAAGCCGACGAAGTTCTTCTGCTCGAAAACCTTCGTTTTTATAACGAAGAGAAAAAAGGCGACGAGAAGTTCGCCGAAGAACTGGTCAAACCGGCTGACGTCTATGTTTCCGACGCTTTCTCAACCGCGCACCGCGCTCATGCTTCAATGGTTGCCGCCGCCAAACTGCGTCCGGCTGCCATGGGGCGTTTGATGGAAGAGGAAGTCAAGGCTTTGTCCAACGGCTTGAACAATCCGCAGCGCCCGTTGATGGCCGTCGTCGGCGGTTCCAAGGTTTCCACCAAGCTTGACTTGTTGAACAACCTGGTTAAAAAAGTTGATAAATTGGTTATCTCCGGCGGCATGGCTCATACCTTCATGAAGGCCAGCGGCATCAATACCGTCAACGAAGCCAACTCTTTGGTGCAGATGGATATGATTGACACGGCCAAAGAGATTATGAAAGTTGCCAAGGAAAACAACTGCGAGATTATTCTGCCGCAGGATGTCGTCGTTTCCAAAGAATTCAAGGCTGACGCCGAGCACAAGACGGTTGACCTCGAACACATTCCGGCCGAAGGCTGGATTTTGATGGATGTCGGCGAAAAGACCATCGCTTCCATTAACAAAAAGCTGGACGAATGCAAAACGCTGGTTTGGAATGGTCCGCTGGGCGTATTTGAGCTGAAGCCGTTTGACAATGCCACCAACAAGGTCGCGCAGCATGCCGCCACCCTCACGCAGGAAGGCAGGCTGATGACGGTTGCCGGCGGCGGCGATACCGTTTCGGCACTGGACAATGCCGGCGTTGCCGATAAGTTCAGCTACATCTCAACGGCCGGCGGCGCTTTCCTCGAATGGATGGAAGGCAAAGAACTCCCCGGTGTTGTTGTCCTGAAAAAATAATCAGACAGTCAAACAAAACAAAGCCCCGCACCGCGGGGCTTTTTATTCTCTCTGTCATATCTGGGCTTCAGTCATGTTCGGACTCTTTTTTACTACAGTCACCCTCGGGCTTGACCCGGGTGGCTCTTCTCTGTCATGTTCGGGTGCTTTCTTTTTTTATTGTCATCCTCGGGCGCAACGCGTCCCGGGGATCTCCATTACAGATTCCCGTGTCAAGCACGGGAATGACAAATAAATAACTATCATTGCCGAGGTTGTTTTCTCTCTGTCATATTCGGGCGGACCCGAATATCTCCTTTGTGGATTCCCCAGTCAAGCATACTCTCTCCGTCATTGTCGGACTTGATCCGGCAATCTAGGGATTCCCAGATCAAGCCGGGGAATGAAAGTATTATTTTTTCTTTCTTGATATGTTCGGCCTCTTTTCCCTTATAGTCATATTCGGGCTTGTTTTTATTACAGTCACCCTCGGATTTGGCATGGAGAGCCGCTCCGGTGAAGCTGTGAACCGGCTGCGGTGCCGTCCTGTTAACGAGCGGTCGGGCGACAGCTAAAACTGTGAGGCTTACCGGACAAACTCGGGTATATCCGGGGGCTAAGAACTCACGATATGCACATAGAAAGCAACGCGCTTCAATAAAAATTCGTGCCGAGGTAAAACAGCCACACCTGTAGGTTAGCATAACCTGATTTGAGGAAAGATTAAAATATTAATGAAACTACTGTTTTTTCGTATACCAATAATGGAACCACATCTATTTTTGTCATACAAAAATAGCCCTCTCGTTTGAGAGGGCTGGGAAGGTAATAAAATAATTACTGAAGCTGAACAACCGGATCGGTAATCGGTTTGCCGTCCAAATCGAATCTTTCAATCTTGGCGCCTTTGTTCAGGGACGTAAAGACTTCGGCAATAGCCTGCTGGGTCAGCATCGCTTTCAGTTCGGGTTCAACCTGCTTCAGCGGTAACGGCTTGGAATCTCTGATGTCCAGAACCTCGATGACATGATAGCCGAATTTGGTTTTTACCGGCGACTTGGACGTTTGGCCTTTTTTCATGGCAAACGCGGCATTGCCGAATTCGGGAACCATTTGGTCTTTTACGAAGTAGCCGAGGTCAACGGCGTTGTCTTTGGAATACTGCTTGGCCAAATCGTCAAACTTTTTGCCTTTGCCCAGTTCGGCAATAACCTTCTTGGCGGTGCCTTCGTCTTCAACCAGAATGTGCTTGGCATGAATTTCCTTCTGGCTCTTAAATTCGGACTTGTATTTGTTGTACAGGTCTTTGACGGCCTTGTCGGTTACTTTCTTGTCGACTTTCTGTTCAAGATAAACCTTGCGGGCGATTTCTTCCTTGGCCTGATCGACGGCGCGCTTGTATTCCGGAGTCTCAAGGACGTCGGCGGCAACGGCGGCCTGATACAGCAGTTTGCCGTTAACATAGATTTCCAACGCTTTCTCATAAAAGTCGTCAAAGGAAACCTTTTCCTTAATCTGACGGTTGTCTTCGTAACCCTGTTTCATTTCGGCGACGGTAATTTTTTCGCCGTTGACGACGGCGGCCACGCTGTTTTTGCCGGCAGCTCCGGCATTGAACGGATTCATCATCAGCAGAGAGAGCGCTGCGGCGGCTACATATTTGTTTCGCATCCTAAAAACCTCCAATAAAATTTCAACTTCCATAGTTATATAATAGATATGGAAATTATTCCAAGTATTTTTTGCCGGTAGTTTATAACTTAAGTTCAAAGTATTGACTTTATTTGATTAAAACACTAAATGTAGAGAAGCTTTGAATAATAATAAGGTATAAATGTAATGTTAGGTAAACTCGCCCGCACTGTTTTTGGCAGCGCCAACGACAGATTCGTCAAAAGACAGTTCAAGATCGTTCAGCAAATCAACACCCTGGAACCCGAAATCGAAAAATTAAACAATGACGAACTCAAAGGCAAAACCGACGAGTTTCGCCGGCGCCTGAAAGAGGGCGAAACGCTTGACGATATTTTGCCCGAGGCTTTTGCCGTCGTCCGCGAGGCAGCCAAAAGAACGCTGGGGCAGCGCCATTATGACGTCCAGCTTATCGGTGGTATTGTGCTGCACAAGGGTATGATTGCCGAAATGAAGACCGGCGAGGGAAAAACGCTGGTCGCGACACTGGCCGCCTATCTGAATGCGATTGAAGGCAAGGGCGTGCACATCGTGACTGTCAACGATTATCTGGCCAAACGCGACGCCGAATGGATGGGGCAGGTTTACCGCTTCCTCGGCCTGACCGTCGACTATATTGTCCACGGCAAGAACGACGACGAGCGACGCGCCGCCTACAATGCCGACATTATCTACGGTACGAACAACGAACTGGGTTTCGACTACCTGCGCGACAATATGAAGTTTTCCCGCGAGGAAATGGTTCAGCGCGATTTCAACTATGCCATTGTCGACGAGGTCGATTCCATTCTGATTGACGAAGCCCGCACGCCGCTGATTATTTCCGGTGCCGCCGAGGATTCCTCCGAAAAATACATCAGCGTTGACAAGATTATTCCGCATTTGACCGACGCCGATTACGAAAAGGACGAAAAGCAGAAAACCGTAACCCTGACCGAAGCCGGCATGGAGCATGTCGAACAGTTGTTAAAGCAGGTTGGGCTGATTAAGGAAGGCGGCCTGTACGACATCGGCAACGTTTCGCTGGTTCATCACGTCAATCAGGCTCTGCGCGCCCATAAAATGCACATCAGGGACGTTGACTATATCGTCAAGGACGACAAAGTCATGATTATCGATGAATTTACCGGCCGTATGATGGAAGGCCGCCGTTACTCCGACGGTCTGCATCAGGCGATTGAAGCCAAGGAACATGTAACCATTCAGTCCGAAAATCAGACGCTGGCTTCCATTACGTTCCAAAACTACTTCCGCCTTTATCCCAAACTGGCAGGCATGACCGGCACGGCCATGACCGAAGAAGCCGAATTCGGCGACATCTATGGGCTGAGCTGCGTCGAAATTCCGACCAACCGCCCGGTTCAGCGCGTTGATGAGCACGATGTCATCTATCGCACCGAAAAGGAAAAATACAAAGCGATTATCGACGAAATTTTGGCTGCGCATGAAAAAGGCCAGCCGGTTCTGGTCGGTACCACATCGATTGAAAAGTCCGAACTGGTGGCCGAGCTGCTCCGCGCCAGAACCAAGCTTCCGTTTGAGGTCTTAAATGCCCGTCATCATGAACGCGAGGCTGCAATTGTCGCGCAGGCCGGCGTTCCCGGCGCCGTTACCATTGCCACCAACATGGCCGGCCGCGGTACCGACATTCAGCTGGGCGGCAACGTTGACATGAGGCTGAAAGAGGTCTTGAAAGGCGACGAAACCCCGGAGCAGGTTGAAGAGATAAAGAACAAACTCAAGGAAAAAATCAAAGAGGACAAGGAAAAGGTTCTCGCCGCCGGCGGTTTGTACATCATCGGCACCGAGCGTCACGAAAGCCGCCGCATCGACAATCAGCTGCGCGGCCGTTCCGGCCGTCAGGGCGATCCTGGCCGTTCCAAGTTTTTCCTTTCGCTGGAAGACGACCTGATGCGCATTTTCGGGTCGGAAAGAATGTCTGTCATGCTGCAGCGACTGGGGCTGCCGGAAGGCGAAGCCCTAATCCACCCGTGGATTTCCAAGGCACTGGAAAAAGCCCAGCAGAAAGTGGAAGAGCGCAACTTCGACATTCGCAAAAACCTGCTCAAATATGACAACGTCATGAACGACCAGCGCAAGGTCATTTATGAACAGCGCAAGGAGCTGATGGCCGCCGACGATGTTTCGGAAACCATCCGCGAAATGCGCCAGGAATATCTGGCGGATACGGTTTCGGCTTACCTGCCGCACGGCTCCGCGCCCGACGAATGGCAGAAAGAGGAACTCAAGCAGGAGCTCTACCGCATTACCGGCTTTATGCTTCCGATTACTAATTGGGCCAACGAGCCGGAAATCGACGCCGACAAAATGCAGGAGAAAATCCTTGACGAGGTGGAAAACCGCATAGCCGAAAAGAACGCCAGTGTTCCCGAAAATATTGTCCGCATGGTTGAAAAGAATGTTCTCATGCAGGTTCTGGACCAGCTTTGGAAAGAACATATCGCCTCTCTTGATCTGATGCGCCACACGATTGTCCTGCGCGCTTACGGTCAGAAAGACCCGCTGAACGAATATAAGAAAGAAGCGTTCAATATGTTTTCGGTCATGCTCGATAACCTGCGCGAAAAGGTTACGTTCCTCATCTGCCGCACGGTAATCCAGACCGATGCCCTTGACGCGCTGATGATTCAGGAAAACCGCGCGCAGAATATGCAGGAGATTCACGAAACGCCGGAAAGTCTGGTCGGTCGTCCGAGCGCGCCGAACAATTATGAAAGCGACGAAAAGAACGAACCTTTCCAGTATTCTCGTGCCGAGTTTGACCCCAAAGATCCTCGCACCTGGGGAAAAGTTGCCCGCAATGACCTTTGTCCCTGCGGCAGCGGCAAAAAATATAAACACTGCCACGGCAAAATCTAAGGACAAGCCCCTCGTCAGAGGGGCTTTTTTTATGCTTTTTTGTCATATTTCCTTTAAACTCCCGGTTCATATATTTTTAAGTTTTTTATGATATTTTCCCAAGATATAAAGGATTGCGCCATTCGGCGCAAAACGGGAATATTGACAAAAAAGTTGATTTTTCGAAAAAATGTGCTACTATATTGATAATGGTTTGAATATAAATTGAGGTTGGCTATGGCTGATGAAGAAGAGAGAAGACCGTTAAGGCATTTGAAATTCCGTGAGTTTGAAAACGTCAGCGGCGACTTGACCGCCGACGAAATCCGCAGACTCTACGCGAACAAAATGACGGAACTGCGCGACAACGCCCGCGGCAATAGTCAGGCGCTCGAAAACCTGAAAAAGGACAAGGAAGAAGAAAAGAAAGAGCTTGACGAGCAAAAAACCGACCTCGGCAAAGATCCGCGGACTTTCTATATCAAAATGAAGGAACGCTACGACAGCGAGATGTCGGCTCTGGCCGCCGAGTATCCGGATCAGAGCGATCCCGAATATTCTCGCCGCGCCGATCTGATTAAGGCGCGCTTTGCGCATGTATTGGATAAGGAACTGCTTGATACCAACCAGAATGCCTATGTCAACAATGTCATGGATGCGGTTGAGCGCTCTGAAGCCAAAATCAGCAATGACCTCCGCGTTGCCGAAACCAAAACCAATGCCGAAAACAACAAACTGGCTGCTTCGGCAAAAATGCTGAATGACCAGCAGAAACTGCTGGAAGCCAATCCGGATTTGTATGCCAAGCTTTATAACATCAAACAGCGTTCGGCGACGCACGATGATCCGAGGAAAGATCCGCAGACCATGATTGCCGCCGACAAAAAAGGGCAGCCCTGCCTGGCGGTTATTATGGCTGACGCGCGCTTTCCGGCCGGGTTTATCGTCAGCGACGGCAAGATTAATTTCAGCCAGGATAACATTGACAAAATGACTGTGGAGATGATGCGCCAGATTATCGATTATCTGGACCGCCGCGGTATTCACGGCATTGAACTGCCCGATGGTATCGACGAAAAGCTTGCCGCCGCTTATAACGAAGCCGACGGCGCCAATCGCGAAGCCGAAGATGCGGCACGTATTAATGAACAGGAAACGCCCGAAGCGGAAGAAGCGCCGATTCGGCCGCTGCTGGAAAACGACGGCCGCGAAGAAATTCCCGCTTCCGGCTATACCAATCAGGATGCCCGCGATTTTGCCGATGAGTTCGGCGGCAACGAAACCGTCATGGCGGCTCAGACCGTGGACTACGGCAAACTGGTCAACAATATTGACGACTGGGTCTTTGGCGTCGGCGGCATGAATAAACAGAAAAATTGGACCGGTTTCAAAAGTTATAAGTTCAAAGGCGGTTGGGACTGCTGGGCTGTCTATGATCAGGGCAACTTCAAAAACGACGAACTGGACGGTAAGGTCGACAAAGACGGTTATATGAAAGTCAAATATGCTTTCAAAATTTATTCCCGCGTCAAAAAGGATGACAAAGGCAACGACCGTCTGGAGATCCGTTATGCCATGCCGGGCGGCAAGAAAATTACCGATGGCTATGCCAAAGGCGTTATGCGTATGCTCAAAAAATGCGGTATGACCCATGTTAATTTTCCTGACGGTTTGCCGGAAGAAGACGAGGGAACTTTCCGTATTGCCGCCGCCAGCAACGGCTTGGTTCCGTTGTTTAAGAACCTCAGCGAAAGCAAAGTTAAGAAAATGCTTGAAGAAGCGGAAAGCAAACTGAGCGCCAAAGAATTAGTTGAGTATAAATTAAAATTGGCCAATTGGATGGAAGAGTGTGCTTTGGAAGATTGTGCCAAGGACGGTAAGAGTTTTGATGAACACAAAAATGCCAGCCTGATTAATAACCTCAAAGCTGAATATGAATATGCGCCGTTCCGCGACATGTATGAAAAAGGCGGCGGTATCCGTAAAGTTTTGGAGAATACTGTAAAAGCTAATGAGGAAAATGATAAAGACGGTTTAATTAAAATTGTCGGAGCTTCCAATGCAGCCAAAGACTTGTTTGAAGTTTATAAAACGCATTCGGAGAAAAGCGCGGAAGATGTTATTATTGCTTTGGCTGAAAGACTTCAACATCCTGACCACCCTGTTGCCCCTGAAAAAATTAAGCAGGACTTCTTGCGAAATATGGCTAATGACGAAAAGTTAAAAGGCAAAGCTTTTGATTTTGGAAAATCTTTCCGAAATATGAGCCCTAATGAAGTAGGAGCATTGATGACGGCGATGCTGCCGCAGGAAGAAAAGTTGGCTCAAAAGAAAATAGAAGCAAAATTTAAGAAGAGTGTTGAAACAACAAACAGTGGGGGTATTGGTGATAAAGAGAGCACTATTACCGGTGATATGCGTCGAATGGCACGTGACAATATCTCTAATATTGACGGTGAATTGAAAGATGCCGGCATTAAAGGTATTTATGCTGTACCGATGGGATATGCAGAGTATGATTACAGTGAACTTCGTGAAAAATATCCAAAGAAGAAAGGAAGAGGGCCGGACCCGCGTCAATATGACGATGACGAAAATGACCGTTAAAACTGAAAAACCCCTTCTTCGGAAGGGGTTTTTCATAATGTGCCGGCGGTTTAGTCGACGGGTTTGATATGCCAGATGTTTTTGGCATATTCCATAACGGCGCGGTCGCTGGAGAAATAGCCGATTTTAGCCACGTTGATAATGGCTTTTTTCGCCCATTTCTGCGGATTGGTATAATCCTTTTCCGCATCATGAAGCGCTTTGTTGAATGCCTCCAGATCGGCAAGCAGGAAGTAGTAGTCGCGGTTCAGCAGTTCTTCGTAAATAACCTTGAACAGCAGCACATAGTCCTTTTCGCAGAACATGTTGGAGTTAACGGCGTTCAGAATGCGGCGCAGGTATTCCGAGTTCTCATAACAGGCGCGCGGATTGTATGCGTTGTTTTTGCGCATTTCCTGAATCTGCTCTTCGCGCAGACCGAACAAATAGAAGTTGTCGGCGCCGACGGCTTCGCGGATTTCGATGTTGGCACCGTCATAAGTACCGACGGTCAGTGCGCCGTTCAGGGCAAATTTCATATTGCCGGTGCCTGAGGCCTCAAACCCCGCCGTTGAACTCTGAATGCTTACGTCGGCAGCCGGGATCAGAACTTCGGCCAGCGAAACCTTGTAGTCGGGAATAAACACGACCTTAATCATGTCATTGACGCGCGGATCGTGATTGATGACATCGGCCACGTTGTTAATCAGCTTGATGATGAGCTTGGCGAAATTGTACGACGGAGCCGCCTTTCCGGCAAAGATGTAAGTCTTGGCCACGGTCGGCTTAACGTTGTCCTTGATGATGGCCAGATAATCGCCGATAACCTGTAAGATGGTCATCAGTTGGCGCTTGTACTCGTGAATGCGTTTGGCGTGGACGATAAACATGCTGTCCGGGTTGACCATAATCCCCGAAGCCTTGAATATCTTTTGCGCCAGTCTGGTTTTATTCTGTTTTTTAATGTCAATAAACTGCTGAACGAATTTTTTGTCGTCCGCAAAATTGCCGATTTGTTCCAGCAGATCCAGATTGGTAATCCAATCCTCGCCGATTTTGCTCGAAATGAGGTCGGAAAGCGCCGTGTTGGCATGCAGCAGCCAGCGGCGCGGCGTTATACCGTTGGTAACGTTGGTAAATTTTTCCGGCCACAGTTCGTAAAATTCGGGAACCAGCGACGTCTTTATCAGTTCGGAGTGCAGTTTGGCAACGCCGTTGACCGAGAAGGAGCCGACGATAGACAGGTTGGCCATGCGGATAATCTGGTTGTCGCCTTCGCCGCTGACAATCGAAACCTTGCCGAGTTTTTCGGAATCGTTGCCGAATTTTTCGCGGGCGTAGTCCATAAAGCGGCGGTTGATTTCGTAAATAATCTGCAAATGGCGCGGCAGAATCTTGCCGACAATGCGCGACGGCCAGGTTTCAAGCGCCTCCGGCAGCAGCGTATGGTTGGTGTAGGCAAAAATCTTGGTCGTAATTTCCCAGGCAGTATCCCATTCCTGACCGTGAACGTCCATCAGCAGGCGCATCATCTCGGGAATGGCCAGCGCCGGGTGCGTGTCGTTCAGCTGGCAGACGACGTAATCCGGCATTTTGGCAAAGTCGTTGCTCTTTTCGAGGAAACGGCGGATAATGTCCTGAATGGCGCAGGAAACAAAGAAATACTGCTGAACAAAGCGCAGCGCCTTGCCCGATTCAATCGCGTCGGACGGATACAGCACTTTGGAAATGGTTTCGGTCTGGATTTTTTCCTTAACCGCTTCCATATAGCCGCCCTCGTTGAAAATGTTGATGTCCAGCTCGTCGTCGGTCTTGGCCGAGAACAGCCGCAGATAGTTGACCGATTTGCCGTCATAGCCGACAATCGGAAAATCGTACGGTACGCCGTAGAACTTCTGGGTGTTCATCCAGATGAAGCTGTCCTGTCCGGTTGCGGTCTTGAAGTTTTCGACTTCGCCGTAAATCGGAATTTCGACCGTGCGGTCCGGCCGGGAAAACTGCCACGGAGAGTCTTCGCCGAGCCAGCTGTCGGCCTGCTCAATCTGATAGCCGTTTTCAAATTTCTGCTTAAACAGGCCGAACTGATAGTTGATGCCGTAGCCGAAACCCGGGATGCCGAGCGACGCCATTGAGTCCAGATAGCAGGCTGCCAGACGTCCCAGTCCGCCGTTGCCCAGCGCCGGGTCATATTCGGCGTCAAAAATTTCCTGCAGGGAGATGTCCGGCATGCCGTCGATTTTGATGCTTTTCAAAATGTTGAACAGGCCGAGGTTGTGCAGGTTGTTTTCCAGCGAGCGGCCGATGAGATACTCGATTGAGAGATAATAAATTCTTTTGGAATTGACCTTGTTGTAGCGCGCCATCGTTTCATACATCTTGTCCATGGCAAATTCGCGCACGGCCAGCGCAATGGCGTTCAGTGCCTCGTCCTTGTTGATTTCGCTGGTGCGTTTGCCGATAAAGTATTTGATGTAGTGCTCAATTGACAGTTTGAGCCTGGCCTTGTCAATTTCGTTGATGATTGCAGATTCTTTCTTACTCAAAGTTTTTCCCCCTTGTTGAGCTTTAAGCCTTTATAACATACCGTTTTATCCCGACCCTACGACAAATTGTTTGAAATATGGTTAATAATATATAACATTCCTTTGCTAAAATACATTGCGGTTATTAGTTTTTTAAGATTTGTCATTGCAAAATAAGAATAATTTGTAATATACTCCGGAATAAATAAGTCTGAATTTAGAGGTGAATTTGATGAAAAAAACATTTCTGTCGGCTTTGTTGCTTGCCACGGCTTTAACGACCGGCGGTGCAAAGGCCGAAACGATTTTTGAGGCATTGAGCACGGCTTACGACACCAACCCGACGCTTCAGGCGCAGCGTGCGTATCTGCGTTCGGTAGACGAAAACGTCGCGATTGCCAAGTCCGGCTTCCGCCCCAACATTTATCTGACCGGCGGCTACTCTGACTCTGACGTTCATAACAACAATGTTCCGTCACAGACCGGCGGCGCCACTCTTTCGGCCGGCGCCAAAATCAGCCAGCCGGTGTTCAGCGGCTTTACGACCGTCAATTCGGTGAAGTCTGCCGACAGCATGGTCCGCGCCGAACAAAACAATCTGTATAATACGGAGCAGGGCGTTTTTCTCGATTCATCAACAGCCTATTTGGATGTAGTCAGAGACGAGGCGATTGTCAACCTCCAGAAAAACAACGAAAAGCTTTTGAAAAAACGTCTGGATGAAACGGTTGAGCGTTTCAATGTCGGCGAAGTTACCCGTACCGACGTTTCGCAGGCGCAGGCACGCTATTCGCAGGCCAAGGCCGACCGCATCGCTTCCGAGGGAAACCTGCAGGCGTCGAAGGCTGTTTATACCCGGGTTATCGGCGAAGCGCCGAAAGATTTGTCCGAACCTGAAAACCTCGGCGATTTTATCCCCGCCAGCTTTCAGGAAGCTTTGGAATATACCAAGGCCAACAACTATTCCATCCGCTATGCTCGCGAGCTGCTGAACTCCAAAGTTTATGACGTTGCCGCCAATACCGGCGCCTTGCTGCCGTCGGTAACCCTGGACGGTTCGGCAACCACCAGCAAAAGCGACAGCAGCGGTTCCGCTTACGGCGCATATAACCGTGATACCAAGGTCGACGAGGTTCAGTGGGGCGTCAATATGAACATTCCGCTTTATACGGCCGGCGAAACCCGCGCCAAAATCCGCCAGAGCAAATATCAGAAATGGCAGGCGCAGGAGCTGGTTTTGGAAGCGGAACGCCAGGCTGTTTCCGACGTGACCAGCGCCTGGGAGCTGATGACGTCCAACAAGGCACAGATTAAGTCGATTAAGGATCAGGTCAAGGCCAACGAAATTGCCCTCGACGGCGTTCAGAAGGAAGAAGCGCTCGGCAACCGTACCATTTTGGATGTTTTGGACGCGTATCAGGAACTGCTGAATTCAAACGTCAACGAAGTTAAGGCGCGCCGCGACTATTATGTTGCCGCCATGCAGCTGCTGCTCTCCATGGGCAAACTGACCGCCGAAGATCTGCGCCTGAATGTCAATCTTTACAATCCCAAAAAGTTCTATAAGGAAACCAGGGATAAATGGTTGTCATTATCCGTTGATTAATCGGAAGAAATTTGATAACTTAACAGACAGTTTGTTGCGAATTATTTAGGAATTGAAAAATGGCAGAGGATACAGAGGATAAAGAAGAGTTGTCGATGGAGGACATTCTGTCTTCTATCAAAGACATTTTGATGGAAGACAACGCCGAACAGCACAAGGCCGCCCAGAAAGAAGAGCCTGCTCCTCAGGCCGCGGCGCCGCAGCCCGCTCCCGAGGTTTCCCGGCCTGCTCCGGCCGAAACCGTCGATGACGTTCTGACCCTCTCGCCCTCAATGATTGTCGAACCGAACATTTCGACCGTCGAAGCGCAGCCGGAGACAAAGGCTGAGGAAGGTGCCGACCCTTTAGACCTTGATTTTGACCGCGAGTTCGACAGCCTGCCTGCCGAACCGGTTCTGGACGACATTGAAGCCGGACATTCTACGGCTGTTGACGAAGAACCCGTCGGGTTGTCCGAAATTGCCACGGCTGAAGACGCCGAAATTGTCGAGGACAGCGAACTTCCCGATTTGAATTTTGACGAGCCGGCCGTAGATCTTGATGCCGACCCCATTTTTTCGGCGGAGGACGATGCTTCGCATCAGGAAAATTTTACGCCCGCGGCCGATGATGTTTCATTGGATAATCTGGTTGATGACGATACGCTTAACGCGATTCTCAATGCAAATGCCGATGAATCTGCGGCTGCCGCTCAGGAAGAAGAACTGGTCGAACCGACCGACAATGTTTATGACAATGCCGTAGCCGAAGCGGTTAAGGAACCCGAAGTCATTGACGCCGCCTTTGAAGAGGTTACGCCGGCTGCCGAAGTCGCGGCGCCAGAACCTGAGATTGCGCCGGAAAAAACGGTTTCCGAAACGACGCCGGCGGAAAAAAGTAAGCCGGAAGATCCGATTGATGTCTCGGCCGGTATCATCAGCAATTTTGCCAAGATGTTTGCCGAGCAGCAAAAACAGAAAGAAAACCCCGCCGAACGGGAAAAGCTTAAAGAGCGGCTGACCGCGCAGACCATGTCCGAAATTGAACTCGGCGACGGTTCGCTGACGATTGAAGCGATTGTCCGCGACGTTGTAACCGGCATTGTCGAAAAAAATCTGGCGCAGGATTTTGATTTCTCGGCGGCTGCCTCGGCGGAGATTACCCGTCAGACCCGGGAATGGCTGAGCGCCCACCTGCCGGAAATTGTCGAAACGGCGGTCAGAAAGGAAATTGAACGAGTGATGGCAAAGGTCAGTTCTTAAGGGAAAGTCCCGGACCGGCCTGTAAATGTTTATTGCCCCCAAGCCGAACCTTGAGGGCTTTTTGCGGTTTTTATAAATTTTGCCGGAAAGAACCGGCACGGAAACGAGGTTTTCGGAGCAGGCGAATGCAGGCTCCGGGATGTTTCCGAAAAATTAAGACACTGAAGGAATAAAAATGTTAGAGAAAAACTACAACCCGAAAGACTTTGAAGAAAAGATTTATGCCGACTGGGAAAACAGCGGCGATTTCAAGCCCGACATGAGCAAGAACAAGGAGGCCTTTGCCGTTGTCATTCCGCCGCCGAACGTTACCGGCGTTTTGCATATGGGACACGCGCTGGACGACACGCTGCAGGATATCCTGATTCGTTATAACCGTATGCTCGGCAAAAAGGTTCTCTGGCAGCCCGGCATGGATCACGCCGGTATCGCAACCCAGATGGTTGTTGAGCGCAATCTGGCCAAAGAAGGCATTACCCGCCATGACCTCGGCCGCGAAAAATTTGTTGAAACCGTCTGGAAATGGAAAGAACAGAGCGGCGGCACCATTTGCAGGCAGCTGCGCCGCCTGGGGGCTTCCTGCGACTGGAGCCGCGAACGTTTTACCATGGACGAGGGGCTGAGCCGCGCCGTCCGCAAGATTTTCGTAAACCTGTATAAGGACGGATTGATTTACAAGGCCAAGAAACTGGTTAACTGGGATTCCAAGTTCATGACCGCCGTTTCCGACCTGGAGGTTGTCCAGAAAGAAACCGTCGGCAAAATGTATTATTACAAATATCCGATTGAAGGCGAAGAGGGACAGTTTATCCATATTGCGACCACCCGTCCGGAAACCATGTTCGGCGATACGGCGGTTGCGGTTTCCAAAGAAAATGAGAAGCTGAAGCACTTAATCGGCAAAAATGCGATTCTTCCGATTGTCAACCGTCCGATTCCGATTGTCGGCGACGAGCATGCCGATCCCGAAAAAGGTACCGGCGCGGTTAAAATTACGCCGGCGCATGACTTCAACGACTTTGAGGTCGGCAAGCGCCACAACCTGCCGCTGATAAACATTCTGAATCCGGACGCCACCCTCAACGAAAACACGCCGTTTCCGGGCATGGATACCCAGACCGCGCGTCAAAAGACGATTGAAAAGCTGGAAGAACTTGGCCTGATGGAGAAAATTGAGGATCACCCGATGGTTATTCCTTACGGCGACCGTTCAAACGTCGTTATTGAACCGATGCTTACCGACCAGTGGTTTGTCGATGCGCCGAAGCTGGCCGTCAAAGCCATAGAGGCTGTAGAGAACGGCGATATGGAATTTGTGCCGAAATCTTATGAGAAAACTTATTTTGAATGGATGCGGAATATTCAGCCCTGGTGCATTTCACGCCAGCTTTGGTGGGGACACCAGATGCCGATTTGGTACGGTCCGGACGGCGAAATTTTCTGCGAAGAAAATGTCGAAGAAGCGCAGGCTGCCGCCGACAGACATTATGGCAGACATGTTGAGCTGACGCGTGAAACCGATGTCCTTGATACCTGGTTCTCGTCCGGCCTGTGGGCTTTCTCGACGCTGGGCTGGCCGGACAAAACCGAATATTTGGATACTTTCTATCCGACTTCGGTTCTGGTAACCGGCTTTGATATCATTTTCTTCTGGGTTGCCAGAATGATGATGATGAGCATGTACATGATGAAAAAAGTTCCGTTCCGCAAATGCTATATCCACGGTCTGGTGCGCGACGAGCAGGGCCGGAAGATGTCCAAATCCAAGGGAAACACCGTCGATCCGATGGAAACCATCGAAAAATACGGAGCTGACGCGCTGCGCTTCTTTATGGCGGCGATGGAAACGCAGGGGCGCGATATTAACATGAGCGAAAACCGTATTGCCGGTTACCGCAATTTTGCCACCAAGCTCTGGAATGCCGCCCGTTTCGGCGAGATGAACGAAGCGGTTCTTCCTGCGGATTTTGATGAAAGCAAAGTCAAAAGCGCCGTCAACAAATGGATTATCGCCAAAGCCAAACAGGCCTCAGAAGAGGTTACCGACAATCTTAACGCTTTCCGTTTTTCAGACGCGGCCAATGCGGTCTATCAGTTTGTCTGGGGTTCATTCTGCGATTGGTATATCGAGATGATTAAGCCGATTCTCTATGGCGAAAATCAGGAAGAAAAAGCCGAAACCCGCGCTTCTTTTGCCTGGGTTCTGAAACGGATTTTGATTATTCTGCATCCGTTTATGCCGTTTATTACCACCGAACTGTGGAATAATCTGGTTAAGAGCGAGATCAAACTGATAAATTATCCCTGGCCGCAGGCGGAAGCAATTGATGCCGCGGCACTGAACGACATCGACTGGGTCATTGACTTCGTTACGGCAGTTCGTTCGCTGCGGGCCGAGATGAATCTGCCTGCCGGCGCCAAACTGACGGTCTATCTGAAAGACGGAAACAATGCCTCTTGCGCGCATCTGCAAACATTCAACCAGATTATCTGTTCGCTGGCGCGTCTGGAAAAGCTGGAATGTTTTGCCGACGGTGCCGAAATCAGCAAAGACATGGTTCAGAGCGTTTTCCGCGAGGCGGTCATTCTTTTGCCGCTGAAGGGGGTCATTGATTTTGCTGCTGAAAAGGAGCGTCTCAAAAAAGAACTGGAAGGCCTGAACAAAAACCTTGAAGGCTATGCCCGCAAGCTGAGCAACGCCAGTTTTGTTGAACGGGCGCCTGCCGCGGTGGTTGAAGAGGAAAAGCGCCGCCAGGCCGAAGCCTTGGAAAACAAGGCTAAAATCGAAGCCGCGCTGGAACGCATTTCCGGTTTTTAGGCCGCCTGACAAACAAAAAAAAACGCGTTTCCGATTAGGAAACGCGTTTTTTGGGAGTTTCAGCCAGCAGTTTGACAACGAATTTCATAAAATCGGCGACAAAAATCATGCCGATAAAGTTTAAATACAGGCTTAAGGCCGTTTCTTCGACGACTTTGTCAATTTCCTTTTCTTCCAGAGCGGTTCCTTCCGGAAGCCTTGTTCGGAACCGAAACACGTCGTGAACGTTGATTTTGCCGAAAATAACGGCCGCCACGACAAAGGTTGCATACATCGACGGTCCGCCGCTGTTGAACATGGCAACCGCCGCCTCAAGCAGCGAGCACACGCCGACGCAGACAAACATCAGGTAAAACAGACTGATGATGCTGCGCGTTCGGTTGACCTGCATGCCGCGCCGGAGCGTATAAAAAAACAACGCGGCGGCAAAGGCAAAAGCCAGCAGCGTCAGCGGCAGTCCGGCCTTGGCGACAATCCAGACCATCGGCAGCGAAACCGTCAGCGCCGTCAACGGCAAAAAAAGCCGAAACGGAATTCTGCCACAGATGAAATGCCGGTAACGAACAGTCAGCGCCGGAACAAAAAACAAAAGCCAGGCAAATGTTCCGCCAAAAACCGAAGCTCCGATTGCGTCTTTGGCGAACAGAAGGCCGACGGCGGTTGCGGCGGAAGTCAACAGCAATGCGCCTGAGGCCAGGGCGACAGACTTTGTCAGATATTCATACTGCTGTCTCTTAAATAAAAATACATATCTTTCCATAAATATAACAAGTTTAAAATAAATACGTTTTAACGAAAAGGTTATTATCAAAAATGGCCGCCTTTGGCAAGAAAAATTTTCTTTATTTTTGTCTAAAATGTGTTATAGTATATAAATCTTGGTTTGAAGGAAGAAAATATGTTCGAAAACGGCGCAATGCCTTATTGGCTCGATTGGGGACCGGAAGAAGCCGACCGTCTGGCGGCGGAAATCGTTGCCGAAAAAACGTCCGGAAAAATGCCGTCGGCAGAACGTCGGGCGGTTTTTACCTATGGCATGCCGGGTTCCGGAAAATCCCGGCTGATTGAGGACTTGAGCCGAAAGGACGTTTCTCTGGCCGTCTTGTCGATTGACGAGATTTTTCAGTGCAGTCCGCATTTTGCCGATATCGTTCGGCCGCCGCGCTTTAACCGCCATGACGACCCTTTTTCCGACCGCGCTTTTATGGCGTTTGGCGGTGATGTCATGGGTTACGCGATAGAACGTCTGAAAGAAACGCCTTATTCCGTCGCCGTTGACGGCTTGGGCGGACAAATGCTGCCGCAGATGTACAAATATCTTGAAAAGTCGGGCTACCGCACGCGGATAATTGTCGCGGCTGTGCCCAAACGAATAATGGACATGAATATGCTGACGCGTTTTATTGCCGTCCGAACCGGAGGCGACCGCCATTTTTCCTTTGCCCTGGAACGTTCGAAAAAAATGGTCGAATACTACGCCTCTTATGTTGACAGTCTGCAAAAACTCGGCTTTGAGCTGCAGATTGTCAATCCGGCCGACGGAAGGACCCTTGGCGGAAACAGAGCGTCTGCCGGGTTTCTGAAGGAATTTTCACGTCCGCTGACCGCCTTCGAAACAGCCGAACTCCGCCATCGGCGAGAGCTTTTGCTGCCCCGGGTCGAAAAAGTAGCCGACCCTGTCGAACGCCGACAGCTTCGCAATGCGCTTGACTGCTGCCTGCGTCCTTTTGCCGCGCCGGAATATAAGTTTTCCTCCCGCTGAAAAAACTTTCTTTTTGTCTAAAATTGTTTTATGATAATTTCATGATTTTAACAACTGCGGCGATTCGTAAATATGAGCAATGTTGATTATAAGAAGATTATCGAACTGACCAAACTGGACGAAGAAGAAAAAGAACGGATATTCGACCGGATATATAAGGATTTGACCGCAGGCAAAACAAAAAATCCTGCCGCCCGCCGCCTGAAACTGCTGACCGGTCTGCCCGGCTCGGGAAAGTCTTCGGTCGCGCGCCGGATGATGGCGGAAGACGATTCGCTGGTCAACGTCAGCGTCGACGATTTTTATCAGTATCATCCCCATATGTACGAACTTCATCAAATGCAGCCGGTTCGGCTTAACGACCGCCACGGTTCCTGCTATTCGGACAACATGTATCTGTACGACTTTGTCGAAGAAGCTTTTTTTGAAGTGACCGACCGCCTGAAAAAAGACGGCTACGGCATCATTATCGACGGTCTGCTGAATGAAGAGATGATAGATTTCGTTAAGGAAACCCAAGCGCAGGGCTATCAGGCCGATGTTACCGTTCTGGTTGCGCCGAAACGGATTTTGGACTGCAACGTCGTCGAGCGTTACCTTGACCGCCGCGACCTGATTAACCGTGCGGCGCTGGGCAAGGTTGTGCTGGATAAAAACCAACAGGTGCAGCACCCGATGGCCGAACTGCGCAAATCGGCGGCCGAACTGGTGGCTTTCCGCCGGGATTTGAAAAACGTCGAAGCGCAGGGGCTGGCTCTGACCGTGCATAATGCCCTGTCCGGACGGACGCTGTACCGCAGCGGCGACGCCCGCAAAGCCGACGAAGCCTATTTTGCCGAATTCGGACGTGACTTGACGCCTCAGGAACGGGTCAGCCTGAAAGTGCGGCAGCGAAATTTGGAAAAGCGTTTGGCTTCGGCCCCATCTTCCCGTTACGAAAAAGCCATAGTTTCCTCTCTGGATACGCCGTATAAAATGCCCGACATCCGCGAACTTTAAACATTGGCCAAATAGCTCTTTCTTTTTGTCTAAAATTAGGCTAACATATTCTTATATTTAATTACCGCAGGCGATTCGTAATGAACGAGCAAGAAAAAGAAATTTTCCGTCTCTCTTATTTGTCCGAAGCCGGAAAGACAAAGATTTTCACGCGCATACTCAAGGACATCATGGCCGCCAAACCCAATGCCAAAACGGAAGGCCGGCCGCAAATGCGCATAATCATGGGGTTTCCGGGCTCCGGAAAAACCTCGCAGGCTATGGCTTCCGGCGAAAACTTTGTCCGCCTCGGCAAGGACGACATGCTGGCTTACCATCCTAATTTGTTCAAGCTCAATCAGCTGGCGCCGGTACGGCTTAACTCCAAAGAGCCGGATTGCTACGATGCCGCGCAGATAACCAATCAAGACGGCGAAAGGGAAAGCCTGGTTGAGAAGTTTGCCGAGGAGGCTTTCTGGGTGGCTTTGGATTTCTGCCGGAATCAGAGATATAATGTGATTGTCGACGGCCTGCCCTCGGAAGAGATGATAGACATTGCCGAAGATGCCAAAGAGCAGGGCTATGCGGTGGATTTTGTTGTTCCGGTCATGCCCCGGCGACTGTTGGAGCTGAACATTGCCACCCGTTACGAACGCGGCAGGGAAGAGTTTGACGAAGCGCTGGCCGGCAAACGTCCGCAAAACGGGCTGCATGTTCCGCATCCTTATGCCAAAATGCGTCTGGCGCCGGAAACTGTACGTGAGGCCGGCAACATTGTCCGCGAAGTCGAACGGCGGGGATATCCGTTGAAAGTTGTTAATTCGCTGAGCGGCGAGGTGCTTAACCGCGGCCGTGACGCAGCCGTTGCCTGGATTGAAGAACTGAGCCGTCCGGTTCGCGAAGACGAAAACAAATATGTCGCTGACCGTCTGAAAGTCCTGCGCAAACGGCAGGAAAACCGCGGCGCTTCACGTTATGACCGTGCGGTGGTTGCTGCTTTGGAGCGGGAATGATGAGCGAACTCGATTATGAAAAAATTATCGGCTATGCCCGGCAGTTTAACCAATGGAAACAGGAACTTTTTCCGCGCGAGGAATATGCCTATCGCAACGGCTGCTGTTTTGCCTTTGCGCATCTGCTGGCCGAAAAGGCAAAAGCAGGGGGAATGATGCCGCTTAAAGTCTGGAGCCTGCCGCAGGCCGGCAAAAGGCTTGAGGCGCAGTTTGCAACCGACAACGGGCTGGGTACAGGCAAACGCGAATGGGAAGGCTACCATGTCGCGCTGGCGCTCGACCTGCCGGTTTATAAAGACAGCAAAAAGACCGAGCGTCTGGTCTTCGATCCGATAATTTTCAATGCGCCCGTGCTCGAAAAAGACTGGAAGAAGGTTTTGAGCGCCGGCGGCGCGGCATATTTCAGCGTTTCCGGCTGTCGGTTCGGCGCAGAAGCCGGAAAAGATACTTCGGTCTACGGCGGCAGTGGCTATTGGCTGGACAAGGATCCGGCCATGGATTTGAGCCGTCATGCCAAAATGTTTGTCAGCCGGGTCGACTGCAATTCAACGCATTTTCAGCCGCGTAATTCGGCATTGTTTATGGAAGCGATGAAACTTCGCCGCAATGCGCGCTTTTCCGAAAATTTCAGCAAAGGACGCGACGATGCCCGAAACTCTTAAACTTGATTACGAAAAAACGGAAAGTTACAATGCCCTGTTCCAGAAACTGAAGCGGGAATTGTTTCCGGACGGCGAATATCAGTACCGTAACGAGGCTTGCAGCGCTTTTGCTCATTTGCTGTCTGCGCGCGTCCGCCGCGATTTCGGCGTCGAACCGCTGAATATATGGTGCTGTAAGTCGGAAATAAGCGAGGATTTGTTCCGCGAAATGAAACAGAATGCGCCGGCAGCGCTGCGCAGCGTTTCGGCCAGGGAAAAACTGCCGTCGATGATTGTCGCCCGTATCCCCGGAGACAATGCCGCCGGGGTCGATTATCTGATGTGGCGCGAACACCATGTTGCCATGTGTCTGGACCTGCCGGTCTATCAAAACAGCGCCAAACGCGAAAGACTGGTCTTTGATCCGGTTCTGTTTGCCGAACCGGTGCGCGAAAAAGATTGGATAAATGCGCTCAATACGTCGCCAACCTATATTCAGTATACGCCGGCCGAACATGACAGCCGGGAGCTGGAAACCAAAGCGCGCCTGATGCTCAGAAAAATTCAGCGCGATGTTCCGATAAAACTCCTGAAGTCGCCGCTGATGATTTTGGCCGCCCGGGAAAAAAGAAAAATGGCGCCGCAGTCTGCCTGCATGTCTACGACTGTCCTTGACCGCTGAACAATACGCCGTTCGTTTGTTTTGTCTGGAGAGTAATTCTTTTCTCTCCTGTTTTCCCCGACATGTTTCTTTTCCTGTTCCCCTCGGGCTTTCACACTCTCTCCTGTCATTACCGGGCTTTTTCTCTTTTGTCATTCCCATGCTTATTTTTCTTTTCGTCATTGCCTCTCTCTTTCTGTCATTGCCTCTCTCTTTCTGTCATTGCCTCTCTCTTTCTGTCATTGCCTCTCTCTTTCTGTCATTGCCGGGCTTGACCCGGCAATCCAAGAAATCCCCGGGTCGCGCAATGCTTGCCCGGGGATGACTTAAAGGGAGAATGCCCGGAAATGACAAGAGGGAGAATCCCCGGAAATGACAAGAGGGAAGAAAGCCGGGGAATGACATCTGCAAAAAAGGCGTTGCAAAATAGCTTTTAGCCTTTATAATCATTCCTGCCGACGGAAACGGTTAGACCGACGGCGGAGTGTCGAAACTCCTTGAAAACATTAATATAACTTCCTTTATGGAGGATGATGCGAAATAAGCCGCTTTTGCGGACGAATAAGCATACTGCGTTTTCACAGTTTCGAACTCCTCCGCTCTCATTTTGAGAGCGGTTTTGTTTATAACAAAACAGGAAGGAGTTGAACATTATGGCAACCAAAAATCACGAAATCGTCAAAATCAGGAACGGCATTGCCCGCCAGCTGCGCGATACCCGAATCAGCGCGCACCTGTCGCTGGCACAGGTTGAAAAGCTGTCAGGCATTCCGGCCAATATTATCGACCTGCTGGAAGTCGGCATCAAACCAGTCGACCTCGGACATCTGCACCAGTTGGCCAAAGCCTACGGCAAGGCTGTCAAAATTACCCTGATATGAAAAAAGCCCCGCAATTGCGGGGCTTTTCTTCTGGTTTTAATAAATCTTATTTGTTTTTCAAAATAGATTTACCGGCATAGACAGCCATATCGCCCAGTTCTTCCTCAATGCGGATGAGCTGGTTGTATTTTGCCATACGGTCGGTACGGGACATCGAACCGGTTTTAATCTGGCCGCAGTTGGTGGCAACGGCAATATCGGCGATGGTCGTGTCTTCGGTTTCGCCGGAGCGGTGCGACAACACGGCGGTATATTTGTTGCGCTGAGCCAGATCGACGGCCTTCATGGTTTCGGTCAGCGAGCCGATCTGGTTAACCTTAACCAGAATAGAGTTGGCAACGCCTTTTTCAATGCCCATGGCCAGACGTTTCGGGTTGGTAACAAACAAGTCATCGCCGACCAGCTGAACTTTGTCGCCGATGGCTTTGGTCAGCATAGCCCAGCCTTCCCAGTCGTCTTCGGCCATACCGTCTTCAATGGAGAAAATCGGGAATTTGGCGCAAAGGTCTTTGTAGAAGTCAACCATTTGAGCGCTGGTATAGGACTTGCCTTCGCCCTTCATTTCATATTTGCCGTTTTCATAGAACTCGGAAGAAGCGGCGTCAATGGCCAGAACAACGTCGTCGCCCGGTTTGTAGCCGGCGTCTTTGATCGAGTTGACGATGAAGGTCAGAGCTTCTTCGGCCGACTTCAGGTTCGGTGCGAAACCGCCTTCATCACCGACGTTGGTGTTGTGTCCGGCAGCTTTCAGGTTCTTTTTCAGTGTGTGGAAAATTTCGGCACCCATGCGGACGGCTTCTTTGATGGAGGAAGCGGAAACCGGCATAATCATGAATTCCTGAATGTCAATCGGGTTGTCGGCATGCTGGCCGCCGTTAACGATGTTCATCATCGGAACCGGCAGAGTGCGGGCCATGGTGCCGCCCAGATAACGATACAGCGGAAGACCGGATTCTTCGGCCTGAGCCTTGGCAACGGCGAGCGAAACGGCCAGAATGGCGTTGGCGCCGAGCTTGCCTTTGTTTTCGGTGCCGTCGAGTTCAATCATGGTTCTGTCGATTTCAATCTGGTCTTCGGCGTCCAGACCGGCCAGAGCGTCGTAGATGGCGTCGTTGACGTTGGCAACGGCTTTTTCAACGCCTTTGCCGCCGAAACGCTTTTTGTCGCCGTCACGGAGTTCAACGGCTTCGTGTACGCCGGTAGAAGCGCCGGAAGGAACGGCTGCGCGTCCGAAAGCACCGGACTGCAGAACAACATCGGCTTCAACAGTCGGATTTCCGCGAGAGTCTAAAATTTCTCTTGCATGGATATCGATAATAGCACTCATTTATTTCTCCTGTTAGTGATTTAAAATTTCTGTAGGTACAATCGGTTATTTTTGCCTCAATGTCAAGCCAAACTATACGTTATTCATCCGATTCTTAAAGATTTTTCCCTTTGCAAAATTTGTTTGCCCGTGTTAAGAAAAAAATATGAAAATACAAACTTAATTCTCTATCATTATGAAGAAGATAACTATTTTGTGGCTTGTCGGCATTTCGGCCTTTGCATTGCAGTGCCTGCTTGTCGGTCTGTCGTTTGCGTCCGTTTGCCCGATGTCGGCGGTAGTGAACTTTGCCTGCGGACTGCTGCCGCTGGTGTTTGTTCCCGTTCTCTGCCCGCTGATTTACCGTCACGGCGTCAAAGTCTGGAACCGCCGCCGGATTTATCCGCCCTGGAACCTCATTTCCTGGGGCGTGATTATTGCCGGTCAGGTATGCCTGGCCTGTATTAATTTTTTCGTTTTGATTTGGGGCGTCGTTTGGTTTTTGTCCGTCTTTTTTCCCTCTGTGGAAAATTCGTCGCTGATGAATCTCCTTTGCATTGTCGCGGACATGTTTTATCGGGGACTGATCTTCTGGACGTTCGGAAAGCTTTTCCTGTTTGTTCTGCCCGGCGGTCCCGGAAACAGCGCCGGCATGTCCGCCTCGTCTTAAGCGAAAAAAAACAGCCGAAAAAACGCCGTTCTTTGTAAACGGCGTTTTTTTATTGTCAAATTGGAATAATGCGCTAATATAAACCGTTAGTATAACAACCTCACGGAGGGCATATGTTTTCGGATAAATGGCATAAACGCTTTATGGAAGTTGCCGAGCTGGTTTCGACCTGGTCGAAGGATCCGTCGACCAAAGTCGGCGCCATTGTTGTCGGTCCGGACCGCGAGATTCGTTCCACCGGCTACAACGGTTTGGTTCGAGGCGTTGACGACAATAAGCCCGAACGTCTGGAACGCCCCACCAAATATGACTTCTTCGAGCATGCCGAACGCAATGCCGTTTACAATGCCTGCCTTATCGGCGCATCGCTGAAAGGCTGCGTCATTTATGTAACTTCCATGCCTTGCCCGGATTGCGCCCGCGCAATTATTCAGTCGGGTATCAAAATGGTCGTGACCTACAAGCCGGAATTTGACGAAAACGCACCGCAGAACACCTGGCGCGACAAACTGGTCTTTTCGGAAGAAATGTTTAAGGAAGCGGGGATAGAATATCTGCTGCTGCCGCCTAAAAAATAAAAATTCGGACTTCGGACTTTTAATCGGACTGCTATCTTTAAAAAGTTGATTTGTTAATTATATAACAAAGCAAATTAACGGTTTCTGTTTCAATCCTCGGCTGGTTGAAAAAGATTTTTGTGACTATTGCACAAAAGGAGATTAGAATGAAAGTTCTTATAGCGGACGACCATGCTCTCTTTCGCGACGGACTGGGAATGCGTCTGGAACAAATTGACCCGAATGTCGTCATTCTGCAGGCCTCAAGTTTCGGACAGGCTCTCAAAATTCTGGATCAGGAAAAGAAAATCGACCTTGTTGTGCTGGATCTGGATATGCCCGACATGCCTTGGGAGGAAGGTTTGGGCGAAATGCGCAAAAAGGCCGAATGCGCCCGTTTTGTAGTGGTCTCGGCTTCCGAAGACGTGCGCAACATCCGCAAGGTGCTCGAAAGCGGTGTCTGTGGCTATATTCCCAAACGTTCCGACCCGAAAATTCTAAACAGCGCCTTGCAGTTGGTTTTGGACGGCGGAACCTATATCCCGCCGGCTCTGATTGAAAGCGGCGGCGCGGCGCAGGCCAACGGCAACGGCGCCAAGCCCAAAGGCAAAACCCTGACTAATAGGCAGGCTCAGGTTCTGGATCTGGTCGCGCAGGGATTGTCCAATAAACAGATTGCCTATGAGATGGGCGTTTCCGAGGCTACCGTCAAACTGCATATCAACGCTCTGCTGCGCTCCATCGGCGTAACCAACCGTACGCAGGCCGTCGTTACCGCTCAGAAAATGGGCCTGATTTGAAAAAGTTCCGCAATTTCGGAACAATATCTCCGGATTTTCAGCAGGCCGGACGTCTCCTTTATGGATTCCCCGGTCAAGCCGGGGAATGACAGTATTATTTTTCTCCCTTGTTACGTTCGGCCTCTTCCCTGTCATATTCGGGCTTGACCCGAATATCTCCTTTATGGTTTCCCTGGTCAAGTACTCTCTCTGTCATATTTGGGCTTGTTTTTCGCTCGGGTTTAACCCGGGCATCCAAAAGACACAAGGCAGAGCCTCACGATATGTACATAGGAAGCAGCGCGCTTCAACAAAGGTTCGTACCGCAGCCATTGATGCGGTCAAGCTGGCAACAGCTTGTCATGTTCGGCCTTGACCCGAATATCTCTTATAGATTCCCGTGTCAAGCACGGGAATGACAGATAAATAATTGTCATATTCGGACTTGTTTTTCTTTTTGTCATGCTCGGGTTTAACCCGGGCATCCAAAAAACACAAGGCAGAGCCCCACGATATGTACATAGGAAGCAGCGCGCTTCAACGAAGGTTCATGCCGCAGCCATTGATACGGTCAAGCTGGCAACAGCTTGTCAATCCCTTTTTCTGTCGGCATATCCTGCAAAGAGATAACCAGCTTCTTGTCCAAAGCGTAACAGATGTTGAGCAGACAGCTTAAGGGAAGGCGCAGCAGCCTTTCTTCACAGCCTTTTTCAATACTCTTTATTTTTATTTTAGACATTCCGGTCATTTCGCTGACGTCGTCAATATCCAGCCCTTGCCGCTGCCGCGTTTGTGAAATCTGTTTTCCGAAGTCCAGGAAAAAATCTTTTTTGTAAATGTCGGTAATTTCTCTGTTCATTTTCAACTCCTTCAATGTTTTGTTAAAACAAAACCGCTCTCAAAAGAGAGCGGAGGAGTTCAAAACTGTATAACGACAGCACGCTTATTCGTCCGCAAAAGCGGCTTATTTCGCGTCATCCTCCACAAAGGAGGTTACTTAATTCGTTATAAGGAGTTTGCATACTCCGCCGGCAGTCTAACCGTTTCTGCCGGCAAAATTGATTATAAAGAATGATTTCTATTTTGCAACCGGGATTTATAAAAAAAGCCCTCTCAAAAGAGAGGGCCGGAAAAATATGCGGTTAATGATAAGAACGCATCAGCCCGGCCAGAACACCCTGAACCCGGACACGCTGCGCCGGCAGACGCCGCGGCTGATAGGCGCTGTTACAGGGAATCAAAACGACTTCGTTGTTCTCGCGTTTTAGAATTTTCAGCGTTGCCTCGCTTTCATCGACCAACGCAACGACGATTTCGCCGTTATTGGCTGTATCGGCTTTTTTGATAATGACGGTGTCGCCGTCCAGGATACCGGCCTCAATCATTGAGTCGCCTTCAATCGTCAGCGCGTAAAACTGGCCGCGGTTGACCATCTCAAACGGCACCGAAACCTTTTCCGTTTCGTTAGCAATCGCTTCAATCGGCGTGCCCGCGGCAATTTTTCCGTAAAGCGGAATTTGTGCGGCGCTGTTTTGCAGGGCGATTTCACGTTTTTTTTCTTCTTCAATGATTGCCTTTGGTTTAAACTTCGGCATTTTGATAACTTCCAGCGCCCGCGCTTTATGAGGAAGCTTTCGGATAAATTCGCGCTCTTCCAGAGCTTCGATTAACGCGTGAATGCCCGATTTTGACTTCAGTCCGACGGCGGCCTTCATTTCTTCAAAGGAAGGCGAGCAGCCGGTTTCCTTGATAACCTTGTTGATGAACATCAAAAGCTGGTATTGTTTTTGGGTCAGCATATCAAAAAGCCCTTATAAAAAAAGTAGAACACCGATGTAAATGTTCTACTTTAGTTCTTTTCTGCTGTCAAGCGGAAATGCTATCTTCCTTTCTTGCCTTTTGCGGCCTTAATCAGCTGCGGCGGCATTTTCAGCGCCTGCGGATGCGGCTTTTGGGCAACGGCCAGCGAACTGACCGGCGCGAACGGTACCAGCGGTTTCATCGCGTTTCGAAGCTCGGCCGCTTTTTTCTCGTGTTTGGCTCTCGCCAGCTTAATGCTGTTCATGGCTTCTTCAAAGCGCAGCCAGTCGAGCGCCAGACGGCATTCTTCCTTATATCTGGTTGCCAGCCCCCATCTTTCTTTCCGAACTTCATACGACTTTTGGATGATGTCGGCCGTGGTTACGCCGCGTTTTTGTCTGCCGGCTTCGGCTTTTGCTCTGGTCAGGGCCTTTCCATAGATGCCGGCAATGACTTTGGGCGACGGATTTTGATTGGCGGCCGACATGACCGTTGCCAGAAAAACTTCGCCGCGGTTGTCAAAATCAAGTCCCGGAATCTCTCTCAGGGCGGTATAAACCGGCTCGTATTTGACGATGCGCATATATTCGTCCATCTTATGCCGGAAATCTTTGGTTTTTGACAGATCGCCAAACATGGTCTTAAAGGCTTTGCTGCGGCGCGCTTCCGTGGTTTTGCCCAAGGCGGCAAGCTTGGGATAGTCCTTGGCGACGCCCGGCCAGACGACTTTGTCTTTTTTCTTCAGTCCGAACAAAAACGTGTTCATCGTGCCGCCGATGTCCATTTGATACAGTCCGAGATATTGGTTGCTGCCCATAATGTAAGGATTCATGCCCGATTCAAACAAATGCCCGACGTCTGGGGCTTCCATTTCGGCAAATTTCATGTCGACGCCTTTGTATTTGCCGCCGGTTTTGACCTTCATGCTGTTTGCGGCTTCCGTAAAACTGACGGTTTTTTCAAAATCAGCCTTATTGCCGGTTTCGGCGCTTATTTCCGAGTTGGCGTCGTCGCGGCTGCTTTCGGGCGCTTTGGGCGCCGCGTTGGCGGCCTGCGAAAAAAGCGTAATCAAACCCGCGCCGAAAAAGGCTTTGTACTTTGCCGGGATTTTCTTGACCGCGTCCACGGTTTTCTTCCACAATAAAGCGGACGCCTCTCCGGCATCCTTCATCAAATCTTTTTCCATTTTTCTCTCCGTTTATTCATTAATAATATAGTCTTTTTCCGGCCCTTCGTCCAGTATCTTTTGCAAATTGTCTTGAAAAAATATTTGCCAGCGTTTATAGTTTGTTCAAAACTTGAAATTAATTCGCAAATAGGAACAAAAATGACAATTGAGACCAACGTCCATCGTGAATCCCGCCTTGCCAAACTAAAGGCTTTGCAGGACAAGGGGTACAACCCGTATCCGTATCGTTTCCGCCCTGACGCTTTTGCCGCCGACCTTCAGAAAAAATATAAGGAGCTTGAACCCGGCGCCGATACCGAAGACCGCGTGACCGTTGCCGGCCGCGCCATGGCCGTCCGTAACAACGGCATGTTTATCGACATAAAGGACATAAGCGGAAAAATTCAGGCTTTCTGCCACAAAAATCATTTGAGCGAGGAAGATATTGAACGGCTCAAATGCCTGGACGTCGGTGATATGGTCGGCATTTCCGGTTATGTACGCCGTACGCCGCGTGGCGAACTCTCGATTGCCGCCGAAAAGTTTGACATCATTTCAAAATCGCTGCAGCCGCTGCCGGAGAAGTTCCACGGCCTGACCGATGTCGATGCCCGTTATCGTCAGCGCTATGTTGACTTTATTATGAATGAGGACAGCAAGGAAATCTATAAGAAGCGTTGCCAGATAACCTCGGCTGTCCGCCGCTGGTTTGAGGAGAACGGTTTTCTGGAGGTGGAAACCCCGATGCTGCATCCGATTATGGGCGGCGCCAACGCCAAACCGTTCATTACCCATCACAATTCGCTGGACATGGATTTGTACCTGCGCATTGCACCGGAACTTTATCTGAAGCGTTTGATCGTCGGCGGTTTTGACCGCGTGTTTGAAATCGGCCGCAACTTCCGCAACGAAGGTATTGATAAAAGCCATAATCCGGAATTTACCGGTCTGGAAGCCTATCAGGCCTATGCCGATTACAATGACATGGCCGATTTGTTTGCCGGTTTGATTCCTTACGTTGCCGAGAAAGTTCTTGGTACCGACGTCATCAGGTTCGGCGAACATGAAATTGATCTTTCCAAGGGTTTTGCCCGCAAGTCGATTGTTGATTTGGTTAAAGAATACGCCGGTATTGACCTTATGCAGGCCGAAACGCTGGAAGAGGCCAAGGCCATGGCCAAATCCGCCGGAGTTGACGCGTCGTCCTGCTCATGCTGGGGCAAAGTTGTTCAGGAGGTGTTTGACGAAAAGGTTGAGCATAATCTGATTCAGCCGATTTTGGTCATGGATATGCCGCGCGACGTTTCGCCGCTGGCCAAAACGCATCGTTCCAATCCGCGGTTGGTCGAGCATTTCGACGCCTATATTGCCGGCATGGAAATTGGCTGCGCTTATTCCGAGTTATCCAATCCGCTGGAGCAGAAGGAGCGTTTTGACGCGCAGTGTGCCGCCCGCGATGCCGGCGATGACGAAGCTCAGATGCTGGATGAAGATTATGTCGTCGCGCTTGAGAACGGTCTGCCTCCGACCGGCGGCATGGGCATGGGCATTGACCGTTTGGCCATTTTGTTGACCGGTGCCGATACCATTCGCGACGTTATAGCCTTTCCGACCCTGCGCAAGAAAGATTAAGTCTTGACAAAGGCCGCCGGAAAAACAAAAAGGTTGCAGCGGAAAAATCTCCCCCGTCGGCTTAAATGGCCGACGGCAGGGAGCTTTTTTATTTTTGCGGCATTATTGGCGGCGGCTTTGTTTCTCGAATTTTGGCAGAGAAACGATGATAATGCGGCTCTTTTTGCCGGTGCCGTGCCGACGGCGCTGATTGTATTGGATACGGTTCCGGCACAGTCGGAAACGGAACTTTGCTATTATCGCTATCAGCCGTTGACGCCTTTTCCCGAACCGGGAAACCGTTTTTTGCATGATGATACCGAAGAAGTGAAGATTGCCGCTGCGGAGAAAATTGATGCCGAGTATCTGGCGCAGGCTTTGTTTACGGACGAAGAGGAAACGGATATTTCCTATCGCATTGCCGGGATGGTGGAAAACGGCGTTTCAACCGGTGTCAGCACGTCTGACGGCATTTGGGACGTTTTGTGCCATGTCGAAAAAAATGACTTGGCCGATCGCAAGTCTTATGAGCTTTATGAGGAGGAACTGCCCGAAAGCGAGGTTCGAGATGAATTTTCCGATTCCCGCGACGGCTATTTTGTATATAATCGCCATAAGGACATCAAAAATGTTCATGTTACCCTGAGCCGTAAACCTTATTATTTCGGTCCGGAACCGGTAATTGCCGTTGTTATTGACGACATGGGCATCAATCAGCGCCGCACGGCGGATATCAGCCGTTTGAACGCGCCGTTGACTTCCTCTTTCCTTACCTACGGAACCGGATTGAACCGGCAGGTAAAAAAGGCAGTCCAGGCCGGTCACGAAATCATGATACATGTGCCCATGGAACCTAAAACCAAGGCTAATCTGGCGCCTGATACCTTAACGACGGAAATGGACGAGGCCGAAATAAAAAACGGACTGCAAACCATGCTGCAAAAATTTAAAAATGTCCGCGGTATCAATAATCACATGGGATCGCAGTTTACGGAAGACAAACGGCGGATGAACTATGTGATGGACGTTTTGCACGATAATAATCTGTTTTTTCTGGATTCCAAGACGTCGGCTCAATCGGTCGGCCGCAGCGTTGCCCGTGAAAAACGGGTGGCTTATGCGCACCGTCACGTTTTTTTGGATAACGAAAACCGGGTCGACTATGTGAACAAACAACTGCGCCTGGCAGAAAATATTGCCCGACGCAACGGTTATGTGGTTGCCATCGGCCATCCGAAGAGCGCAACGTATCAGGCGCTGAAAGAATGGCTGCCCCGCCTGCCGGAAAAGAAAATAAAGCTGGTGCATATGAGCGAAATCGTAAAGGTTTTAAACCCGCAGCTGAAGGCTTCTTTTGAAGAAAACCCGGCCGAATGAAAATTTTTTTGCAAATTTTTAAAAATATGTCTTGACCTGAACGATATTTGCATATATACATTCGTTAGTTTTTTGGCAGATTGCTGCTGAAAAGCCCTGACGGTCCCATCGTCTAATGGTTAGGATGGCTAAGTAAAAAATTAACGGTGTTAATTTTTTGTCTGCAACATCTTGATTGTCTTAACGAGTGAGCGCCGAGGTGTCAAGCGATACGAGTTTTAGAGAATCAAGCTGGTGTCCTTATTATTTTGAAGTCCTAACGGTCCCATCGTCTAATGGTTAGGACACCACCCTTTCACGGTGGCGATACGAGTTCGAATCTCGTTGGGATCACCAATACAAAAAACCTCCCTTGTGGAGGTTTTTTGTATTGGTAAAGAGCCTAAGAGAGATTTGAACGAGTAGAGTTCGGAGCGGGTAGTTGGGGAGCGCGATTAAAAGAAGCGCGAGCCGTACGTCGCGAAAGGGGCCCGCGGCGGGAGCCGTGGGAATTTACAATCTCGTTGGAATTACCAATACAAAAAAGGCTTCCTTCAAAGAAACCTTTTTTGTATTGATGTCATCCCCGAGATACGAACGAATAGAGTTCGGACTGGAGCGAAGCGGAAACGGGCGTATGTGAAGAACGAAGTTGCAAACCAGCCAACCTCGTTCGGCGTGGGACAAATTAAAAAATAATCTTGGAGGAGGAAAATGGAGAGGGGGAAAAGATTCTTGGGGCAATAACCGCATTTGTTTGGAACCGGCTCAAGGAACAGATAATAAAGACAGAACAGGACTCTCTATTCATGGTGGTAAAGAATATGGCTCTGGCGGATGCATTGATTTAACAGATAAGATGGATGACTTTACCGATAAATTTAAGAAATATGGGCATGATATGATTCTTAATGTAAAATATGATAAAGATTGTTGGTAATTTTTATTGTTTTTAAGGTAAATGCTGAATATACTAAAAGCAAATTTAGCCGAAGGTGCAATTATGAAAATAATCCAACTGATACCTTTTTATCTATTGTCAGTATTATATGCCTTTGCAGTCTTTATCATCACAGTAACATATCCTAATGATATGACAAGTGATGGTATGCCTTGGAACGCTGAGGCTTTAGGATGGGCATATGAAAACAAAATTAATTATACCATTTTTACAATAATAGATTTATTGATAATAATTGCACCTACGGTTTATGCTTGGAAGAAGCGTGAAACAAATCTCGTAAAAGCCTATATAATACTATCCATTCCGGCTCTTTTCTACCTGGTAAGATATATATATTTTACCAACTTTTTTAATATATAAATGTATCATTATTTAAACTATAGATTAAAGGGATAATTCGTTGGTTGGCTTCTCTTTATTTTTACATTGACAAATTGAAAGTATTGTCCTATTAAATAGTCAAATATTTGACTATTTAATAAACCGCTGAACAGGTATTATATGGACAGAGAAGAAGTCAGAGCGTATGTCAATCAATATTGTCATTTGAGAGATGTGCAATATGCGGCTTATACGAAATGTGCCAGAAAGCATAATTTGACAACCAATGAATTATTTGTCTTGGATATTATTTGGTTTGCCGAAGATGGTTGTTTACAGTCTTATATTTGTGAGCGATTGTCGGCAACCAAACAAACCATAAGCGCAATAATCAAAAAGTTTTTGAAATTAGGTTATGTTACCTTTACAGAATCTGAAACAGATCGTCGTAATAAGATTATCCGTTTTACTTCTGCAGGATATGCGTATGCCGAAAAAATTATTCCGGCAGCCGCCGATGCTGAAATTTCAGCTATGGCGGAGCTGGCAAAAAAAGAAAATATTGTCGAGTTGGTGCGATTGACAACTTTGTTTTCTGATTTGATGAAGAAAAAATTTGATGAACTCAAATAGGAGAAAGTAAAATGGAACTTTATGATGTATTGGAGAAGCGGCGCACATACCGAGACTTTTCCGATCGCGAAGTAAGCGATGAGATTCTAAAGAGGGTAATTGGCGCAGCATTCAAGGCTCCGACAAATGACCACCTGCGCCAGTTGGAGTTTGTCGTGGTGCGCGGCCGTGAGAATATTGCAAAAGTAGTTGCTCCGCTTGCCAAAAACATGGCGGCGTTTAAAAAACTGGTAGCCGAGGTAGATGAGTCTGATGACAAGGACAAAATGGCGATGTTTGCTGATGCGCTGCCCAAACAGCAAAGAATGCTGATGCAGAGCGGCTTGCTTATTATCCCGTTCTTCCGCCAACTGACATGGCCATTGCTTAAGCCCGCGGAACAAAGTTCCCTAAACTATTTTGCTTCGGCATGGTGTGCGCTGGAGAATATGCTGCTCGCTGCCACCGCCGAAGGGCTGGGAACGGTTTTTCATATTCCCGTAAGCGATGAAGCGGAGAAGATTAAGGAAACGGTGAATGCTCCGGAAGGCTATGAGTTCACATGTTTGCTGACAATGGGGTATCCCGCCGAAAATGCCTTCCTGCCCAAACAAAAAGTAATTAATGTTGCAGACAGAATACATATCAATCACTGGTAATTGGAAGCTTTTATTCTCAAAGCGTAGTTAAGCGCCGCCAATAAAAAAACCTCTCTCCGTTAAATTTAAGGAGAGAGGTTTGAATCATTTAAAATAATTTATCGTTGTTTTTTCCGGTAACGATAACTTTCCTTCAATGTATTTAGCAGAGCACATGCGGCCGCAAAATACAATATACCCGTAAACAAGTACCAGAGACCGGAGTTTTTAAAGCCAGTATAAAACTTATAAACGCTGTCTGTTTTAAATGCCAAAAGAATTGCTAAGGCGATTACGGGCAAAGCCATAAGTCCCTTGCGCAAAGAGCGTAATCCGTTTTTAATGCTTCCGTTTTCCCATTCGTCACATATTTGAGAACGATAACCTGCATCAAATATTGATGAGCAATAACAAATTAATGCCAGTATAATGAAAAAGCATTCCCAACTGATGAAAATCGACAGAAGAACAAACAAATATGCCGCGATATTGATCCTTCGAAAAAGTTCTTCTCGTTTTTCAAGCGCTTTAAAATAAGGAGCGAAGTCTTTTCTTGTTTCCATACCTAAACATAACGGCTACCTTTTTAGCCGGGTCTTAATTAATAATATTATTTTGCAAAAAGAGATAGCAGTTTGAAAGCAAAAGTCAAATATTTTTTCCTAAACTGTTTTTATGCCCTTTCCGGCTGATAAACTTTTTTGCCTGCGGCAACATAGCTGCGCAAAACTTCTTCGCCGGCCTCGCTTTCGATATTTCCGTAAACGGCAATTCCGCGTTTTTTGAATTCGTCGAACCAGTTCGGCTTAAATCCTTCGTCAAATCCGGTAATTTCTTCAACCCTTTTGGACGGTACTCCGAAATAAACGGCTTTTATGCCGGACCACATGATACCTCCCAAACACATCATGCAGGGTTCGGCGGTAACGTACAAACTCAGGTTGGCAGAGGAAAGGTCAAAAGTATTCAGGGCTTTTTCGGCGGCTTTGATGGCGTTCATTTCCGCATGGTTGTTGCTGCAGCCTTCGCTAACAACGCTGTTTGCCGTTTTGGCAATCAGCTTCCCTTCTGCGTCATAAACGGCGGCCAAAAACGGACCGGCCCCTTCGGCAATAAGGCTTTTCAGTTCATTTTGCAGCTCTAAGATAATTTTTTTTGCCCGTTCAAGCTTGACCGGGTTGATTTTTTCGTTGGATACGATGTTTTTGTCTGTATGGTCTTTTGTCATTAATGTTCCCGAAGAGCAATATCTGTTAATTTGTGTGCTTTATGTACAATAAAACGCTCTGACTTATTTTTCAATATTTTTAAGCGGTTGAAAATTTTCTGAAAAATGACAAAATTGTTGAAGTGAAAAATTAATGTATTATAATCAAAGACAATTTTACTTTTCCAGAGCAGAAAATATGCAAAAACTAAGCAGAATCAAAAGCCCGGCACTGAAACGGGCCGTCATTGGTTTAGGGCTGATAACGGCATTCGGCGCCGGTTATCAGCTGAATGAGGCAAAATGGCAACAGCTGGCCAAAGAACCGGAGAAAAAGGTCAGGGAACTTTCCCCGGCAGCGTTCCGAATGGACGAATATACGCCGGAAGGCGTTAAAATCGCCGATTTGGCGGCGATAGACGCATTGCCTTTCCGTAATCCGGATTCTGCAAAATTTGCCGCACTCCGGCTGGACAGTCTGACAGTCGATTCGCTGCAAAGCATAGCCCGTTACAGAAATGAAAAAGGCAGGCTTTGGGCTGATGCGCTGAGTTTCGGCGCAATTGAAAAACGCAAAAACAAACTGGTACAGGAATTGGATACGGTTTACAGCGAAGATTTTCTGAAGACCGGAAGGGAATATTATAAGCTGGTTTGCCTGGAAATTTACAAATGCGGCCGCTACGGCGAAAATCGGGATTTGTGGGCAAAAAGCGATGACGAACTGCGCCGGGAAGTAAATTTCGGACAAAGCCTGATGAAAGTTAAAATGGGCGTGCTGAAAAAAATGCAGCGGCGTTCGGCCTATCCGCTGAAAGAGTTTGAGCGCGATTTTCGCCGTACGCGAATGGCGCAGTCCTTGCTGCAGGAGCGGCGGATGCGGCGCGAAAACAATAATGCCGTTGCCTGTTTGGCCGCAGCGTCGGAAAGGGAACAACGCGCCGCTTTCGAAACGCGCAAGGATTCTCTGCGCCGGTCGTTGTATGAAAAGGCTGCGGCAGAACGTCGTGCCGGGTTGGACAGCCTGCTGCACCCGTTTAAATATATGCCGCAGACGCTTTGGAACGGTGCCTCCCGATAGTCCTGTTCCTGAATTTGTTTTGGTAAAGGTTTAGTCCAGTTCAATCCGCGAATTCTGGTGCCAGTTTATAAACTGCATCAGTTTCTTCTTGCTAACGGCCAGAAATTTTGCCGACAGTTGATACCCGGTCAGATATGCTCGGGCAAAGGCAAATTTTTCCTGTCGGGTTTGCGCGGCCAAATGTTTGACGTCGGGCAGGGGAATGGTTTCATCCCGACTTTGCGCGAGGGAGTTCAAAACGGCGTTTTTCAGAATATTGTTGGCAAAATGCTGCATCTTGAGAGCGCCGCGGCTCATGTTGCTTTTGGGCGCAAAGCCCAGAAAAGAATGTTCGTCGGCCGTGTCGTTATCCTCCGGTTCCCGGCTGTCGTCCGCCTCGTCCCTATGCGACAGTTTGTCCCAGAATTCTTCAACGGGAACCAGCTTGTATGCTTTGGGCGGATTTCCCTCAATGCCGCTTTTGTCAATCTTGGCGCACATAAAAACGTTTCCTCCTCTTGAAGGCAGCCGGCAAAGCCCAAAGTCGGGTTCGGTCATCTGCAAAAATTCCTTAAAGGCAGTTTGCAGTTGATTATGATCGTCGGCCGCCGATTCAATCGAAACAAAACTGGATGCCGATGCAATATAGGGACAGTCCGGCGCATAGTTCAGAACCATCAGCCGGCTCAAGACAAGTTTTTGTTCCGCAGGGCTGTATCCGAGGTTTTTCATTTTTTCGGAAGTCAGTTTTTCCAGTTCGCGCGCTACATATGCGCCGTGGCAGTGTGTAACGAAATTGGCTTTGCGGACATAACGTGCGGCCGTTTCGGCCGGCAGCCGCTTTTTGCCGCCTTCGGTCGAGATTCGCGGCAGCAGGGTTTGTTCGAAAATATCCCGGATGTAAGCCGGCTTCAGAGTCTCCTCTTTTTCCTGCGCTGACAGTCCGGCAACAACCTCATCAAAGGATTGCGCCTGCGCGCTGTAATACAGGCAGCGGCGGGCAAGCCTGTCATGATGGAAATCGCCGAAATTGCAAACGGCTACACAGACGCGAACCGGTTTTCCTTTCAGTTCCGGAACGTTTTTAATAAACGTGTCGGTTTGTTTGAGATAACCGTTGTATTCGCGGATATGGTCGCCTTTGCCGCCCGAGCCGCCGATGACGCAAACCAGTGTTTCGTCAGGGCGGATCGTTCCCGCCGGCTTAATCCGATACGGGGAATCCGCCGATGTTTCCGTCCGTTCGGCCAAAAAGGCAAAACTGATGCCGCGGCGCCTGGCTTTAAAAGCGGCCATAATTTCTTTGATGTTCATCTTAAAAACCTTAGTCTAAATGATGTGGACAAAATAACTTATTTTGTTTAATTTGTCAATATTCGGTTTGCCTGCGGCGAAACCAATCTAAAGGGTAATTTTATTTTGCCGGTTTCATAATTATATATACGATGTTTTTTTATTAGCTGAACAACGGTTGACAGGGAGCGTTACAATGAAAAAAAGTCTGGTTGCGCTGGCGTTTGGAACCATGGGGTTGGGAATTGCCGAATTCGGCATGATGAGCGTCCTTTCGGTCGTGGCCAAGGGGCTTGATGTTTCCGTTTCCGAAGCGGGACATTTTGTTTCGAGCTATGCGCTGGGAGTTTGCGCCGGTGCGCCGGCCTTGGTTTTTCTTGCGCAGGGAAGGCCACTGAAAAAGCTTCTGATAATGTTGATGATATTGATGTGCTTCGGCAATTTTATGGCCGTCATTGCCCCAAACTACGGGTTCATGCTGGCGGCGCGGTTTGTTTCCGGCCTGCCGCACGGCGGTTTTTTCGGGGTTGCCGGCATCGTTGCCAAAAAGCTGGCGCCGCCGGACAAACAGGTTGAAGCCATGGCGGTTATGATTTCAGGCATGACTTTTGCCAATCTTGTCGGTATTCCGATAACTTCATATATTACGCATATTGTAACCTGGCATATGCTGTTTGCGCTTGTTGTCGTGTGGGGAATATTCACGGTTTATGCTGTTGGCAAATGGATTCCCGACGTCGGGCGCGCTTCTTCCGGTAGCCTTGCGTCCCAGTTCCGTTTTTTGAAAAAGCCGCAGCCGTGGCTGCTGCTGGCGACGATTATGTTCGGCAACGGCGGCTTGTTTTGCTGGTACAGCTACATTAACCCGATTATGATTGACGTTGCCGGGTTCAAATCCTATTCCATGGCCGGAATTATGATAATTGCCGGTTTGGGAATGGTCCTCGGCAACTATACCGGCGGCCGCCTTTCCGGGCGCGTTTCGCCGGTTTGTCTGACAATCTGCATGATTGCTCTGATGTTTGCGGCTTCGCTGCTGATGTTTTTTTGGGCGTCGCAGGCTTGTCTGGCGCTTTGCCTGATGTTCGCGGGCGTGTTCGGATTATTCGGCGTTTCCGGCCCCGAGCAGTACCTGATTATCGAGAATTCGCCGGGCGGCGAAATTCTCGGTGCCTCAAGCGCACAGATAGCTTTTAATCTGGGTAATGCGCTCGGCGCATATCTCGGCGGCCTGCCGATGGTGTTTGGCCGAAGTGTTGAATATTCGGCGCTGCCCGGCGTCTTCCTGACCTTGCTCAGCCTGCTGGCGATTTATTTTTTCCGCCGTACCGCCCAACCCTCAAAAAAATTTTCACAGGATTAATATTGATTCTGGCTGCAGCCTGCGGTATATTTATCCGGTAAAATTATAAAAAAGATATAGATATGAAAAATTTGGTAGAAATCATCGATCCGCATTTTGTCGTGGATTTGATGTATGCCGGAACGGCGCATAACATGACCGGCTGTCCGGTTTATGAAGAAATCGGCATGGGCAATCACGCTTATGTTCATCAGGATTTGTGGTCTGCTTTGCAAAAGCTGATACCTTATCTGGAAAAAACCGGACGCAGGCTTAAAATTTATGAAGCCTTCCGCCCGGTCAAAGCCCATAAGCGTTTGTTTGCCGTCATTCCGCAGGACGGTTTCTTCATTCCCGAAGCCGAACGCTCACCGCATTGCCGTGCGACGGCCGTCGACGTAGCGCTGCTTGAAGCCGACGGAACCGAACTGGTTTACCCGACGCTTGTTGATGCCTATAATCCGTACTATGCCGCCGAAGTTCAGGCCGGCAGGTTAGAGGGCTTTTTCGAATATCTGAAAAAAGCTGCGCTGACCTATGAGGACGAAACCATTCCGGAAGCCATCCGCAACCGCGATGAACTGCGTACCCTGATGGAAGACATCGGTCTGGTGCCGGTGCCCCGGTTGCACGAATGGTGGCATTATGAGCTTCCCGACGGTCGGACTGACAAATATCCGGTAATTGACCTCTGAAAAACAGAAAAGGCGTTTTCCTCAAGGAAGGCGCCTTTTCGTGTTTTATCCGCTCCCGAAATTCTCACCGTGGTTCATCGTCATTTTTTTGATTATACATGGTTTTGGCCGCTTCGTGAATACATTGCTTAAGACGCTTTGCCTGATTCCGGTTGTTTATCCGGTAATAGTCTTTTACCAGCTCAAGCGTTTCCGTCCGGGTCATCGGGTCTTCTGCCGCCGCGAACGAATTCGGAATGATGAAAAAAGGGAAAGCCCAAAAAAAACACCGCGCTTCAGGTTGAAGCGGCGGTGGCCGGGCTATGTAACAGAAGTTATACCAACGAATAACCGCCCGCAGACATAAAAGTCTGCGGACTTGCACCGGCCCCCGCCATAAGAATTTATATAGCAGATAAAACCGATTAAACCGCTTTTCAATTATCAAAAGCGGCGTCAGTATCATAATTTGGCGGTACTGACACCGCCCGTTGGTATTAGGAATTCTGTTACAATTCCCGAACCACATGGGTTCTTAATCTAAAATAATATGCAAGGCCAAACTGCAGAGACTCTTACCTCTCCGCCTTGCAAACTTATATTAGCAGCGATTGTTTAAAATGCAATTAAAATTAAAGCTTCCGTCATTCTCTGACATGTTTTTCCTGTCATCCTCGGGCATATTTTTCTTTTTGTCATGTTCGGGCTTGTCCCGGACATCTCTTTTTAGATTCTCCGGTGTAAATTCCCAACTGCGTTGGGCCCTTTTCGTCCCGTAGGCCTCGAACTTCGCTTATAGCTCGTTCTCGCCAACTATCGACTCCAAGCACGGGAATGACAGTACTTTTCTCCTCTGTCATCCTTGGGCATGTTTTTCTTTTTGTTATGTTCGGGCTTGTCCCGGACATCTCTGGCTTCCCCGGTCAAGCCGGGGAATGACAAGAGAGAAAAAAAGCATGGGAATGACAAGGGAGGAAAAACGCGGGAATGACAGGAAAAAACCGACAATGACAAAAGAAGAACCGGCAAGTATGGCAACGGCCGGAAAAGCCTGATAAACTTCTAAAACAAGCCTGAAATGACTCCGTTTTCGTCAACGTCAATCCGTTCCGCGGCCGGATGTTGGGGCAGTCCGGGCATAGTCAGGATATTGCCGGCCAGAGCGACCACAAATCCGGCGCCGGCCGAGAGCCTGACGTCATTGACCGTAAAATTGTAGCCCTGCGGCGCGCCTTTGCGTTTCGGGTCGTCGGAAATCGAGTTCTGCGTTTTGGCAATGCAGACCGGAAGTTTTCCGTAACCCTGGCTTTCAAACTCGGCCAGTTTGCTCAACGCTTTGTCCGAGAAGGTGACCTCGCCGGCTCGGTAAATTTCTTTGGCAATCAGGCTGATTTTTTCTTTCAGCGGCAGATTATCGTCATAAAGCGGACCAAAACCGTTCGGTTCCTCGACTGCGCGGCAGACTTCAAAAGCCAGTGCCAAAGCGCCTTTGCCGCCGTTTTCCCAGCAGGTTGCCGTTACGGCCGTTACGCCGGCTTCCGCGCACAGTTCCTGCAACAGGGTTATTTCCGCGGTGCTGTCCGTTGCAAAACGGTTGATTGCCGTCACGGCCGGCACGCCGAATTTGGCAAGGTTTTCCAAATGAATTTTCAGATTGGCAAATCCTCTGCGGAGCGCTTCGGGATTTTCTTCGCCGAGTTTGTCCTTGTCAACGCCGCCGTGCATTTTCAAAGCCCTTACCGTGGCGACGAGAACGACGGCAGCCGGTTCCAGCCCGCCTGCGCGGCATTTGATGTCAAAGAACTTTTCCGCGCCCAAATCGGCGCCGAACCCGGCTTCGGTTACGACATAATCGGCCAGCCGCAGCGCTGTTTTGGTCGCAATCAGACTGTTGCAGCCGTGGGCGATGTTGGCAAAGGGGCCGCCGTGTACCAGCGCCGGCGTTTTGGCCAGCGTCTGCACCAGATTGGGACGAACGGCATCCTTGAGCAGTGCAGCCATGGCTCCGACCGCCTTTATTTCGCCCGCCGTAACATATTTGCCGTCGTAGGTTTTGCCGATGATAATGCCGGACAGCCGTTTTTTCAGGTCGTTTATGTCTTCGGCCAGACACAGAATCGCCATAATTTCGCTGGCAACGCTGATGTCAAAGCCGTCGCGGCGGGGCAGGCCGTCGGTGCTGCCGCCCATGGCGATTTCAATGTTGCGGAGCGCCCGGTCGTTCAGGTCCAGACAACGGCGCCAGCAAATGCTCTGCGGGTTGATGTGCAGTTCGTTGCCCTGTTTGATATGATTGTCTATCATGGCTGCCAGCAGGTTGTTGGCGGCGGTAATGGCGTGAATGTCGCCGGTAAAGTGCAGGTTAATGTCTTCCATCGGCACAATCTGCGAATAGCCGCCGCCGGTCGCGCCGCCTTTCAGTCCGAAGCAGGGGCCGAGCGAAGGCTCGCGCAGCGCCAGCATGACTTTTTTGCGGCTGAGCTGCAAAGCGTCGGCCAGGCCGATGGATATTGTCGATTTTCCCTCACCGGCCGGGGTCGGGGTAATCGCCGTGACCAGAATAAGTTTTCCTTTCAGCGGTTCGGCGGCCAGTTCGCGCAGCTTTGCAAAGCCGATTTTGGCCTTGTACCGGCCGTAAAGTTCCAGGTCTTCTTCGCAAAGTCCGGCCTTTTCGGCAATGCGTTCAATCGGTTCCGGCTGGTTTTGCTGAGAAATTTCAATGTCTGACAACATACACACCTCCTGCGCTGATTGTTAAAAAAATCACTCTGCCATTATTTCTGATTTCCCGCAAAAAGCAACTCCCGCCCGGAAAATATCCCCCAGGGTTTTTTTCTTGATGTTTGCAAAAATAGTGCTAGCCTGAACAAAAATCGAAGGAAATGAAATGCACGATATTTGGAATCCCTGGCACGGCTGCATCAAAAAAAGCGAAGGCTGCCGCAACTGCTATATGTATTTTCTCGACCGGCAGCGCGGCGGCGACGGCGGCCGGATTTACAAGGTCAGAAACAATTTTGACTATCCGCTGCAAAAGGACAGGGACGGGCGTTACAAAGTGAAAAGCGGCGAGCAGATACGCGTCTGCATGACGTCGGACTTTTTTTTGGCCGAAGCCGACGGCTGGCGTCCGGAAGCCTGGCGGATAATAAAGCAGCGTCCGGACGTTGTCTTTTTTCTGCTGACCAAACGTCCCGAGCGGGTAAGGGCATGTCTGCCGCCGGATTGGAATGACGGCTGGGAAAATGTTTTTTTCAACGTTACCTGCGAAAATCAGGAAATGGCGGACGAACGTATTCCTCTGCTGCTGGAACTCCCGTTCAAGCATAAGGGAATTATGGCCGCCCCGTTCATCGGCGAAGTAAGCATTGCCGGATATCTGGCTTCCGGGCAGATTGAGCAGGTTATTGCCGGCGGCGAAAATTATGACGGTTCGCGCCCCTGCCTGTTTGACTGGGTTAAAAAGCTGCATGCCGAATGTGTTGCCGCCGACGTGACTTTTTGTTTTATAGAAACGGGCACATATTTTATCAAAGACGGCAAAACTTATCATATGCCGGACAAGCGCCTGCAAAGCGAAATGGCTTTCAGGTCGGGAATGCAGTATAAGGGAAGGGCGCAAAACTTCAAATTAAGGCAAGCGCAACCATCATTTTTTGGGGAAGAAAATACATATAAAAAATTTTTCCGCGAACGCTGCCAAACCTGCGGCAGCCGCCTGATTTGCAACGGCTGTTCAAACTGCGGCCAATGCGCAAAAGAAAACCCCTCTGCATTCTGAATGCAAAGGGGCTTCTTTAAGCAGGAACTTTATTTTAGCTCCAGGGCCTCTCTCGGCGTGGCGAAACTTCCGTTCTCCAGAATTTGCCCGATTTCTTCGTTCCAGACAAATCCGCCGTTTTTGTCGTACATTTTCTGTGCCGGAACGGCTTTGTACGAAAACATCGGCATGTCAATCAGTTCGTCAATGTCGATTTTTCCGGTCCATAAGGCGCGCAGCACATAAAAATACTGCTTCGGCTCGTCTTTGGTTTTCCTGATTTCACCGTCGGCTTTTTGCAAAAGCAGCCAGTTTGCGGCTTCAGCGAAGTTTCCTTCATTGACCTTCTGTAAGAAGGTTGAACGTGCAAAACCATACTTGCCCATACGCATTGCCGCAAGGGTAATTACAGCCATCTGCTGTTCGCTGAGCTCCAACGCCGGATTCAGGTTTTCGACAACGAGCGGCTTCCAGTCTTCGGCCACGATTTTTACGGATTCGTCATAAGTCAAACCCTTGAAATCATATTCGCTGACCGGTTTGTCGTTGATGAACTTGAAACCGACCAACGCGCGCGGACAGCCTGAAAGGACTTCTTTCTGAACGCCGTCCAGATATGCTCTGGCGATGATGACTTTGTCAAAAGACTTGTCATAAACCACAGCCTGTACGTTTTCGACGGCAGCCGATTCTTTGTCGTCGCCGCTGCAGCTTTTCCAGCAGAGGACAATACCGAGCACCAGCGCCAAAAGGAGCAGCCACGGCCACAGTTTCCTTTTGCCTTCATGCTGCGGACGGTTCATCTTCGGTCTGCGTTTGAACAGATTGCGGAACAATCCGTACATCCAGGCCCAGACCAGTCCGACGATGCCCAGCAGACTGAGCAGCAGCCACCACCAGTTGTCGCCAATCCAGACAAAAGCCGGCGTCAGCTGAACAAAGCACCAGATTAGCCCTTTGACAATCCAATAGAGGATTGCAAGAGCCACGGCAGCCAGCGCAGCCAGAATAAGAACTCGGAGAACGTTCAGGAGGTTATAACGTATAACCAGTTGACCCTGATACCACTTGCCATTGAGGCTTTTTAATTCAAAAGTTTTCATTTTTTTTTGTATTTATTGTTAAACTTGAGTGATTTCCATAGGAAAGTTTATTATTCAAACAGATTTCACCGGCAGATTTAACGCGGAAATGAAAGCTTTTTTTCAAATAATAAACAACGACCTAATATTACAATATTAAACGTATCATATTTTTGACAAAAAGACAACCGGTTATTGTCATTAAAATCAATTTTTGTCTAAATTGGCTGGCGGTATGAAAAAATCCCGGATTTTTCCGGGATTTTGCGGTCGCTTGGTTTCTTTACCTGACGATTTCCTGACACATTGGATAGTTGCGTCCTTTAATGGTCAGATAGGTGCCGTTGCCGTTCTGCATAAAAGTCATGCCGGTTGCGGTGTTTTCATATCTCCGTCCGTCGGCAGCGGCCACCCGCACCAGAACATAGTTGATGCCGTCGACGCGGGCAATCATTGAGTCGTCATCCAGAAAATCGGCCGAAATAATCTGTTCGCCGCATTTGTATTCTATTTTTTTCTCTATCTCCACTTCCGGCGCGCCGGTGCAGGCGGCCAGCAGCGGCAGCAGGAGAAGCAGATATTTTTTCATCGTTTTTCCTTTCGCTGATTGGTTGGGGTTTTCTAGATGTAATCTCCAAAAAAGCAAAATCAATTTGGCCGATGCAAAATGTCTGAAAAATTTTTTTGCCCGGCTCTTGATTTGCAAAATTCCGCACCCTAACTGGAAATTAGGACGTGATAGTTTTTAAGGAGGAAAAAATGTCTGATTCACTGATTACACGCAAAGAACACAGCCATAATACGCCTCTGCATTATGGTTATCGCAAAGATTTTAACGATTTGCTCAACAGCCTTTTCAACGGTTGGCTCGAGCTTCCGTCCGAAAGCGCCGTGCTCAGAAATATGGAACCCAAAATAGAGGTTGCGGAAAACGAGAATGACGTAACCGTCTGTGCCGAGCTTCCGGGAATTTCGGAAAAAGATGTTGACCTGGAAATCTCTTCCGATGGTTATTTGACTTTGTCAGGTGAAAAACGTCAGGAGAAAAAAGAACATTCCAAAGGCAGCTATTTTTCAGAGATATCTTACGGATCATTCAAAAGAACCGTCCCGCTGCCCTGGGATTTGAAGTTTGATGATGCCAAAGCCGACTTTGAAAATGGTGTTTTGAAAGTCTTTATTCCGAAATCGCAGGAAGAAAAAGGCCGCAAGAAAAAAATTGCCATTAACCGTAAATAATTTGAAAACGTAAAAAAAACAGCGCTCCTTTCGGGGCGCTGTCGTGTTTTTGGGAAAATTTTTTTATTTTCCGGCATGCCGGGCCGCAGCCTCGACAAATCGTTGGAAAATTTTCTTGCATCTGGCATTTCCCTTATTTGCCAGATTTTCCGGATGAAATTGCACGCCGAGCACAAATTCGCACCAGGGTTCAACCATCTCGATTGCCTCAACCACGCCGTCTTCCGACATTGCGGTAATTATCAGCTCGTCGCCCAGAATGTTCGGGTTTACCGCTTCGTTGTGACGCGAATTGACAACCAGTTCTTTAGGGCCGACAATATCCGCCAGCAGAGAACCTGCCTGAATGCGGATGGAATGAGCCTCGTCAATGCCGCTGCAGCTGTGTCCGTCAACTTTTTGTATCAGCAGCGAACTGAAGCTGACAGCCAGAAGCTGAATTCCGGCACATATCCCGAGCAGAGGCAGCCTGAATTCCTGAGCATAGCGTATCATTTCCTGATATGCCTTTGTCCGGTCGTTGACGCTGTCGTCGCCCTCAAACTTGCCGTACCAGCAGTCAGGGGTTCTGAATGCGCCGCCGGGAAGCAGAACTGCATCCGGTTTCAACACTGACAGCTTGTCATATACCTTGTCAAAGCCGAACTGCACAGGCAGACCGCCGGCTTCTTCAATGGCCTGACAATAGCTGTCGTTGGTTCCATACATTCCGTTTTCTGTGCCTAACAAAAGAGCCACAACGGGTTTTTCATCTCTCGTAATCAGGGTATTCTCCCAAAAAATGAGTGCCATAGTCTTAGGGTTTTAAATTAATAATAAAGTTATTTTTCATCTGTAACTATACCCTATTATCAGGCTTATGGCAAGATTGATTTACTGTTTAAGTCAACTTTTGTCTAAAATTGTTGAGCCGGCATTGACAAAGGAGCTTTCCGCTTCGGAAAGCTCCTGGAGTTGTTTATTTGCCGTTAAAAGCTGTTTTGTAGACTTCCCAAACCAACTCTTTGCTGCATGGACGGGGATTGCCGCCGGTACAGACGTCGGCCATTGCTGCTTCGGACAGAGCTTCCAAATCTTCTTCTTTAACGCCGATTTCCCTTAAAGTCTGCGGAATGCCGACGTCCTTGGAAAGCTGTCTGACCGCGTCAATCGCGGCTTGGCGATATTCCTCCTGCGACATGGCGTCAACGTTTCCGATTCCCATGGCACGGGCAATTTCGCGGAATTTTTCCCCGGTATAAGGCGCGTTAAATGCCATGACGTATGGCAGCAGCACCGCATTGGCAACACCGTGCGGCGTGTCGTAAAAGGCCGAAAGCGGATGCGCCATGCCGTGAACGACTCCCAAGCCGACGTTGGAAAAGGCCATGCCGGTCACATATTGCCCCAGAGCCATGCCTTCGCGGCCGTCAGGGTCGTTTTCAACCGCTTTGCGCAGGTTTTTGGCAATCAGTTCAATTGCTTTCAGGTTCAGGGTGTCGGCCAGTTCCCAGGCTGCCTGCGTTGTATAGCCCTCAATCGCGTGCGTCAGGGCGTCCATACCGGTTGCCGCGGTCAGTCCCTTCGGCATGCTGGACATCATGTCCGGGTCAACGATGGCTACGACCGGAATGTCATGCGGGTCGACGCAGACGAATTTGCGGCGTTTCTTCTCGTCGGTAATAACGTAGTTAATGGTGGTTTCGGCCGCGGTTCCGGCAGTCGTCGCAACTGCAATGACCGGCACGCTCTTGTTTTTTGTCGGCGCCACGCCTTCCAGCGAAACAACGTCGGCAAATTCGGGGTTGTTGATGATAATGCCTACGCCTTTGGCCGTATCCTGCGGCGAACCGCCGCCGATGGCGATCATGTAGTCGGCGCCGGCTTTTCTGAAGGCTTCCACGCCGGCCTGAACCACTTCGACGCTCGGATTGGCTTTGACTTTGTCAAAAATCTCGTAAGCCATCTTGTTGGCGTCCAGAATGTCGGTCACTTTTTTAACTACCTGAAACTTTACCAGATCGGCGTCGGTAACAATCAGTGCTTTTTTGAAACCTCTGCTTTTGACTTCCGGCACAATCTCGTTAACGGCGCCGTGCCCGTGGTAGCTGGTTTCGTTTAAGATAAAACGCTTGGCCATAAAAACCTCCCTCAAACAATGGTCATGATTCGCCCTTGAATATAGCCGCAAAAGTTTAAAATTTTATAACATAAATATATTTGACAGATAGACAAAAATACTTTAACCTGACTACCGAAAAAAATTGTATAATTAAATCCCTAAGTTTATGAAAACAAAATTGATTCCGGGAATTTTTATTCCTTACATTTTGGTTGACCTTTCGTCTTCCGAGTTTGATGCGATAGAAAATCATGTCGAGAATCTTCTTGCCAATAACAAACTGCGCCTGCAAAAGTTTTTGGAAAACTGCGGCGGCTATGTTCTGCAAGATGCCTGTATGGTTTGCGACGAAGTCGTTTATCTGGGTCTGTTCTTCAAACCGGAGCAGCCGCACCAGATGACCTACGGGCAGGTTTGGAATATCGTCAAAACCAATGCCGGCATTGATGCCCTGCGCGAAAAAGGCTACACCGTTCCGCTGAACAGCGTGGCAGCGGCAGGTACGGGGCTTGTTACCAAGTCGCTTGTTGCCTGCGGCAGAAAATTTACCGTCAATCAGGCGGCCGAAATTCTCCGGCGCTTCCATTCGCAATGCGGACTGCCGGCGGATTTGGTTCTCACTTGGAACGGCGGCGGCTATGAACTGCACGGAACCTCGCCTCTGCAGGACGAAGGAAATCCGGCGCTTGCCTGGCAGAACTACATGAGTCGCGCCTTCAAAGCCGTTTTGCCGCAAGCAACGCCGATGTTCTATCAAACTTGGTCAACCAACGATGAACTGACCAAACGCCTTACCGGCAGGGGACGAACCGTTTCTGCCGAACGCGAGGCCGAATACGCCCGCTATTCCAAACGTAAAGACTAGAAAATTTGCAACGCCTCGCGCTTTAGTGCGCCGGGCGTTTGCTTTTTTAAATAAACCGGACTATATTATGCCAAAGTGTGTGGGAGAGGGGTTGATTATGGAACTTGAACTCAAATTTATGGTCGAAAAAAGTTTTGAACCGCGGCTGCGGGCGCTGGGATACAAGGCCGGAAAATTCTGTCGCCAGTTGGATACCTACTATATTGTCGATGAAACGATTGGCGGTTTCCGTACCTGGCTGCGCATTCGCGAAGATACGGTCAACAAAAGCGCTTCGATAGGTCTCCGCCGCCTGGTTTCCGACAACGCGGCGGAAGAAACCGAAACCGTCTTTGCGCCGGAAGACGCCGAAAAAATGAAACAGGTTATGGCGGCTTGCGGCAAAAAGGAGAAATGCGTCGTGGACAAGCAGCGCAAAGTCTTCACTCGCGGCGGTGTTGCCGTTACGCTTGACGATGTCAGAAACCTCGGCCGTTTTGTCGAAATCGGTATCGAGGGCGAAGAAAACGAAGCGGACGTTGCCCGCCTCAATGCCGTCGTTGCCGAAGTCGGGCTGGAACTGTCGCTGCGTATCGGCGCGGACTATCCCGAGCTGCTGATGAAACGCAAAAAAAGATAAAGAGCCTTGCCATAACTGTTTTATTGCAATATGATTTTGCGCAAAGACAATCATGATTAAGGAGAAGGAAATGAAAGCGATTTTTTATATCATTGTTTTGGCGGCGCTCGGTTACGGCGGTTTGTACGTTTATGAAAACTATCTGGCCGAGTCCGTAAATCATACCATTGCCAATACGGCTGATTTTGCGACCGACGCCAAAGTAAAGAACTTTGACGCCAACAAAATGCAGTAATTGAAAAACCCCTCCGTCCGGAGGGGTTTTGTTTAGCTTTCAAAGCGGTCAAAAAGCTCTTTCAGTTCGTTGAGCTTTTGCTCTTTGTCTTCTTCCGAAGCAAACGACTGCGCTACGCAGGATTGCAGATGGGTTTTCAGAATGTTACTTTCCACGGCGCGGATGGCCGAGCGGGCTGCGCGCAGCTGGATAAGAATATCTGGGCAGTAGCGCAGTTCTTCAATCATCTTCTTCACGCCCTCCAGTTGTCCGATGACTCTGTTCAGACGCGGAATCTCCTGTTTGTGGCAGGGGTGCCGGTGTTTTTCGTTTTCCATCTCGGCCTCGCTGGTCTGGCTATTTGTCGCAGTCACACTTGTGGCAGCCGCAGTTTTTTTCGTTTTCCTTGCAGCCGCAGTCTTTGCCTTCGCCGCACTGATGGGTTTCGTCACAGGTGCAGTTGTCGCCGCAGGTGCAGTTCGGGTTTTTACATTTGGGGTTGTTACAGGCCATTTCAAATCTCCTTGTTAAAATTACATACCCTCATGGGGTATAAGGGGAATATATACCGGCAGGGGGTATAATGTCAACAGATATTTATATCTAAACAAAAAGATTGCATTAAATCTTTAATCGGGTATTTTAGCCGATAGGAGGTGCCATGCGGACTGACCGAAGTATCATCTATCATATTTATCCGCTGGGTTTCTGCGCTGTTGAGCCGCGCAACGGCTTTGCGTCCGAACCCGTAAACCGAATTTCCAAAATCAGCGGCTGGCTGCCGCATATTCAAAGCCTGGGTTGCGATACGCTTCTGCTGGGACCGGTTTGGGAGTCTTCCGCACACGGATATGACACGGCTGATTTTTTGCGGCTGGATCGCCGGCTTGGCTCAAATGACGATTTTCGCGCGGTTGCCGAGGCGGTTCATGCTGCCGGCATGAATTTGGTGCTGGACGGAGTGTTCAACCATGTCGGACGTGATTTCTGGGCGTTTCGCGACGTTGTCGAAAAACGTGAAAATTCTCCGTATAAAGACTGGTTTACCGTTAATTTCAGCTTAAACAACGGTTTCAACGACGGTCTGTGCTATCATGCCTGGGAAGGCTGTGAAGACCTGGTCACGCTCAATCTTGCCAAACCCGAAGTCCGCCGCTGTCTTCTGGATGCGGTCCGTTTCTGGATAGAAGCTTTCGGTATTGACGGCCTGCGCCTGGACGTTGCCTACTGCCTGAACATGGACTTCATGCGCGAGCTGCGCGATCTTACCGCCGGGCTGAAACCGGGTTTCTGGCTGCTGGGCGAGGTCATAAAGGCAAATTATCGCCGCTGGCTGCGCCCCGGTTTGGTCGATTCGGTTACCAATTACGAATGTTGGAAGGGCCTTTGGTCAAGCTGCAACACGCATAATATGTTCGAAATCTCTCACTCCTTCGACCGCCAATTCGGCGAAGACGGCCCGGGCATTTACCGCGGCTGGCCGTTATACAACTTTGCCGACAATCACGATGTCAGCCGGTTGGCTTCCATGCTCAAAGACAGCCGTCACTTGCCGATTGTATATACTCTGTTATATACAATGCCGGGCATTCCGTCACTTTATTACGGCAGCGAATGGGGCGTTCCCGGTCACAAAAGCGGCGGCGACGGAGAACTGCGCTGCTGTCTGGAGCTTCAGCCCGATAATGCCCTGACCGATATTCTGCGCCGTCTGGCCGAACTTCGCAGCCGGTATCCGGCACTGGCTGACGCGCCTTACCGCCGTGCCGAACTCGGTAATGAGTTTTTAAGCTTTTTCCGCGATAATCTGTTTGTCGCCGTCAATATCGGCGATACGCCGGTCGAACTGGCCGCGCCGTTCGGACGTTTTGTCGCCGCGCCGTTTTCTGCCTCCGTCTGTGAGCCGGACGGCCGCTGCGTTTTTTCGGTAGAGAATTTTTTGCTTTGAGGATATTGTCATGACCCGCCGTCTTCGTTTTGTCTTGCTGCTGGCAATTTTTATCGGCGGCTACGCTTCGCTGTCGCTGGAGCTTATCGTTTTGCGCCAGCTGAGCGGCTTCGTCGGGTCGACGGCAATTACCGCCTCGGTGGTTATCGGCATCTTTTTGGCCTTTATGTCCTGGGGCTACTGGCGCGGTGCCGAACTTCCTCTGAGCCGCGATTCCGTTCGCGCCGCCGTTTCGCATGACTTTGCCACCGTGGCATTGATGGTGGTTCTGGCTTCAAGCTATGTCCTGCTGGACATGTATTTTGGTTTCATGAGCGCTGCCGGTCTTAAGTCAAACGTTCTCAAAACCTTTGTCTACTCGCTGATATTCCTTTCTTCCGCACCGTATCTGTTCGGCAAAATTACCGCGCTGCTCAGCCGTTATCTGCACCGCTACAACCGCAACTGCACCGGCAAGATTATGGCGGTCGATACGATTGGCTCGGTGCTGGGGTCAATTTTGACCACGCTGGTCATTATGCCGTTTATCGGTGTCAATCACACGATTATCGTCGTTGTCGTCGCCGCGGCCGCCGCCTCGGTGCTTTTGGCTAAAAAGGCCGCCTGGTACTGGCTCGGGCTGATAATCGTTTTTGCGGTTATGCTGAACCGCAGCAGTCTGCTGCACGAAGTTTACGACATCGTGGAAAACAATGCCGTCTCGACGATTTCGATTCTTGACACTGATGACGGGCAGGCGCGGGCGATGGTCATTAACGGCGGCAATTCTTCCAAAATTTCGTCCGACCGGAAATATTGGTTCGGCTATGTCCGCTATGTTCAGGAAAACTTTATCGAAACTTTGCCCAAAGACCGGAAAAAAGACGTGCTTATTCTGGGGGCGGGCGGCTTTACCATGGGTGAGGGCGACGCTTTTCATAATTATACTTTTCTGGACATAGACCGTTCTCTTCTGAAAATTTCCGAAGAGAAGTTTCTAAAGCATAAGCTGACGCCGAACAAGCGCTTTGTTGTCGAAGATGCCAACCAGTTTCTGAAAGACAGCACGCAGAAATATGACCTGATTGTGCTGGATACCTATTCCGGTATGGGCATAATTCCGATGGACTTGATCACGAAGGAATATTTTACCCGTGTCAAAAATAATCTGAAAAAAGGCGGCATCGTGGTAATGAATATTTTAACCAGTCCGAACTTCAGCGATGCTTTTGCGGTCAATTTGGACAATACCATACGTTCTGTCTTTACGCATAGCTTATCGAGACAAATTATTGGCAATTTCAATGCCTGGGGACAGCAGCGCGCCAATGTCGTTTATGTTTACTACGATGTAGCGGACAAAGGCGGGATTTATACCGCCGACAAAAACGCCGTCTTTTATGATATGTGATAAAAGGGCCAGAATACGAGAAAACTCCCTTGCGTTTAACAGCGCAAAAGAGTTTTCTTTATGGTCATACGGAAAGATTAGTAAGCAGCAATAATCCCCGATGTGTAAATAACATTTTCTTTGGTAAAACGAACCAGATAATTGTCGCTTCTCAAATATTGAGAAACAATACCTTGTGCGGCATCCAGCATTTGTTGGTCTGGCACTTTGACAAATACTGGATTTTTTGTTTCAGAGAGCGTTTTTTCAATAAACGCAATTTGCCGTTTTACGCTGTCGGTCTGTTCCATGTCTTGAAGAATTTTCAAGTCCTTTTCCAAAAGCGGAACAAATTCATCTTTGTTTTCAGCCTTAAAGACGATAACAAAGACTTCATTATTCTCAGCTTTGAGGCTACCAGCCCAGAAAAAATTAAGACTGGTTTCAATATTTTTAGAAGGTACAAGCAACGTGCCTTGAAAATGAAATTTTTTTGTTTCCATTTTATTCAAAGTTTTAATGTTAATAATAGAGTTATTTGTTCATTTACTATAACATTAAATAATTTTACTGTAAAGACAAAATTAGACAAAATGGTGTTTCCTGAAAGTTGTTGATGGTTTTCATTTTGTCTTGAAAATTGCACTTGTTTTTGTTATAGAATAACCATCACTTACTATAAGTGTATCTAAAATCCGAAGATTTTAATCTTCGGATTTTTTTGTTTAAACAATTAATGAAAGAACGAATATGTCAAATTTAATTCAATATATAGTTCAGGACGACCCAGAAGAACTGAAAAAGCAAAATGTAAATAAGAAGAATTATTTCTTTGCCTCCAGAGAACAACAGGAAGAATGCAGATATAATCCGTATAACCTGATAGAAAACGGTAGGAAAAGCCTAACTCAAGACAAAGCCCAAACGAAAGAGCCGTCAAATATAAAAGCTGATTTATTATCCGAACAAGTCGGAAATGATGCCGCTTCTTATAAAATAGTCCCAAATACCAAAGGTAATATAACCGAAAATGCTAAAGCCAAGGCAAATAATATTGATTATTCTCTTTATGGGGATGGCTTTAGCAAAGAATTTATAGATGAAATGCTCAGCAACGAAGACTATCAAAGAGCATTGAAAGAATATGCAATTCCAAATGAAGGCGGATATGTAAATAATCCTCAAGATCCGGGAGGAGAAACAAACATGGGAGTTGCAAAAAGGTATCATCCTAATGAAGATATTAAAAATCTTACTAGAGAAAGAGCAAATGCCTTATTATATAAGGAAGTATGGAATTGGAATGGTATTAATACACTTCCTGCTGAAATTAAAGGATTTGTATTTGACCATGGAATTCGAACCAGCCCTCAAAATGCTATTGAAACAACCCATCAAACTTTAGAGATTAATCCTGTTGGTGATATTATAGGAAAAACTACTTTGGAGCGATTAAAAAACGCAAATTACAATGAATTTTTACATAAATATAAAAAACTTGTGCAGGAGCAAGATAAAAAGAGAAGAGGGTATGGAGAATTTGGAACGGGATGGGATAATCGAACGGAAGGATACCATATTTCATATTAAATAATATAGTTAGGGAGAGTATTTATTCCCTCTCCCTTCATTTATAATCTTTAATAAAACTAAATGTGCTGATTTGTTTTTCAATTTGTGATAATAATGTCTCAATATATTGTTTTATAGTTTTATTAACCGGAGTGTTTTTTTCTTGTTCACAAATATTACCTGAAGGAATGTTGTATTTATTTAAACAATAAGCAACACCATAAACCGCAGAAGTTGATGTAACGTAATTTTGATAAGTATGAATATTATTTTCATAATTATAACTGTAAAAATGTTTCATAATATTTTGTGTAAGTTCATCCATACAATTTAATTGACTATCGGAGCTGGTGCATTGCTTTAATTCATTTTTGTACTGAAGTAATAAAGAATAATCGTCGATAATTTCTTTAATTTTATCTTTGCTGCTCCAATCACTTTGGGCAAGGACTTCATCTATATCAATACCATGGTATAGTTCAGCATTAACATTCAGGCTGAACAAAAATGTAACAACAAATGCAAAAGCAACCATTTTCATAGCACAAACTCCCAAGACCGATCACATTTTAGTGTAAAGCGCAAAGTTGAAAAAAAGATTAAGTATAAAAGGAGGATTGTTTCCTGAAAGTTGTTGATGGTTTTCGTCGCGTCTTGAAGGCTGCGCTTGTTTTTGTTGTAAAATAAACGTCGCTTGCTACAAATATACACAAAAATAAAGCCCTCCGAAAAGAGGGCTTTTGTAAGGCTTAGTTTCCGTAATAAGGGACGACGCGGGCGCGTTTGCCGTAAAGCACCATACATTTCTGCCCCGGATTGAGCAGAACGTCATTGCCCTGCGAGACGGTAACCATGCTGCCGTTGTCCAGTTGAATCACATATTCGTAGCCGCTCTGAGACGAAAGCCCTTCCTGCGCCGCGTTGCCGGCAATGCCGCCGACGACCGCTCCGCCGATGGCACCCAGAATGTGCGCGGTGTCCGAACCGCCTATCATTGAGCCGGCCACGCCGCCGGCAGCACCGCCGATGAGCGTTCCGGCGCCGTTGTTGCTGGCAATGGAAATCTGCCGCACCGAAACTACCGTTCCCTTAACCGCACGGTTAACTTCGCCGACGGCGCTGGTGTCATATTGGTCGGCGCCGATTCTCGACGTGCAGGCCCCCGCTGTCAGCAGCATGGGCAAAATCATCAGTAAGGCAGCTTTTTTCATGGGTTTTCTCCGCAAAAAATTAATGTTGAAGTTATAATTATACATAGATTAACATTTGTCAATGCTGGACAATTAAAGATAAGTGTTATATATTGGGCACGCTCTGTAAAGGCAATAATAAAATAATGAATATTTGAGGAAATTTAAGATGTTAAAGAGAACTAAAATTGTAAGCCTGTTAGCGGCTGACAAACCGGAACAAGAAGTTCTGGTCAAAGGCTGGGTCAGAACCCGCCGCGATGCAAAAGATTTTTCGTTTATCGAGCTTAATGACGGCTCCTGTCTCAAAAATATTCAGATTATTGCCAATAATAATTTAGCCAATTATGACGAAGTCAAAAAACTCACGACCGGTTCCTCTCTGGCCGTGACCGGAGCGTTGGTCGAGTCAAAGGGCGGCAGCCAGAAATATGAAATCGTTGCAGACAAGGTTGAAGTCTATGACGTCGCCGACGAAGATTTTCCGTTGCAAAAGAAAAAGCACTCGGACGAATATCTGCGCAGCATTGCGCACCTGCGTCCGCGTACCAACAAATACGGCGCCGCTTTCCGCGTTCGTTCCGAATTGTCTTTCGCCATTCACAAGTTTTTTCATGACCGCGGTTTTCGCTATGTTCATACGCCGCTGATTACCGGTTCCGACTGTGAGGGTGCCGGCGAAATGTTTCAGGTTACCACGCTTGACCTGAACAATGTTCCCCGTACCAAGGACGGCCGGGTTGACTATTCGCAGGACTTTTTCGGCAAGGAAGCGCACCTGACTGTTTCCGGGCAGCTCAACGGCGAAATGTACGCCATGGGCTTGGGCGATATCTACACTTTCGGCCCTACTTTCCGTGCCGAAAACTCCAACACCACGCGCCACGCCGCCGAGTTTTGGATGATTGAGCCGGAGATGGCCTTTGCCGACATTTATGACGATATGGATTTGGCCGAGGACATGGTTCGCAGCTGTGTCAGACATGTTATGGAGCATTGCGCCGAAGATTTGGAACTGTTTGACAAATTCGTCGAACCCGGCCTGCTGGACAAACTGAAAAACATCGTTGAAAACGGCTTTGCGCGCATTACCTATGCCGAGGCCATCGAGATTATGAAAAATTCCGGCCACAAGTTCGAGTATACGCCGGAGTTCGGTATTGACATGCAGACCGAGCATGAGCGCTATCTGGCTGAAGTTCACTTCAAACGCCCGGTAATCGTTCGCGATTATCCGAAGGAAATCAAGGCTTTCTATATGCGTTTGAACGATGACGGCCGCACCGTTGCCGCCATGGACGTTCTGGTTCCGGGGATCGGCGAGCTTATCGGCGGTTCGCAGCGTGAAGAACGCTATGACGTCCTGGTGCGGAAAATTCATGAAATGGGCATGCACGAAGACGACTACGCCTGGTATCTCGATTCCCGCAAATACGGGTCGGTGCCGCATGCCGGTTTCGGTTTGGGGTTTGAGCGGATGATGATGCTGGTTACCGGCATCGGCAACATCCGCGATGTGATTCCGTTCCCGAGAACCCCGAACTCCATCAACTTCTGACCGTAAAGGAATAAAACCGTGCGCAATCTGGGATTCTTTTTAAGTTTATGTCTGCTGTCGGAGGTGTCTGCCCTGGCGGCGGAGACGAACCGGCCGGCGGCTGCCGCTCCGGACGAGGCGTCTCAGATTGCCGCTGCGGAGGAACAGCCGGTTGAAATTGCGGCGCCTGAACTCGACGCCGCGCCGGAATTTGAAGTCGGGGCAACGCCGCGCCCGGAATGTTCCGATCCGCGCCTGACGCAGAAAATTGTCGAAAAAATCGAAGCTTATCAGTCCGAACATCCGGCAGCCATGCTCATTGACCGCCGCCGCGACATTCTGCTGCGCCGTAATCTTTCCCGTTTCGGCGAAGTAAAGGTTGAGGGCTTTACCGCCAAACAGGATTTCAACGTTGCCAATGCCATTATCATGACCAAAATCAACCGCGGGCTGAACGATGCCGACCTGCGGCTCTGCCGCGGTCTCGGACAGGGCAAAGCCGCCGATGTTTACGTTTTGGTTTATCCGGTCGGCGAGGGGAATGTTGCCGACATCATCAACTTCCTGCCCGAAGGTACGGGCGACGGCATCCTATCGTTTATCTACGATTAGCCGATTTTTCCAAAAAGCAAAATATTATGTTGATTCTCTAAAACAAAAGTCGTAATATTTCTGTTCGGAGATATTGAAAGGCTTTTGTTCGATACCTAAATTATATTTCAGTATCAGTTGAAAGAAGGTTGGAAATATATGAGTCAAAATTCGGAAGTTATGGTAATCAGAAATACGGGCAATCTGCCTCAGGTTATTGAAGAGAACAGCCTGTTCTCGTACTTCGAAAAAATCAAGAAATTTCCCGTTCTCAGCGAAAACGAAGAAACGCGGCTGATTCGCGATTTCAAGGAAAACGGCGATTTGACCGCCGCGCAGAAGCTGATTACCTCGCATCTGCGTCTGGCCGCCAAAATTGCGCTGACCTACCGCCGCTACGGACTGCCGATGGCCGACATTGTGTCCGAGGCCAATATCGGGCTGATGCAGGCCGTCAAAAAGTTTGACCTCGACAAAAAGGTTCGGCTGGCTACCTATGCCATTTGGTGGATTAAGGCTGCGATTAACGATTATATTCTGCGTTCCTGGTCGCTGGTTAAAATCGGCACCGTCGCCGCGCAGAAAAAACTTTTTTATAACCTCAACCGTATTAAGGCACGCTTGGGTATTTATGAAAACCACGAGCTTGAGCCGATGGTTGTCAAAAGCATTGCCAGAGAGCTGGTTGTCGACGAAAAGGACGTTGTCGAAATGAACCGCCGCATGGGCGGCGACAAGTCCCTTAATGTGGCCGCCTGCGATGACAGCGACGAAGAAAAAGTCGATTTTGTCGTCGACAGCCGTCAGAATATTGAGGAAAACCTCGGCCGCCGTCAGGAAAACGCTCTTAAAGCCAGAGTTCTGCACGAATGCCTGAACGAAATGGGCGAACGCGAACAATATATAATCAAAAGCCGTATGCTGACCGACAAGCCGGTTACGCTGGAGGAAATCGGTGTCAAATTCGGCATCAGCCGTGAGCGTGTCCGTCAGATTGAAAAAAAAGCTTTTGAGAAACTTTCGGCGCTGGTAAAGCTTGAATTGGCGCAAAAAATGTGTTAAAATAACCGAACAAAAAACGGAGAAGGACAATGGCGGCAGCCGAACAGGAAAAAGGTTTTGTTTTCAAGGGCAGATTTTCAAAGAGCATTGATTTGAACCTGCTTAAGGAAAATATGGAACGCCGTTTGGCTTTTGTCCGCAGCCTGAAACCGGATAACGAGAGCATTCTGAACGCTTGGAATATTGCCCGGCAGAACATTGTCCAGCATCAGAACTGACAGAGTTTGATTTTCCCAAAAAGCCCGCAGCCGCGGGCTTTTTCAGTATTTATAGGCAAAAAAAATAATATCTTCATAAGATGTTGACAATTGTTGCTTCCTGTATTATCTTAGAATCAAGGTGTGGTTTGTGATGTGTTTCTCATTTCCGAGGGCGTTTGCTCTTTCGGAAACTCTTCTCGCATATCTGTCACCTTATAAAACGGGCTTTAGTTTTAATTACTTGCGAGGTGATATTATGTCAAAATGTAAAACTTTCCTAACATTAGTGGTCGGCCTGCTTTTCAGCCTGCCGGCAGTGGCGTATTCGCCTCCGGGTAATGCCAACACACAGCACACTACGAAAATAGAACTGAAGCCCGCCTCATTTTTAGACATGTCGCGCGCCTATAAGACGGCGGCGGTGTGTTTTCTCGGGGTTGGCGACTGCGACAACGAAATCTCCTACGGCAAAGGCGGCGACGGCGAAGACTATACCGTTGACACTGCCGCGCAATGCAAAAACGAAGGCTTTATCTTAAACAACTGCAATTCCGTTCAGGTGCCCGAAGGCTATTGTCCCTATAACAAATCCTACGTTACGCGCTGCAAATGCGCCTCGAACCTCGTAACCTGTCCCGCCGGACAGGTCGGCGTCGGCGAGAGCTGCGGCGGTAAATACGCTTCATGCAAATGCGACCCGGCGCTCAAGACTTGTTCTTCAAAGGAAGTCGGACAAGGCGCTTCCTGCGGCGGCAAGTATCAGTCCTGCGCCTGCAAGAGCGAATATGCCTACAATACCTCCAACTGTACGTCGCCGCGTTCGCCGAGCGGGGACAGCTGCGGCGGCAAATATACGCAGTGCACCTGCCCGGCGGGCGTGTCTGCGGGAGCGTACGGTTGTGAAGAATACTATCCGGCGCCCTGCAACACGGTCTGCAAGAAGGCTTATGCGGACAACTGCCGGAATCGTACGGCGGTTTCAACCCCGTACGGCTGCGTCGCGTATTTTGCGGATTGTTCCAGCAAGTGCCAGACGGCTTATACCGACAACTGCCGCAACCGTGAATCGGTTCCGGCTAACTACGGCTGCCAGACCTACTGGCCGGACTGCTCAACCAAATGCCAGATTGCCAAGACCAACAACTGTGACAATCGCACGCATAAAGACTGCACCTACGGATGTATGAGCACATATTCCGACTGCGAATTTAAATGCCAGACCTGTTACAGCGACAACTGTCGAAACAGAACGGCGGTCAGCACCCCTTACGGCTGTAAGAAATATTTCAGCGATTGCTCAAGCAAATGTGAAGTTGCCTACAGCGACAACTGTCACAACCGAACCGACGTTTCGCACCCATACGGCTGCTCGAAATGGTGGTCGGACTGCCCGGGCAAATGCCAGACCGCAACCGGAAACCCGGACTGCGACGCAACTTCGATATCCTGTTCGTACGGCTGCGCCAGCACCAACAGCTGCGGCAAATGCACGGCCTGCAAGACCAATCCGGACTGCGACGTTACTTCCAAAACCTGCGAGTACGGCTGCGCCACGACCAACTCCTGCGGCAAATGCACCGGCTGCAAGGGCAACCCGGACTGTGACAAGACCGCGGTATCCTGTCCGTACGGCTGTGCCAGCACCAACAGCTGCGGTGTTTGCGTCTCCTGTAAGTCGGATCCGGCCTGCAGCGTCACGTCGCTGAGCTGCACTTATGGCTGCAAAACGACCAACTCTTGCGGCAAATGTACGGCCTGCTACCCCGACAACTGCCGCAACAGAACGGCGGCCAGCTGCTCTTACGGTTGCCAGTCGTATTTCTCCGACTGTTCTTCCAAGTGCCAGACCTGCAAGACCTGCACCTACTCGACTGAATGCCCGGGATATCTGCTGACAAGTTGTGTTTATGGTATTAAGGACTCATGTACGGCTTGTGGAGTAACCAAATACAAATGTGATGTTGGTCCGGTAAAACCGCAGCCTTTCATCTGCAACTCGCCGAGCCGGATAATGACTTGCAACGGTATGAAATGCTGCTGTCCGCAGGGCGTCAGCTGCACCACTAACTATAAGTGTTTCTGTGACGCCAGTACCATGTCACCCGAATTGAATTAGCGCATAAGTAGTGAGAAAGAAATCCCGGTGGAATTATCCGGGATTTTTTTATTGCTTGCAAAAAGATGCAATTATTCTAAACTCGGAATAATTTTTTACATGAGGAAAATATGAGTTTGGATTTGAACAAGGTCGTGCGGCTGCTGGCAGCCGGAAATATTCCGTCGCCGCGGCTGGAGGCCAGAATATTGCTGGAACATGTCGGCGGCAGCCCTTTTGCCGAAGTTGACGGCGAAGCGGAACAAAAATTGCGGCGGCTGGTCGAACGGCGGCTGGCGCATGTCCCGTTGGACAAACTGCTTGGCCGTCGTGAATTTTACAAAAACGACTTTGTCGTCAGCGAAGATGTGCTTACCCCGCGTCCGGATACCGAAATTCTGGTCGAGGCCGCTGTCGGGCTTGTCCGCCGAAACGGCTTAAAGCGTGTTTTGGATTTGGGAACCGGTTCCGGCTGCATTATCCTCTCGATTCTGGACGATTGTCCGCAAACCTGCGGCACGGCCGTCGACAAATCGGCGGCGGCTCTGGAAATTGCCCGCTGCAATGCGGTGCGGCTTGGCCTGTCGGAGCGGATTGACTTTGTCTGCGGCAGCTGGTTTGACGACAATTTTGTGCGGGAAACCGGAACGGGTTTTGATATGATTGTTTCCAATCCGCCCTATATTCCCACCGCCGATATTGCCTCTCTGGAACCGGAAGTGTGCGAGCATGACCCTCTTTCCGCGCTGGACGGCGGCGCCGATGGTTTTGCGCATTATGAAAAAATAGCTTCGCTTGCCCCTTTACTCTTAAAAAAAGGCGGCTATATTTTATTGGAAGCAGGCATCGGTCAGGCGCGGCATATATCGGAAGTCTTTGCCGGCCGCGGTTTGAGTGCGTTGGAAATCAAACCGGATCTTGCCGGAACGGAAAGATGTGTTATTTTGAAAAAATGAATTGCATTTCACGTTTTTTTCTGTATGATGACTTTCGATAAGTGCCTTTAGAGAGTTGGTTTTGCACTTTTTTCCGAAATAAACCTTTTTTTAATGTATTTCCCGTAGCCTCAACTTTGAGGTGTTTCGGCTTGATGGATTATGGTATTAAACTTATGAAAAAAATGAACAACAAGTATCGTAACAATAACAACCAGATTTATTCTTTAAATTACAAGTTCGATTCGACCAGCATCGCCGGCAAAATCAGCGGTACGGCGCTCGATTTGATTAAAAAGTATAACGAGCTTGCCAAGGAAGCCCACGGCAACGGCAACTATGTCGAGATGGAAGTTTTCCGCCAGTATGCCGAACATTATCGCAAAATCGTTACCGAAATCAACGAGAAGAAAAATCAGAACCAGAACCGTCCTCAGGAAAAGCGTTTTGAAAATCAGGAAGAGGCTGGAGCGCCGGTTTGCAACGACAATGCCGAGACCGGAGAAAATGCCGGCAATGTTGTCGAGATGCCGGTTGCCGAAACTGTTGTTCAGTCGCCCCGCCGCGAGTTTAAGGTTATAGAGATTTCTTCCGCCGAAGCCAACGCGGCTGTTGCCGCTCAGGGCGAAACGGCGCCGGCCGGTGCCGAGCAGCCCAAAGCCAGGCGGACATACCGCAAGAAGGCTGCCGCTGCCGCAGTCTGAACTGTTTGAGGGGATTAAATGTACTTTGCCATAGCTTCCGCGATTATTGCCGTTGCCTGTTCGGCAATTACCATCAAGACTCTGGTCGGCTATTCCGATATTCGCCGTTCCCGCAAAATTATTGTCGGCTTTCTGGTCGTTGTCGGCTGGTTTGCTCCGTTGCTGGTCGGTCTGGTGCGTGACTCCGGTCTCTTTGGCTCTGAAGCTTTTGCCGTTGTTTCCAAAATCCTTTATCTTATGTTCGGAACGGTTTTTATCCTGTTTTCCATGCTTTTGTTCCGCGATGTCGTCTGGTTTGCCCTCTATTGGATTTACAGCAAAATTTTCGGCGAGAACTGGAAGCTTCACCCCAAAAACATCAATCTGCTGGACAAGGCCAATTTTATTGTCGTGCTTTTGACGGCTGTGTTGGCTTCTATGGCCGTTTACGGCGGTGCCAGGGAACCGGAGCTCAAAAGGCTCGAGTTCGCCAGTGCCCGTATCAGCAAGGACATGCGTATTGTCATGATTAATGACACGCATATCAACCGTACGACGCCGGTCGAAACGGTCAGAAAACTGGTTGACCGGGTCAATGCCCTTGATGCCGACGCCATTGTGCTGGTCGGCGACATTGCTGATGACAAGGTGGATGCCGTCAAGCCGCACATGAAAGAGCTGGAACGGCTGAAGGCCAAATATCCGCCGCTCTATACCTTCGGCAATCATGAGTTTTACAACGGTCTGATACCCTGGCAGTTCAAGTTTAAGAACATGGGCTTTCTGATTATGTTTAATCACGGCGTCCGTATTCCTGACCACAATGTTTATATTGCCGGCATTCCCGACGCGCACATTGCCAACAACAGCGATATCTGGAACGTCAACTTTCTGCAGGCCTTTAAAGGTGCCCGGAAAGGCAGCTACCGTATTCTGCTCTCTCATACGCCTGATTTTGCCGATTATCTGAGCAAGGACAGCGTGGATTTGCAGCTTTCGGGCCATACGCACGGCGGTCAGGTCTTTCCGTTCCAGATTTTGGCCAAATATGCCAACAAATATCTTTCCGGCCTGTACGACGTTAACGGCATTAAGCTGTACGTTTCCAACGGCGCCGGCTATTGGGGACCGGCCATGCGCCTGTTTGCGCCGTCCGAAATTACCGTGATTGACCTCAAGGCGCTGCCGCAGCCGCAAGCCTAAAAAATTCGTTGATAAACTTGATTTTGCCCTGCCGTCCTCACTATATTAATGTTAGAATAGGACATTAAAAACAGAGGGCAAAAATATGGATTTTGAAAAACTTACCAGCAAATCCAAGGAGTTGATACAAGACGTTATCAATCTTGCAGCCAAGGAAAAACATCAGTACATTTCTCCCGAACACCTGTTGAAATCACTGCTGGAAGACCGGCAGATTATTGACCTGATTTTGAAGTCCGGCGGTTCGCTGAGCCAGATTCGCCGCGAAACCGATGCCGAACTGGCAAAAATCCCGGCCGTTTCCGGTCAGTCGGTGCAGAGCATGATGTCGCAGGATTTTACCCGGGTCATGATGGAGGCCGAAAAGCTTGCCGACAAAGCCAATGACAAATATGTCACTTTGGAACGCATTCTGCAGGCGCTGTCCATGACCGACGGTACCAAAGCGCATGCCGTTTTGAGCAACGGCGGCGTTAATCCGGTCAAGCTTAATCAGGCAATCAACGAATACCGCAAGGGACGTTTGGCCGATTCTGAAACGGCTGAAGACAATTTTGAGGCGCTGAAGAAGTTTGCCGTCGACATTACCGCCAAGGCCAAAGAGGGCAAACTGGATCCGGTTGTCGGCCGCGATCATGAAATCCGCCGGACGATTCAGGTTCTGTCACGCCGTACCAAAAACAATCCGGTGCTCATCGGCGAGCCGGGCGTTGGCAAAACTGCCATTGTCGAGGGGCTGGCCATGCGTATCGTCAACGACGACGTTCCGGAAAGTCTGCGTCATAAGCGGCTGTTGGCCCTTGATATGGGCGCGCTGATTGCCGGCGCCAAGTTTCGCGGCGAGTTTGAAGAGCGCCTGAAAGCCGTTTTAAAAGACGTTGAAGCTTCGGACGGCAATATCATACTGTTTATTGACGAAATGCACACCATTGTCGGCGCCGGCGCTTCCGAAGGCTCTATGGACGCCTCAAACCTGCTCAAACCGGCGCTGGCCAGGGGCGAACTTCATTGCCTGGGCGCAACGACCCTGTCGGAGTATAAAAAATACGTCGAAAAGGACGCTGCTTTGGCCCGTCGTTTTCAGCCGGTTTTCATTTCCGAACCGAGCGTTGAGGAAACCATTTCCATTCTGCGCGGCATCAAGGACAAGTTTGAGCTTCATCACGGCGTGCGCATTTCCGACAGTGCGCTTATTGCCGCCGCTACCTTGTCCAACCGCTACATCAGCGACCGTTTCCTGCCCGACAAGGCCATCGACCTGATGGACGAGGCGGCCAGTTCGCTGCGTATGGCGATTGATTCCAAGCCGGAAGAACTTGATGAACTTGACCGCCGTATTCTGCAGCTGAAAATCGAACGTGAGGCGCTCAAAAAGGAAAACGACGAAAAGTCCGGACAGCGTCTGGAACTCATCGGTTATGAGATTTCCGGACTTGAGGCCAAGGCCAAAGGTTTGGAAGACAAATGGAAAGAAGAAAAACAGGGCCTGGCCAATATTACCGAAATCAAGGACAAGCTGGACAAGGCGCGGATAGAAGTTGACATTGCCAAACGGGAAGGCCGCTATGAACGTGCCGGCGAACTTCAGTACAGCGTTATTCCGCAGCTGGAACAGAAACTGCAAAATATTGAGGAAAAGGCCAAAGACGCCAAAAGTCACGTTCGGGAAGTCGTTACCGACGAGAGCATTGCCGCGGTTGTTTCCAAATGGACGGGCATTCCGGTTGACAAGATGCTTGAAGGCGAAAAGGAAAAACTGGTTCATATGGAAGATTTTCTGGCCAAACGCGTCGTCGGTCAGAAAGAGGCGATTGCCGCGGTTGCCAATGCGGTTCGCCGCTCCCGCGCCGGCATTTCAGACCATCGGCAGCCGATTGGTTCGTTCCTGTTCCTCGGTCCGACCGGCGTCGGCAAAACCGAACTGAGTAAGGCGCTGGCCGAGTTTCTGTTCAATGACGAAAGCGCCATGCTCCGCATTGATATGTCCGAATATATGGAGAAACACGCGGTTGCCCGCCTGATCGGTTCGCCTCCGGGATATGTCGGCTATGAGGAAGGCGGCGTCTTGACCGAAGCCGTTCGTCGTCGTCCGTATCAGGTCATTTTGTTTGATGAGGTCGAAAAGGCGCATCCCGACGTTTTCAACATTCTGCTTCAGGTGCTCGATGACGGCCGCCTGACCGACGGCAAAGGCCGCACGGTTGACTTCAAAAACACCATTATCATCATGACTTCCAACCTGGGGTCCGACATTTTAGCCAATGCCACCGGCGCCGACGACCCGAAAAAAGTCAAAGCCAGAGTCATGGATATTGTCAAGGCATCGTTCCGTCCGGAGTTTATTAACCGTATCGACGAAATTACGCTGTTCCACAAGCTGGACAAGAGCAATATTAAAGAGATTGCCGACATTCAGATAAAGAACATCGAAAAACGGCTGGCCGAAAAGAATATCCGTCTTAATGTCAATGAAGCTGCCGAAGTCTGGATTGTCAACAACGGCTATGATCCGGTCTACGGTGCGCGTCCGCTGCGCCGTCTGCTTAAGAATCAGATTGAAAACAAGCTGGCCATGAAGATTCTGAACGGCGAAATCGGCGAGAATGACACGGCCGACATCATCGTCGCCAACGGACAGCTCGATGTCGTCAAAAACAAAAGGAAATAAACGATGGACTTATATAAGCAGGCGATGACCGTTGCTGAAACTTTTGACGTTTCCTCGCCGGAAAATTCGGTTGTGTTGTACAGCATCAGCTATCTGCCCACCACCCGCAACCGCGATTTGGCTTTTGACTGCGTCAGGTCTAATCCGGGAAAAATGATGATAGAACACACGGCCTGCGGCGCCGAACTGGTCAGGCTGGGGCTCGATTCGGCGGATAAATGCAATTTGCCGTCAGAACAGATTGCCGCCGTCTGGAAAGCGGCTTCCAAAAGGTTTATTGAGGCCGCTTCCGGAAATGTTTGTGCCTTTGTCGAAAAAGCCGACCGCCGTAGCGTTTTCCGTTCAATGGAGCTTCCGACTATTTTGCAAAATGAACGTATTCGAACCGTCAACGGTACGGACAAATACGAATTTGCCAAAATCTTCAGCGATTGACCAAAGCCCCGCACCGCGGGGCTTTTTGTTTTTTATTCGCAGCGGTAATTACCTTCTCCGCCGCTTCCCCCGCGTATCGGACAACTGTCAAGCAGGCAGGAACAGCTTAAAAAAGAGCTGGAACCTCCCGCCGCGGAGCAGGCTGCATTTGCTTCTGAACAAGTCGTTCCCCCTTGTTCTATACAATAACTGTAGTCGTTACAAAGACCGGTACAGCAGGAATAGTAATAAGGCGAAAAGTTGGATGTTTCATTGTCAGTATCTCCGCCGTCGGATGACGAAGAACCAAGGTACTCACATTCAACCGAACAATATCCGTTACGGTAATCGCCGTAACAGGAACCGTAATCACTGCCGCAGGAATACGGAAAGTGGTCGCTTTCGCAGTAGGTGCTGCAACGTGAACTGTCCGCGGAACAAACGCTTCCTTCGCAGTATTGCCAGCTTCCGCCGCAGTCATAATAACCCGCACATGGGTCGCATTTTTTGCAGGATTTAAATTTTTGGATTGATCCGGAGTAACAGGAAGCAGCG
>ERZ1673702.65-NODE-65-length-166826-cov-35.837502_pt1 | contig 166826 bp, 155 predicted proteins | sample MGYA00580232_ERZ1673702 | MGnify/ENA primary metagenome ERZ1673702 (study PRJEB41218, sample SAMN15661792) | gut metagenome | host: Homo sapiens | place: Canada: London | collected 2015-08-20/2019-03-30 | study: EMG produced TPA metagenomics assembly of... | reverse complement strand
TTCTAAGAGACTTCCCAACTGCTTGATTAAGAAGTCTTTTAGAGCATACAACACCCGCCGCCAGCTTGTATTTTTTATACTGTCTGACCGCAAAGTGGTTCGGGTTCTCCTTTTCCAGCTCCTCAAACAGCAGGTCAACCGCATTTTTGAAATTCTCATCATCTTCCCTTGCTTCACTGGCATCCACCAGATCAATCAGCATGGAAAAATTCTGTTCCTCCTCCGGTGCTTCGTACCAGATATATGCAATCAGTGCCGTGTAATAGAGCTTTTCGGCTTTCACCCAGAAATCCTCAGAGGCTTGCTGTCCTTCCCCTTTGGTATTTACAATGATTGTGTTTACGAGTTTCAGAATATCCTTTTCGCTCCGGATGTAAGCGAAAGGGTTGTAATGCATTGATTTTGCAAAGTTAATGGTATTAAGCACCTTAATCCGGTAATCATTCTTAGACAGCATTTTGCCACATTCCACGAGGACTGTGCCTTTGGGATCAGTCACAACGTAGGAACTGTGCATCTGCATGAGGTTCGGCTTTACAAAAAATCTGGTCTTGCCGGAACCGGAACCACCGATTACAAGTATGTTTTTGTTTCTCGCATACTTCGGCTGCTTTGGTCTGCCCGACATCATAAGCCGTTCCGTTGCTGTTAAAAGCACGTTATTTTCAAATACAGGATCAACATACGGTTCAATATCTTTGGCTGTTCCCCACCTTGCCGAACCGTACTCCACTCCCTGCCGGAATTTCTTTGCATTTTTCGCTTTATAATAAACTACCATACGAAATCCTATTCCGCATCCCACTCCTACCAGTAAATCTCTCGGCAGAAAACTTGGAAGCGGATTATGGAACGCACCTCCAATCCCATTGATTGTGTCCAACACCTTCTGTAATGTATTGTCACCTGCCTGCTGTCCATACAGCCATGAAACCTTATTCAGAACATATCCGAAAATCACATAGGGAGCGCACTTCAGGGCAAGCTGTTTCTTATTTACCCCTTTTGTTTTTTCTTTGAGAGTTTTCGGAATTGACTGTAAATCCTTTTTAATTCCGTCAATGACCTTGCTTATAAGCTCTGTCCTCTGCCCTTATTTTTCTCTCTGCTTCGCTCCCTATTCTTATTCTGTGCAACAATCTTCTGAAGTCCTTTCAATTTCTGTCTGAGTGACGGACGCTGTTGCTTTTTCTCATTAACTTTTACAAATTCCTTGAATGCCTGTGCTATCACATCAGCATCCTTGCCCTTGAAAAATACAAGATACTTGGGTGGTTCCGTGGTCTTATCCTTCTTTACTGCGAAATCGACATTGTATTTCCTTGCAACACGCTCAAAGGATTTAATATTGCTATCCGTAACCTCAATGGACTTTGCACCCTCTCCCTGACCGACCAGCTTTTTTACCGGGATTTTCCCATGGGAAGGCTCCTTATGCTTCTGGTGTTCCAGATACATCTTCATCGCCTTCTGTAACACGCTTGCGGTCAGTTTGGAAGTCTTGATTGCAAGAGCAATGGTTTTCTGTGTTGTTTCCTCCTGCACGGTGTACCTCCTTCCTTATCTGCACCGATTTGATTCAGGGTGGAACCAACAGCCTGTGTAATAAATATTTCATAAGTTCTCCTTTCCACTTCTGGACATTTTGTCCAAAAGTTTTATAAACACAAAAAAGGGCAACTACAAACCTTTACGGTCTATAACTGCCCTTACGCTGTTGTAAATTATCATATCATTTATCAAGTATCAAGATGTTTATAATTTCTCTACTTTGCGTTGTCCAAGTTCATATCCTTTCCTCTATGCTTCCATACAAAAAACTTTTTCATAACAACTTATTATCAAATAATTCCATAATAATCTGGATCTAAAATAAATTCTCCTTCTGTTTTATCAAGCCACTTTTTTGCCATATTAATAGCATCAACTAAACATTTTGCAAATTTTTCTATTGCCGCATCGTTTATATACCAAAGGGATACTAAGGATCTTTTATCAATCTTCACCATTGTGCCCGCATATAGTACTTTTCCCGAATCAGTTCCCATCTTTTTTAATAACAAACAGGAATTATTAGGATTATCTGGATGCAGCTCTCTTCCTGCCACTACATTCAAATATGGAACAGGTTCTAAAACAGTGCTATACAATATATTTTTTGCCCTATCAGATATAAGATATTGATATCTTCTTACCCAATCAATCAATTCCAATACTAAAACAGCCCATTCAACTTGATATACATTTGATGTAGTAATTGCAGAAAAAATGGCTTCGCCCTTTCTTTTCACTTCTTCTAAATCATTATTTGCAAAGAATCCCAATACCTTATGATTATCGGATAATATATCTATAATTTTCTCTTCTGTAAAATTCAAGACCTCAGGAACTTTCGCTAAAGCATCAGACATTGTGATTGTATTAACCAAAACACAACTTATTTGTTTTAAAATTTCTAATACACAATAATCAATTCGTCCTTTCATATGATCACGTAAAGGGTTACTAATTAAACCTTTCGCTATCATCTCTTTTATCCCCACCGATAATGCCTTAGATACCTCTTCTTTTTCATTCTCATTATCGGAATTATAGAAAAATATACGACGGTGACTCAAATCAAATGGAACACTTTTTAACTCTCCATATTTCAGATTATAGAAGCAAATAATCCTATCCCATCCAAGAGTTCTTACCGCATATCCCAACTCCAACAATACGTTAGGATTGGGACACTTGCGCCCTTTATCGTTTCCATTAATAATAGATATATCACAAATAAAAATATCGGTTTTGGCAATTTTATCAAAAATTGTTCCAGCTATATCTGGTGTACCAACCGTTTTCTTTGTATCTCTATCAACAGCTACCGTCAAACCAGCTTCAAATCCCAATTTTTCTTTCCTAATTGCCTTTTCTATACAATTTTCAATAAATGATCTGTTATCTTTGTTGGGCAAGTCTGATTGCCAAGAATAAAAAATGGTACACTTCATTTCTCTCAGTTCCCCTTTCTCCTTTTAACACAATAAATATATACTGCTTAACTCCGTATACATCTTGTCATCTTCAAACTTCACATCATCAAGTAACAATGCCTGAAATAATACTTCTCTAACACCCTCTAATTTTACCATAGAAAGCTCCATATCCGAAAGTCCATTCGATTTTACACTGTCAAAAGCATATTCTTTTCTTGCCACCAAACAATGCGTATACAATGCCCTAATATACTTGTCCGACATAAGGAAGGCGTATGTTTCATTCCCTTGATATGTATATCGGCACTTTTCCAGATTTTCCTGTGATATATCAAAATAACATCTGACCGTTTCCAAATATACATCTCCATTATACTGCGGTTTCAGCTTTTTTACATACCTTCTAATGGTCGCAAATATATTATTTCTTTCCATAATAGTCTTGGTTCTCTTAAATACTGGCTTTTTCCATCGCAGATCCATATAAACATTATTAAGAATAGTCTTTCCGGCATACTGTTTGAAGTCACCTATCCGCAACAAATATGTTAATACCTCAAACAATTTCTCCTGTGACATTATCTCCTGATACGAATAATCTCCAAATTCAATATGGTCCAGTTTCAAAGGACTACTTCCCTTTTTAATCTCCCGTTCCATTACCCTGTTCACATCTCTCATTGATTCCATACATTTTCCTTTCCACTCCTGGACATTATGTCAAAAAGTAATAAAAAGAACAGCTACAAATCTCTCGACTCATAACTGCTCTGACGCTGTTTTCTATTCCTGCCTTTGCTGCAAAATCATCTTTCTTTACTAAAAGTGCTTTTCGTTCATCTGCTGGCAGACTCTTAAATATTTCCTCATCCCCCATGCCTTCCATTTTCCTGCTCTTGCCTGTGATGAATAATTTCGTATCTAACCATTCCTGCCACAAATTTTCAAATGTTAAACTCGATTGACAACGCCTTTTTTGTTTTCTCACTCACACTTCTGGACATTATCTCCAAAAGTTCCTGATATCAATTTTATTATTTCCATAACTGTATTGATAATTCTGATTATAACAATCATACCACCGATCAACCCACCAATGATACAATCTAGTGCCAATATGCCAATGCTCCCTGCAATACCAAAATTCTTCGGAACAAGAAACATGCTCATTTTCCGCATTCCATATGGACATCCTACCATAATCCAGTATAGAAAATAATCAAACCCATCTGCCCTTGCACATACCGGATAGCACATGATCATCCAGGCAGCTAATATCAGTATCGGAATAATAATTCTAAACAATACCTTTTTCATGCCAGCCTCCTCCATACATATCATGCTGCACTTCCTGCTGATAATAATGATTTATTGTTGATGGTGCATTATACAGTGCTGTAACCATATATGCCTTAATGTTTGAAATTTTTGTTGTCGTGTCTTTCATACACCCCATCACATACTCCAGATGACTGCTCCTCAGCTTTAAGAATTTTGACTTTACAAGCTCATATGGATACTCCTCCCCCGCAATCCGTATCGTAGTCCGCTTTACACATACAACCTCACAGATCAATTCAAATAATTCATCATACAGTTCCCTGTCATTTATTTCATCATATTTCATGTGATGATCGTACTCAATATTTTCTTTGATAATCTCTATGTATGCATCTGCTCCATCCATCCTATCATCGGTCTGATTTCCTTCACCGGATGGATAGATTGGATTGGTATAACTCATATCAGTATAATTTATATCAGTCTTATTATAGTTAGTATAAATAGGGGCTAAATCCTGAACCTCTGCAAGTTCAGTTTCTGAACCTCTTGAAGTCTGCTTTTTATACTTCTGGTGGTTCAGATTCTGTACCTCCTGAAGTTCAATTTCTGAACTTCTTGGAGTATCAATATTAGACTTCTTGAAGTTCAAATTTTGAACTTCTGTGGATTTTCCAGTATTCTCAGGCTCTTTTTCCTCCTGTTCCGCTGACATTGTGGCAAAGTTTTTCACATAGATAATATCCGGTTTGCCAAGACCTCTGCGCTTTTTTTCAATCAACCCAATCCCTTTTTCGGAATCCAGCTCTTTCATAATCTTGACACAGGTTGCTTTCGCACATCCCAAATCTTCCATAATCGCATCCACCGTATAGATGATATACGCCCTGTTTTCCTCGTCTAGCCATCCATTTTTCATAGACAGTGACATCCGATCGAGCATCAAGCCATACAGGAGCTTGGCATCGCTGCTAAGCCCCTTGAACCGCTCATCCTTAATCAGCAACCGGGGGACACGATAAAAAGAGAACTGGTCTGCTTCAATTCCATAGTAGTAATCAAATTTTGTATTCTCGTCCACTTTTTCATGCCTCCTTTGCTGCTTATTTCTCACTGTTTGAACTATTCCACTCATCCAATAGCTGATAGATAACATTTTCAATCTGCTCATTGGAATAATCTTCTGGAAAATATCTGCTGATTTTGTCTGCCTTGATGGTTACTTTTCGCTCTATCGGTTTCGGTTCTGTCAGGATCAGCCTTACCATCGGTAATGTCAGTTCATCACTTTTTCCATACTCCTTCAGCCTTGATGCCTGTACTGTTGAAATGATCACCCCTGTTTCTTCAAGAACAACTTGCACCCACTCCTGTTGCTGTTCTGTCAGAAATGACAGCTCTACACCCTGCACGATTCCAATTTTCTTTTTATCGACCATATCTAAAAGTGCATCCGATAAGTGGGCAAGGTAAATATATCTTTGTACTGTTTTTGCACTCTCTCCTGCAGTTTCCCCAACCTCATCCAGACTGTTGCCTTTTCCTTTTTTACCCTGATGTTTTACAGCTTCATATTTCATAAAATAAGCTTTTGCCTTTTCACTCGGAAGAATATCTTCCCTCTGAATATTGCTGTCCACTATGATAATTGTAGCTTCATCATCCGTATAATCACGGATGAACATCGGCATTGTAGTAAGTCCGACAAGCTCACAGGCGTGTCTCCTGCGATGTCCGGCAATAATCTCATAGCCGCCATCTTTCATTGGTCTGGCAATGCCTGGCATCAATACTCCATGCTCCCTGATGCTTTCCATCGTTTCCTGCATCTTTTCATCATCCAGTACCTTAAACGGGTGTCCTTTGAACTCATGCAGTTCTGACAATGCGATTTCCTGTACCTGCTCTGTTCCTGTCTGTGGCTGCTCCGTTCCAAATAAATCATCAAAGCTGTTCAACTTCACCTTTGCGGCACTTCCAGTCTTACTCATTGCCAAGCACCTCCTCCGTCAGTGATTGGTAGGCACTTGCTACCTTGCCATTCGGATCGTGCTTATAAATGCTCACACCTTCCGCAGAAATCTCCGCAGCTCTTACCGACATTGGAATACTGTTTTCAAATATCCGCACTCTGCTTCCATAATTTTCAATCAGCAGATTGCTGATGTCCCTAGCATAATTAGTACGATTATCAACCATTGTAAGCAAAATTCCCTCAATCTCCAGTTTCGGATTGATCTGTCTCTTTACTTTTCCAATAGTTTTAATCAGCTGTTCCAGACCTTTTACCGGCAGATACGCTGCTTGTACTGGAATCAAGATACTGTCCGCACTGGTAAAAGCATTTATCGTAATCATGCCGAGTGATGGCATACAGTCAATCAGAATGTAATCATAGCGGTCTTTCTGCTGTTCTATGTAGGTACGAAGCACCGTCTCCCTGCTCATAACATTCACAAGTGAGGTTTCCAAACCGGAAAGCTCGATATTTCCCGGCATGAAATCCACCCCCTCCTCATGTCTTAAAATGCCGTACTCCAGTTTTATTTCCTCATCATTGATAATGGATGCCATAATGGTTGCAAGTGTAATTTCCAGTCTGTCCGGCTCCCGAATACCAAGACTTGCCGTAAGACTGCCCTGTGCATCTGCATCTATCAGTAAAACTTTCTTTCCCTGTTTTGCCAGTCCGATTCCTAAATTGCTTGTTGTGGTGGTCTTTCCAACTCCACCCTTCTGATTTGCGATTGCTATTACTTTACACATGATAAATTCTCCTATTCTCTACTATTTTGCTTTTATCTGCTGCTCTTTACATTGCTTTTCTGCACTTCCGCATAAGCTCTGTAATATTTGTTTGTCCCTTTATTGCTATAAAGCTCTGATATCTCCAGAACTTCTACTTTTGGATGACGCTGTAAGATTTTCTGAAACCACACAATGTCATTCTTCGTTCCCATCAATCTGACTTTTAACATTAGTCTGCTCCTCCAAATAAGGCATACAGTTCCCGGTTATAAGTCGCATACTCCGGATAGCGGATCTGTATCGCCTGCCAAAAGAAAGGTGCATAGGCACAGCAGAACAAGTCCTCCACTGTATACTGCCTGCACTCGTTTACCTGTTCCTCTGTTTTTGTGTAATCATCTATACTCGGTGTGCCATTGCAATACAGGTTAAATGCCATTCGCACCACCTTCATACTGCCACTGGTCTGCCAGCCTTCATGCAAACACTCAGTTTTTACACATCCCGTCTTAAAATCATAGATGCTATCAACATTTCTTCTCGTATCATCGCTGATACCAAGGCAATAGCAAAGTGCCTTGTGGTACACATCCTGATAGCGTACCTCTTTTAATTTTTCATAGTAGAATTTTTCATGTGCTTCGCTGATAAAATTGATTGTCTGTTCCTTTTTGTTTTCTGCTCCTAACGCTGTGTTGTTCATAGTGAACCTCCTTTTAAATTGAATTGAAAAAGGCACTCCTAATGGAATGCCCTAATATAAAAAATAGGGACACTCTTTCAAGTATCCCTACGTTCTATCAACATATCTGATAGTTCTCTATTTACTTTCATATTCAGAATTCTTTGTGTTCCCACAACCGAGGTCTAATGCCACAACAACAGTCACCTTCCTCACAAGCTCTTTTTCCTTGTGATTTTCAGCAATCCTGTTGAAGCTGAAAAACTCTACAAAGTGCGTAAATTCAAGGATTTCTACATATCCTTTCTGTGTAGTGCTACCACAGTCTCCACATGCACGGTAAATGGAAACACCGTTTTTTCTATCTCTCTGCGTATCTCTAAAGACCTTGTAATCCTTGTAAAATCAGGCTTTTTCAAAAAGTTCAGAATTAGAAATCTTTTCCGTTCTCTGCGTATCTTGTGGGGCGGTGGCAATATGGTGGCACTGCCACCACTGAACCCTGATTTTGATTATTCCTTCATATCACCTGTATTTTACCATGCTATAATACCGCTGACAACTCATATAAGCGTTATATGGGGCATTTCTGCCCCACCCCCTATATTTTTATCATTAGCGTTCTTTAGGCTTTCTGACAAGGCATATAAGAATAGCAACCAACAGCACCACTTGAATGATCTGCAACCAATCCATACTGTTATCTTTTATAGAATCATCCACCGCTGTCTGCTGTTGTTCAGCATTGATGCTGATGTTGTATTTTCCATCTACCACTTCAATCTTACAGTCAACACTCTTTGCATCAATGTTCAGATTCTGCACCGGGTCAGAAATCTTGAGCGTTTCATCCATTCCGGCAGAACTTGCAGCCATTTCATTGCTGTTTGGATAGACAATATATGTATTGTTTTCATGCTGCGGGGTGCTATCCTGAATAACAGGCTGTGATGTGTCCCCGGTTGCTGTCTGATAATAGTTGTTCGTTGTATTTGTCGCTGTGGTTGTACTGGTGTCACCTGTGCTATTTACCTTTGAATTATCGGTTGTAGTATTGGTTGTGGTGCTATTCACTGTGTCCCCACTGCTTACAGTGCTTGTATTGGTGTTTGTAGTGTCCGTTGTTGTATTGCCTGAATTTCCCGTATTGACTGCATCATCAGATTTTGATTGATCTGTTTTACCATCAGGTTCTTCTTTCCCCGGCTGTGTTGGTTCAGGTGTTTCACTTGATTCTGTTCCGGGTTCGGTTTCATCCGGCTTTTCCGTGTCTGTTGGTGTTGATGGCTCTGTTGACGGGTCAGTTGATGGTTCGGAAGGCTCTGACGGTTCAACCGGGTCTGTTGGTTCTGTTGGTTCAGGTGCTTCCGGCTGCTTTTCTGAATATTCCAATTTCAGCAGCGCATTTTCCTTTGTTGGGTCTACATTAGGAATATAAATATTTTCATCAAAATCATAATCACAGACCCACCCGGTAACTTCAAGGTTGTCCGTACTGAACAGTTCATTGAGTTGTTCAACTGTATCTGTCAGCGTTGTCACTCCTGAAATTGTGGTTGCTACATCAGCCCCACCATTCACGGCACTGTTTGCATACACTTTTGTTCCTGTAATAGTTGTATTTCCGGCATTAGATACACCACCACCAAAGTCATTCGCCTTGTTTCCTGTTATTGTCCCGCCTGTTATCGTACAGGTTGCAGCATACGAGCTGTTATCAATAGCACCGCCACAAGTAACTGCACCGCAATTTTTTATATTGCAGTTATTGATTTCAACCTGTGAATCCCCCTGTATTTCAATAGCACCGCCCGCAAGGGCATAACTGTTTTCAAAAGTACAATCATTGAACACGCATGAACCTGACTGAATTTTTACCGCACCGCCAACACTCCCGCTACTTGAATAATTTTCACTATTTCCAAAATCATTGAACTTGCAATTTGTGAAAGTTGTTTCATACTTGCTTGTTATCCAAGAATAGGATGAAGCAATCCCACCACCATCAAATGTTATATTCGTTACCGCTTCATTGATGTATTCAAAAGCAATACGGCTATCTGCTGAACCTCTCTTTATGGTCAAATGCTTGGAACTGCTGCCGATTTTAACATCAGTACCTAAATCAATTTCACCATGAACAACAATTATATCACCATCCTGTGAATACTGTACTGCATCCTTGAAATCATACCAACTTGATACAGAATGAATAGTTGATGTTGTTTCTGCTTTGACTGCCATACTCACCAAATTCACACACAACAGGCATACCAATAGCACACTGACCACAATCTTCTTTTTCTTCATCTTCTGAAACCTCCAAAATAATATTTTCCCCATATGACAGGGTAAAAGTATTATATCAGGGATTCATATAACGCTTATATAAACGCTTGGTTGAATTACTTGATAAACTAAAAGCACGGCTATTTGACCGTGCTTTCTATACTCTATCTTTGAAGAACTCACACCATTCAGGATTTTCTTCATCAAATATTTTTTTCTGTTCAGGTGTTAGGTTGTGCGGATAATCAGCAAACATATTGAACACTTGCTTTTTGTCAAAACTGAACAGCCATTCACCGACTGAATCAGGTGTATCTTTCCACCAAATCTGATCTGTTTCATTGTTCTTGTACCAGTTACTTGACATCACCCGTCACCCCTTTCTTTTAATTTCCATAGATTGAACCGCTTTCATCATTTTTAGTCCCAATGTTCCCCGTCTTTGGGGTATAATTCCAAAATATCATAAAAGTTTGGAATATCTGCAATCTGCTTTCCATCTTTTAACGCTGTCAACACTCTAATCTTTTCATCCAGTAGTTCATCACTGTCTAAATCAAAAAATTGTGTCATTGTAGGTGGGAAATCAACTTCTGAAAACAACTGTCTGACCTTGATGCCCTTTTCATCTTTCATATACTCTGCAAATTCTTTCTTTAATTCTTCCGGGGCATCCTCTGTCAGATGCCAGTTGTCAGGTTCAGGGACAAAATAAGGACTATCCCAAAATGAAGGCATTGATTGTGACATATTACTTCACCCCTTTTTTATTTGCCTTAATAATATCATCTTTCAAGACAAAACAATGGTTATCTTTCTTTCAGGTGTCACCCAGTCCTTTGTGATCTTTCCGGCAGTGTCCTTCTGTATTACCTTCATCAGCCGTTCAGCCTGAATTGAATACCCAAGGCACACATTTTCAAACCGTTCCTGATTATCCATGAAAAGAAAATTGTTCACCTTGACGGGTTTCACTGGTTTATTCATAAAATATCTTTTTTCCCTGTTTTCTGCATGTTTCAGTTCCTTCCTGTTATGGCGTACTGTTTTCATCATTTCTTGCCCCTTTCTGACCTCATATAACCGCCATATAGCAATTATTGGTTGTCCTGTGCTGAATCGTCTGTATTATCAAATATTTCCGGGTGACAGTCCGCAAATGCATCAATAGCATCCCGCAACAGAAATTTGCGGTTATACTGACCCTTGAACGGTTTCAAATTGACTTCTTTTCGTGCCACATCATAGGACTTCCGTTCAATAAATATCTTGTAAAGCATTTGTTTATATGGCAGATCATGCACCCGTTGAATTTCTTTTTGCAGATTCCATTGCTGCACTTGTAATTCTTCAATCTTATTTCTGATTTTTTCCTCTGTGTCAACCATTCCAATGATTGCATTTTCCAACATTTGCCCGGAACGTGAAGTCTGAACTTTAACGGGTGATATTGCCATAGTTGTTGAAGTTGCCCTATCTATATAATTTGACCGGGTTTCATACAACTGTGTGATCTGCCTTTGTATATCACGCCCACGCTGCAAATAGTTTTTCGCAATCATGTGTTTTTCTTTTTTCGTCAACGCCTTCCCCTTTCCCATTCATCCAGTGCATCTGAATGAAATTCTTCAAAACACTTTAGTGCTGGCTCATGCATACCCCGTACTTCCTGATATGAAATATGTTCATCATATGCAATTTCTTTTAACATTTTGAAATCAACATAAATACCCATAAGCACATGAACAAACACTGAATATTTGAGTTCTTTTATCTGTTCAATCACAATTTGCTTTCGCTGATTGTATACTGCTGCACTTTGATCTGCCTTGTCCCTTGCTTTCTCTAATAATTCCATATACTTTTTTAATTTGCATTTTTCCGCAAGTAACAAATAGCCTTGTGCGACTTCTTCATCTTGTTCAGCAGCAAGATACAATTCTCTCACTTCCTGTAAATAGTTTTTTGCCCTTATATCCATACATTCCTTCCTGACAAATAAGGGTGCAGCATCACACCGCACCCTTGAAACTGCTTATTTAAAGAATCTTGTATCTGTCTGTTTGATTTCATCATGCATTTTTCCAACCTTCATCATATTGTCACCAAGGCAATATACTGAATATGGTGTATTTTCCTGAATCACCAAACGTGTGCCATTTTCCACACCATACTGGTAATCATCCTGTATTGAATAATCAATCAGCCTTTCCCGTGTCAGTAACGCTGTGATTGATTCCAAGGTGTCAGAATATGCAAGCATTTCATTGTTCATACCCAAATAATCATCTAACAATTCAAACACTTCACTTTTGTAACAGTAACCACCAATAGAACTGTTTTTTGCCCTTGTATACATTACATCAGAAATCATTTTCAACACCGTACCTGAATTTTTCACGGGTTCAAGTGCAGCTTTCAGAATATCCGCACTTAAATCAAAACCGCACATATCAATGATTTTCAGCACATTGGCAACTTCTACTGAATGACTTTCACCATCATCAGGAACTTCCACACCGTACTTATTGCAAAAGTCCTGAATGACTTCCCTAAGTGCTTCCGTCCATGCCTTGTTTTTATTGGCAAATTCTTCACGCATATCTTTCAGCAGTTCTTCTTTTCCAATATCTGAATATCTTGGATTCTTACGAACTGCCATCATACTATCAACAATATCTGATAATTCCTTTTTTCGATCACTGTCATGCAAAAGCAACTGCACCTTTTTAGCATATACTTCATATGTCTTTTCTGCCATGTTTTCACCCCTTCTTAGTTTTCAATACCATACGAATTTTTCATCAGGTTTTCAACTTCCTGCATTATTTCTTTAGTTCTAAGACGCCGAGCATATCCCACATCTACCCCTTGAGGTGATATACTGGAAAGTTTCTTTATTTCCCCAATCGTTCCTTTGATGGATTTCAATTTTTCTTTGATCTGATTATCACGTTCACCTACATTATTCATTGCTTATATCCTTCCTTTCTGCAATTTTCGCTTTCTTTAATTCTACCATATATTGTATTTTAATCTATATTTACATACCACATTTAGTACTTTTATTAAAAATTTCCATAGACAACAGAACAATGATGTGATATATTATTTATGCTTAGTTTTAAAGTTATTGCTGAAAACGCAAAAAGCAAGCCCCCGTGTTGATCTTGTCCAATGCGGGGGTTTTGCTATACTCTGTTCATTCCATTTCACACATGAAAACAACCGCCTATGACCTCATATAACTGTCATATAGCGGTTGTTTCTGTGTCTGTGGTAATTTCTATGTCTTTTTCTCTGTAATCTTATATAAAGCACTAGGCGTTAAGCCATATTTACGTTCTAAGTCATTCCAAGAATACCCGTGATAAAAGTCTTTCATAATTGCAGCATGCTGTTCTTCCTTGGAGATAAACCCGCCCCGGGTGTAGTCCCCAAAGGTCAGGTGTTCTTGGTTCAGAAGTTCAGCAATAACCCTGAATTGTTCAATGCCTATTTTATCCCGTAGAATCTGCAAATTCCTTGTGTTCTTATTCATCTACATCCCCCTTATCTAACGCCAAATCATCAACCTTGATATTCAGCACGTGCGCAATTCTTGATGCAGTGCCAAGGTCTGTATCACCTGATAGCATCCGATTCAGTTGATATTCTGTAATATGCACCCTTTTGCATATATCTTTGACAAATATGCCCTTATCTGCCATAGCATCATATAATTTTCCTTGGTCTATTTTCATGTTCATCATCCTTTCTGTTAGGGTTTCAACAGTATAACCATTGCGAAACCCCAACCATAAAATACCGCTATTTTCCTATGTTTCCAATCATCCGGCAGCAGTTAAAACTACCATTTGCCACCCTGATGCCGTCCACATACGCATGTGCGTATGTAACGGTGTCCGAAAACTATTCTTTTTAGGGACTGACAAATCTGACAATGTTATTATTTCAATATGCTTTTTACTGATGGAACAATGATCTGCTGCCCTGTTTCCCAATCATAAAAATATTCTTTCAGTTCCATCAGGCTGCACTTCTGCAATAATGGGTGTTTTCCACTGGTTACCTGTCTGATCGTTTTTGCACTGTATGTTGTTTTACAAATAATTCCTTGAAATCTCATGTTTTCCAACGCTTGCAGCACTGTCACATAATTTCTGAATTTCTCCCGGTGCATCCTACTATCAAGAACAAAATCCAAATAATTGAACGGGAAACTGAACTGAATGTCATGTGCAGCAGCATACTTTTTCATTCTATATGCTATTTCATCATAACCGCCCTTGGTGTTATTCTGTATGCCCGTATATTTCACCCCACCACACACCCGGCATTTCAAACCGTTCCCAGTAATATACAAATACTGAACATTCTTTGAACAGTACGGACATATAAAAAACCGTTTCTTTCCAAACCCGGTATTTTGGTATGCAAGCATCAGATCATACTTTTTGTTATCAATACCCAAGGTAACATGAACAGCATCATCTTTAATTTTTCCTTTCAAATCCCTTACATCAATTCGTGCCATCAAATCACCGTCTTTCTCTTTTTACCTTTTTAGGGTGTCACAAATGTCACTATATGCGCGCGGAAAGCAAACCCTAAATACTAACTTTATTTTCAACTTTTACCAAATCCAGCTGTTTGTGTCATTGTGTTATTATCCTGAAAATCAAAGGTTCTTGCCAATATCTCCTTATCATCTTCAATATTCACGAATGACACAACCTGATGATTTTTTGCTAATATTTCCAGTATTTCAGCACATTCTTCCCATGAATTTACTGTTGTTTTGTAATCAAATGCTTTATCTGTGACCAATTTTTTACTATAAATTATATAAATTTCTTTCATCTGTTCATTCCTTTCATACATCCTATTGGGTCATGTGGCACGGTTTGGCACGGTTAATTGCCTATTCTATATTATTTTTACTTTTTTTCTTTATAAAACTTATAAGATTAAAACAATATATTAAGTTATCTAAAACAGTGCCAACCGTGCCACCTATTGAAATTACTATGTTTTTTTCAGTACCGCCCAACCGTGCCATATAGTGCCAACTGTGCCTATTCAGTAAAGATTTTTACTGATTTTCGTTGTTTTCCGACCATGATGTGACCTGTTACCGTTTTCAGTTCCAGTGTTTTGTTTATGCTTTTTGAAAAAACAATATTGCTTGTCGGCTGATAATTGTTTTCAGCGCAAAACACCTGATACCTTTTATACACTTCATTAGTCGGTTCATTAACAATCCCCTCTTTTCCAACTTCTTCTATAAACGCAAGAATAGGATTGTTTTCAATGTTATACGCTTGCCTTTCTTCCTCAACTTTCTGTGATATAGTAAACTTCTGTGTTGCAAGCAGCCGTTTCAAACCTTGGCAACCCAACATTATCAGATATTCTATTGATGTATCTTGTGTCAGATCACTTTTTATGTTAGGGTTGTAATCTGCATCTGATTCACTGAACCGTGCATTGAACGGGATAATAACCAAACGCCTAAGTACCGCCCCGGTCTTGTCCCTTATTCTTGGTATGTCATTGGCTGAAAAAATCAGTTTCACATAAGGGTTGAACTCAAAGGGGTCTTGTCCCTTCTTTTCAACCTGAATCCTTCCCCCGTCAGTGATCTTCTTGAAAAGGGATGCATCCGGGACAAATTCATCAGATATATCATCACCAATATTTGCCAATTTTCCAAACAGTGATGCCTTGCTGAATCTGTCCCCCAAGTTCTTCAAATCCAATGATGCAACATTATGTTCACCAAGCAGCACCGTCAGGACTTTCAGAAATGTACTTTTACCGTTTGACTTATCCCCGGTAAGAATGAACGCCTTGTTGAAGGTGTTTGCTCTGTAAAAGCAGTAACCAATACATTCTTCCAACAACGCCCTGATCGCTGCATCACCACACGCTAACTTGTTCAGTGTACTATCTGCCAGTTCAGAATAGGCATCCGGCTTGTAGTCCCAAGGAATCTTGTTGGTAATAACATATTCAGGGGAAAAGGCATTCAATGTATCATCTACCACATCATACACGCCATTATTAAAACCAATATACCGGGCATCAGATAGTTCCTTTTCTTCTGTCATGTCATACATATAATCAATAACTTCTGTCTTTTGACTTTTCTTGATGTTGGGAATGTATGAACGCATCACCCCGGCAATCACATTCAGATCACTGCAATATATCCCGTCTTTGTATATGTGCAACTGTCCGTTGATCTTCACTATATGATGGTTGTTAATCATGTAGTTGGCAAACTTGTCAAACAAGAATGTGCTGCCAAGGAAAAAAACAGGTTTCTGAAAAGCATCATCACGCAAGATCACTTCCAGTTCATCATCTGACAGCGGTTGTTTCAGAACAAACTTGTTCAGGATGCGGATGCACTCACGGGTTTCTTCAACCGTGAAATCATTTGCAGTCAGGGTCAGGATGTAATTGAAAAGTGCCTGATTCCTTCCGTCCCCGGCATCCATATCAACAAAGTCTGCGGTTGCCTTGACCGGGAACAACCACTTGGGAACTTCCTGATACTTTCCACCTTCTTCAATGTCCCATTCACAAAACCTTTCTTCACCGTCAATCTTGATAACCTCATAGGATAACTTACTGCCGACTTTTATATCAGCAGTAAGACCAACCGCCAACTGAACGTGTGTCCTGTTCCTTGCAATAGTATGATTCTTGAAAAGAAAGTGTTTTCCCCTACTGGTACAAAGGACTTTACAGTCAAGTTGCAGTTCTTCCACAATGTTCATCAGAATTTCAGATTGGTCAGAATCATCAATGTCAATAAGGATGGTGTCATCAGCCAAAACCCCACCAAACCCATTCAGGTTCTTCACTTCATCATAGGTTTTCCATGTGGTTCTGTTTTTCAGTTTTTCAATGCTTGCCTTGCCCTTGGTTTCTATGAACCCTTTATATAGTCCTGACATATTTATCCCACCTTTTCGATAATATCAAGAATCTTCTGCTTTTCGTCCGGGGGAAGTTCCTTTCTAAGTTTCCGGGATAATGTCCATTCTGTCACACCAAGCAGTTCTGCCAGTTCATAGTTAAACATTCTTTTTTTCTTCAATGCGTTTCTGATTTCAATATTTGCCATAATAGCACCGCCTTTCTTAAATAATTGATATTTTCTTGATTTGAAATCAATTTTTGTATTGACAACTTTTGTTGTTGTTGCTATACTCATATTGTAATTGATTTTAAGTCAATTATCCATTGATACTTTTTGATTTGAAATCAATTACATACAAAAACATAGAGAGGTGGTGAACCCATTGGGAAACAAGGAAACCTTTCTACCCATAATTAAAGAAAGGTTCAAAGAAGTCCTGAAAGAATCCGGCAAAACACAAAAGCAACTTGCAGAAGAACTTGACATTACACCTGAACATCTTACAAGATGCCTTACCAAGGGCAGAATCTCAAAAACTTGGCTTTTTGCAATAGCAAAATATCTTGACATTTCTGAAAAATATTTAACAGGTGAAAGTGATACTGCACTTTACTACTTAGCCGAACACAGAAAGGATTTTGATTCATTAGATGCTATAAAACATTTTATGATTTCACGGGGTTTTCCTGAACACTACTGTGATACTCTAAATGATTCACAGTTAATGGATATTGAATATTTCATTTCATATATCTGTGAATACCATGAATCCCCACTTGGTAACATGGCAGATAATGAAGTCAACCTAACAAAGCAGATCAGGGAACTTGATGAACGTATCAGTGAACTGGAAGAAAAGAAAAAATAACCTTCTGTCATAGGTGTTGCAGCACCTTGAAGGTCAAGGAATAGGGATAATCAAACACATGAAAGGATGGGAACTATATGCGTTATAGAATTGAATACGCAAGTGGTAAATGTTGCAGTTTTGCCAACAGTAGAACAGACCTGATTGACTGGTTGAAACTGCTGAAAGATGAAACCATCAGTGACATTCGAAAAATTTATAAAAGCGGTGTTTCTGATTCTGTTATGGAACAGTACAAAAAATATATTCTGAAAGGATGAGTGATATTCATGGGAAAAGTAATCAATATAGAAGATCATAGATATAACATCATTCACCCGGATGAAGCACATACCCGGTGGGAGTTTTCTATTGATCCTGACAGGAAGGAAAAACCTTATATTACTATAAAATGTGGAGTAATGTACGGCTTTAATGGGTGGACGGTTTATATTTTCTGTTCTTCATATGATGAAATACTTCAATGCAGAACACAAGCAATGGAACAGTTAAAGCAGCAAATTCCACTCATGGGATAATTCAAGAAAGGACGGTTAGAAACTATGAAAGAAAATACTATTAACCTTAATGAGATTGATCTTAACAATCAGACTGCATTGAGTATTTTAACAGCAGCGTCTAAGGCAATCGCATATGAAGAAGATACAGTTAATATTGATCTGATGATTGATGCAGCAATCCGCTATTTACAAGATACTAACACAATGTTGAAAGAAATGTAAAAATTGACCCCATACACCGTTGCAGCGGTTCAGGGGTCAGGATAACCAAACACCAACCAAGGAATAGGATGATATAGGCTATGCACCACAATTATATCATCCATTACCTATAAATTCAATTACAGAAAGGATGATATTATGAAAGGTTCAGTAAGAAAAAGGGGTGCAACATGGTCATACTATTTTGACCTTGGAAAAGTTGACGGAAAACGCAAAAGGAAAGAAAAGAAAGGATTCCGCACCAAGAAAGAAGCAGAAGCAGCACTTGCCAAGGCTTTGCATGAATACAACAATGCCGGGGCAGTCTTTGAACCTACTGAAATCACGGTTGCTGACTACCTGAACCAGTGGTTTGACCTGTACTGCAAGACCAACCTGAAATATAATACACAAGTCGGTTATTTGCGAATCATTCAGGGGCATTTGATTCCCAAGTTTGGCGTGTACCGCTTGAAATCAATCACCCCGGCAATATTACAGGAATATGCTGTTGAACTGAAAATGAACGGCAATTCTAAAAGTCACATGATCGGCATTTTGTCCGTATTCAGTGCAGCACTAAACTATGCTGTTGAACCAATGCACTATATCACTTCAAACCCTATGCAGTATGTCAAATTTCCCAAGGTTGAAAAAGCACCAAGGGAACGCATCATTTTAACCTTGGACGAATGGCAGCAGATCATTGACCGTTTCCCGCCTGATTCCCGCTTTCATATTCCGCTTATGATCGGTTTTTATACTGGTTTGCGTATCTCTGAAACCTTTGCCCTGACTTGGGATGATATAGACCTTGATAACCGCACCATCAGCGTCAACAAGCAGATAGTAAAGCGTAACTTTGGGGCAGATGTCAGAAAGGTTGTTGAACAGAAGGGGAAAAAAGAACAGCGGTCATCATGGTACTTTGGCACAACCAAAACTGTCACATCAAACAGAACTGTGAAGTTTGGTGAAACCCTGTACCGGGCGTTGAAGGCTGAAAAGGTCAGACAGGCAAAGAATGAAATGAAGTACGGTGAATATTACACCATCCATGTCATCAAGGTTGAAAAGGATGAAAAAGGCAATGATATGAAGCGCATAGTTCCAATTCAGAAGTGTATCAATTCGCCTTTGCCACGGGTTCGCATGGTCTGCATTGCAGAAAACGGTCAATATACTTCAACGGATTCCTTCAAATTCTGTTCAAGGGTCATCCATAAAGAACTGCTGCTTGCCTTTGATTACCATTCACTAAGGCATACCCACGCCACACTGCTGATTGAAAACGGTGCGGATGTGAAGGACGTACAGACCCGGTTGGGACACACCAACATTGAAACCACCTTACAGACCTATGTGCATGATACTGAAAAGATGGTTGAACGCTCTGTTGATCTGTTTGAACAGGTGACACAGGCAAAAACATCATAACAACTACATAAAGACCTGAAAAAGCACTGAATCCGGCAATAGTTCAACGGGTTCAGTGCTTTTCTTGTGTTCAGTGATGTTTTTCAGAATTAGGGTGGCAAATGGGTGGCAATTCGACATTTCCGACACCCTAAAAACCTTGAAAATGCTTATTTTATGCGGGTTAAAAGGCAGACTGTTTCCACATGCACGGTATTCGGAAACATATCCACGCACTGCACCTTATCCACGACATACCCCCGCGCCAGCAGCACCTCCAGATCCCGCGCCAGACTTGTTGGCTTACACGAAATATAAATCATATGATCCACACCATAATTGATAATCTTTTCCAGCGCCTTCGGATGAATACCATCCCTTGGCGGATCGAGCACAATATAATCCGGCCGTTCCTCAATCGTATCGAGCACCTTTAAGACATCACCCGCCAAAAATTCACAGTTGTCCAAATGATTGAGTGCCGCATTCTCTTTTGCCGCCTCTACCGCTTCCTCGATGATCTCCACGCCCACAACTTTTTTGCAGACCGGAGCAAGCATCTGTGCGATCGTACCGGTACCGCTGTACAGATCATAAACGGTCTTGTCTGCCAGCATGTCCGGATTATCCCCGAGGATAAATTCGCGGGCTGTGGAATAAAGCACTTCTGCTCCGAGAGAGTTTGTCTGGAAAAAAGAAAACGGTGAAATCTGAAAACGCAGTCCCAACAGCTCCTCATAAAAATAATCCTGTCCGAAAAGTACTTCCGTTCCTTCGTTTTTTACGACATCCGCCACGCTGTCATTTTTTGTGTGGAGTACTCCTTTTAAGGTTCCTTCCAGGGAAAGTGCCAGAAGTACATCTTTCCATCCGGCTAAAAGCTGCTTTTCTTTTTCTTCGTTTACCGTTCCGGCATGTGGACATCTGCCCTGCTTTTCCAGCAATGCAGCCTCTATCTTTGCACGCTCGTCCGGCTCCTGCTCCTGTACATTTCTCCAATCCTGCGTCGTAGTGATCAGATCAACTAAAATCTCTCCGGTCTTTACTGCCTTTCGCACAAGAAGATGGCGCAGATACCCGGTATGACGCAGTCTGTGATAGAAGAAGATTTCCTGCTCCCTGAAATAAGCGAGCGTTGCCATGAGAATCGCACGGAAATCGCCATCCACGATCCGGCAGTCCTCTACCGTTACAATATCGTAAAAACTGCCGCGCTTGTGCATTCCAAGTGCCAGCGGTCCGTCCTTGTATTCATCTCCAAATGAAAATTCCATTTTGTTACGGTAAGCAAGCACACGCGGACTGTGTCTGATTGGCAGAAACTCATAAGCACAGGCATCCCCGATCGCCTGCTCTATCATGCCGCGTACCTGTGTCTCCTTGATCTTTAACTGTTCTTCATAAGGCAGACTCTGATACGTACATCCTCCGCACTGTCCGAAATGCCGGCAGGTATCTGCGGTCTCCCGTGGCGATTTCTTCACGGTTTCCAGAAGCCGTCCTTCCGCTTTTCCTTTTCGTACCTTATTTACTGCAAAGGAAACACGCTGTCCCGGAATGGTATTCTTGACGATGACGCGTTCTCCCTCGTCTGTCATCACAATCCCTTTGTTCGGGAATTCTACGGTTGTTACGTTTCCTTCTGCAATCTGCCCTTTTTTCATTCTTTTACTCCTCATGCATCATTCTGAATCTTATTTCTTACAGAAAAAGGGACTACACAACTGCAGTCCCTTCTTTCTTCGTTCGGTTTTCTTTTTCTGCGCACCGCTCAAACTGCCTGAAAGTTCTCACGCTTCCGGCAATGATTAATCCTCTGTCTTGTCTGCGGAAGCATCCTTAGACTCTGCAGCCGGCTCATCATCCTCATCCTCGAAGAAGTCATTGTCGAACTCATCTTCAAAATCGTCCTCAAAATCATCCAGATAATCCGGTGTAAAGAAACGATAAATTCCATAGATTGCTGCTGCAACTGCGACAACGATTCCAATCACGGCGAATACAATCACGAACTTGGAAGGTTTCTTCTCCTCTTCTTCCTTTTTCTTCAAAAACTTATTAAGCTTTGCTGCATCCAAAACATCCCCGACTTTGGTAGATGCTAAAATATCTTCTACTTTACTCATGATGGCACTTCTCCTTCCTGCATTTTTAATTATATTCATTATAGCATATCTTTCCCTGTTTTCCTATGAAAAATTTGCGTTTATAAAAATTTTATCATACCTTTTTTAATTTTGCAAAACTTGCAAACATCTTCTTTGTTCCGGCTTTGTCGAAATCCACGGTCACTTCATAGTCCCTGCCCCCGGAAACAATTGCCATGACTTCTCCATCGCCAAATTTAATGTGGCGGACACGATCCCCCACCTGATAGGACAATGTTCCACCCGCGGAACCAAAATCGCGCTGGTTTTCCACCTTTGTATATACCGGTTTTGTGGCTTTGGAAGAATGGAAAGTCGATCCATATCCTTCTCCCACCTCTTTTCCATATCCGCTTCCCCCATAGCTTGGCACCGTCCGGAATGCCTTACGCGCTTTCTGAAATGCAGACTGTTCGATGGATTCTTCCTTTGGTTTTGGCTCATAAATCTTTCCGGAAAGAAGTTCCGGTGGAATCTCCCTGACAAACCGGGATACTTTTCCATACTGTGTCTGTCCCCGCACCATGCGCACACGCGCGGAAGTAATTGTCAGATTTTTCTTTGCACGGGTAATTCCCACATATGCCAGACGCCGTTCTTCCTCGATCTCGGCCTGGGAGTTATCACTCGTAATAGACATATAACTCGGAAACAGTCCGTCCTCAAGTCCTGCCAGATAGACATTCGGAAATTCAAGTCCTTTCGCACTATGTAAAGTCATAAGTACCACATAGTCACTGTTTTCGTCAAAACTGTCAATATCCGCAACCAGAGCGACATTTTCCAGAAAGCCGTTTAAGGTCGGAGCTTCTTCCACCTCCGCATAATCCACAGCTTTGCTGATCAATTCGTCAATATTTTCGATTCTTGCCTCTGCCTCATCCGTTCCCTCTGCTTCGAGTTCTCTGACATAACCGGTCGTTTCAATAACTTCCTGCAGCAGATCTGCCACGGAAAGCAGCTTTGCCTTTGCTTTCATAGACTGGATAAACAACACAAACGGCCGGATCTTTGCTGCCGCTTTGCCCAGCCCCGGTACCTGTTCTGCCACACAGAGCGCATCATAAAAACTGATCTCCTGCTCCTGGGCATACAATGCCACTTTGTTGATCGATGCCGCACCAATTCCACGTTTTGGGATATTGATGATACGCCGCACCGCCAGATCATCCTGCCCATTGTCGATGGTCTTTAAATATGCCAGCAGATCCTTCACTTCCTTACGGGCGTAGAAATTTACGCCTCCAAAAATTTTATATGGAATATTTGCTGTAATAAAACGTTCCTCAAAGAGACGGGACTGTGCATTGGTACGATAGAGAATGGCACAGTCTTTATACTGATACTCTCCTTTGCGTACCCGCCGGGCAATATCCCTTGCCACAAAATCCGCTTCCTCTGCCGCCGTATCCAGCTGCTCAAAGGTGATCTTGTCCCCGGCTCCATTGTCCGTCCACAGACGCTTTTCCTTTCGCCCCTGATTGTTGGCAATCACAGCATTGGCTGCATCCAGAATATTTTGCGTGCTCCGGTAATTCTGCTCCAGTTTGATCACTGTGGCATCCGGAAAATGATGTTCAAAATTCAGAATATTGTAGATATTCGCTCCCCGGAACTTATAGATAGACTGATCATCATCACCTACAACACAAAGATTCTGGTATTTTAAAGCTAGCAGACGGATCAGTTCAAACTGTGCGGTATTGGTATCCTGATACTCATCCACCATAATATAGCGAAAACGATCCTGATACGAGGCAAGCACCTCTTTGTCCAGTTTGAACAGTTCCACGGTTTTCATGATCAGATCATCAAAATCCAATGCATTATTCTGCTTTAACGCCTGCTGATATTCCCGGTAAACCTGGGCCTGTTTTCGTTTCACATAATCGCCTGCCGCGCGCGTCTCAAATTCGATCGGATCGATCAGCTCATCTTTTGCGGAGGAAATAGCAGAAAGAAACATTTTCTCTTTGTACATTTTCGTATCGATTTCCAGACGTTTGCAGATATCCTTCATCAGAGTCTTCTGATCATCGGAATCGTAGATGGTAAAATTGGTGCCAAACCCCAGCCTGTCAATATATCTGCGCAAAATACGCACACAGGTGGAATGGAATGTGCACACCCAGATACTTTCCGAACCATATCCAACCATCTGGTCAATACGCTCCCGCATCTCCCCTGCCGCTTTATTGGTAAACGTGATTGCCATGATATTGTAGGGATTAACCCCGCATTCCTCAATCAGATATGCCGTACGATGTGTCAGTACTCTGGTTTTTCCGGACCCGGCACCTGCCAGAATCAGAAGCGGTCCGTCGGTTGCCATCACAGCCTGCCGCTGTGGTTCGTTCAGTGCATCTAATAAGCTCATATCGTTTCTCCGTCTCTTTCCATAATTCATTATTCGTGTGTCTCATTATATCATAGATAGTCCGAATAGAACATACATTCTTTTGTTTTTTGAAAAAAGCATGAAAATGCCTTGTCATCTAGTTTTTATTACTATATAATGTGATATGATATGAGGTGAAAATATGGACAACGAAGTAAAAGAATTTCTTGCTGCACTGCAGAAGAAACTGGTTTCAATCGATTACATCAAAACGGAAGACATTCCAAATATCGGTTTATATATGGATCAGGTCACGACTTTTATGGACGAGCAGTTAGAAGCCTGCAAACGCTATGAAGATGATAAAATTCTGACCAAAACAATGATCAACAATTATGCCAAAAACAATCTGCTCCCTGCCCCGGAGAAGAAAAAATATTCCAAGGAGCATGTGCTGACCCTGTTATTCATTTACTATTTTAAGAATCTGCTCAGCATCAACGACATCCAGTCCCTGTTAAATCCCCTGACGGAACATTATTTTGGCAACAAAGCCGGATTTAATATGGAAGATGTCTATAACGAGGTTTTTAATTTAGAGAGCACCGAGTCCGAAAAATTATTAAAAGATCTCGGAAAAAAATATGCACTCTCCCGTGAGACGTTCCGGAAATTTCCGGAAAATGATCAGGAATTTCTGCAGAATTTCAGTTTTATCTGTCTGCTCAGCTACGACGTATACATCAAAAAGATGATTATCGAAAGTGTTATCGACAATATCAACAGTCAAAACAGTAAAACAAATAAAAAAGAGAATTCCAAAAAGGAATCCTCCAAAAAAGACACCATTTAATCCAAACGGATGATTGTATTTTCAGGCACAGATGCAGATACGCATCCGTGCCTTTTTTCTATTCCTGTTCCGGATGTTTCTGTGACAGACGGCTGAATACCATCTCATATCCGTCATTTCCATAGTTCAAAGAACGATTGACACGGCTGATCGTCGCTGTAGACGCCCCCGTCTTTTCCGCAATATCAAGGTATGTCTTCTGATCCCGCAGCATTCCCGCCACTTCAAATCGCTGTGATAAAGAAAGCAATTCATTGACCGTACACACATCCTCAAAAAATGTATAACATTCCTCTCTGTTCTGCAGACATAAAATTGCATCAAACAGATGATCTACTGCCTCTGTTTTAAGTTTCTTGCTCATTATGCTCCCTCTTTCCTTCCAAAAATCATGTCTGTATTTTATCATATTAAAGTTTTAAAGTAAACAGATTTCTTGCATTACCCCATTGTTATGCTATAATGTTTAGTACAGTTTACCAAACACGAAAACGAATGGAGAATCTATGATATGAAAAAGATCGGTTATTTTTTTTCCGGCTTTCTGCCAATTTTAACAACAACAGCTGCACAGATACTGGCTTCTTTTTTTATGTTCGGAATCGCAGCTCTGTTTCTGTGTCCGGCCTCCCAGAGCACAGGCTTTGATGCCGATACCATCGAAACACTTCTGACCAATACGGAGTTTAATGCATGCATCATGCTGATTTATACCGTAACCTGCATCGTATTCATGGGAATATGGTATTATCGCTCCTGTGGGGGCAATTATCTTCCAAAACCATCCCTCACGTTTCATCCTCTGCAGTTTTTATCCATCATTCTTCTGATTCCCGGCATGCAGTTCTTTTCCGGTTATCTGACTTCTGCGGTATCTCTTCTTTTCCCGAACTGGCTCAGCCAGTACGAAAAACTCATGGAAACCGCAGGCTTAGACTCCGACATCGGACTGTTCATGTTTATCTATGCCGTAATTCTCGGTCCTGTCTGTGAAGAACTAGTTTTCCGCGGCGTCACCATGCGTCTGGTCCGACGGGCACTTCCGTTCTGGGCTGCCAACCTGATGCAGGCGGTTCTCTTCGGAATCTTTCACATGAACTGGATTCAGGGAATTTATGCATTTGTTCTCGGTCTTGTACTGGGATGGATCTGTGAAAAAGGAGGAAGCATCTATTTCTCAATGTTCTTCCACATCCTGTTCAACTTCTGGGGAACCATCATCGGACCGCTCCTGAACAATCTCAAAGAAACGGATCTTCTGGGAATTATCATCTTTCTCTTTACAATTGTTTCTCTCGTTTTGGGCTTTTCCTTATTCCGCCTGGGAACGAAATGGCGCGATCAGAAAGCGGCGCGCCTTATGGCTGCCCCTGATCATGATGATCATTTCGAAGCAGCTGAATGATCCGGTACTCATAAAACACGGTGATCACAAGGATAGCGGCAATCACCAGCAGACTGTACGCGTCCTTGAGTTCGATCCCGATCACATCTCCCACACACGGAACCATCAGACCGATGATAAACACCAGTTTTACCAGCCGGATCATCCGGATGGAATATTTACGCACCTTTCCCACACACACCTCTTTCGGAAGCCGGTTTATTTTTTCCGGCTGACAGCTTACCAGGCTGAGTCCCACATAGATCAGAACAACTCCTGCAATGTTACAGATAAATTTATATGGCGCAACTTTATAGACAATCCCATAATAGATCTGCAGTCCGATATAGACAATTCCAAGGATCATTCCTATCGCCTCCGCAAAAATTGCCGGAACGGTTAAATCTTCTTTTTTCATCTGCTTTTCTCCATTTCATTCTGTAAAATCATATCCTAATTCTAACACCTTTTTGACTTGAATTCCATAGTTCATGTGCTATAATGAAACACAGAGTAACAATATAACAAAGGAGATCTCATGGAAAATCTTATTTTACCAAAACAATACAAATCAGAACTGAATCTTCATGACACACAGCTTGCCATCAAGACAGTCAAAGATTTCTTTCAGGCACTGCTGGCGCAGAGACTGCATCTGACACGTGTTTCTGCTCCTCTTTTTGTAGACCCGGCAACCGGTCTTAATGATAACTTAAACGGTTATGAGCGCCCGGTTACTTTCGGTATTAAGGAGCAGGACGATAAAAATGCCGAAGTTGTCCATTCTCTCGCAAAATGGAAACGTTACGCCCTGAAAAAATACGGATTTCAGGTCGGAGAAGGCATCTACACGGATATGAATGCCATCCGCCGCGATGAAAGTACAGACAACATTCATTCTATTTTCGTAGATCAGTGGGACTGGGAAAAAATCATTCATAAAGAAGACCGTAATCTGGACTATTTAAAAGAGACCGTTCGTACCGTATATAAGTGTCTTCGCAAAACAGAACAGTATATGGCCATCCAGTATGATTACATTGATCTGATCCTTCCAAAGGAAATTTTCTTTATCACCTCCCAGGAACTGGAGGATCTGTTCCCGGACAACACACCGAAGGAACGTGAGTATTATATTACCAAGGCAAAAGGTGCTGTATGTATCATGCAGATCGGTGACACCTTAGAGTCCGGCGAACCGCACGACGGACGTGCTCCGGATTACGATGACTGGGCTTTAAATGCAGATATTCTTGTTTATTATCCGGTTCTTGATATTGCACTGGAATTATCTTCGATGGGTATCCGTGTAGACAAAACTGCACTGATTTCCCAGCTTGACAAAGCCGGCTGTCCGGAACGCAAGGATCTGCCATTCCAGAAATCCATCATCGATGGAACACTTCCTTATACCATCGGCGGAGGAATTGGTCAGTCCCGTATCTGTATGTTCTTCCTTCGCAAAGCTCATATCGGCGAAGTGCAGAGTTCTCTCTGGCCGGAAGAAACAATTGCAGCCTGCGAGGAACATGGTATTCAGCTCTTATAATTTATTTTACATAATAAAATAAACAAAGCAAAAAATCAAAGAGGAAAAACGAAAAAAACGTTTTTCCTCTTTTTGTATTATCTATCTCCTCTAAATTACAACTATAAGGTTTCCTCATCCGCCTCGCACATGCGATACCCTACGCCCAGTTCATTTACAATATAATTTTTTTCTCCCGGTCTGGCTCCCAGCTTCTTACGGATATTTACCATATTGACCTGCAGTTTTTTGATGCTGCCCTCATCGTTATACCCCCAGATCTCTTTGATAATGGCTGAGTATGTCATAACCTTTCCCGCATGTTCCGACAATGCTGCAATGATATTGTACTCTGTCTGTGTCAGCTTCACTTCTTTTTTATGCAAGAAAACTCTTCTTGCATCGTAATCAATGGTCAGACCGGAGGCCTTAAATTTTCCACCCGGAAACATTCCGTTTTGCATGCGATGTGTTGTCATGCGGAGCGTAGAACGTATCCGCGCAAGAAATTCATTGGAGCCAAATGGTTTTGTAACATAATCATTGGCTCCCATATCCAAAGCCTCCACTTTATCTTTTTCATCTGACCTGGCAGAAAGCACAATCACCGGCGTCAGGGAATCTTTCCGTAACCGCTTTAAAAAAGTCATTCCGTCCTGATCCGGAAGTCCCAGATCTAAAACAACGAGATCCGGTCTGTGAGAAGCATACATCATCATTCCGTCTTCGCAGGAATATGCCGATAATGTCTGATATCCGTTTGCCTCCAGAAGTGTAGCCACCAGATTGTTAATATGTTCATCATCCTCAATAATTAAAATCTTATATTTATTTCCGTTCATGCCTGTTCCTTCTCCTCCATATCCAGATAAAACCGGAAAAGTGCACCTCCATTTTTCTTATTTTCTGCCTTGATCTTTCCACCGTGCGCTTTGATAATTGTTGCGCACACTGCCAGTCCTATTCCTGCATTGCTCCGTTTGCAATCGGAAGATACCTCATACGCCTCATGACTCCCGTAAAAAACGGATTTTAATTTTTCTTCCGGAATTCCACATCCATCATCCTGTACTTCAAATACGGCTTTGTCCGCCACAAGAAATACCTTCAGTCCCAGGTGCACCATTCCCTTTGCATGCTGCACCGCGTTTTCTAAAATATTGATCAACACCTGCTGAATCAGGATGGCATCCATGGGAATTACCACAAATTCATCTGGAATATCAATTTCAACCTCCTGATCCGGATATCTTTTATGAAACTTTAAAATCACCGAATCAATCAGCTCATCCAAAACCGTAGGTGTCTTAATGATTTTTACTTTTCCACTGTCAAGTTTTGTGATCGAAAGCAGGTTCTCAACCATCCGGAAAAGCCACTGTGCATCCTGCTGGATGTCCTGCAGCATCTTTGTCCGCTGTTCCTTCGTAAAATCATTATCCGGATCAAGCAGCGCCGAGCTGGAGCCATAGATCGTGGTAAGCGGAGTCCGAAGATCATGGGAAACCGCACGGAATATGTCTGCACGAATTTTTTCTTTTTCTCTCTCTGCTTCGAGAATTTTATTATACTTTATTTTGGTGGTAAACCCACAGGTAATCAAAGCCATCAGTATAATGATCACTGCCGATGCCATATTCTCCGGTATGGAAAAATTAAAGTGAAAAAATGGAAATGTGAAAGCAAAATTCACTTCAAGAACGCTGAGAATTGCAGCTGCCACACCATACAGATACCCCGGTGTGATCACAGAAGTCAGAAAGACTCCAAAAATAGATACTGCCGGGATCAGCGCATTTTCCACAGTACTGTTTTGTATCCACAAACAGACCATAAAACACACCAGCTGAATCCCGACGGTAATGGCTATATCTCTTATGATATACAATGTTTTTTTCATCCGAATCTTCTTTCTCCTTATCTCTTGCATCCATATGTTTCATTATAGCATAATGGCGGTTAAGATTCGAATAAAAAATGTATTTTTCTAAGAAAGCGTATTCAGTTCCTCCATCCACAATGTTGCACACGCATCACTCGGCATACGCAGATCTCCTCTCGGAGAAACAGCAACAGATCCGACTTTCGGGCCGTCCGGAAGGCAGGAACGTTTAAACTGCTGCGCAAAAAATCTGCGGCAGAACGTTTTCAGCCATTTTAAAATAAATGCATCTTCATAAGTTCCCGCAAATGCAATTTTTGCCAGACGATAAATTTTTGCAGGGGAAAATCCCTGACGCAGCATATAATACAGGAAGAAATCATGCAGTTCATACGGACCTACCAGATCCTCGGTCTTCTGTGAAATTTTTCCGTCTTCCGGCGGCAGAAGCTCCGGAGAAACCGGTGTATCCAATACATCATACAGTGTATCGGAAAGCTGCTTGTCCTCACAGGTATCCGCATAATAACGCACCAGATGCCGGACCAGCGTCTTTGGCACAGAAGCATTCACGGCATACATGGACATATGATCTCCGTTGTACGTTGCCCACCCCAGTGCAAGTTCCGACAGATCTCCGGTTCCGATCACAAGCGCATTCTTTTTGTTCGCAATGTCCATCAGAATCTGCGTGCGTTCCCGCGCCTGGGAATTTTCATATGTCACATCATGCACCGAAGGGTCCTGTCCGATATCCGAAAAATGCACATTTACCGACTGACAGATATCCACTTCCACAAATTCTGCCCCAAGGCTTTGAATCAGTTTGACAGCATTGTCATATGTGCGGTCGGTTGTCCCGAATCCCGGCATGGTGACGGCCGTAATTCCCTTATGATCCCGCCCGCACAGATCAAAGGCACGCACGGTCACCAGCAGTGCCAGCGTCGAATCCAGTCCTCCGGAAATACCTACCACAGCATTGGCTCCGGTATGTTCCAGACGTTTTTTTAGTCCCATTGCCTGAATCATCAGAATTTCATCACAACGCTTTTCCCTGTTCTGTCTGTCTGTTGGCACAAACGGTGCCGGATCAATCAACCGCGTCAGTTTTGTTTCTTCTATTTTTAAAGAGAACAGAATCTCGGTATGTGTCTGATCCTCAGTGACAAAAGTTGTCATTCTGCGGCGCTGTGCACAGAGACGTTCCACATCAATCTCCGAATACAGGATGCCATGTCCAAAACGCTTGGATTCCGCAAGAATCTGTCCGTTTTCCGCAATGATGTTGTGCCCGGAGAACACCAGATCCTGTGTAGACTCTCCCTCTCCCGCTGACGCATAAATATATGCCGCAAGAAGACGTGCAGACTGGCCACTTACCAGTTCCCTGCGGTAACTGTCTTTGCCGGTCAGTTCATTCGAAGCCGACAAATTCACCAGAACAGACGCCCCCGCCAGTGCATGGGAGATACTCGGCGGATTCGGTGTCCACAGATCCTCACACAGTTCCACACCGATTCTGAGTTTCGGCATCTGCTCACAGACAAAAAGCAGATCCCGGTCCGCAGGAACACAGCTTCCGTCCGGCAGAACCACCTCTGTCGCAAGCTCTGCTCCGGATACGAAATGTCTCGCCTCATAAAATTCATTGTAATTCGGCAGATAACTCTTCGGTACAAGTCCAAGCACTTCTCCATGGGAAAACACTGCCGCAACATTGTATAATTTTCCAAGGATTTCAAAGGGAAGTCCCACGAAAAAAATGGCGTCCAGTGAAGCACTCTCTTTTACTAATTTCATCAGCGCATCCTTTGCGCCCTGCAGCAGACGTTCCTGCAAAAACAGATCCTGACAGGTATATCCAGTTAGGCACAACTCTGGAAAAACTACAATCTTTGCCCCCTGACGGGTACTTTCTTTCATCATATCCAGAATCAGCTCTGCATTATATTTTGTATCTGCCACTTTAATTTTCGGTGTAACTGCAGCTACTTTTACAAATCCCTGTCTCACTTTCTTAACTCCTTTAATTCTTCTACGGAAAATTCATATGCCTTGTTACAGAACTGGCACTTTACCTCGATGCTCTCCCCATCATTGATGATGTCATCAAGATCTTTTTTGCTGAGCGTTGAAAGTGCACGCGATACCCGCTCCTTAGAACAGTCACAGACAAATGCTGCCGGAATTTTGTCGGTGATTTCCAACCCGAAATCTCCGAGAATTTCTTCGAGAATTCCTTCCGGTGTCAATCCTCGCTCCAGCATCATAGTCACAGAATCGATCTCTGCAATACGCTTTTCCAGTTTTTCAATGATCTCGTCACTCGTAAACGGCATAAGCTGAATAATAAATCCACCGGCCTGACGCACCGTGTTGTTTTTGTTCATCAGCACACCCAATCCTACCGCAGACGGAATCTGCTCGGAAGTTGCAAAATAATAGGTTAAATCTTCTGCAATCTCTCCTGTCTGCAGCTGACACTGTCCCACATATGGCTCTTTTAGTCCCATATCTTTGATGACGCTCAAAATACCGAGATCCAGCGCACCCCCTACATTTAAATGTCCGTCTTTGTTTGGCGGAAGTTCCACAATCGGATTATTGACAAATCCCTTGACATGTCCATTGGCGTCCGCAGTAACGGTAAGTCCCCTAGCCGGACCGCTGCACTGAATCTGCAGGGTCAGAAGATCCTTTTCCCCTTTTAACATTGTTCCCATCATCGCACCGCCGGACAACAAACGTCCCAGGGCTGCCGTCATGATCGGAGACGTATTGTGATCCTGTCTGGCGGTCTCCACCAGATCCCTCGATGTAATTGCAAATGCCCGGATTGCGGCACCTGCTGCGGTTGCTCTAACAATATAATCTGCCATGTATCATTTCTCCTTTATTCTTTTCTTGTAACAAATGTGATACGCTCACTGTCGGCTTTGACCCCGGCGTCGGTGTAATCATCATACATTCCTTCACAGACCAGTCCCGCCTGCTGCAGAAAACCCACTATCTGTTCCACCTTATAATTTCTCTGATAGTGTGTTTCCGCATATCGGCGGTACAGCTCTCCCGCTTCCGGGATAAACAGTGTCAGGTCATATTCATTGATTCTGGTCTCTTCGTCATAATAATTTTCCCAGATAAAACTTCCTTCCTGCCTGCTCTCCGCAAATGTGTGATCTCCGAGAAGCTGTTCGTATTTATAGGCGGTATTCATATCAAAGATAAATACTCCACCGCTTTCCAGACAGGCGGCAACCCGCCGGAATGCATCGGAAAGTTCCTGTGGCTCAAGCACATAATTGACACAGTCACAGGTACAGCAGACTGCCCGCACACATCCATCCAGTTCGAGTGTCTGCATCTCCTGCAGCAGATAAAGAATCGGCGGATCTGTCTGCTTTTCCATGGCTTTCTGCAGCATATCCACAGAAACATCCACACCGGTCATATCATACCCACAGGCAGCCAGTCTCCGGGTCAGTTCTCCGGTCCCGCATCCCAGATCCAGCACCGGTCCGTCTGCAATTCCATGCTTTTTTAATGTCTCACAAATATATGCACACCATTCATCATAGGGCACATTATCCATAAACAGGTCATAAACCTGCGCAAAACCCGTATACGCGTCCATTCTTTTCCTCCTGCTTTGTATCATAGTTTAGCAAGTTTTTATGGCAAAAGCAAGGTTGATTATTCTTCCCGAAACCTTTATACTGAATGCATAAGTTGAACTACAGAAAGGATTTTCCATGCCTGACAACTACGAACATTATATTTCCAAAAATATTCAGGCCTTCTATCGCAGAAGACTTTTTTCTCCAATGATATATCTGGTTTTGCTTGCAGTTCTCTGGATCGTATTTCCACTGGGTGCCATGCTGCGGCCTGCACAGCTTTCCGACAATACCAAAATTGCGGACGCCTACAAGAACCATCACCGTTATGTACGCATGACCTTCACAGATCTGAAATTCAGCGGATATACCTGTGAAACCTATGGACAGACCCGCGGATATTATTATTACACCACACAGAAAAATAATTGCAGCATCATTCTCCTTACCCCGCATACATGTGAGGAAGGACTCCCTACGATCGACCGTCTGACCGTCACCGGCCGGATCGTCAAAGGAAAAGAATCTTATCTGGCACTTTTGTCCCAGCTTTCCTCTGACCTGAACTGGACCGAAACCGGTATCCGCAATCAGCTGTCTTCGTATTATTTCAGTGAGCCTGACTATCATTTAACCACGACGCGCATTTTATTCTTCGCGTATTTCGGTTCCATGATTTATACCGTCCTGTATCTTCTGATCTGTATGGTCTATATCCGGTTCCCGGTGCTTTCCCCACCGTGCCAGAACCTGATCGTCTTCGGACATCCGGGTCAGATTCTCGCCGAGGCCGAGGAAGAACTTGCAACACTTCCACAGCTGGCAACGGAGGATATGTTTATTACCGAACATTATTTTATCATGACATCACCATATGGAAATGCCATTGTGCCTATTCAGGAGATTCTGTGGATCTATAAACATTCGACGCTCCACAAAATGCTCTGGTATCATTTCAGCATCTCTTATACCATGCATATTACCGCAAACAAACATATGTATGTAAACTGTCCGAAAAATACCAAATCCGATATTGACGGTATTATGGATTACCTGGCAGAAGCCAATCACAACATTCTGGTAGGTTTCAATGAAGAAAACCGCCTGAAAGTCCAGGCGGTTCAGGGAAAACCTTTCCATATTGAAAAATTCTATGCGTTATTGCGCCGCCGTGTCTAAAACATACAGGCTTTGCTTCCGATTTCATAATCCAGATTTTCATAGGCTTCCCTTACCACGGGAAGCCTTTCTTTTTCTTCCGGCGGTAATTCATGTTCAGAAAGTATCTTTATATTCTCCTCAATCTGTGCAATATCATAGGTATCAAATCCATACTTTAACCCTTTCCAGCACAGTCGTCGCTGCTCTTCATCCATCATGGGGAGTTTTCCCTGCCGAAGTATGTGACCACTCTCCGGTAAATCTTTGGTCTCCTGTTTTATTTCTTTCACCGTCCCCCGCAGCTGCTCTAAGAAGATATGCAGATTCCGGTTTATAAAGGCACGGTTTTCGGTCTTTGCCGCCATCTCCATAATTTCTGCCTGCTGGGCAATCTCCTCTTTTCCAATCTGGCGGCTGATCCCTTTGATTCCATGAACTTTTGTCTGAAACATATGCAGATCCCGCTGGACATATTCCGGAAGTTTCGGAAGTAAACCCTCCACCTCTTTCCAATAAGATTCCAGCGTACGGATATCCGTAGCGTTCCTCTGCCCTGTGGCTTTCGCCTTCTTTGACGCATCGACCGGATTCGGAAGTTCCCTGTATCTTACCGGAATTCCGGTTTCTAAAACCTGCCTCATCCGCTGCAGCCGGATCGGTTTCGGCATAAAATCGGTAAATCCATGCCGGATGGAACGGCTTCTGACTTCATCAGAAATATCCGCTGTCATAAGAACAAGCGGTGCATGACTGTATCTTTGTATCTGATCCGCCGTCTCAAATCCGGACATTCCCGGCATCATCTGATCCAGAATGATCATCTGGTATTCCCGTTCTTTTACCATCTGTACAGCTTCTTCTCCTGACACCGCCAGATCCAGTATAAACTTCCATGGAGCCGCAAGTTCCTGAAAAATCACCCTGTTTGCTTCCATATCATCCACCAGAAGGACACGTGCCCGCGGATAAATCCAGTTCGGCTGTATTTCTTCGACCTGCGGATCATTCTGTTCTTTTAATATTTCCCGTCCGATGTTTCTCGGCTCTGATATCTCAGCCATAACCTGTTTCTGATAAAACCCAAAAGATACGCGTGTCCCTTTTCCCGGATCACTCTCTGCTCTTACCCAGCCATGCATCATTTCTACGAGCTGTCTGACAATTGACAGACCCAGGCCAAAGCCCTCTACCCCCATATCCTCGGAAAACGAGACATATTCCGCAAATACCTGTGCAAGTTTTTCCTTTGTCATTCCCACACCGGTATCTTCCACACAGCCGTCAAACCATACCTGTCCTTCTTCCATCTTACAGTGGAGTGACAGCGTGATCGTTCCCTGTTCCGTAAACTTGCAGGCATTCGATAAAATATTCTGAAAAATCTGTGCCACACGTAAATAGTCCCCACTTACCTGCTCCGGAAACCGGTCCAGAAACCTCACGGTAAATACGATATCTTTTTCCCGGATATTCAGCAGACAAAGACGGGCCTGTTCCTCGATCATCTCATAAAAATTGTATGTTTTGTCTTTGAGCGTCAACATTCCTGCTTCCAGCTTCGAATATGCAAGGATGGTATCCACCTGTTCAAGCAGATTATTTCCCGCGATACAGATATATTCAAGAATGTTTTTGCTCTCATCCGGAAGATTCTGCCTCTTTAAAATGTCCGAACCTCCGATAATCGCATGCAGCGGACTGCGCAGATCATGACTGACCGATGCCAGAAAACGGCTTTTTAAAAATGACTGTTCTTCTGCTTTCTTTTTCAGATCCTCCATCAGAACCGTTTCCTTCTTTTGTTGTGTGATGTCGAGCAGAGTAAGAATATATCCTCTCACCACATTTTCACTGCAGACCGGATGCAGCTGACACCTGCAATAACTTTCTTTCCACTGAACCACATAATCCTGATCCGGGTCTTTACTCCAACGCATCATTTTGGTATAAAAAGGGTACTCCTGCGGATCGTCCGTCAGTTCCCCCACAATTTCCGGAAACCATCGTCTGGCACTGGCATTGGCATCCCGGTAACGCATTCTGTTGTCAAACAAAAACGTAGGGATATCACTGATATTATAAAAGTTTTCCCGGATAATGTTCGTCACATTGGATAATCTTCCCGTCATCATCAGATAAAAGACAATCAGACAGGAAATTTCAAAAGCTCCCGGCACCAGAAATTCTTCCGCTTTCGGCGTAACTGCGCGAAACAACATTGCAACTCCCGGAAGTGCCATGCCAAGATACAACATATCATTTACATGTCCCTCCCAGACAGAAACCTCGCTTTTCACTCTCACATAAGTAGCCAGCCCCAGAAGAATTCCCGTATAACAAAGCAGCGCAATCCGAAACGCATCCTGATACGTCTCGCGCTGCGCAGCACGTATAATCAACATGGAATTAAACAGCACCAGACTGCAGAACAAAATCACTTCCGTCCTGAGTTTCAGCTGGAATTTCATAAAATCACCCACATAATGAATCATAAGATACAGCATGTGAATGGCCAGTAAATCTGTCAGTATACGAAGTGTCTGTGCCTCTCCCGTAACATAATAGGTAATGCGATAAAAACTGTTCAGTGCAATCAGCCCTAAAACCAACGGCAGCAGCCGGTGTTCCCTTGCGTGAAACCCGCTGCTGACATAACTTTGTAATACAAACAGTGTAAAAAAAAGACAGATCAGATGGAAAACCAGTCCCATATCCGTTTTACCTCCAACCACTAAATATCCGCTCTACTTCGGATTTGATATAAATGGCTTTATATGGCCGCACAATATATCCTGCCGCATGCAGTCTCCGACAGGTCATTACCGTATGCGCATCACACATGGCCGTGACAAACAGAACCGGTATCCTGCCCCCTGTGAGCTTGTTTGCTCTCATGGTAGTCTCGATTCCGTTCATTTCCGGCATATCAACATCCATAATGATCAGATCCGGAAACTCATTGTGTTCCAGATAATGCAATGCCTGTTTTCCGCATTTACAGAGAATGACGGTATACTCATCCTCGAGAATTCCACGCATGGCATCCAGATTAGTCTTCATATCATCTACGATCATGATTTTTTTTCTGGCAGTTTCCTGAACCATCTTCTTTCTTCCCGGCTCTTCCGAATCTGGAGAAACCGTATCAAGATATTCCGGTGGAAGAATCGTAACATTTAAGTTTTTATTTTCCATCAGATCCAGTTTGGTTCCATCCGGCATATTCAGAACCGGACGCAAATTATGCGGTCCCTTGTTTTCATAGATCAGTCCCTTACGTCCGTCCGACAGGTTTACCTCCGTCCCTCTCGGAAACAGTGGGACACGTTCCATAAACACTTCCACAACGTTTTTGTCAAACATGATGCCACAGGCTCCCATGAGATATTCTACTGCCTCATAAGGGGAATATGGTTTCTTATACGGACGTCTTGATGTCAGCGCATCATACACATCCGCCACATGTACAATTCTTACGGAGAGTGACTGTTCATCTCCCATCAGCCCCTGTGGGTATCCGCTTCCATCTACATTTTCATGATGAAGAAGTACCGTCTGCTTGATATGCGCCGAAATATTCCAGCGCTTCGAAAGCAGCTGGTACGAACGGGTCGAATGGGTCTTCATCAGCTGGTATTCATCCGGTGTCAGCCTGCCCGGTTTGTTTAGTATTTCCTTTGGAATGGCAAGTTTTCCAAGATCATGCAAAAGAGCCGCTGTAACCAGATAATTCAGATCGCGTTCACTCATTCCCATCCCCATACCGATCACGCAGCAGAGCACCGCAACATTCACCGAATGTGCATATGTATAATCATCGTATGAGCGCAGATCTGTCATATCCAGACACACATTTTTTCTGGACAAAAGATTCTCCACAATCTGTTGTGCAATCTCGGCACAACGGTCAATATCATTCTCCTGCACACATTTAAACCCTTCCTGGCGCAGTTTTTCCGGTATTGTTGCTTCGATGTAAATATCTTTCGACTGTTCATCCTCGATATAAATACCGCTAAATCCGTATTCGTTTAGTTTATTGATATAGGAAGCCGTCAGTTCACAGCCACTTCCCACCATGGTACGTCCCATGGAATCATATAAATCATACGCAAGACACATTCCCGGTCTGGCATCTTCAATGGAAACAAAACGCATAAAGCCTCCAATTATAACTACAACTTAAATCATAACCAGATAAATTGCTGCAAGTGAAATTACAATCTGAATGATAGCAAAACGAAATACCACCTGGGCATTGGACCACCCACCCTTTTTTCTTACATGGTCGTGGATCGGTGTGATGGTATTCTTCAGAATATGTATCTTTAAAAACCGAAGCAGTGAAACCTTTACCAGACCAAGACCACCGTCTGCGATAAGTACCGCAGCAACCAGCAGGTACATAAACGGACTGTGCATCTTCAATACCGCAATGGCAATAAAAATACCCATTGCACGTGATCCGGCATCTCCCATAAGAAGCTTGCTCGGTGTTGCGTTATACCACAGATATCCCAGCAGACATACCGCAAACAGTAAAATACAGTAATTGAAAGAATCATTGACTTTTAAAATATTGTCAAGAACAAACACACTCATCAACGTGATAATGGTCAGTGTTCCCGACAATCCGTCCACACCATCCGAACAGTTGGTAACATTGATGGAAACCCACACCAGAATAACGGTCAGAATGGCAAATACAACCGGTGGAATCACGATGGTCGTTCCCGTAATGGCAATGGTGATCTCACTGGAATTGTAATGCAGATAGGAAATGGCTACAACGACTGCCACCGCCAGATCCAGAATTCCCTTTAAATACTCTCCCCATGGTTTTTCTGCGGCATCATCAAAGAATCCGGTGAACATTTCGATGACGATCAGCACCAGATAAATGATAATTTCCTTATTCATTTTGCCAAACAACAATGCGGAAACAACAAAAGTCAACACAAAAATAATACCCGCACCTCTTGGTTTCCCTGCGGAAAGAGCTCCATCATGTGCATACTGTCTTCCCATGTCCTTCGGCAGATATCCGTTTAATTTTGCAATTGCAATACAGGTCACTGCAAAAGCAAATAAAACACCGATAAAAGCAACCAGTGCGTGTTCATATGTTCCTAATAAGTATATCATTTTCTCCTCCTTCGGGCTTTCACCCGATTTAATTATATTAGGAGACTGGAAAAAAGTAAAGTTTTTGCTTGCATTTTTATCGAATTGTGTTATTATATACTCACACGCGTCAAAGCGTTAAAGTGTAAAAGATTCAAAGAACCACAAGGAGGAAACAAAAATGGCTCAAAAAGGAGACTTAATGACAGCACGTTCCGATATTCGTGTATTGGACGCAACCATTCGTGACGGAGGACTCGTAAACAACTTTATGTTCTCCGATGACTTTATCAACGCACTCTACCGCACCAATGTAAAGGCCGGCGTTGACTATATGGAGTTTGGTTATAAAGCTTCCAAGGAGCTGTTTGACGTAAATAAATTCGGCAAGTGGAAGTTCTGTGATGAAGAATCCATCCGTGAGATCGTTGGTGACAACAACTCCGATATGAAGATTTCCGTCATGGCAGATGTCGGACGCTGCGATTACAAAAAAGATATCATTGACAAAAAAGACAGTGTAATTGACATGGTTCGTGTGGCAACTTACGTGCACCAGATGCCTGCTGCAATCGAAATGATTGAAGATGCCAAGGCAAAGGGCTACGAGGTAACCTGTAATATCATGGCAATCTCCAATGCCAAAGAATCCGATATTGACCAGGCACTTGAAATGGTCGGTCAAAGCAGCGCCGATGGCATTTATATCGTGGACAGTTACGGTGCTCTTTACCCGGAACAGATCCGTGCGATTGCAGATAAATACACCGAACTTGGAGAAAAATACGGCAAATACATCGGTATGCATGCACACAATAACCAGCAGCTTGCCTTTGCCAACACGATTGAAGCACTCTCCCACGGTGTCAGTCTTTTAGATGCTACCATGATGTCCATGGGACGGGGTGCCGGAAACTGTGCCATGGAACTGCTTCTGAGTTTTCTGAAAAATCCGAAATACAATGTATTCCCGGTACTCCGGTTCTTAGAAGACTATATGCTGCCGCTCAAAGAAACCGGTGCCGTATGGGGATATGATATTCCGTATCTGCTGACCGGACGTCTGAACCAGCATCCATCTGCTGCCATTGATTTTTGCAAGGACAACCGCAAGGATTACGCAGATTTCTATACCGATCTGTTAGACAAATAAAGCATAATACAAAACAGGCATCCGGGGTTCGCCAGATGCCTGTTTTATCTCTGTTATAAACGTTTAAATCTGTCTGCAAAGTGCATCCACTTTCGCAATTTCTTCCATCATACACATTTCTTTCAGATCCTGTGCATTTCCTTCGGAATGTTCCACTTCCTTTGAGAAAATACGCGCTACGTCAATACGGTCAGACATTGTGAATTTGCCACCGTTTCTGTAAAAACGTGCCGCATCCATATCTCTTACCACAAGGGTTGCCATCACAATCATTTTGGCATAGGATAAAATATCATAATCATATATTGAATTCATCAGATAACGATACACAAAATAAACCAGAAGATGTTCATAGCCAAGTTCCGAATAATCCGATGATCGCATATATTCTGTCAGAAATGCCTCATAGGTATCTTCGTGATACAGCTTTTCGAATTCTTCCTTGGTGTGAACCCATTCCTCATCCAGCTCTTCCATATCGGCAAAAACCGCAAAACGTTCCTCGAAATCTTCATAAGAAAGTGCACGAACCGGCTTCTCTTTCCCCTCAATATTTTTCTGCTCCCACTCCCGAAGTTCATGACCGGCATCTTCGTATCTCCAGTCTGCCAGTACCGACATATCCTCTTTTGCCTGTGCATAATTGATCACGGTCTGTACACGGTCACACCACGCCAGAAACTCTCTCATGCGCTCCGGAATATTATGGGTACGATTCTGCAGAATATTCACCGACTCCTGCTGCACCCATTCCATGAACGCAACATATGCCGGATCGTCCTCACCGTCATCGCAATTTCCGGGCAGCTCTATATCCACCAGCTTTTCCGGTTCTGTCCGCTCAAACAGAATCCGTCCGACTTCCTCGCAGGAAAGACTCAGTGCTTTCTGCTCCACATCTCCGTAAATCAGGGAAAAACGCGGATATTCTGTACACACTTCACACAGAGCCTCTTCCCCAAGTGCTGTATAAAGATCACAGAGATTATGGTCATTGAGCATGGCACAGCGTTTCTTCCCTTTCAGCTTAAAACGGTATCCACCGCCATCATCATCCGGATCGGCCTCATACATACTTTCTTTGAGTCTTTTGCCAAATTTACCTTCCACACTGTTGTAATATGCATAGGAATCCTCATCAATGTCAATTTCCCAGCCTGCACAGCAACTGTCCTTGCAGCGGGATGCAATGCAGGAAAATTTCTCATAATATTCCGGAACCCGTAAAATCACGATGCCTGCCTCTCTTTCTCTTCTTTTTCTGCCATGTACTCTTTCTCCATAGTTTCCCAGTCCGGATCCTGTGTGCCTTTAAAGTGATTATAGGCTATATAGCCAATGCACCAGATCAATCCTGCCATCGTTGTTGAAAAAAGTATTTTGACAACACATACCGCAAGCAGTGTGATATTCAGGTCCCCTGCCAGAAAAGAAACTGCCAGAGTATGAAGCGGAAGCACAAGCATCTTCCACAACCCGTAATATGCTGCTGCAATCACACCGATTGTATAACAGACAAATCCCAACAATGCATTAATATGCTTTTTCATATGTATCCATCCTCGTTTTCATAACTATTCCATCAACTTAACTATTTTGCCACTTTCCATGGTTTTTTTCAAGTCAAGAATGCGCTGATTGACCGATCCCCGGAACTTGAGCGTAATATCCTTCTGTTCCTCAATAAATGGACCGTCCACCAGTACATCGATCAGGGAAAGCAGGTCATCCGTGTCTTTCGTATGTTTTCTGCCTCCCAAAATCAGGTCTTTATCATATATATATCCGGTAAATGCCCAGACATTCTTATCCGGATACAAACTTTTTACTTTTTTCATAAAAGGAAGAAGAGCCTCCTGATTTTCTTCCTCAAACGGCTCTCCTCCCAACAGGGTCATTCCCTCTATATACTCCGGTTTCAGTGAATCAAGCACCTTTTGCTGTACCTGCTCATCGAAACATTCTCCATAGGTAAAATCCCATGTCTGTGGCTGAAAACAGCCCTTACACGCATTGCGGCATCCGGATACAAACAGTACCGTCCGACAGCCAAGACCGTTTGCGATGTCACAATACTTAATTCCTGCATAATTCATAATTTACTCTTTCTTTTTATTCAGAAAACGGATGCAGCCTGCAGCTACCAGTAAAAAGACAATTACTGCTGCTCCAAATACCATCCGCAGATCGACCGCACCGGTCTTTGGTGTTGCATCTGTCCGGTTCCCGTTTTTTGATGTATTTCCACTGTTATTCTTTTTGTTCGATGAAGTTTTGTGTGTATTCCCACTGCTGCGCTGGGAATCCTGCGTATCGTCTGTATCATCGTACGAATCAGTATCGTCCGTATCGTCTGTATCATCTGTATACTCTGTGTCATCCTGACTGTCCGACTGACTCTGGGAAGTGCTCTGGGACTGTGACTGGCTCTGTGTCTGTCCTGCAGAAGCATCCACAACCGTTGTAACCGTAACCGGATTGTAACTTGCATCCGTCACTTCACGCACTGTCAGGGTAACCGGCATCGTTGTATATGCATTTTTCGCCTTAAAAGTAACCGTGGCAATGGTTTCATTCTGGGAATAGGTCTTATTTAAAATTGCCGAAAGATTAAGTGCCTGCTGATTATTTTCCGTAACCGGGGAAACCAGCTCAATATTTCCCGAATCCGAAGAAATCGTATTTGCCCATGTGGTTCCTACATATTCCAGATCAGAATCGTCATATGCCAGTCTTGCTGCAAATGTCGAAAGTCCCGGATTATTACTTCCGACCAGACGTACCGTTACCGTATCCCCGGCTTTTGCATCATTGGTTGTTCCAACCGTCAGATTCATCTGGCTGTTCGCTGCCATAACCGGCTGCGGAACGGCTGCAAAAAGCAGCGCCAGCGCACATCCCATCATCAGTATCGTTTTCATCATCCCTAATTTTTTCATCTTCTGCCCTATATCCTTTTTGCTATGACTACGAGTCTCCCATTGTTTACCGTGTATTCACAGGTAGAGAGCATAATTGTGGTATCTCCATAGATAAGATGCTCCCCTGTATCATACACACGGTTCTCTTCCACAAAATCCAGCAGATTCTGAAACTCTTTCCGGTTTTTATAATTCCGAAACCAGTAATAACGGAATCCGGATTCGTCTTTTTCCTTTACATGTGTCTTTACCACCGCAACAATCTGATATTGTCCAGTTTCATAAATCGTATCAAAAGTAATCACCGGATGCTTTTTGTAAAATTTCTTATCCAGATAGGCATCCAGATCTCCAAACTGGCTTCCATCACTTACGTTGTGCCCAAAGATCACAATATTCTGATCCATCGGATCAATGCTGGCATCTGCGGAAACAAACGGGTTTCCTTTATTATCATCTTTTCCTTCAAAATTGTGTTTCAGATAATATTCCCCGCCTGTATGATCCTGCATCACCGGATAATCGATTGGTGTCCCGTCAACTTTGATCCATCCAACCAGATCCGGATACATACTATATAATATATCATATTGGTCTAAGATTGCAAGCTGGTCCGTCTTTTCTGTCTCACGATTTTTCATTTGCTGCTTTTCTTTGCGGATATATTCCAAAACCGCTTCCTTTTTTGCCTCTTTGATCTGAAAATAATTCAATGCAAGTAACAGAACAACCGCCATGGCCAGGAAAGAAAAGGCGATGCGTCTGCATACCTTTTCCACCATCGGCCGATGGCGGTTTCTGCCACTCGGCCCGATGGGTTTTTCTTTCTCTTCCCGGGGTTGTGGATCTTCTACCTCATGGTGTTCATACAAATGGGCATATTGTTTCCGTTTGTTTTCTTCCATGTTTTATAAATGTAATACTCTTTCTTTGATTTCCTGTGTACGTCCCTGATTCCAGAACTGTGTTCCGATATACCCGCACGTACGACGTGCAACACTCATCTTATCCTGATCACGGTTTCCGCAGTTCGGACACTCCCAGACGAGTTTTCCGCTGTCCTTTTCCTCAACAATTTTGATCTCACCGTCATAGCCACATTCCATACAGTAATCACTCTTCGTGTTGAGCTCCGCGTACATAATATTATCGTAAATGTATTTCATGACGGCAATCACGGCATCAATATTATCCTGCATATTTGGTACTTCCACATAGCTGATTGCACCACCCGGAGACAGCTTCTGGAACTGTGACTCAAACTTCAGTTTATCAAAAGCATTGATATTTTCCGTCACATGCACATGATAACTGTTCGTAATATAATTTTTATCTGTTACGCCCTCTATGATACCGAAACGCTTCTGCAGACACTTTGCAAATTTATAGGTGGTGGATTCCAGCGGCGTACCGTACAGACTGAAATCCATATTTTCCTTTTCTTTCCACTCTGCACAGGCATCATTCAGACGCTGCATGACACGCAGTGCAAATGGTGTTCCGGTCTCCGGCTCCGTATGGGAAACACCTGTCATATAACGGGTACACTCGCACAATCCCGCATATCCCAAAGAGATGGTGGAATAACCGCCAAATAAAAGTTTGTCGATCGTCTCTCCCTTTTTCAGACGGGCAAGCGCTCCGTTCTGCCACAGAATCGGAGCCACATCACTCGGTGTGCCAAGAAGTCTCTTATGTCTGCACATCAGTGCCCGGTAGCACAGTTTTAGACGCTCATCGAGAATCTTCCAGAATTTTTTCTCATCTTTTCCGGAAGAACATGCCACATCCACCAGATTGATCGTCACAACTCCCTGGTTAAAACGTCCGTAATATTTCGGTTTTCCGGTTTCCGGGTCAATATACGGAGTAAGAAAACTGCGGCATCCCATACATGGATAGCAGTGTCCTTCCCCGTTCTTGTCCACTTTCAGTTCTTTCATCTTCTTTTCGGAAATATAATCCGGAACCATGCGCTTTGCCGTACACTGTGCAGCCAGGCGTGTCAGATAAAAATACTTGGAATCCTCATGGATATTATCTTCTTCGAGTACATAAATCAGTTTCGGGAAAGCCGGGGTAATAAATACTCCTTTTTCGTTCTTTACTCCCTTGATTCTCTGATGCAGCATCTCCTCAATGATCGCTGCCAGGTCATCTCTGGTCTGTCCCTCCGGCACTTCGTCGAGATACATAAACACCGTGATAAACGGAGCCTGACCGTTTGTGGTCATAAGCGTGATCACCTGATACTGGATCATCTGCACACCACGGTTGATCTCTTCTCTTACACGCATCTCTGCTACTTTATTGATTTTCTCCTCATCCAGATCCAGCCCGATCTTTTCAAACTCTGTCCGGACCTGTATCCGGAATTTTTCACGGCTCACCTGTACGAACGGTGCCAGATGGGACAGTGAAATACTCTGTCCTCCATACTGCGAACTTGCAATCTGCGCAATCGCCTGTGTTGCTATATTGCAGGCCGTGGAAAAACTTCTCGGACGGTCAATTCCGGTCTCGCTGATTACAGTACCATTCTGCAGCATGTCCTCTAAGTTCACCAGACAGCAGTTATGCATGTGCTGCGCAAAATAATCTGCATCATGGAAATGAATCAGTCCTTTTTCATGTGCTTCCACAATATCTTCCGGCAACAGGAATCTCTTCGTGATATCCTTGCTGACTTCTCCCGCCATATAATCTCTCTGTACACTGTTTACAGTAGGATTTTTATTGGAATTTTCCTGTTTTACTTCCTCATTGTTACACTCTAAGAGAGACAGAATCTGTTCATCCGTAGAATTGGATTTACGCACAAGCGCTCTCTTATAACGGTATGTAATATAATTACGGGCAACCGTAAATGCATGCTGGTTCATCAGCTGGTTCTCTACCATATCCTGGATTTCCTCCACGCTGGCAGATCGTTTCATGTTTTCACATGCCACTTCCACATTATCGGCAATCTCCTGAATCTGCTCATCGCTGAGTTTTTCATAATCGATTACCGATGCATTCGCTTTCTGTACAGCCGCAACGATCTTATTCGAATCAAAAAATACCTCGACTCCGCTTCTCTTAATAATTTTCATGTTCCATCTTCCTCTCAAAGTCTATCTTTATAAACGATTGTTTACACAAAATATAAGATATAGAGATTACTCCCTATATCTTGTATATTTTCATTAACAAATACAAGACTACACTACATCTTGTGTTATTGTCAACCCACATTTCTACATCATGTGGAGGCTTACTCCATGGAAATGTAGACGTATCTAGGCGTTTATGCAATATGCGAAAAAATTCCGCGCCATTTTTGTAATAATTTTTACAGTCTGCTGTCCGTGCGCAGCACATCAATGAATTTGCCGGCTTCTGCCCATGCCTTCTTTGATTCTGGAATATTCAGATATGCCATCTGGAACACATGAAACATCCCTTCATAAACAGACAGGCGCACTTTTACCCCCTGCTCCCTTGCCTTTGCCGCTACCGAAACCGAATCACTCAGAAGCATCTCAATCGATCCAACCTGTATGAGCATTGGCGGAAATCCCCGGAAATCCCCAAACAGCGGAGAAATATACGGGTCCATCCGGTCATGTTCCCCCGGATAATCATTCTGGTAAATCAGACTCTCCTTCGTATTTCCAAACAGTGGATCTTTCTCATAATTGGTCTCATAAGACTCCCCGCTGGCCGTCAGATCTGTCCACGGAGACATGGCTATGATTCCTCCCGGTACCGGCATATTATGATCCCGCAAATACATACAGAGTGCCATCGCCAGTCCACCGCCTGCCGAATCTCCGGCAAGGATAATCTGTTCTCCATAATATCCCTTGGAAAGCAGCCAGCGGTATGATGCCAATGCATCTTCAAGTGCCGCCGGATATGGATTCTCCGGGGCCACACGATAATCCGGAGTAAGCACATTGCATCCATGGCTCAGCTCGTTATATAATCCTGCAAACACATAATACGCATTGCGCACAGCTCCCGTATAACCACCGCCGTGTAACTGCAGAATCACGTAATCCGTGTTTGGATTTTCCTTTAACGACAAAAGTTTCATCGTAAAATGATCCATATTGATTCCTGTCAGGTTAAACATTGCCGGTGGAATCCATGGCGGCTCTATCATCCGCTTGCGCAGCTCTCCGCTCTTTATTTTTTTTCCGATTTTCAAATCATTGGTAAAATGTGACAGCATTTCTGCCACCACACGTCCTTTTACACTCGCTTCGCTTTCTATCATATATGAAATCTCCGTTTCAGTTCGGTTCGTGCACGCTGATCACCAAGAATCAGTGTTCCAAGGAATAAAAATACCGATACCCCGAGGGACCCCCATGCCAGATATGGAAAATGAATGATTCTCATCTGCAGCAATACCACCGGTACAATGCTCAGCAATATCGTCAGCAGTTCCGACATCATATAACTCTGCCAGTTTCTCCGGTTTACCAGAATCAGGATAAACAACGCCAGATCAATGGCAATGATTCCCCCCGGAAACACATAGTCTAACGACCAGCGCCGGTATCCGGTCAGATAATCAATTCCAAGAAGCATTACAATGGCAAGAAGTACCAGACAGACGGTTTTGGCCAGATATCCGGATTTTCCCAGAATCGCCATGCGAAGCACCACATTTCCATATAAAAGAATGATACCAATTACAAGGCTCCATGCCACTTCCCTGTCCACCTGAAAATTGATGGCAATCAGCAGACACTCCGCCACAATGGAGATAAACAGTACCAGATTCTCCATAAACCGGAATTTACGCGCCGTTGCAATGGCATCCGGATACCGGCTCTCTCCCGGTATCCCGTCCGACTCCAGCACATGTTTACAGAGCGGACAGCGATCCGTATCGTCCAATATGACAACATTACATTTTTTGCATTTATTCATAATATACTCCGTTCGTCTCAATCTCCACATCCACACCATCCGCCGCAATCTTGCGGAAAAATGCCTTCTGTACCAGAGCCTCGGAAAAGATGGAACTGAATGTAAATACCAGCGTATCCTGGTAAGAACAGATCGTTCCTTTCAGATACTGCCCTTTTGACATGGCTATAAAAGCCGAAAAACCTTCTATATAGGGCTGGTAAATATCTTTGATCTTGATATTACCGATGTTTGTGATCGTTGTCGTATTTGCCACTGCGGATTTTTCATATACGATACGCATGGCAATATTTTTCAAAAATAACGGCACCGGACGCATAAGCAGGTTCCTCTGATTGGATACACTGTAAGAAAACAGATCCTCTAAATGTTCCTTATTGATCTGGGAGTGCAGGCTGCTTTGTATGCATGCAAGTACTTCCTCAAACGTATAGGACTCTTTCTGTGGACGGAATTCTGCAGATACCATAACAAAAAAGTTTTTTGTCGTATCCGAATCAAAATACGGCCGCAGATTGACCGGCACTGCGATTCGGATCGGTTTTTTCCCCGGCATCCCGTGTAACAGTTCTTTATACACACTCCATACAAAGACTGCAACAAAATATTCATTCAAAGATGCATGATAGCCATGTGCTACCTTTTTCAGCTGTGAGACCGGCATCCGCCCATGCATGACACCAAATTCTCCGGCCGGAAGTTTATCTTCTTTGATCAGATATGCTTTTTCTTTATTAAATCCGCTTGGCTTGCTGCTGCGGTAATTGCGGACAAAGCTGTCCTCCCTGCTGAGAGAGGTATCTCCGCTCAGTTTGTTTCCTTCTTTTTCCGCCAGTTCCGGATGCACCAGACGCAGATACTGATACGTCAGCTCCCGGAGGAAATTAATGCCTCCCATGCCATCGGTCAGTACATGAAACACTTCCAGATTGATTCTTGACTTATAATAGGTCACACGGAACAGATAATTGCGGTTTTTGTTCTGCCGGATAAACCGGCATGGAAACATCGCCTCTTCCGTGACTTTCGGCGCCTTTTTTCCGTTCTCTTCAAAATAATACCAGAATACGCCTGTGCGCATCCGAAGATTAAAACCATCGAATTTCGGCAGAATCATGTCCAGCGCCTGCTGCAGAAATTCCACCTGAACCTCTTCTTTTAAGGTCACACTGATCCGGTACACGTTTGTCATACTCTCCCCCGCAATGGACGGGAAAAGATGTGCTGTATTATCAAGCTTATCCCAGCGCACCTGACGCGGAATCGTCTTGGTTTTTTTCTTGTCTTTCATTGATTAATTACTTCCTTGGTTATTTCAAAAACATGCCGAATCCTGCCACACTGAGCACCATCATAATAATTCCTGCCAGCAGAACCCCGAGCATGACGGCGATAATTGTTGATTTAAAATCCATGTCCAGAATACTGGCCGCCAGTGTTCCTGTCCATGCACCGGTTCCCGGAAGCGGAATTCCTACAAACAGGAGCAGTGCGATAAACAGCCCCCGGCCTGCTTTTTCCTGTAATTTCTTTCCGCCCTTTTCTCCCTTCTCCAGACACCAGGAAAAAAACTTTCCAATCACCGGTTTATCCGCTCCCCATACCAGAACTTTCCGTGCAAACAGATAAATCACCGGCACCGGCAGCATATTTCCGATAATTGCCACAATATAAGAAGAAAGTACCGGCAGCTGCAGTCCCTGCGAAATAATAATGGAACCGCGCAGTTCCACCAGTGGTACCATGGAAACAAAAAATACCCACAAGTATTTTGTCAACATAAAAAATCCTCGCTTTATTTATTTAAATATTTTTTCAGAAAATCGATCAGTTTATGCATCTGCTCATCCGTACCGATTGTGATACGCAGATATTCGTTGATCCGTGCCGGCTTGCCAAAATGCCGCACATAAATATCGTTTTTCTTCAGTGCTTCAAACAGTTCCACACCGGAAACATCCGGATGCATGGCAAAAATAAAGTTGCTTTTGGAATCACCAAATACGAACCCGAGTGCCCGAAGCTGCTCTTTGGTCCACTCTCTTGTCTTTATGATTTTCTCTGTCGTCTGCTCAAAATATGCCCGGTCACGGATAGATGCCGTTCCCAACGCAATGGTGATACGATCCATCGTGTATGAATTGAAGGAATACTTCACATCATTTAAATATTTAATCAGTGTCGGATTACTGATGGCAAAGCCAATCCTCGACCCCGCCAGAGAACGTGACTTGGAAAATGTCTGTACCACAATTACATTATCGTATTTATCAATCAAAGGCAGGGCACTCTCTCCTCCAAAGTCAATATATGCCTCATCCACGATCACAATCACATCCGGATTTGCCTGAACGATCTCCTCAATGGCAGATACCGGAAGAAGTTCCCCGGTCGGTGCATTCGGGTTTGGGAATACGATTCCACCATTTTCCCATTTATAATCTGCCGGATTCAGGCGGAATGCATCATCCAGCGGAATCTGTGTATACGGAATGCGAAGCATTTCTGCCCACACGTCATAAAAGGAATAGGTAATATCCGGAAACAGAATCGGCTTCTTTGAATTAAAGAAGGTCATAAACAGCATTGCAAGCACATCATCCGATCCGACACCGACAAATACCTGTAAAGGGTCTACCTGATAGAATTGTGCAATCCCATCCACCAGATCTGTCACAACCGGATCCGGATACAGCCGCAGATCATCCGTATGAAAATGTGCCAGTGCTTCCTTTACCCCCGGTGCCGGCGGATATGGATTTTCATTGGTATTTAACTTGATGATCTGTGATTTCTTTGGCTGCTCTCCCGGTGTATAGGGAACAACCTTACGTATATTTTTTTCCCAGTTTTTCAACTTTAATCTCCTTTATATGTACAATATTACAGTCACTTACCACTCTACCGCATTCTTCCTCAAATGTAAAGAATTGACGCGGCAAAAAAAACGCAAAAAAAATGAAATTTCAGCATTTTTTCCTCTTGTAGTTTTACACAATCGTGATAAAATATCCTAGCATTTGCAGTTTTGTTTAAAATATAAAAGGAGTAAATCATTATGGCAAGAAGTACAACAAAAGAATTGACCAGCGGTTCCCCTATGAAACTGATTCTCGGTTTCGCCGTACCGCTTCTGTTCGGTATGCTGTTTCAACAGTTTTACAGTCTCATGGACACCATCATCGTCGGCCGCTATCTCGGCGTAACGGCACTTGCTGCAGTTGGGGCAACCGGAAGTATCAATTTTCTGATCATAGGATTCTGTCAGGGAATCTGCAACGGTTTCGGTCTGCCGGTTGCCCAGCGGTTCGGTGCGCGCGACTATGACGGTGTGCGCAAATATGTCGGTAATTCCGCCATTCTGTCGGTTCTCATCGGCGGTGTTCTCACGGCACTGACCGTCATTTTCTGTCGGCAGATTCTGGTGCTGATGCAGACACCTTCCGATATTATCGACCTGTCCTACAATTATATTGTTGTTATTTTTGCCGGCATACCAGCCACCATCCTTTATAATATACTCTCCTCCTACCTGCGTTCTCTGGGGGACTCCATCACGCCGGTCATTTTTCTGATCGTTGCGGCTGTCTTAAATATCGGACTGGATCTGTTCTTTATCATCTGTCTGCACTGGGGAGTTTTTGGTGCCGCATTTGCTACCGTTTTATCGCAGGCGGTTTCCGGTGTGCTGTGTCTTTTCGTGATCATCCGGAAATTTGACATTCTGCACCTGAAGCGCTCCGACTGGGTACTGGATGCTTCCTATGTAAGAAATCTTCTGATTATGGGACTTCCTATGGGTCTGCAGTATTCCATTACCGCCATCGGAAGCGTCATTCTGCAGACTGCTGTCAACACCTTAGGTTCAGGCGCCGTGGCAGCCATGACGGCCGGCAGCCGTATTTCGATGTTTATGGTGTGCCCGTTTGACGCACTCGGTTCTACCATGGCAACTTACGGTGGACAAAACGTGGGTGCCGGAAAATATGATCGTCTGGCAAGCGGTATGAAATCCGCCATCATTCTTGCCGCAGTATACTCCGCAGCAATCCTTGTTGTCATCATTTTCCTTGCACGTCCACTGATCTATCTGTTTATAGCTCCTTCGGACAGTGCCAATATCACACAGGTTGTCGCACAGGCCAGACAATTTCTGATCACCAACACCTGCTTTTATATGCTTCTGTCGCTGGTCAATATTGTTCGTTTTCTTATCCAGGGAATGGGCTTTTCCGGCTTTGCTGTATTTGCCGGTGTATTTGAGATGATTGCCCGCGCATTGATCGGTCTGATCTTTGTACCGATCTTCGGATTTACGGCTGCATGTTTTGCCAGTCCGCTGGCATGGCTGTTTGCGGATTGTTTCCTGCTTCCGGCGTTCTTCCACTGTCGGAAGAAGCTTATGCGGAGGGTTTGCCAATAAATAACAAGTATAAATATAAATTTTCTCGATACGACGGGATCTATTGATAAAAAAATAGTGATTAAGGTGACACATTTCCTTATTTTCAATGCCTAAAATAAAGGAATGTCACCTGCAAGAGAAAAATTGCTTCTTCAGATACCGATTTTTTGAAAAAATGGTACCTAAAGAAGCAATTTTTGTTCCATAGAGACTTTGTGGTATCTAAATGTTACATTTTAAGTGTATAGATACCATAACGGTATCTTTTATGCAAATTTTCTTTGTATAGATACCAGCACATTTTCCAAATTATCTTTTCTCCAACCAACAGGAAGAAGGCGTATATTTCTTTCGGAAGAACAAATTTGCAACTTGCTCTGGCACTCACTGAATAAAGATAATTGCATAAAATGAAAACCCTTACACAAAGAACCTGAAATCAATGCCAGAGCTGCTTTGCAAATTTTTCTGTAGAAAGAGAATATACGCTTTCTTCCGTCACATTGAGAAAACTTATATCTGCCAGAGAACGCAATTAAACAGCTGCAATAAAACGTTCGAACGCCTTACGTCCCTCCGGTGTACATTTATACACGCCGGCATCCTGCAGCACTTCATTGAACACCAGACCGATTTCCTCATGCAGAATATCCATCACATTGTCTTTTGTGATCTTATCATACTTCGGAAGGAAACCTTCTGCCCATTCTGCATGGGAAGCAAGTGTTTCTGTTGCACGTAAGTCTGTACCATTTACCAGTGCATCGGCAAGCTCTGCCATCTCATCTTTCAGGCGGGCAGGCAGTACCGCAAGTCCCATAACCTCGATGAGACCGATGTTCTCTTTTTTGATATGATGCAGTTTTGCATGTGGATGATAAACACCCAGAGGATGCTCCCCGGTCGTGATGTTGTTGCGCAGTACCAGATCCAGTTCAAAATCATCTCCACGTCTGCGTGCAATCGGTGTGATCGTATTGTGTGGCTCTCCGTCTGTCTCGGCATAGATGAATGCATCCTCATCGGTATAGCCTCTCCAGGTTAAGAGAATCTTGTCTGCCAGTTCAATCAGACGCTCCTTGTCCGGTCCGCTGATACGGATGACAGACATCGGCCATTTCACGATTCCTGCTTTCACATCGGAAAATCCCTCAAACTGAAGTTCTTTTTCAATCGGTGCTTTTGCCATGGCAAATGTATAATGTCCGCCCTGGAAATGATCATGACTTAAGATGGAACCTCCAACGATCGGCAGGTCTGCATTGGAACCTACAAAATAATGTGGAAACTGTGTCACAAAATCCAGAAGTTTTCCAAACGTTGCACGCTCGATTTTCATTGGCGTATGCTTGGAATTGAACACGATGCAGTGCTCATTGTAATATACATATGGAGAATACTGGAAAAACCAGTCACTGTTGTTAATCGTCAGTGGAATGATGCGGTGGTTCTGGCGTGCCGGATGGTTGACACGTCCTGCATATCCCTCATTTTCCTTACAAAGCTGGCACTTCGGATACGCGCTCTGCTTTGCATTTTTTGCTGCCGCAATGGCTTTTGGATCTTTCTCCGGTTTGGACAGATTGATGGTGATATCCAGTGTTCCAAACTCGGTGTCGGTTGTCCACTTGCGGTCTTTTTTGATACGCTGTCTTCTGATATAATTGCTGTCACAGCTTAATTTGTAAAAATAATCCGTTGCGGCAAGCGGTGAGGTATGCTCATACAGATCACGGAACGTCTTGCGGACACTGCTTGGTTCCGGTACCAGACATCCCATAATTTTTGTATCAAACAAATCTTTGTATACAATACTGTTTTCTGCCATGAGACCATTCTCATATGCATAATCCATCATTTCTGCAAGGATTCCCTCAAGTTTTCCTTCTGCCTCTTCCTGTGTCCATGCCGGAAGATTTTCCACCTTTTCAAATACCGCATCCTCGATTTCGTCTACCTGAAAATGCTCCAGCAGGCGGTTAATGGTATATACTTTGTCCTCCGGATCTACCAGTCCGGTGCTCAGACCATATTTTACTAACTCTAAAATGTTCTCCTGAATCATCTCGTACTCCTTTTTATAAAGCCTGTCGGCAAATGCGGTTCCAATCAGCTCCGCACACATTTACCCTATGTAATACGTTCTTAAATCAGACGGCTTGGGCCATCTCCGATGGAAACCACATAAAATTCCGGTGTCTTTCCGACTTTTTCCTCATATGCCTTTGTCAGCTTCTCCTTGAATTCGTCCACGGATGCATCCTTTACGATACTGACCGTGCATCCACCGAATCCGCCTCCGGTGATACGGGAACCGATCACACCAGGAATCTTCCATGCTTCATCCACAAGTACATCCACTTCCGGACAGGAGGTCTCATAATCGTCACGCAGGGAAACATGGGAAGCATTCATAAGTTTTCCGAATGTTTCAATATCGTTTTCCTTCAGAGCCCTGACTGCTGCGATTGTACGCTGATTCTCGTAAACCGCATGTTTGCCTCTCTTTCTGGCAACTTCATCCTTAATGGCTCCCTTGTACTGCTCAAACTGCTCATCCGTCAGATCTCCAAGCGTTTTGATATCCACAACGGTCTGCAGATCCTTCAGTGCCTGTGCACTCTCATTTCTGCGGTCATTGTATGCGGAAGTAACCAGGCTGTGTTTTACCATACTGTTGGTGACGACAATTTTTGCCCCGTCAAGTACGATTGGTGCATATTCAAAAGAAAGATCCGAAGTATCAAGGAAAATTGCATTGTCCTTTTTACCCATGGCAGATGCAAACTGATCCATAATTCCACAGTTGCAGCCATTGTAATTGTTCTCGGAATACTGTCCGATCAGAGCCAGATCCTGATTGGTCACATCAAAACCATACAGATCCTTTAACATATATCCGGTAACCACTTCTAAGGATGCGGAAGAAGAAAGTCCGGAACCGTTTGGAATATTTCCGAATAATGCAATATCCAGACCGGTTTCCAGTTTCATGCCACGTCCTTCAAATGCCCACATAACACCCATCGGATAGTTGGTCCACAATCCATCCGGGTCCGGAGTAAATGCATCCAGAGAACTTTCGATCACACCCAGCTCATCGAAGTTCATGGAATAAAAACACAGTTTCCGGTCGGTTCTCTTTCTTGCTGCCATGTATGTTCCAATAGTAAGTGCACATGGAAATACGTGTCCGCCATTGTAATCGGTATGCTCACCGATCAGATTCACACGTCCCGGTGCAAAATATACTCTGATGTCCCCCTCATCGCCAAAGATCTCTTTAAACTTTGCTAATACATCATTCTGAATCATTGTTCTCTCCCTTTCTGCATGTTCATCCGCTGCTTGGTGCAACGGTTCGTTTTCTTGATAATTCCATTATACATAAAGGGGAATTCTTTGCAATATGCTTTGCGCAACTTGCAACATTCCCCTTCCTTCATGCAACATTTTTACATATCTTATTTTCTAAAATCGCGAATCACTTCCAGTGCCGGAAGGACATTTCCATCGTAGTCAAACAATGCCTGATTTGCCCACTCATTGCCACATGGTCCCGGATCATTCATATACTTTAAAGATGCCGGCGTTGCCCAGCCGCTTCCGTGTACCGGAATCCATGCAGGCTCCCACCAGAAAAATCCCAGACCTTTGTTGTCACGCACATGTGCCACGCGGTTTAAGAAGTCCTTCGTAAAATCTGCCTGTCCCTGTACCGTCATCGGATACTCGATCTTTGCCACAAGTTCCGGCTTTGTCGCATATCCCTTTCGCTCACTGTCCTTTAGTTTCTCATACTGCTTGTAATCTTCCATGGTATATCCCATAGAAACCTCTGCCACGATCAGTTCCTTCCCGTAACGGGCTGCCATATCGTTCATGTTGTCTTCAAGCATCTGCAGGGTGCCATGCCAGAACGGGTAATAGGAAAGTCCGATATAATCAAAATCTTCCCCACGCTCCATATAATGATCAAACCAGTCGCGGTACATCTCATTGTTTCCACCGTTGTCGAGATGAATCATCAGCGGGATCTCCGGTTTTATGGCACGGCATGCCCGGATACCGGAACTGATAAATCTTGCAATATTGTCATAATTCGGCTTTAATCCCTCCGGCCAGAGCAGTCCGTTGGTCACTTCGTTGCCCACCTGGATCATTGTCACATTGACACCGGCTTCCAGTACTTTGCGCAGAGAATCCTCGGTAAACTCATAAACTGCCTGTTCCAGCTGGTCCGCATCAAAATCTTTCCATGCCTTTGGCTTAATCTGTTTTCCCGGATCTGCCCAGAAATCACTGTAATGAAAATTTAATAATACGCCGAATCCCGCATCGGATACTTTCTTTCCGATGGCAATTGTCTCTGCCAGATCATTGCATCCGGCACCGTACGGTTCACCGGTTTCGGAATACGGGTCATTCCACAGACGCAGACGGATTGTGTCCACATCATAATCTCTCATGATGTCTAAAATATCCCGCTCTTTTCCATGGTCATAATATTTTGCCCCACAGCGCTCTAACTCAAGCAATGTGGAAAGGTCCATTCCTTTAATAAATCTGCTCATCTTTTCTCCTTTTCTTCGAAAACGTTTACCATCCCTTTAATGCGTTAATATGAAAGTTCTGTAATTTCCGCTCATACCGCTGTGGATTGATCTTCCACTGGTATGGCGACGTATTAAAAAATTTTTTAAAATTCCGGTTAAAGGTGGAAGTTGTGGAAAATCCTGCCTTTCTGGCAACCTCATCCATCGAATCATTGCCATGCTTCATCTGTTCACACGCGTATTGTACACGCACCAGATTCACATAATCCATCGGCAGCATATGCACATATTCTTCAAACACTTTCCGGAAAGATGTCTCACTCATCCCACAGACCTGCGCAAGGGTGCACACTTTTACCTCTTCCTGATAATGGTCATTGACAAACGTGAGTGCATCTGCGATCTGCCGCATTGTTCCGCTTCCTGCCGCCTCAAGTCTCGTCTGTGTCTGTACTTCATTCAGACGAAACATCTCATACACCAGCGCATGCAGATAACTTGTGATCACCTGACGATAATACGGACTCTGCTTTTTTTCTTCCCGGATGATGGCGTTGACGATCTCTGCAATCTCCGGATACTCGCTTCCATGCAGCAAATGTGCCGATCTGCGTACCAGTTCAATGGCCTCATTTTTTTGTGCGATCCGGTCGCCATACAGTTCCTCCATGACATGGTTGACATCCACATATAAAAATTCCCAGGAATTCCGAACCATTCCATTACTGATCGTTGTATGTGGAATATTCGGAGGAATCAGAGTGACAGAATTTGTCCGGTAGGTATACGTGTGTTCATTTATAATAAGCTCCCCTTCGCCTTTTCTGCAAATTCCAATCTCCATAAGGTTATGGAAATGCAGATAAAAATTGTCATGTCCGTATACCCGGTTCCACTCCTCTCCCAACAAAGCAAGTACCGGTTCTCCCTGTGGAATTTCATAAAAACGCAGTTCCACGGTTTCTTTTTGTTTTCGTCCCATAGGCATATTATACTCCCTGAAAGTTATACCCTGATATTAAAAACGTGCGGCAGCTGCCGCACGTTCTTTTTAGTCGAAATCAAACTTGTCGAATCTCTTATGCATTGCACCATAACGGAATCGAACCATCTCATTTTTCGCTAAAACGTCTTCCTCCGTACCTCTGTACTGGCAGCGGATACAACTGTAAATCTTTGTATCTTTATTGTAGAACATATCGATGTCGAGGTCTCTCATAAAGCAGGACGGACATCTGTAATTTAATTTGCCTTTTCCAAGTTGAGCCATGTTGCAAATACCTCCTTGTCTGTAATGGTCTTCTTATATCCAAGTTTAAACATTGGTGAGAATGCATATCCTTCCTCAATGTATCCTTCTGCGTCTGTAGAAGAAGCAGTCAGGGAAACTTTGGTGTCGATTGGAGGCACTACAGCACTGACTGCGGTTGCTCCTGCCAGGACTTCACTGCGGCACTTGTATGCATAGTGAATGGTCTTTTCATCTGCACCTTCGCATTTTAATACGACAGATGTCATATCTTCCGGATACTCTGTGGTTCCGTAGCATGCTACCATGTACTCATCAATGGTAACCTCTGCATCAGGATCACTCATCTCGAGAATATTTCTTTCGATCTTGATCTTAGAAGAACCTTCCTCAAAATATTCCTTTGTCTGTAATTTTACTGTCAATCCATTAAACTCGATGGTTACCGGGTCCAGTGTCAGAATTCTGGTATTGCCTTCCTGTGAGAAATGTGCATGTGTCGGGCAGAGGCACAGATCTACTTCCTCACCCTTGTAGCAGAGCTTTGCACTTCTGACAGTTCCTTCTCCTGCGTAATGTGTAAAGTATCCGGCACGGTACTTCTCCTGAATCAGGAATGGATAAGAAGCATCCTGTACATGAGGTGTTCCGATACCAACCGGCCAGTTTAATTTTGCAACATATGGACGAAGGTCAACAATCGCACCACCCTGATCCATATTAACACAGGCTCTCATAAACGGATCGCAGTACCAGAACAGCTGCTTGTCAGATCCGTATAAAATATCTCTCCAAAGGGCACATTCCGGCTCTGTATAACGTTTCTCGTCGGTAATGCCTTTCTTCTTTCTGTAGTGATCTGCGAACTCGGACATGGTCATATCTACCAGCTTGCCCTCTTTCTTCAAATCTCCGTAATACTTACATCCGTCACTGTATGACTTTAACAGCAGATCATATGGAGCCTCCCAGCGGCCCATCTTGTTCATCCAGCCTGGTCCGACGAACATCATGTTGTAAGCATATCCATTGTTGTATTTTTCCAGATCACGATACTGATCGATCAGGTTATACAGATACGGATACTCCCAGGTCTTTGTATCATAAATCATACCGCGAAGCACGTTCTGTGGATGTGTACCGAAGTTTGATCCGTTTCCGTCATAACATGCAATCAGGTCACGGGAAAGGTGTGGGATAGCTACGATTCCACTGTCCTCTGCCTGATTTGCTGCCGGCGCATGTGTATTCTGCTTGGATGGAATCCATGGTGCCCATGGGCCGCCATCGAAAAGTGTATACCAGGAGTTGTTACAGGTATGATATGCTTTCGGGCCTTCCTCCCAGCAGGTAGCTACCGCACACTTCACAGACGGGTAAGCTTCCTTCACATAATTGATCAGTTCTGCGTCCATATAGTAGGAACCGGTTGACTCCGGGTAAAAGCCGAAACGATCATGGAATTTCTCGAACACATCATTAACGATTGCCTTCTTGTCTTCCATGGAAAACATCCAGATACAGAAATCTTTTGTCTTATATTTCTCACGGAACTCTTCGCAAGGCAGTCCCAAAAGGGAAAGTGCGATTTCGTCTCCATAGACTTCATGATCATGTTTTGCGATCTCAACCGCTTCATCGTTAAACAAAGAAGCATATGTCATCTGAATGGTAACTTTCAGGCCATTCTCATGTGCCAGTCTCTGCTGTGTCTTGAAAATATCGAGAGACTCTGTAAGTAAAGCCTTATCTCCGATATCCTCTTCCTTTCCCTGTCCGGTCACGGTTGCAGAATACTCTGGAACCATCTCCGGGCGATGGATGATGTTTACAATAAATTTGTCCATCTCGTTCTCCCTCCGCTAGATGTATTTTATTTCTGGACTGCGCTTTTGCGCAATCGGTTGTTCTATGGTTCTAGTATAACAAGAGAGTCCCACAGTGTCAATGTATAATTTTGATATATTTCGCTTTCTTTTTTGCACACTTTTCACAATTCCAAGCATATTCTTTTTTATTTGCGCAATCGGTTGTTTCGTGTAATTTTCAATATTTTTCGTATTTTTTAGTATATTTTTCATGCATATAGAACCCACATTTTGCGCAAATTCATTTATTTTTCATCATCCAAACACAAAAACAGCCATTTGGATATTTCCAAATGGCTGTTTTTGTGTTTGGATTTTAGAGTTTATGATCCTACGAACAGATTCCGCATGTCCGTATCCTGTCCCTTTGAAATTAGTGATGGAATAAACGGATTCCAGTAAAGCTCATAACCATACCGTATTTATTACATGTCTCGATCACATTGTCATCACGTACCGATCCGCCCGGCTCTGCCACATACTTTACGCCGCTTTTGTGTGCGCGCTCAATATTGTCGCCAAATGGGAAGAATGCATCCGATCCCAGTGCCACATCGGTATTTTTATCCAGCCATGCACGCTTCTCTTCTGCGGTAAATACCGCCGGTTTTACCTTAAAAATCTTCTCCCATGCACCATCTGCAAGGACATCCATATAATCCTCACCCATGTACAGATCAATGGCATTGTCACGGTCCGCACGCTTGATACCGTCAACAAACTGCAGTCCTAAAACCTGTGGAGACTGGCGCAGCCACCAGTTATCTGCCTTCGAACCAGCCAGACGGGTACAATGGATACGGGACTGCTGTCCTGCTCCGATACCGATTGCCTGTCCGCCCTTGACATAACATACAGAGTTAGACTGTGTATACTTTAAAGTGATCATGGAAATTGCCAGATCAATCTTTGCCTGCTCCGGCAGTTCTTTGTTTTCTGTCACGATGTTGTCAAAGAAATCATCTCCGATATGAAGTTCATTTCTTCCCTGCTCGAATGTGATACCAAATACATCCTTATGCTCGATCGGAGCCGGCTCGTATGCCGGATCAATCTCGATTACACAGTAATTGCCCTTCTTTTTCTGCTTTAAAATTTCCAAAGCTTCCTCCGTATATCCCGGAGCAATCACACCATCGGAAACCTCGCGCTTGATGACCTTTGCTGTTGCTGCATCACAGATGTCTGACAGGGAAATAAAATCTCCGAATGAAGACATACGGTCTGCACCTCTGGCACGGATATAAGCATTTGCAAGCGGTGTAAACTCAATATCCATATCATCGACCCAGTAAATTTTCTTTTCCACGTCAGACAGCGGAAGTCCTACCGCTGCACCAGCCGGGGAAACATGTTTGAAAGAAGTTGCTGCCGGAAGTCCGGTTGCCTTCTTTAATTCCTTTACCAGCTGCCATCCATTAAAAGCATCCAGAAAATTGATATATCCGGCTCTTCCACAGAGCACCTTAATCGGCAGATCTTTGCCATCTGCCATATAGATTCTGGCCGGTTTCTGATTTGGGTTACATCCGTATTTTAATTCATATTCCTGCATGATTTTCTCCTTTTTCAACAATCCGCTCTTATTTATTTTTATTTATTCTTATTTACAATTCTTGACTCATAGTTTCCGGTCTCAATGTCAATAAAACGTACAAACAGGGAAACTTTATTATCCTCATTTAAATTCTCCCATACCATTTTCGTAAACGTATCGATATCTCCATCAATATCAACCCAGGTTGGTTCACCCTCGAAACTCGGCAGTGGATTTCCGTCTCCCATATAAGTATGGATAAAATGTCCCTCTCCGGCAACCGGGTTGCTGTATGCAAACGTGTAACGGTTGCATGCATCCGGATTTCCGTTGTTGCTCTTTAAGATAGACATCGCATAATTGAACTCACCCTTATCAATGTGCATGATACCGGAAATACGTGGAGTATAATTTGGTGCGTCCGGCTCAAATTCTCTGGTGCGCAGCGCCTGCTCAAATGTCTGCTGCTTATCCATCAGCTCATAAATCGTATCGGTCTGATCTCCGTTTGTCACAATCGTCTTGTTGCCAAGTACTCGAACCGGTGCGTAAATGATCAGGCTCGGATCTTCCAGCTTTGACGGATCAAATGCCTGTGTACGGATACCTTCGCCATCCTCTACAAATACACGATTACGGCTGTTTGCGCTTCTTCCCATAATAAAATAAGCAGTTACCGCCTTCTTTCCATCCTTAGAACGTCCGATCACAATACCACGTCCCGGATATGTTGTTGCGCCTAATTCTTTACTGAGTGCTACCTTCTGCATTTGTTTCTCCTTTCGCAAATACGCCTAAAATAAATAAAAACCGACACATCCGGGAACCCACATTTCAATCAAATACATATTTCATGTATTTCCCTGCAATGTGCGGTGCCCAGACGGTCGGCCCCTGCGGTGCTTCTCTGAAGCATCGCCTTATCTGCGGTACATCTGTGATGTATCGCCCTATCTGCGGTGCAATCTTTGGATCTGTCACCTTTATATCTCTTGTTATACTCCACGTGGTTCTTCCACTTATCCGTCAGTCATATAACTAAATTTATTTAAGCATGGAAAGTTCCTCTTGTCAAGGGATCTTCTGTTATTTCATCGTTACTATTCACTCACATGTTACTGTTCACAGGTTACCCTGCGAACAGTAACCTCACATTCAGCTACATGCCCGTGCATATTCCTGTAATTTTTCTTTTGCAGTCTGCGACAAATGTGTCGGAACCTCTATCTGCACCTGGGCATATTCATCTCCGTGAACTGCCGGATTATTCATGGCTGCTACGCCCTTTCCTTTCAATCGGATTTTTGCCCCAGACTGTGTACCCGGTTTAATCTTACAGAAAACATCTCCATACAACGTATGGATCTTTATCTCTCCTCCGAGCACAGCTGTTGTATACGGAATTTTCACCGTCGTATAAACATCCTGGCCTTTTCGCTCGTAACCAGATTTTTCTCCGACTTTGACTTTGATCAGCAGATCTCCGTCCTTTCCATTGTACCCTTTCTGTCCTTTCCCTTTCAGACGCACAGACTGCCCGTTTGCAATGCCTGCCGGAATATGCACTTCAAAGTTCTGGCTCTTTCCGTCACTGGAAGAAAGCGTAAACCTTTTATCACAGCCAAATACCGCTTCTTCAAAGCTGATCGGTACTTCCGTCTCGATATTTTGCCCTCTTTCCTCATGTACTCCGCCAAAACCACTGCCAAATTCTCCGGTACTTCCAAATCCGCTTCTTCCGCCAAAACCTCCGGTTCCGTGGAATCCACCTTTTTTTCCAAACAATTTGTCAAGAATATCATCCATATCGGAAGAACCATCAAAATGGAACTCCTGATATCCGTTGCCCGGTTCTCCGGAAGAATACGACTGATAAAATCCTCCATTTCCAAATGGATTCCCGTACTGTGCCTGTTTCATCTTCTCCGGATCAAAACCTGCCTCCAGCGAAATCGGACCGTACTCATCATACAATTTCCGCTTCTTCGGATCTCCCAACACTTCGTAAGCTTCCGTTACTTCCTGAAAAATCTTTTCCGCATTTGGATTTCCTTTATTCATATCCGGATGATATTTTTTGGCAAGTTTTCGATATGCCTTTTTAATCGTTGCTTCGTCTGCATTTTTATCTATTCCCAAAACTTCGTAAAAATCTCTTTTTGCTGCCATAATTATCACCTCACCAATCACAAAAACAGGAACTGCTTTCTAAAATGCACTTCCTGTCATTCCATCTCAGTCAGAGCATTTTCCACTAAGACGTACTTATATCTTTGCTTCAGTTTTGTTATAGCATTGTTTTTAGCACTCGTCAAGCATGTCTGCTAACAATTTTCTTAATTTTTTCTAAATTGGTGATTCACGGCATGGTCTGAGGCTTTTGATTTTTGCAAGAGGAACGGAACACGCAGCAAAACAACGACTTATATACCATAGATTTTTAAATCAACACGTCCATCGACAACTGCAATTCCATCCGCCTGCAATAGCCTTGCCTGCGCACCTTCTCCACCAAACGCAAATTCTCCAGCTAATTCTCCCTTTGCGTTCACCACACGATAACAGGGAATCTTCTCCGGATCCGGATTTTTATGCAATGCATTTCCCACGGCGCGTGCCATCTTTTTATTTCCGGCCATCTCCGCAACCTGTCCATATGTTGCCACTTTTCCACGCGGAATCTTTTTAACCGCTTCATAAATCCGTCTGGTCGGACTGTCCGTAACCAGATCATAGCTTTCCGCAATCATACGCTGGATTTCCTGCTCCGGAACGGTACCATCCAGAATAATGGTATTCCAATGATCTTTATTCTGATGCCATCCCGGAATGACAGATGCATAGGTACTTCTCCAGAAATCACGCCACTGCGGATCCGCTTTCACATTTAAATTAATGTATCCTTCCCTCTCATAGGTCCATAAAAACGCCTTTTTGCTTCCTTCTACCCTCACAAGCTGCCAGTTATTATCATGAAACGGTGCCTCCTGATAGGTTTTCGGAAAAGACAATGCATATGCCAGCGCCTCTTCCCTTGTTTTCATACACTCCTCCTTACGGTTTTTCCGTCATATATCATATATTTTCTGTATATCTGCATGTCGGAAATCCCATACATCCCCAAAACTCTCCGAACCTTCCGTTCCTTTTTTTCAGTGGCTGCCCACACACCGGACAATTTTTTATTTCAATATTCCGCCCGGTAGTACCATCCAGCTCCTTTGCCAGCTTTTCAAAAACCTGCTGGTTCATGCGGCAGTCGTTTAATGCACGGTGTGCCCCGGCCGTGGAAATCCCGTAATACTGTGCCAGATCCTCCAGACGATGATGCGAAAGTTCCGGCAGACAGAGCCGTGCCAGTTTCAGTGTGTCAATGTAATCGTTGGTTAGTGTCTGACCGAAATACCGTTCACAATCACGATACAAAAATTTCATATCAAAACGATTGATATTATGTCCTGCCAGCACATCATCTCCGATAAAAGCAAGAAATTGCTGCAATACGGAATCAAACATTGGTGCAAACGCCACCATATCATCCGTGATATGATTTACTGCACTTGCCGCGCTGGGAATCGGTCTGCCCGGATTCACAAGCTGACTGAACTCTTCTGTAACAACGCCGTTTTTTACTTTGACAGCCGAAATTTCAATAACCTCGTCATATTTACTCGAAGTACCGGTTGTCTCAAGATCATAGAGTACATAATCCGGCACATACTGATTAATCATTTTACCTTTTGTATTTCCTAACATCTTTTGTTCCTTTGCCTTTTTAGGATTGTTTCAGGAAAAAACGCAGACTTCCAATTCGAAGTACCACTCCCTGGGAAGCCGCACTGTTTTCAAAGTTTCTTGCAATTGTTTCCTTTTCCACGCTTAATGTCTTTACAATGTAAAATTCCTTCTTTGCCGCCGTCGGTGCATTGTGCATAAATTGCATCACTTCCTGCAGGTTTCCAGATCCGGCATAATCCTCACCGAGCACCGTATGGGCATCCTTTTCCTGAAACACATGCGGAATGACCGAATCAATCGCTTTATCGTAATCCGCATTTCCCACATCAATCCGGATGCGCGCCAGACAGCTTCCGTCCCCCGGCTGTTCCACCTGATAATCCAAAAGCTGCAACTGCCCCCACTTCTGATTCACTGCCTCCTGCCATTTTGGAAGGAACTGGCCTTTCTGTGAATTCAAGACACTGACAATCATGGAAATTTTTTGTTTATCCGAAAGCTTCATAAGCATACCTAGTCCCGGAATCTTCGGAAGTTTTACCTGATCAATATTTAATTCTGTAATATCTGCCACCAGTCGAAACATTTCTTCTCCTTCATCTTTGGTTATTTTCTATGCTATCATGCTATCACTTTTTTCGTAATTTTTCCACTAAAATAACACTCACAATATTATGCTATAATTTCATTTGGCACCGCCAAACCGGATTCACCAGAAAAGTCAGATCAATACCGTTTTGATGATGATATACAGGTATGTATTTATGATAATCTTGTAATCAATATCACGGAATTGTTAAAATAAAAAGGTGCTTATTTAAGCACCTTTTTTAGTGGACTAGACGGGAGTCGAACCCGTGTCCAAAAACCAATTCCCTGTCCTTCTACGAGTGTAGTTTATTCTTTGACATTCCCTCCGCCACACGAAAACAAACATCCTTGTGGTTTTAGTAGCTTCATGATACGCCCACAGGTGCAAAGCTTAGCCTGCGTCGTTTCTCACAGAGTCGAAGCCTGGATCCTAAAGTGTGAGTGCCCTAGGTCAGACTGCTGCCATTAGGCAGCGTATGCTAAATTATCTTCAGCGTTTAATTTTAATTGTGGAATTTAACGTATCCCGTACGACTCGCTTCTCCAGCTGCATGATCCCTGTCGAAACCATTACTAGCCCCTGTTATGTTTTTGCGGAGCAAAAATATAACTCTTGCCTCCCGCCTGTTTTTTGCGAAACGCCTATCCAAGATTCCGCACTTTGAAATCCCGCTCGGCTTCCCGCCGCTGGTCTTTTTTGGCAATGTCCTGACGCTTATCGTAAAGCTTCTTTCCTTTTGCCAGAGCAACCTGCACTTTTACAAGACTTCCTTTGAAGTATACTTCCACTGGAACAATCGTGTATCCTTTCTGCGCGATCTTACCGACCATCTTCTGAATCTCTTTCTTGTGCATCAGAAGCTTGCGCGGCCGGAGCGGATCTTTGTTGAAAATATTTCCCTTCTCATATGGGCTGATATGCATACCATAGAGGATCACCTCCCCATTTTCAATATGGATAAAGGATTCCTTGATGCTGCACTTGCCCATGCGCATGGACTTTACTTCGGTTCCAGCAAGAGCGATACCGGCTTCAAAAGTCTCTTCAAGAAAATAATCGTGATAGACTTTTTTATTGTTGGCTATTAACTTCTTCGGTTGTTTCGCCATCCCGGCTCCCTCCTTTTTGTTCTGTAAACTCAGTGTATATGATTTTCCTGCAAAATGCAATAAACTGCTGCTTTTATTTTGAAAATTTTAAGAATTCCATCAATTTTCGTCAGAATCTGCAAGTGTAAAATCAATCGTCCGCATGATCCGGTCACAGTTATCCACCGTCACACGCACCTGCTGCCCCAGTTTAAACCTGCGGTTCGTTGCTTCTCCCACCAGTTCATAAGTTTCTTCATAATACTGATAAAAATCATCGGTGAGGGAAGTCACACGTACCAGACCCTCCACAGTATTTTCCAGCTCCACGAAAAATCCGTACTCTGCGACTCCGGAAATAACACCGGCAAAGGTTTCTCCGATATGGTTTTCCATATACTGCACTTTTTTCAGCTTAATTGTCTCCCGCTCGGCCTCATCTGCACGCCGTTCCATCTCACTGGCATGCTTTGCAACCTCCGGCAGTATCTGCGTATAGTGGCCAATGCGCTTTTCGCCCAGACGTCCCCGCAGACTGTCCTTGATAATCCGGTGGATCTGCAGATCCGGATACCGGCGGATCGGTGAAGTAAAATGGCAGTAACAATCCGCTGCCAGACCAAAATGCCCGGTATTTTCCACCGTATAGCGTGCCTGCTTCATCGAGCGAAGGGTCAGACGGCTGATCAGCGGCTCCTCCGAAGTTCCGTCGATTTTTTCCAGCAGCTTCTGCAGTTCTTTCGGATGCACCTCATCACTTCCTATGTGGAGAGAGTACCCGAAATTATTGATAAACGTGGATAGTTTCTGTATTTTTTCCGAATCTGGCTGCTCATGCGTACGATAGACAAACGGAAGTTCTCTCCAGTAATATTCGGCTGCCACCGTCTCGTTTGCAGCAAGCATAAAATCCTCGATCAGTTTCGTTGCCACATTGCGGTCATACGGACGGATATCTACCGGATTTCCATTCTTATCCAATATTACCTTTGTTTCCGGAAAATCAAAGTCAATGGAACCACGTTTCATACGTTTTTTGCGAAGAATTGCCGCCAGTTCTGCCATCTTTTCAAACATCGGAACCAGTGGCTCATATTCCGCCATCACCTCCGGATCATGGTCTGCCAGAATTTTTTTCACATTGGTATACGTCATACGCCGGTTCACGCAGATAACGGACTCTGTGATTGTGTGATCAATAATTTCGCCCTTAGGATTGACCGTCATGATGCAGCTGAGTGCCAGCCTCTCTTCCCCCTGGTTGAGGGAACAGATTCCGTTTGACAGGGCATGCGGCAACATCGGAATCACCCGGTCCACCAGATATACAGAAGTTCCTCTCTTCAACGCTTCTGTGTCAAGAGCACTGTGCTCCTGCACATAATTGGACACATCCGCAATATGCACACCCAGAATATAATTTTCATGGTCCATGGTAAGTGACACCGCATCATCCAGATCCTTGGCATCTTCGCCATCGATGGTCACCATCTGCCAGTCGCGCAGATCCATGCGTCCTGCCATATCCGCTTCCGATACCGGCTTTGCCACATGCTCTACCTGCGTCATGACCTTCGGATCAAATTCCACCGGAAGACCGTAAGCGCGCACAATAGAAAGGATATCCACCCCCGGATCATTGATATGCCCGAGAATCTCTACCACTTTTCCTTCCGGATTCTTTCCCTTTTTTCCGTACTGCGTGATCTCAACAACAACTTTATGACCGTTTACAGCTCCTTTCGAACGCTCCAGCGGAATAAAAATATCCGACCCGAACTTTGGATTATCCGGCACTGCAAATCCAAAATTTTTATTCAGCTGATACGTGCATACCACCTGCTTCATGCCCCGTTCAAGCACATGCAGCACCTTTCCCTCCCTGCGGCGTCCGGTCACTGCCGGTGATACGGAAATCTCTACCGTATCCATATGCATCGCACCGTTAGTTTCGGATTCCGGAATAAAGATATCTTCCTTTTCCCCCTCCACACTGACAAATCCAAATCCTTTCGGATGTGCCTGAAACGTGCCTACGATCTTTTTCTCTTCGGATTTGCTGAACTTTCCTCTCTTGGAGCAGACGATGCGCCCCTCCATCATCAAATCATTCAGAATCTGTTCCAACTGTGGGCGCTGATCTTTTTTCACACCGAGGACAATCGCCAGTTCCTTGATTTTCATCGGGACATACATATCATCGCACATAAAGTCATATATCATTTTTTTCCGCTGTTCATACTTTGCGTCCATACCCAGATCTTCTCCTTATATAATGAAAAAAGCTGCCGATGTAATCGACAGCTTCCGGTTTCTACCAGATTCCCAAATTCAGAACCATTGCAATGACAAGGAACAGGATCACAAAAATTCTTGTAAGCTTTACAAGCATTCCTTCCATGGAACGTCCCTTATTTTTGCCCCAGTAAGTATCTGCTGCTCCGGCGATCGCGCCAAGACCTGCAGATTTCCCCTCCTGCATTAAGATAATCACTGTAATTACAATACTCAGTATAATAAATACAATAGTTAAAATCGTATTTAAAACGGTCACGATTTCCACCTCCTAATTCTAAACTCACGACTAACTAATTATATCATAAAAGAAAAGTCTTTTCAACATTTTTTTATATTTCACAATTTTCCTTTTCATTTCCACTTTATAATATAACACAGATAATATAGAACTTACTGTATCATTAGGAGTATACCATGAAATCCTGTCAAATGTACAGATTTATTCCGATTATATTACTGTGTGTCTGTCTGTTCACTGGTGGATGTTCCCAAAGTACGTGAACTTCACCGCCGATTCCCTCCCTGTGGCCAAGGCCGAAGAACTTGCAGACGGTGCTTCCAGCGATCTGTACATCATCAGCAGTGTATATAATTATATCATTACACATTTTACCTATGATTATTCCAAAGCTTCCAGTGTAACAAGCGGATATCTTCCCGATATCGATGAGGTTTTCACCTCTGAGAAAGGAATCTGTTTTGATTACGCTGCAGTCATGACCTTTCTGATGATCGCCGTGATTCTGGTTCTGATGCAAAAGTCGTACCTGTTTTTTCCAAAGTTTATGCCGAACTCGGAAGCGAGCTGGCCGGGACCGCACGGACGCTTCTGCACATCAGTACCATTCTCAATCATTATATGCTTGGATTTATCATTGCATTTCTGGTATTGCTTATCATCTGTATGATTTTATATCACACCGATCTCGGGCGCGTATTGTTCCTCGGACAGAAACTTGCCATGACGGTTGCCTCAGGACGCGTTGCAAACTGCCTGTATCTGGTTCTCTCCAGCGGACTCGACAGTAATATCGGTCTTACCCTGGCACGCGAACTTGTCAATAATCCGCATATGCAGGCACTTATCGACAAATGTCACGAGAATATCCGCCACAGGGAATCATTCGACAAAGCACTGCTGCTGTCCGGCATCTTTTCCCAGATGTACGCCAGCTGGATTGCAATCGGTTCCCGGACCGGCGAAATGGAAAGCATTGTTTCCCAGCGGGAGATCAATACCGATACCGCAAGCTATCTGACGGCACTTCGTGCTGCATTGCGCCAGATCAACGGTATTATCTACACTTCTGCCGCAGAAAATATGATCGCCATGGACAGTAGCATCTTACAGCTTTATAAAGACGGACGAATCGACAAACACACCGCCATCTCGGAAGCGGTCAATCCGGAGATCATGTCCAAACGTCTGAATCTCTTATAATGTTTCACTGATCCGCAGAAGCTGGTTATACTTGGCAGTGCGCTCTCCTCTGCACGGAGCGCCTGTCTTGATCCAGCCGGCATTTACTGCCACCGCGAGATCTGCAATAAAAGAATCTTCCGTTTCTCCGGAACGATGTGAAATAATTGCCTTATAGCCGTTCTTCTGTGCCAGTTCAATCGCATCCATGGCTTCCGTAAGCGTTCCGATCTGATTGACCTTAATCAGCACAGCATTTGCCACCTTAAGATCCATTCCGCACCGGATTCGCTTCACATTCGTGACAAACAGATCATCTCCCACCAGCATCACCTGTTCTTTCATGCGCTTTGTCAATTCCTGCCAGCCTTCCCAGTCGTCTTCATCCAGACCGTCCTCAATAGAAATCAGCGGATATTCCGTGGTAAGTTCTTCATACAGCGAAATCATTTCCTGTGCACTGCGCAGGATTTCTTTTTTTTCGGTGGTTTCCTGCGTTTTCACATGTGCGTCAGATGTATAAGCACCGCCCTGCGTGTCCGGACGCCGCAGATTGACATCCACCTCTGCATGTGTCTGCGCTTCTCCCGGAAAATGATACATTCCGTCTTCCTCACTGTACAGCTCAGATGCTGCCGCATCCATGGCAAATGCAACATCGCTGCCCACCTTATATCCGGCTTCCTCCACGGCACGCTGCAGACATGCAAACACTTCTCCCGCATTGGAAAAATCCGGTGCAAATCCGCCTTCATCCCCCACTGCCGTCAGTTTGCCTTCTTTCTGCAAAATTTTTTTCAGAAAATGATAAATTTCCGCACCCATCCGGAGTGCATCCGGAAACGACTCGGCTCCGACCGGTACAATCATAAATTCCTGAAAATCCAGGTAATTCTTTGCGTGCGCTCCGCCATTTATGACATTCATCATCGGCATCGGCCATTTTTTTGCATTCGGTCCTCCCAGATAACGGTACAACGGCATATCCAGTGCTGCCGCTGCGCAGCGCGCACAGGCTAAAGAGACACCAAGTAAAGCATTGGCCCCCAGATTTCCTTTGTTGTCTGTCCCATCCAGTTCCACAAGTTTGCAGTCAATCTGTACCTGTTCCAGCACATTCATTCCCAACAGCTCCTTGCGGATCTTTGTGTTGATGTGATCCACAACGCGCTGTACGCCAAGCCCAAAATAACGTTCCTGTCCATCCCGCAGCTCAATCGCCTCAAATCTTCCGGTACTGGCTCCGGATGGCACAGATTCCCTGCCCGTAGTCTTCTTTCCCGTTGTCTCTGTCTGCGCGGTCACTTCCACCTCAACCGTAGGATTTCCTCTTGAATCCAGAATTTCCCTTCCATGAATTTCAATAATTTTGATCATCAGACCCATTCCTATTGTCCTCCTTTTTTCATTATTGTGTGAAAAAGAAAGAAATTTATTCAAATCCAAAGAAAAAGAAAGACCTCCCATGTTATGGGAGGTCTCTTAGCATAACCGACCGGTCTGTTTATAGGTTCATTTATACGTTAATTTCTGCAGTAACGCCGAGTTCCTCTTTGTGTGCATCCAGCACTGGACGAACCACATCACGCAGGAATACTTCCACCTGACGCGGTGCACGACCCACATACAGCTCTGGTTTTAAGTTTGCATCGATCTGTTCTTTTGTCAGACCAAAAGCCGGATCTGCTGCAATCAGATCTACCAGATTGTTATCCTTACCCTCTTCCTTGACGGTCTTTCCTGCCTGCATGGACAGCTGACGGATTTTCTCGTGCAGTTCCTGACGGTTTCCACCCTCTTTTACGGCATCCATCATAATATTTTCGGTTGCCATGAATGGAATCTCTGCCATAAAGTGCTTGTAAATTACCTTCGGATATACCACCAGGCCATCTACAACATTTAAGCACAGATCCAGGATACCATCGATTGCAAGGAATCCTTCCGGAACCGACAGACGCTTGTTGGCAGAATCATCAAGTGTACGTTCAAACCACTGTGTTGCAGAAGTAATGGCCGGATTTAATGCATCTACCATCACATAGCGGGACAGGGAAGCGATACGCTCACTCCGCATCGGGTTGCGCTTGTATGCCATCGCAGAAGATCCGATCTGGTTCTTTTCAAATGGCTCCTCTACTTCTTTTAAATGCTGCAGAAGACGGATATCGTTAGACATTTTATGCGCACTGGCAGCAATCCCTGCTAAAACATTTAAAACACGGGTATCCACTTTACGGGAATAGGTCTGTCCGGAAACCGGATAGCAGGACTTAAATCCCATTTTCTCTGCGATCATCGGATCAATCTTATCGATCGTCTCCTGATCCCCGTCAAAAAGTTCCAGGAAACTTGCCTGTGTACCGGTCGTTCCTTTCGATCCGAGCAGTTTTAACGTACTCTGTACATACTCCAGATCCTCCAGATCCATCAGAAACTCCTGTGTCCAGAGTGTTGCACGCTTTCCGACTGTTGTCGGCTGTGCCGGCTGGAAATGCGTAAATGCAAGGGTCGGCTGATCCTTATATTTTTCTGCAAAATTGGACAGCTCCGCAATCACGCTGACCAGTTTTTTATGTACGAGCTTTAATGCCTCATTCATAATGATGATGTCTGTATTATCTCCGACATAGCAGGAAGTAGCCCCCAGATGAATGATACCGGCTGCCTTCGGGCACTGCTGTCCATAAGCATACACATGACTCATGACATCATGACGCACCAGTTTTTCACGTGCAACTGCTACATCATAATTAATATCATTGACATGTTCTTTCATCTCATCAATCATATCCTGTGTGATGACCGGCTTTCCATTCTCGGAAAGTCCGAGTTCCATCTCTGTCTCAGCCAGTGCGATCCAGAGTTTTCTCCATGTGGAAAACTTCATATCCTGGGAAAAAATGTACTGCATTTCCTTGCTGGCATAACGCTCGGAAAGAGGGCTTGTATATCTGTCTGTGCTCATGTTCTTCTCCTTTTATTTGAATACATTGGTAACAACTTATCGGCTCATCTTGCGCTCAAGATCAATCTCTTTGTCATAATACTCTCCGCGAATGTCCTGTTTCGGCGGTTCCATCGGGTATTTGCCCGTAAAACAGCCGGTACAGATCGGAAGTCCTTCCGCCATTTCTTTCAGACGGTCGATTCCGAGATAACCAAGGGAATCTGCTCCGATAATCTGGCAGATCTCTTCAATCGTACGGTTGTAGGCAATCAACTGCTCACGCGCCGGAATATCGGTTCCGAAATAACAAGGCCATAAAAATGGCGGAGAACTGATGCGTACGTGCACCTCGGTTGCTCCTGCATCCCTTAACATGCGCACAATACGATCCGATGTCGTACCTCTTACAATCGAATCATCGATCATAATGACACGTTTCCCTGCCACTGCCTCACGCAGCACATTCAGCTTCACCTGTACGCTGGATTCCCTGCTGCTCTGCTTTGGCTTGATAAACGTACGTCCCACATAGCTGTTCTTGACAAAGGCTGTACCATACGGAATCCCGGATGCCAGAGAATAGCCAAGTGCTGCAGCATTTCCGGACTCCGGCACACCTGTCACCAGATCTGCCTCTACCGGGGAATCCTGTGCCAGAAACTTTCCGGCCTTGATCCGGCTTGCATATACACTCACCCCGTCAATATGACTGTCCGGTCTTGCAAAATAGATGTACTCAAAAATACAGCGTGCTTCCTTTTCTTTCGGAAGTGCCATGGTCATATCGGACTCAATACCTTTTTCCGGAGAAATGGTCACAACTTCTCCCGGCAGCACATCACGCACAAATGTTGCACCAATGGTGTCAAGTGCACAGGTTTCCGATGTGATAATATAAGAATTGTCACGCTTTCCGATACAAAGCGGCTTAAAGCCGTATGGGTCACGCGCCCCGATCAATTTACGCGGACTTGTCACAACCAGTGCGTAAGCTCCCTTAAGACGCTGGCACGCACGGCGCACAGCTTCTTCTGCTGACTGGGAATTCAACCGTTCCCTCGCAATATAGTAGGCAATCACCTCAGAATCAATGGTGGTCTGGAAAATTGCTCCCGTATATTCCAGCTCCTTACGAAGCTGCGGTGCATTGATCAGATTGCCATTGTGGGCAAGTGCCAATGTACCTTTGACATAATTTAACACGAGTGGCTGGGCATTTTCACGGGTAGAAGAACCGGCCGTTGAGTAACGTACATGTCCGACTCCGATGTCCCCCTTCATCTGCTCAAGATTTTCCGGTGCGAACACTTCATTTACAAGTCCCATTCCCTTGTAGGAAAGGACCTTGCCCTTAGGACCGCTGGTATCGCTGACTGCAATACCGCAGCTCTCCTGGCCACGGTGCTGCAGGGCAAACAGTCCATAATATATTGTCGATGCTACATCTGCACCGTCAAAATCATACATTCCGAAGACGCCACACTCCTCATGAAGTGTATCCGCATCATAACTGTTATTCTGAATCATTGTGATCTCCTATATCTATCTTGTAAAAGGCTTACCTGTCAGAAGCTCATATGCTTCTTTGTACTTATCAACGGTCTTTGTAACAACTTCTTCCGGAAGAAGGAAATCATTGTCCGGATTTGCCTTGAGCCAGTCTCTGACATACTGCTTGTCGAAAGAAGGCTGTCCCTGTCCCGGCTTGTACCCTTCCAGTGGCCAGAATCTGGAGCTGTCCGGTGTAAGCATCTCATCACCGAGAACGACTTTACCGTTCTCGTCCAGACCGAACTCAAACTTGGTATCTGCAATGATAATTCCTTTGGAAAGTGCATACTCTGCACATTTCTTGTAGAGAGCGATGGTGCAATCCTTGATCTGTGTTGCGTAATCAAGTCCTTTTCCAGGATAAATTTTCTCCAACACATCTACAGACTGCTCGAAGGAAATATTCTCATCATGATCGCCCAGATCTGCCTTGGTACTCGGTGTATAAATCGGCTCCGGAAGCTTATCAGACTCTACCAGTCCTTCTGGAAGCTTAATGCCACACACCGTGCCGTTTTCTTTGTAGCTTGCCCAGCCACTTCCTGTGATATAGCCACGAACGATACACTCGATTGGGAGCATCTCAAGCTTCTTGCACATCATGCTGTTTCCGTCAAAACGCTCCTGTTGGAAAAATTCCGGCATATCCCTGACATCTACAGAAATCATATGATTCGGAACAACATCCTTTGTAAAATCAAACCAGAACTTTGACATCTGGGTCAGAATTGCGCCCTTGTCCGTAATCCTGTTCTTTAAAATGTTGTCAAATGCGGAAATACGGTCAGTAGCTACAATGATCAGGCTGTCTCCGTTATCATAGACTTCTCTTACTTTTCCTTCTTTGAATGGTTTAAATTCCTTCATTTTCGCTCTCCTTATTCTTTTATTTTTCGATTAACAAACTCTTTCCGGTCATCTCTTTCGGCTGCTCTAATCCCATAATCTGAAGCAGGGTCGGGGCAATATCTGCCAGGCATCCGCCCTCACGCAGTGTATACTTCGGATCCGCATTTACGAGAATAAACGGTACCGGATTGGTTGTATGGGCAGTATGTGGCTCACCTGTTTCGTAGTCAATCATTTTCTCTGCATTTCCATGATCTGCACAGATAAACAGAACACCATCCATATCCTTCACCGCCTGGACTGCATCTCCTACCAGTCCGTCCACACGCTCGACTGCCTTGATGGCTGCCGGAATCACACCTGTATGTCCGACCATATCCGGGTTTGCAAAGTTGATAACGATCACATCATACTTGTCTGACTTAATAGCCTCAACAAGATCCATACCAACCTCCGGAGCACTCATTTCCGGCTTCAGATCATATGTTGCAACATCCTTCGGGGAATTTACCAGCAGACGTGCCTCATCAACGTTTGGCTCTTCCACTCCGCCATTAAAGAAGAATGTAACATGTGCATACTTCTCTGTCTCGGCCAGACGAAGCTGTGTCTTTCCGCACTTTGCCAGGTACTCACCGAATGTATTTACAATATGCTCTTTTTCAAATGCGATCAGCTTGTTCGGGATCGTCTCATCATAGTCCTTAAAGCAGACAAATGTTGTCTTAATGAACGGACGGTCAAATCCGGTAAACTTGTCATCACAGAATGCACGTGTCATTTCACGGGCACGGTCCGGACGGAAGTTAAAGAAGATCACGGAATCATTCTCTTTTACAACAGAGACCGGTTTTCCATTCTCTGTAATTACGGTAGGAAGTACGAACTCGTCTGTTACATCCTTTGCATAAGAATCTTCCATTGCCTTTACGGCATCTTCTGCCTGAATGCCCTCCCCCTTTGTCAGGGAATCATAGGCTTTCTGTACACGATCCCAGTTATTATCACGATCCATTGCATAGTAACGTCCGGATAAAGAAGCAATCTTTCCAACACCGATCTCTTTCATCTTCTTTTCCAGTTCTTCGATAAATTCTTTTCCGGATGCAGGAGGTGTATCACGTCCGTCTAAGAATGCATGAACATATACCTTGCTCAGTCCCTGCTTCTTTGCCATCTCAAGCAGTCCGTAAAGATGTGTAATATGACTGTGCACACCACCATCGGAAAGAAGTCCCCACAGATGCAGGTCCGAATCATTTTTCTTACAATTATCCATGGCTGCAAGCAGTGCCTTATTCTCGAAAAAGTCACCGTCTTCGATTGCCTTGGTAATTCTGGTCAGATCCTGGTAAATAATGCGGCCGGCACCGATATTCATATGTCCAACCTCAGAGTTACCCATCTGTCCGTCCGGAAGTCCTACTGCCAGACCGGAAGCCTGTCCTTTTACAAAAGGACATTCCTTCATTAATTTATCCATCACCGGGGTATTTGCCAGCGCAATGGCATTTCCCTCTGTACGGTCATTCAGACCATAACCGTCAAGAACCATTAAAACAACAGGTTTTTTGCTCATAATTCATCCTCTCTTTCCATTGTAACAATCCTATACTATTGTACTTCATTATTGTTACACAAACACTTATTATATTACATAATTTGAACGGGATTGCAAGTGTTCACTGCAAATTTCCCACGATATCTATCGATTTTAAATCCAGATCCACATCATCAAAATACTGTCCATAACGCCTTCCGGACGTATAGGCATAAGGAGAAACTCCCGGTTTTTCGACATTTTTATACGGATAAAAGAATCCGTCCTCATCAATTCCCACATGATTGGAGATATCTGCCAGATAATGATAAAATGCTTTGATCTGTTTTTTTTCTGTCAGAATCGAAGTCGTAAGCGAATCCTGTATGCACGGAATCATCCGCAATTTCAGACTGCCGGAACCATCAATCTGAATCTGTGCAATCGTTGTGTAAAGTTTTCCGGTAGAAAACCAGAAATTTCCCACGCTGTATGCCACCGGCACATTTTTTATAAACTCAACGCCCTGCAGACGGTGCGGATGTCCACCAATCACGGCGTCTGCACCAGCTTTTACACAAAGGTCTGCAATCTCTGTCTGATCCTGCCCATAATGGATCTTTCCTTCTGTTCCCCAGTGAACATACGCGATCACATAATCACTGTTCTTCTTCGCACGCTTCAGTTCTTTCTTCCATACCTCTTCCTGCTGGGTCTTTAATACTCCCGGTTTCTCCTTCTGGGCTTTCTGTGTAAAATGATAAAACCTTTCGATTTCCGTTGCAGATACAATCGCAATCTTTCGTCCACCTGTGACCACATAACGCACAGCGCTTGCCTCTGTCAGATTTCTGCCACCACCACTGTACGGAATTCCCGCAGCATGCAATGCATCCAGCGTATCTAAAAATCCCTGCTCACCATAATCAAACACATGATTATTTGCCACAGAGACCATATCTATTCCCAGTGTGCGCAGGAATCCGGCATCTTTGGGATCTGCCCGAAAACAGTATGCTTTGCCAACCTGCCGCTGTCCCCGTGTTGTATAAGCAAACTCATTGTTTGCCATCGTAAAATCTGCCGAAATCAGTTCCTTTTTTACTTCATCGGAAAAATAATCCGCCATGTGATTCTTTGCCGTCTTCCCCGTACACCAATTCTCATCCAGACAGATATCCCCGACAAAATCCAGACGGATGCATGCCGGATCGGATGCTTCTTTCCAGATCACATCCTCATACGAATACGACATATACTGTTGCTGCCTGCAATACATAAGCCACAGAACATGCATACTGTTTCCGGTAAACCGATACCACAGATCCGGGTCCTGATTTCCGTTTTCCAGCTGTGTATACAGACTCTGCAGCACACCGCTCCCATACTTCGTTTCAATCCATCCCATAAAGGCTTCATCCACCGGATATTTCTGAAAAAACTTTCCGGAGGCAGTCCTTAAAATCTGGTTTTCCAGATCCTGTACTTCCGGCTCGGTTTCCTGTGATTGTTCCGTGACCTGGGAGGTTTTTTCCTCATATTCAGTTTGTACTTCCTTAGTCTCTTTCAGCGGCTGTGTATTTTGGATGATGCCATGTGTCAAAGCAAAAATAAACAACAAGAGAACGACACATTCCAGACATTTTTTCTTCATGTGTAAAATTTCAAAGGCTATTCACCTGAAATTCAGATGAATAGCCCTATAACCATACAATATCAGATTCTAGTAGTTTACAATCTTACCGAAATCAGCTTTCAGGGATGCTCCGCCAACCAGACCACCATCGATGTCCGGCTTTGCGAACAGCTCTGCTGCATTTCCTGCATTTACAGATCCGCCGTACTGGATACGAACAGAATCAGCAGTAGCCTGATCATAGATTTCAGCTACACATGCACGGATTGCGCCACAGACTTCCTGTGCCTGATCGGATGTAGCAGTCTTGCCTGTTCCGATTGCCCAGATTGGCTCATAAGCGATTACCATGTTTGCAACGTCTGCTGCTGCAACGCCTGCAAGATCAGATTTGATCTGAAGTCTGATCCAGTCAAGTGTTACCCCCATCTCTCTCTGCTCTAAAGTCTCTCCACAGCAAAGGATTGGAGTAAGTCCTGCCTCGATTGCCTTCTTAACCTTCTTATTTAAGAGAACATCATCCTCTTTGAAGTAGTCACGTCTCTCGGAATGTCCGATTACAACGTACTTAACACCAGCGTCTACCAGCATCTCTGCGGAGATCTCACCTGTGTATGCACCCTTCTCTTCGAAGTACATGTTCTCGGCACCAACCTGTACGTTGGTTCCTTTCACAGCCTCTACAACCGGTACGATATCGATTGCAGGTACACAGTAAACAACATCTACGCTGTCAGATACTACTAATGGCTTTAACTCTTCTACTAACTTTACAGCCTGGCTTGGAGTCATGTTCATTTTCCAGTTGCCGGCTACGATTTTCTTTCTTGCCATGATTTTTATTTCTCCTAATCTGTAAATAATTTAACTGTCTTTTATTTATCGTCTGCTGCTACTACGCCTGGAAGTTCCTTACCCTCTAAGAATTCAAGGGAAGCTCCACCACCGGTAGAAATATGGCTCATCTTATCAGCATAACCCATCTGGTTAACAGCTGCAGCGGAATCTCCACCACCGATGATTGTTGTTGCATCGGTCTCTGCAAGAGCCTTAGCTACTGCAAGTGTACCAGCTGCAAGTGTCGGGTTCTCGAATACACCCATCGGTCCGTTCCATACAACAGTCTTAGCTGTCTTAACAGCATCTGCAAACATCTCTGCGGACTTAGGTCCGATATCGCATCCCTCACGGTCTGCCGGCATAGCTGTGATATCACATACTTCTGTCTCTACAGGTCCGTCGATTGGATCCGGGAAATCCTTGATGGTAACAGCATCTACAGGAAGAAGGATCTTCTTGCCCATCTTCTCAGCCTTAGCCATCATTTCCTTACAGTAATCAAGCTTCTCATCATCGCAGAGAGAAAGTCCGATCTCATATCCCTGAGCCTTGATGAATGTGTAAGCCATACCACCACCGATGATAAGAGTATCACACTTCTCAAGCAGGTTGTTAATAACGTTGAGTTTGTCTGCTACCTTAGCACCACCGAGGATTGCTACGAATGGACGTACCGGATTCTCAACAGCATTTCCTAAGAAGGCGATCTCCTTCTCCATCAGGTAACCAACAACATTCTGTCCACCCTTTGCAGTGATGAACTTTGTAACACCAGCTACAGAAGCGTGTGCTCTGTGGGAGGAACCGAATGCATCACATACATAGATGTCTGCAAGATCAGCAAGTTCCTTAGAGAACTGCTCACCGTTCTTTGTCTCCTCAGCGCCACGAAAACGGGTATTCTGAAGTAATACAACTTCTCCCTCTTTCATTTCCTCAACAGCCTTTGTAGCTGCCTCGCCTGTTACGTTGTAATCAGATACGAAGTTTACTTTCTGTCCGAGAAGCTCCTCAAGTCTCTTGGCAACCGGTGCAAGGGACTCTCCTTCGTTTGGTCCGTTCTTTACTTTTCCAAGATGGGAGCAAAGGATTACCTTTCCACCATCGTTTAATAACTTCTTAATTGTAGGAAGAGCAGCTTTGATACGGGTATCATCTGTGATTTCGCCAGCTTTCAGTGGTACATTGAAGTCACATCTTACAAGGACTCTCTTGCCCTTGGCGTTGATATCATCAACTGTTTTCTTATTTAATGCCATGTTTTTATTCTCCGTTCTGCCTTTTTGGCAATTTTAAACCCGAAGAAAAGGAAATGACTTTCCAGCCGGTTGTTTCATACTCCGCAGCTGCATAAAACAGCGGAACCCTTTCCTTTTCTTCTTATTTGTCATAATGAAAAAAGGTCCGGCCCTACAGGCCGGACCCTTTCACATAAACTAAGATAGATTATGCTAACTCAGAGAAGTACTTGATTGTACGAACCATCTGAGATGTGTAGCTGTTCTCGTTATCATACCAAGAAACAACCTGAACCTCATACAGATCATCACCGATTGGGTTAACCATTGTCTGAGTAGCATCGAATAAAGAACCGAATCTCATACCAACGATATCAGAAGATACGATCTCGTCCTCATTGTATCCGAAGGACTCATTAGCTGCTGCCTTCATAGCTGCGTTGATGTCTTCCTTAGTAACGCCAGCCTTCTTAACAACTGCTGTAAGAATTGTAGTAGATCCTGTAGGGGTTGGTACACGCTGTGCAGATCCGATTAACTTTCCGTTCAGCTCTGGGATTACAAGACCGATAGCCTTTGCAGCACCTGTGCTGTTTGGAACGATATTAACTGCAGCTGCACGGGATCTTCTTAAATCACCCTTACGCTGTGGTCCATCAAGAGTCATCTGATCACCAGTGTAAGCATGGATTGTTACCATGATACCAGACTGGATTGGAGCAAACTTGTTAAGAGCATCTGCCATTGGAGCTAAGCAGTTTGTTGTACAAGAAGCTGCAGAAATGATTGTATCAGAAGCCTTTAATGTCTCGTGGTTTGTATTGTAAACGATTGTAGGAAGGTCGTTTCCTGCTGGTGCAGAGATAACTACCTTACGAGCTCCGGCATTGATATGAGCCTGAGCCTTCTCCTTGCTTGTATAGAATCCAGAGCACTCTAATACAACGTCAACCTTTAACTCACCCCATGGGCAATTGTTTGCATCTGGGAAAGCGTAGATCTTGATTTCCTTACCACATACTGTGATAGAATCATCGCTTGCAGAAACTTCATCTGCATGCTCGTACTTACCCTGTGAGCTATCATACTTTAATAAGTGTGCTAACATCTTTGGGCTTGTTAAGTCGTTGATTGCTACTACTTCGTATCCTTCTGCTCCGAACATCTGTCTGAAAGCAAGACGACCGATACGGCCGAATCCGTTGATTGCTACTCTTACTGCCATTCTTAATTCCTCCTAGAATTGTAAATAAATAGTCTCATGGGACTTGCGTCCCAAGCTTCCTTTATTTTACCCAATTATTTCCGAAAGTTCAAGTCTTTTCTCCGTCTTTGTTAATTTTTTCACTAAAGGTATCTATTTCCCCTGAAATATAGTATAATCTTACGAAAAGACTTTTTCCAAAATCAACCACACAGAAAAAAGGAGGCTCTTATGCTTTGGGATACACATATGCACACGCATCACAGCGGAGACAGTGACGCATTGATGCCTGACATGATCCAGGCCGCTGTACGGCAGAACCTGGATGGCATCTGTTTTACCGATCATTTTGATTATGATTACCCGGATGATCCCGATCTGTTTCTTCTGGATTTTGATTCCTATATAAAAGAAGTCCGCAGTTTTCAGGACACCTGCCATGACCGTCTTTCCATTCGTCTTGGAATCGAAGTCGGTCTGCAGCCCCACATCACGGAAATCAACCGCAAAGCGGTGACCGGACATCCGTTTGATTTTGTCATCGGTTCCTCCCACGTTGTTCACGGAATCGATCCCTATTACCCGAAATACTATGAAGGACGCTCCGAAAAAACTGCTTACCGCGAGTACTTCGAATCCATTCTGGAAAACCTGAACACCTATTCCGACTTCGATGTATACGGTCATCTCGATTATGTTGTCCGCTACGGTCCGGACCGCAACCGTTTCTATACATATGAGGCCTATGCCGATATCATTGATGAGATTCTGCGTAAACTCATTTCCATGGGAAAAGGGATCGAAGTCAACACGGCAGGATTCAAATACGGGCTGGGACATCCAAACCCGACCGAAGCTGTTCTTTTACGCTATCACGAACTCGGGGGAGAGATTCTGACACTCGGAGCCGATGCCCATGCGCCGGAGCACGTTGCATATGCGTTTGACCGTCTTCCTCAGATTCTGCGGCATGCAGGCTTCCGGTACTTTACGGTCTTTACCGGCAGAAAGCCGGACTTCCTTCCGCTTCCGGAATAGCGAAAATAAAGGATTAATTCCAAAAATTTCAAAATAGGTATTGCAAAATCCGAATAACACGGTATAATGTAAGTATTGAATGGTGTTATTTAAATATAGCATGCACGTACGCAAATGAGTATGTAGTTCAATTTTATTAAACAATTATCTAATTAACTACTCAGTTACTCAATTTCCTTTAAGTAACTAAGAAGGAGCAGGTTTCCTCGCCTGCTCCTTTCTTTGTTTTTGGGCTTCTGTCCTGATTCTTATATACCTGCTGTCTTTTCGCGGTTGCTCCCCGACCTCTTTTTTATAAAGGTAAGAACAGCAAGCAGGAGCATGAGGCTGATGCCAAGTGCTACCCACCAGATCTGTACCAGTCCTGCAATGATATAGCCAATGATACATACCACAGCAACAACCGCTGCATACTGCATCTGCGTTGTCACATGGTTGATATGGTTACTCTGCGCGCCGGCCGAAGACATAACCGTTGTATCCGAAATCGGTGAAATATGATCCCCGCAGACGGCACCTGCCAGCACTGCGGAAACCGCAATGATCATCATTTCCAGATGATCTGCCCCCGGAAACATGGCAATTGCAATCGGAACAAGAATCGCAAATGTTCCCCAGCTTGTTCCGGTAGAAAACGCAAGGAACACTGCAACAACAAACAAAACAGCCGGAAGGAACAGGCTTGCAGAAGCACTCGTTCCTACGATGGATTCCACAAATGTACCAATCTGCAGAGCATCTCCCATCCCCTTTAAAGTCCAGGCAAATATCAGTATTCCGATCGCTGGGATCATCAGCTTAAAGCCTTCCACAAAACTCTCCATGAATCCTTTAAACGTAACCACCTTTCGCGGAAGATACAAAAACAGCATGACAAAGACCGTGACCATGGTTGCAAAAATCAGGCTGGTCTCCGCATCACATCCTGCAAATGCACTGACCACATCGGTCGCACCACCCAGAAATCCGGTATAGATCATGGCACCAATTGCAGAACCAATCAGAACAATCACCGGAAGAAGCAGATCAATCACTTTTCCGTTGGAAGAAATATCTTCTTCCTTAACCTTTTCAAACTCTTCCCCGCCGCTGGTAAACAGATCTCCTTTTGCAGCATTCTCCTCATGTTTTTTCATGAGTCCGAAATCAAAACCTGCAATAATCACAAAAAATACCATGACAATCGTCAGAATCGCATAGAGATTGTACGGAATTGTTCGCAGAAACAGCTGAAATCCCGTAATCCCGGCATCTTTCGGAACATACGAATTGACGGCTGCCGCCCAGCTGGAAATCGGCGCAATGATGCAGACCGGCGCAGCGGTCGCATCAATGATATATGCCAGTTTTGCGCGGGATACTTTGTAGCGGTCAGTTACCGGACGCATCACAGATCCGACGGTCAGACAATTGAAATAATCATCCACAAAAATCAGCATTCCAAGTCCTGTGGTTGCCAGCATTGCGCTCTTTTTTGACCTGATCTTGCTGCCGGCCCATCTTCCATAAGCAGCTGAGCCTCCTGATTTTGACATCAATACAATAATCATTCCAAGCAGCACATCAAAAATCAGAATATTCAGATTCATGCTGTCTTTCATAATCGAAAACAGGGCATTGAATGCATTCCACGGATGAAATCCGGTATATAACAGTGCTCCGACCGCCACTCCAATAAACAGGGAACTGTATACTTCCTTGGTGACAAGTGCCAGTATGATTGCCAGAAGAGGCGGCACCAGTGACCACCATGTTCCGATAAAAATCGACGTATCCATTTTCCAGATTGTTCCTCTCTTATACCTTTATTTTATATAACTATTTTAACTTGAACTGCTGCACCAGATCATTCAGAGAAGCAGACTCTGCAGAAAGCTCCTGACTGGTTGCGGAAGATTCCTCTGCGATTGCCGCGTTGCTCTGTACAACCTCGGAAATCTGGTTTACACCGGACTCTGCCTGCTTGATCTGCTCTGCCTGTGTCTCGGAAAGCTGTGCCAGTTCCTGGGATTTCTTTGCCACTTCATTGATTCCCTCTACAAGAGAAATAATCGTCTGGAAAGTCACATCAACTGCCTGATTGCCGTTTTCGATTTCCTGAATAGAGTTCATAATCAGCTCACGGGTATTGACTGCAGACTGTGCACTCTCATCCGCAAGTTTTCCGATCTGGGATGCAACTACGGCAAAGCCCTTGCCGGCTTCTCCTGCACGTGCAGCCTCAATGGATGCGTTCAGGGCAAGCAGGTTCGTCTGCTCCGCGATCTCTTCGATCTGTCCGATGATTGTCTCAATCTGCTTGGACATATCGCTGATTCTCTTCATTGCTTCGGTAACTGCATTCATTTCCTTCTGTGTCTTATCTGCTTCCTGTGCATATTTTACAGATAATTCGTAAGAAGCCTGTGCACTCTCATGTGTGTGCTCAACCCCTTCTGTGATATTGGCAAAGGATGCCAGAAGTTCTTCCACTGCACCTGCCTGATCGGTAGATCCCTCTGCCAGTGTCTGTGATCCCTCTGCCAGATTGGTAGAACCTGCAGATACCTGGGAAGCAGCCTCCTCAATCCGGTGCATCGTCTCATTCATATCGGTGTTCATGACATGGATTGCATCATTCATTGCCGCAAACTCACCCATATATTTCTCCGGAATTTTGGAAACACCGGTATAATCATTGTGAGCCATCAGATCCATACGGTGGTTGACATCCTGAATAACAGCGGCCAGATTCTTTGCCATCTCGCGCGCAACAATTACCATCTCGGAAATTTCATCCTCTGATGTCATCTCCGGGAATTCGCTGGAGAGATCCCCCTTTGCAAATGTATCAAAACGGGCACCCAGCTGATCCAAAGGATCAACAATATTCTGTGCAAGCACTCTGCCGATCCGGCGGGCTGCAAAAATTGCAAGTGCAATAACCGCAATAATTGCAATAAGTGTGATCAATTCTACCATTGTAAGAATTTTCTCTAACTTATCTCCATGCTCGGTATTTGCATCCATCAGTTTCACCATATCCTGATAAATCTCCTCATAGATCGGTGCCACCTGATCCTGTTCCATCTGCTGTGCTTCATGGCGCGCATCAATATCCTGTGTATTCTTTCCTTTTTCCAGTACAGCATCACAGGTGTCAAAATAATCGTTCAGTTTTTCTGTGATACTATTATAAATTTTCTCCTCATCCGCAGATGAAACCGTATTTTTTACCTCTTTGGTGTACTGCTGACAGGATTCCTTCTTCTTCTCATAATTTTCTGCGCAGCTGTTCACAAGGTTTTCATCCTGATATCCGATCGCAGCACGCAGATAACTTCTCGTATCGGCAAACGTAATCATCATCTTGCCGATATCACCCTGTGAAAAACCATAATTTTTCAATGCATAATTATAGCGGTTGCTGACCACAATTCCGGATACGGCTCCCACAACACCGGAAATGCTAACAATCAGGGCCACCATCACAATTGCAGAAGAAATTCGTTCTTTTAATCTCTTCTTATTTAACTTTTCAATCAACTTTTGTATCATATAAGTTTCCTCCTCAAACGGGTTCTCATTTGTTTAGATATTTTTTCAGAATTTCTTCCGTCATCTCAAACGGATAGTTCTTTAACTTGGCAGGATTCTGCAACAGTTTCTGCACATCCTCCTCCCACAGTTCCTCCGGGATCTGTGGTTTGCCCAGCAGCTTGTCCAGATAGGCGATAAATTCAGCCCGGTTCTCAAACCCAAGCAGCTCAAGCACCTCTGCCACCCGCTTCTGATTATTGTAAAAACGCAAAAATCCCGGCAGGAAAAATCCGACTGCCTTTCCATGCGGAATGCCAAGCTCATATGTGACCGGATAACTTAATCCGTGCGGAATACTGGTACCGGTATGTGCAATCGCCATACCTGCCACAACCGATGCATGCATGAATGTTTCGTATCCTTCATCCGGAATCTTAATCTCGGAAGAAAGCAGGTATTCCTTTGCACTGCCCCAGATCCGAAGACCTTCCGCTGAATATATCCGGTTATATGCATTGGCATTTGTATTCAGATATGACTCAATCAGATGTGCCAGCGCATCCACACAGGTGCTGACCATATTCTCATAAGAAGAAGTCTTTAAATATCCGGCATCCACAAATGCCAGATCCGCAAACCATTTGTGTGCGATTGACTGCTTGGTATGTAAGTCGTGCCGTGTCAAAATCGCATAAGGCGTCACTTCCGATCCCGTACCGGATGTGGTCGGGACTGCTGCAACCGGATAGCCCTGCATCGGCTCCGGATGATAAAGACGCTCCTCTGCATGATCGATTGCCGATGGATTCGCTGCCAGAAGCGAAATCGCCTTGGACGCATCCATCGGAGAACCGCCTCCCACAGCCACAAAGAAATCCACCTGTTCTTTTACTGCAATGCCCGCTGCCACAGCCACGGTCTCCACAGAAGGATTCTCTTCGATCTCATCAAAAATCACATAGGTCTGCCCATTTGCCTGCAATGCCTGTTCAACTGCTGCAAGCGAACCATTGATGCGGCTGGAATGTTTTCCCGTCACAATCATGGCTCTGCTTCCTAATGCTTTTAACTCTGCACCGTTTTCCGAAACACAACCGCTGCCAAAAAATACCTTCGTCGGCATATACAATCTCATGTTTCTTCTCCTTTATGCGTTGCACATCTCTGTAACAACTTCATTGATCACCTTTCCGTCTGCCTTTCCTTTCAGCTCCGGCATAATCGTCTTCATGATCTGTCCCTTGTTCTTCGTTGCAATCACATCTGCAAACTTTTCCTTAACAATCGCAGTCACTTCCTCTTTCGAAAGCATCTTCGGTGCATATTCTTTCATAATGTCATAACGTTTTCTGTACTCCTCCAGCAAATCGGTACGGTCTGCCGGGCAGGAATCGATCTGTTCCTGAACGGTCTTTAATTCCTTCATGATTGTGGCATTGACCATATCCTCCGGAATGTCATCTCTGCATCCGGCATCAATGGCATTTTTCTTCACTGCCGAAACCAGAGACGAAATTGCATCCTTCCGTTCCTTGTCGCGCGCTTTCATCGCTGCCATCATATCTTTGCGTAGCTGTTCCATCTGCATAATTTCCTAACCTCCATGTCTATAAAATTCAGATAACTACATTATACTACGCTTCGGGCTGATAGCAAAGAATAACCTTACATTTTTTAATTATATTTATGAATTTCTTTCTGAAACTCCCGAATATCCTTTGCAATTTCACCACTGAGCAGGAGCATACAGATCAGATTCGGGATTGCCATCAGCGCATTGGCAATATCCGAGAAACTCCATACCAGATTCAGTGTCTGTGTACATCCGAAATACACAACAAAGGAAAAAACAAGGCGGTATACCATATTAAACCGGTGCGTTCCCAGCAGATATTCAAATGCTTTTTCCCCGTGATACTCCCAGCCGAGTATTGTAGAAAACGCAAACAATGTAATCCCGATTGTCACAAGCCAGCCCCCGGCTGATCCCAGAACCGTCTCAAATGCCGCAATTGTAACATCCGAACCGGTCAGCATATTCCCGGCAGCATCGGTCATGCCAAGGACACCGGAAGAGGCAATCGCAAGTCCCGTAATCGTACAGACAACAATCGTATCCCAGAAGGTTCCCGTCATATTGATATATCCCTGACGCACCGGGTTATCCGTCGTTGCAGCCGCTGCCGTAATTGCCGCAGATCCCATACCGGCTTCGTTGGAAAATACACCTCTTGCCACACCATAACGCATTGCATTCATCATGGAAGCGACAATCGTTCCGCACAGACCGCCGCCTACCGCTTTTACCGAAAATGCCATCTGAAAAATCATCAAAATGCCTGCCGGCAGATTCGAAATATTTCCGATAATGACAATAACGCCACAGATCACATAAAAAATCGCCATCAGCGGAACGACCACCGAAGAAACCTTTGAAATGGATTTGATACCGCCGACAATGATCAGCAGGGCAAGCACCGTAATCACAATTCCGGTCAGATGGGTCGGCACATGAAATGTCGTATGTAATGCACCGGAAATCGAATTTCCCTGTGTCATATTGCCGATTCCAAACGAAGCAATCACAGCAAAGAGTGCAAATAACCACGCAAGAACCGCTCCAAATCTTTTATTCTTCAGTGCCTTTTTCATCGTGTACATCGGGCCGCCGCTCATCTCCCCTTTGGCATTGATCTCACGGTATTTGATCGCCAGCATACATTCACTGAACTTCGATGTCAGACCAAATGCAGCAGAGATCCACATCCAGACCAAAGCTCCCGGGCCACCGGAAACCATCGCCGTCGCAACCCCCACAATGTTGCCCGTTCCGATTGTGGCGGCAAGTGCTGTGGTCAGTGCCGAAAACGGAGACACATCGCCCTCGCCATGGCTTTTCGTCCGCGCCTCTTTGCTTAACGTACTTTTGAGTGCATAACCGAGATTTCTCCATGTCAGAAACCGTGTGCGGATCGTAAGGAAAATTCCGGTCCCCACAAGCAGAATCAGCATGACCGGTCCCCAGACAAAATCGTCAATTGCTGTAATCACATCATTTAACTTTTCCATAACCTCATCCCTCCTGTTTTCAAATAAAAAAGGGCAGTGTCTGAACAACATCGCCCTTTGTTTTTTATATCCTATGAAATTTGTCTTTATATTATACTTCCGAAAGGAATCTGTCAACTGGTTTATGCAGCAACATCCACTTCGTCATCCTTCTGACGCAGAATCCTTGCCGTTTCCATCCCATTCTTTCCCGGCATCTGGATATCCAAAAAGAGCATATCCGGCTTACAACCACTTGCAATCAGTTCATCACCCGATAAATATGTTTCTATCACTGCATCCGGTAATAATTTCTTTATTTTTTCTTCTAATATCAAGCCTATAGATTTTTCATCATCGCAGATTGCAATTTGCATCCTGACAATAGTATTCTCAAAAATATATTCTCCCCGAAAATGCCACATGCGGTAATTCATAAAAAATACTGTCCCCCGGACAGATCGGACGATACAGAGGATCAGCCACAATGATCCCTGCACTTTTAAGTGCCTCTTCCATTGCTTCCTCTCCAAGCACCATTTTATCTTTTTCACCGAGCAAATCCGCACATTCCTTTAACGGACACAGTACGCGGGCGGCACGACCATATCTTTTTTCAATCCCTGCTGCTAATGATCCCATAGTGACAGGTTCTCCGACCAGCGTGATATCTGCCTCCTGCTGCATGCGGTTCTGCAAATATACAACCGCCGGCTCTGCCTGCCGTGTGGCTGCACGCTCCAGTGCATTTGAAATATCTTCTGCCAGCCACTCGTTTGGTGTTCCGATCACATATGGTATTTTGTACTTCTCCCAGAGTATCTTTGCCACACGGAGTCCTACTGCCGAGACAACCAGATTAACGTCTGCCTCCGCTGATCTTTGCAACGTTTTCAAATCATCGCCCATCGCCCACACAGACATAACCTGCCATCCGTATTTCTGCAGATTCTCTTTTAAGGTTTCTGCATTTTTCTGTGGTCCGAAATCAAGTGGTGTCACACCTAACAGATTTACCGTGCGCGAAGAGGGATCTCTATTCTCCTGCCTGTCCGGTTCTCTGACAAACCGCTTTGCGATTTCTTCGAGTGCAATGCCCGCTCCATACACATAATCATTCATCCCGTTCGTCGGCACGGAAAATGCCGGAATTCCGGTTTCTGTCTCAATCACACGCGCAATTGCAGGAAAATCCGTACCATTCATAAATGGAATAGGCGAACCTGCCAGCGCGATAAATTTGGGATGCAGTTCACGGGCTGCATACTCGATATCATCAATAAATTTTCTGTCATTTCCCATGATCGCGTCAATTTCTGTAAGTCCCGAGATAAAAATAAGACTGTCCTGATCGTACCAGCGGATTTCATCATGCGTATTGTAAGTAGAGTTGCATCCGGAAGGATCATGCATAACTGTCATTCCGCCAAGTTCATACAGTGCAGAACATACCCCTGACACATCGGCCGTATAAACCGGTATCATTCGATAAGATTGTCTCATAGACAGCACTCACACCCCCATCCTTTTTGTACAACAAGTTTTTCTGTATCCTTTTCATTGAGATATGCATCCATCATCAGCTCTGCGGTTCTTCGAATACCGTCAAATCCATACAGACCTTCTCCCTGTACCAGATTGACAAAGTGACGGCTTCGGCCAAAATAGGCCGCTTTCTGTCCGATTGCCAGCACTTCCCCGCTTGCACCTCTTGGCAGTACACGCATCTTCACCTGAATCGTTGCGATCAGCTCAAGTTCCGGTGCATGCTCCTGCAGCCAGAAAAAATCTGCTTTTTCTTCCGGACTGATACTGTCCAGATAAACAGCTTTCACACAAAAGCCATGTGTCAGAAGCAGTTTTGCCAGTCCAAGTGGTCTTGGATGATACAGATAATCCAGAGTGACCGGCATATCCCCGATCAGATTTTTTGCTTTTGCCAGAGCCTCCTCACAGGACTCCTGCTCGCGGGCCAGCTCATCTTCTGTCAGTTCCGGCAGTCCGAGTGCATCGGTCAGCTGCTTTAACTGCTTTCTGATCTCATCATAGTCAAAACTGCCGGGCAGATACAGAGATTTTCGTCCCAGGCGGCCTGCCTGTGCCTCCATCCCGTATTTTCCAGCCGGATAGCAGTCGATAAACAGGCATCCCCTGCTCATATCCAACAGTTCCTGCCAGGTTTTACATCCGGGCAGTTCCAGCACCTTATAACCATATCGTTTTAACAGACGCTTAATATCACTGTTCTCATCCAGAACAAAATCACTGCCAAAGACAGATACTGTTTTAGTGTCCGGCTCACAGCCCAAAAGAGGATCATACATTGCTTTCCGCAGCTTCTGGTCCGGTGTCAGTCCATGTTTTTGCATAATCGGGTCCATATAACAGCGGATAAAGCAGATGTCAGGAAAACGATGCTCCAGTTCCCTGTAAATATAGTTCAGATTACTTCCCACAAAATGATGCAGACAAACGGTAAAAAGCAGAACCGCCTCAGGATGGTCCTTCCGTTTATTCAACACATCCGTCACACCCTCGATGGTAATATCCTCCAGATTGCCGTTCAGCAGATTCTGCTCCTCCACAAGAACAAAAGAAAAACGGTCTGCTGCATTCATTTCTGCCGCAGTCAGTACAACACCACGCATACAGTTATCCGCACAGACATAGATCTGGATAGATTCCGGAACCTGCATTCCCGTATGCACAATATTCCAGTTGCCATGCACCGGCGAATTATACTCCAGTGCCGAAACAAATGGTGTTGGAAATGAGGCATCTTTTATTTTTACCACAGCATCTTTCGAATCAACAGTTTCCCCCACACGACGTAACATTACGCTTCCTCCTGTATATATCCGGACCTTACCTTATCGCTTTTCGCTTCCAGAATGCCACCGCATATGCGATACATCTGCATGGCAAGCGCACGGTATTCGTCTGCCATTTCACCTGTTGGATAACACTCCATCAATGTTTTTTTCTGCTCCTCTGCCAGTGCCACCTGCCCGCTGTGTGATAGTGTACCAATAACAGCTGTGTGAAAATCGTCTGCCAGTTCTGCCACTTTTTCCTCTTCCCGCGGGACATCCCTGTGATTTAAAATGAGTCCGCCAAGCCCGGCATATCCACGGTTTTTAAAATTTTCCACTGCCATGGCAATATTTGCAGCTGCATGAATTGCCATGTTTTCCCCGGAGGTAATAATAAATATTTTGTCCGCATAACCGCCCCGCATCGGCATGGAAAATCCACCGCATACCACATCTCCGAGTACATCATATAAAACCACATCCGGTTTGTATACATCATATGCGCCAAGCTCTTTTAACTTTTCCAGTGCCGTGATGATACCACGGCCGGCACAGCCAAGTCCCGGTGTCGGTCCACCGGCCTCCACACAGATAACACCGTTATACCCAATGCGTATCATATCCTCCAGCTGCAACGCCTGCTTTTTCTCATTATATAAGTCGAGCACGGCCGGCACAGCCTCTCCATGACGGAGCAATATGGTAGAATCTGCTTTCGGATCGCATCCGATCTGCATCACCTTAAGCCCCATTTCTGCCAATGCAGCCGCTACATTTGAAACGGTAGTGGATTTTCCGATTCCGCCTTTTCCATATACTGCTATCCTGATCAATCCTGTGTTCCCCCTTCTGCCGGAGTAATGACATTCGAATATGCAGTCTTTGCGAATACGCCTTTTAAATGTCCGATTTTTCCGGAAAGTGCACTGATCGTGTCCTGTGGTGCATCAATGACAATGCTTATGATGCTGATTCCTTTTGCGCGGTATGGTATGCCCATTCTGCCTACAATGTACTGACGTGCTTCATGAAGAAGGATATTTAATTCTTCAATGGCATCCTCCTGTTCTACAATAATTGAAATAACTGCCACTCTGGTTTCCATGCCCTGACTCCTCCTGTTAACAGATTCTTGGTAAAAGCTCTCCCCCCGGCTGTGGAAGCAGTGCCTGTGTGCCGATTTCCGTCTCCATTATAACTCTTCCCGGTTCCTCTGCGATCACTTCACCAATAATAGCTGCATCTGCGGAATATGGACATTTTTTCAATGTTTCTACAATGCCCTCTGCCTCTTCCTTTGGTGCCATGATGACAAGTCTTCCTTCGCATGCCAGATATAAAGGCTCAAGTCCAAGCATCCCGCAGACTCCTTTTACTTCCGGCCGTACCGGAACAGCCTCTGCATTTAAACGGATGCCTACGCTGCTCTGACCTGCGATCTCATACAGGACTGTTCCGACGCCGCCTCTGGTCGCATCACGTATCACATGCAGGTTGTGTGTGGTATCCATGACTGCCTTTACGGTCTTCCACAAAGGTGCACAGTCACTGGTCACATCCGCATCGATGCCAAAATCTTCCCGCTCTAACAGGATCGTACATCCGTGCCGTCCGATATCACCGGTTACGATGATTGCATCTCCGGGCTTTGCCAGTTCTCCGCCGACGGTCACTCCTTCTTCGATCTCCCCCATTCCGGTCGTGGTGATAAAAATTCCATCCACCTGTCCTTTTCCGGCAACCTTTGTATCTCCCGATACAATATGTACCCCGGCCTCTTTTGCTGTTTTTTCCATGGCAGCTGCGATTTCTTCGAGTTTGTCCATTGGAAATCCCTCTTCAATTACAAAAGCGCAGGTAAGATAAAGCGGTTTTGCACCCATACAGGCAAGATCATTTACCGTTCCGCAGATAGACAGTTTGCCGATATTTCCCCCCGGAAAAAATGCCGGAGATACAATAAACCCATCTGTAGATACTGCCATTCTTCCTGCCGGCGGAACTAATACCGCTGCATCATCTGCCGTCAGATCATTGTTTGCAAAATGTGCCTTAAACACCTGATCAATCAATTCGGATGTCTGCTTTCCACCGGCACCATGTGCCATCGTTACTGTTTTATTTTCCATGATGTTTTTTCCTTCTTTCTTATGAATACTGATAATATGCAGAGCAGGCTCCCTCACCGGACACCATGCAGGCGCCGATCGGATGCTGCGGTGTACAGCCTTTTCCGAATACTTTACAATCGGATGGTTTGCATTTCCCCTGAAGTACATCGCCACAGCGGCAGGCCGGATTTGGTTTTCCTTCAATTTTCGGCATCTGATATTTGAGACGTGCATCGAACTCCTGCCACTCCTGTCTTAATTTCATGCCGGATTTCGGAATAACACCCAGCCCTCTCCATTCGCAGTCACAGGCTTCCATCATCTCATCTACAAGCAGCTGTGCCTCCCTGCTTCCATCCTGTGTCACCACTCGCGGATAGCAGTTTACAAAAAATGGCTTTCCTTCCTGGAATTTTACCAGCGCAACCGCCAGTGCTGTCATCAGTTCTTTTGCCGTAAATCCTGCCACAACACCGCTGACCCCTTCTTCGGTCAGAGCTTCGCAAAGACGTGTTCCCGTAATGGCATTGACATGTCCCGGATATAAAAATACATCTGCACTGTCCTTTAGTGCCTCATACGCCTGAGGCATGGTTTTGTTTGCCACCAATATAGAGTAATTATCCAGTCCATCTTCTCTTGCCGCCTTTACGGAAAGACATCCTGCCGGTGTCGTTGTCTCAAATCCGACCGACAGAAATGTCACCTGCTCATCCGGATGTTCTCCGGCATATTTTTCGGCATCTGCCGGAGAATACACAACATGGATTTTCGCTCCCTGTTCTCTGGCTCCCGCAAGGCTCATATTGGTTCCCGGCACTCGCACCAGATCACCAAATGTACAGATTGTAACTCCTTTTTCCAATGCCAGATAAATAGCTTCATCTATAAAACTAACCGGTGTTACACATACCGGACATCCCGGTCCGGAAATCAATTCTACCTGTTTTGGCAGCAGTTTACGGATTCCCAGCCGGAAAATCTCATGTGTGTGCGTACCGCACACTTCCATGATACGCACATCCGGGCCATCATAATTTTCAATGATCTCTCTGGCTGTTTTCATTATAAAAATTCCTCCATGAGCTGCTCGGTTTCACTGTCGTCCTCATCGGTGATTTTTGCAATTGCTACACCTGCATGCACCATAACATAATCTCCCGGCTCCAGATCTTCCAGAAGCTGGGAAGAAACCTCTCTTTTGGCACCACCTGCATCAATGACCGCCGTGCCATTACTGATTTTTACTACCTTAGCTGATAAACCTACACACATCTTTTTATCCTCCTATTTCTGTAATTGATACATCCCATATGCTGCCTGTCCGATTGCAATTCCTCCGTCATTCGGCGGAATCATACGGTGCCGCAGCACTTCGAATCCTTCCTGTAACAGTCGTTCTTCTGTCAGACGCAGCAGTAACCGGTTTTGGAATACGCCACCGCTTAAGGCAACTTTATCCCTGCCACTGCTTTCTTTTGCTTTGATACAGGCAGCTGTAATCATTTCTGCCAGTACCTGATGAAACCGATATGCCAGCATCCCGGTGTCTTCGCCCCGCATTTTTGCTTCTGTAATCTGCTGCACCAACATCTGTGTATTTAAAACGAAACGCTCTTTTGTTTCATGCAGCAGTATATCCTTATTTTCCTTTTGCTCCTGTGAGATATTTGAGAGGTTCTGCTGCTCGTATGCCTCTGCTGCAAACTGCAATGCCGTCGATGCTTCCCCTTCAAATCCTGACCTGCGCCTGATCCCGAGTATCGCACTGACGGCATCAAAAAGCCGTCCTGCACTGGTTGAAGCCACCGCATTAATCTTCCGGTCTGCCATGGTGAACTGTACCCTGCTTTCCTGTTCGCTGCAAAGACCCAGTGTTTCCATGATCTCCCATGCCCTTTTGCGATCTTTCGTATATCCGTAAATCATAGAGACCGCAATACGCCAGCCCTCTTTTGCAGAAGCATCGCCCCCCATCTGTAAAAACGGGGTAATACTTCCGAATCTTGTAAAATTCCCATAATCCGCCAGCAGGATCTCTCCGCCCCAGATCGTGCCATCCGTTCCATATCCGGTTCCGTCAAAAGCGACTCCGATGACCGGATCATGACAGTCATTTTCTGTCATACACGATAATATGTGTGCATAATGATGCTGCACTCTTATCACCGGATATCCAAGTTCTTCCGCTACAACCGTAGAATTGTATTTTGGGTGCAGATCACAGACCACAGCCTGTGGCTTTACTTCCAGCAATGTCTGAAACCGGTGTATTGTCTCCTGCAATGCCTTTACCGTTCTTAAGTCCTCCAGATCTCCCACATATGGTGACGGATAAAACCTGTTGTCCACACCTATGCAAAAGGTATTTTTCAATTCCCCGCCAACCGCGAGCACCTGTCCTTTCCAGTCTGCTTTTGTCATAAACGGCAGCGGTGCATAGCCTCTGGAACGCCGGATCATGTACGGTTCATTTCTGTAAAAATCCATCACCGTATCATCTGCCCGTATCCTGATTTTGCGGTTATGTGACAGCATCGCATCACACAAATGGGATAATTCGGCAACAGCTTCCTCATCCTCACGACAGATCGGTGCACCGGAAGTATTTCCACTGGTCATCACCAGAAGATCCGGCATCTCGATACCATCATCATACTGAAAAATCAATAACTGCACCGGTGCATATGGAAGCATCACACCAACTTTTGGATTGTTCGGTGCCACCGAAGATGCCAGCCCTCCATCGCTTCGTCTGTCCAGTAACAGAATCGGTTTCTGATGTCCGGTAAGAATCGCCTCCTGCTCCGGCGTCACCACACATTCCCGTTTTACAACCGATTCATCTTTTGCCATAACTGCAAAGGGCTTGGCCGGGCGATTTTTTAATGTTCTAAGACGGCAGACCACTTCTTCATTTGTAGCATCACAGCACAGATGAAACCCTCCGATTCCCTTGATTGCTACAATTTTGCCTTCACGAATAAGCCGGCGTGTATATGTAATTGCGGCACGTCCCCGCTCGGGTCTGCCGATCAGGTACACCTGTGGTCCACATTGGTTGCAGCACACCGGCTGCGCGTCATACCGCCTGGTTTTCTCATCCGTGTATTCTTTTGCACAGTCCGGGCACATCGGAAACTCTTTCATACTTGTGCGTTCCCTGTCATACGGCAGAGCATCCAGAATCGTAAGCCTTGGTCCACAGCAGGTGCAGTTGATAAACGGATGCAGATACCGTCTGTCTTTCGGGTCAAACATTTCTTCCTTGCACTCATCGCAGATTGCAATATCCGGGGAAATAAAGATTTCCCCTTTTGTTTTTTCACTTTCGATAATGTCAAAATGTTCAAACTGTTCTGTTGTATCTGCGGTGATATTCTCTGTATTTATCTTCAAAACAGCCGCACGCTTCGGTGGATGTTCTTTCAGACTGTTTAAAAATCCATCGATCTGTTCTTTTGTCCCCTGTGCATAAATTTCCACATAGGGTCCTTTATTGCAAACAGTTCCGTAAATTCCATGGTTTGTCGCATGGCGGCTTACCGTTGGCCGGAAACCAACACCCTGAACGATACCGTATACCCGGATGCGCCAGGTCATCTCATTCTTATACACACTTTTCTCCAATCGTACACGCCCTTATTGCGGGTCACATCTTACAAGACCACCGGCAACTGTTATCTCATCTCTGCAAGATGCCCCGACACCGCAAAATGTATCGTATCCACAAAGATTCCGTCAAATTCCGGTGTCATACGCTTCATACATGGATCAGCGTAAATCACATCATATTCCATGTTTTCCACCAGCCTTATATAATCTTCTTCATCCCGCAGATGCAGATCTGTGTCACTGCAAAGCTCTGGCTTTATCATAAACCAGCTTGCAACTGTCACCTTTGCATCCTTTGCTTTTTTTTGTATCTCTTCCCGGATTGCAGATCCGATCACCTGCTGCTGTACAATAAGTACCTTTTTCCCATGATAATCCATATCGTAAACCAGTTCATCCACCAACGGATAGCCTGTCTCGTACGGTGTTCCATATGTTCGTTCCAGATATTTCGCTGCCTCTAAAGCGGCCGGCGATACCACGATATTTTTTTCCACATTGGAAACCGATTTTACATCATCAAGTCCATTTCCCATTCCAAAGCAGACAGCAGTTTTTCCTTCTGCCGCAAAACACTCCCGGATACGGTCTGCTGCACGCAGATCACTGATATCCTGTGGTGTCATGCCAAGTATCCCGATTCTGCCCAAAATCACGTCTTCTTTTTCACCTGCAAATACCAAAAACAGTTCCTTCCAGGCTTTTTCTTCCCCCTTGTCATACAATTCCATTCCATCCGTATCCACAGTCAGAATCGGCAGATCCACTTTTTTCTCCGTCATACGCTTTAAGGCATGGTAATCCGTTCCGATAACGGCCGGAACCGGCGTCCCGATAATCGCTGCAAACTTTGCATCCAGTTTTGTCACGGCATCTGCAAGCTTTGCCACCAGCCTGTCATCACGGCCGAGAATTGCATCCATATCGCGAAGCCCTGCACTAAACAGTGCGCTTTTGCTCTCAAACCACCGCGGCTCATCAAATCCACAGATATTTCCGGTACAACCACCGGCATCGCAAATGACGATAATACCGCCAAATTCATATAATACAGACACCGCACCTGACTGATCCGGTGCAAATGGTGTCAGATATTTTCTCAGTCCTCTCATTGTGTTATACCTCCGCCAATGCTTCAAACAGTCTGCGCACACCGGCATAACCGTATGGCTGCCGTTCTTCATTCCAGAGCACATTGGAACATTCTTTATGATAATAGCCGGCATCTTTTCCTATGGTCATATTGACGCCGGACTGACTTTTGTCATAATACAGCATGGTCGGTTCCAGATTGGAAAAAACTTTCGTATCCGGACTGATTTTTGCCAGTTGTTTTACATAGACAAAGTTTTCACCGGATAATGTTCCATAAATCTCCGACACACGAAATCCATAGTGTACCAATGCAAGTGCCAGTTCGAACGGATCTCCGTTCATCCATTCTCCTACGGCAAATACTGCATCCGGATGTATTTCCCGGAATTTTTCTACCGCCTCCTCTGCTGCCTTACGCGGTATTTCATCCTCAAATTCCACACCCAGTGCAGCGGCAAGAGCACGATACTGACTGGCAATTTTATCGATCTGATATAATCTGCGCAGCTCGATATATGGAATTTTCAGCCGGTCATGAAAATCCTCTGCCGCAAAGCGCGCTTCCGGATGCAGTACCAGATTAAAATTTGCTTCCGACATGGTCTGATACTGTGCATAATCCTTGCACCTGGAAATCTCATGGATTGTTTTTACTCCTGCCCCATGAAGCAGATCATACAGCTCACAGTCATCCGTAAGCGGTGAAAAATATCCCAGTAAATTCACCACGTTTCCTTTTTTCTTTTTCGGTTCCAGCAACGAATAAACGGACTGCCGCACATGCACCATCGGTGGTTTTCTGCCCTCTCTGGTCAGTGCATACATATAACATGGCCTTACCGGAACCCCTGCATATTCCTCTGCCTTGTGACAGACACGCTCCATATCCGTGCCAAGCAGCGCATCCACACAGGTAATACATATCATCACAACAGACGGCTTTTTCTTAAGTCCTTCGCATATTTCCGCTACTGCCTTAGGGATCTTTTTCAGGTGCCTTCCGGTCACAATATCCGTCTCATCCATCAACAGATAATAAAAACGGTCCTGATAGGCCCGCATCGAACTAAGCACCGAGGTATTGCGGCCACAGCATCCCGGAGACACGATCAACATAACAGAATCCGGAACCGCCAGACCTGCACGTTTGACACCAAATCCTTCTGCTCCCGGAGAATTGAATGCCAGCGTTGCAGGGGAACTGTAGATCAGATGTGTATGGGAAATAAGCTGTCTGGGAATGTTATTTTTTCCAAGCTCATCCAGCTCTTTTACCGTACAAAAATATGCTTCCTGTCTCATGCGTTTTCCTCTTCTTTCCATAACAATGTGGCAAGATCAAAGAAACATCTGCTGATTTCAGAGGCCGGATCTCCTTCGATCACAGTCTTTCCCTGCTCTTCCCAGTGAATAATTTCATTACTTCGCGGCACTTCTCCCACAATCGGCACCCCGATCTTTTCTGAAAATGCCTGTACTTTTTCTTTCTCATTTTCCACATTTCTGTGATTTAACACGATGCCAAATACCCGGGCATAACTGCGATCCTCAAAATTTCTGACTGCACTGGAAATATTGTTGGCAGCATACAGTGCCATTTTTTCACCGGATGTAACGATCAGAACCTTATCCGCATATCCCTCACGAATCGGTGCTGCAAATCCACCGCACACAACATCACCTAATACATCATACAAAACCACATCGGGTTTATAATGTTCGAATAGTTCCATATCTTCAAGAAGCTGAAAAGTCGCAATAATTCCACGCCCCGCACAGCCAAGTCCCGGTGTCGGTCCGCCCGTCTCAATGCAGAGGATTCCTCCATAGCCTTCCTTTGAAATCTGCGCCAGCTCATCCGGCTCCTCGTCCTCTTCCCTCATATAATTCATTACCGGACGAAGTGGCTCACCACCAAGTAAATTAATGGTGGAATCCGCTTTCGGATCGCATCCGATCTGAATGACACGTTTTCCCATATTTGCAAAAGCTGCTGCAAGATTGGAAGTCACTGTGGATTTTCCAATACCGCCCTTTCCGTATACTGCTACCTTTAACATGCTATCCTCCTGTTATTTTCAACGCAAAAAACCATCTTTCGGGCAATCTGTCAGAAAGATGGTTCTGTAAATCCTTATTTCTTAACTATTCCTGCTCGGATCATCCTTGCCGTCAGAGTTTTTATTCATTTATATTAAAATTGTTCAACACAATTACCGTCGTATCTTTTTCACCAAATGCTCTGCAGATGAATGAATCAGATGCCGTAATTTTCCCAATCATTTTATCAGCTGTTATACAAATTAGTCAACACGAACTGCATGCTTCGATCCCCTACACCTGCATATTCTAACATATTTAAGCCTATGGCCTGTCCTGTTTTTCATAGGTATACTCTCACGTCATTTTATTTTCTACAGACAGTATACCATAAAAATCAGAAATTGCATCCTCTTCCTTTGCACCAAATAGAAAAAATGACTCTGTGGGATTTGCCCACAGAGCCATTTTTTCTATATGCCTTTTATTTCAGATATCCGTTTGTAACCATATCTACAATCTCACCCGTCGGAATGGAAAATTCGACCATTCCCATATATCCCGGTGCTACTTCATACTTGTCAAATACAAGGGTAAGTTCTCCCTTCTCATTGACATAGAAATTCGTCTTATTGCTGATGGACTTGAAATTGAACTTATTGTTTTCATCGTCCACAAAATAGGTAACATCTGCATTCTCTTTCATCTGTGCCCGCATCTGTTCTTTGATATTGTCGGAAATCCGGTCAATATAGCCGCTTCCTTTTTTGAACAGATTTTTCAGAGTGATTTGTTTTCCGGATTTTTTATCCACACTGAAAATCTTTGCATAACTCTGGGAGCCGCCCATAGCAATTACCGTATCAATCCGCAGGCAAAACAGCTTGTCGTTGTCGGTTACAACCTTATATCCGGAAGTAAGGCTCTCATTTCCCTTCTCTCCCTTCTTTATGGCTGCCACATCTTTTTTATAATCTTTGATAAATTTATTCTGATAACTGGATATTGCAGCATTCAGTTTTTCACTTTCGCTTTTCATAACTTTTCCGTCTGTACCTGTAATTTTCACTTTCGGAATCTTTACACTGGCTTCCATCTGTTTGCCCTTCTGGTTGTTGGTATACTTCTTTGCCAGCGATACTTTATAAACCGGCAGACTTGTTTTTGCCTGTGTAACCACCGTTCCTGCTCCCATTGTCACCAGCATTGCCGCAGCAGCTACTGCAATACCTGTCTTTTTTAATACACTACTCAGTTTACTCATTTTATTTTCCTCCTTTTTTGTTTCTATCTATTAGACCATTCATCACACATAAAAGTTTCAGAAATACAAAAATTTCCATTTTATTTTTCTGCTGCCCGGCTTCATTGAAAAAAAACAGGAAAAAAGCTATAATAATATAAGTTTGCCATATAAAAGCAAATACAGATATTAACATAAGAAAGGGCGAAACATATGACTTCAGAACAACAAAATCCACTTGCCGTGGACAAAATTTCTTCGCTGATTCTGCGCTTTTCCGTACCGAGCATTATCGCCATGCTTGTCAGTGCGGTATACAACATTGCAGACCAGCTTTTTATCGGAAATGCGGTCGGCACACTCGGCAATGCCGCTACCAACATTGCATTCCCACTTGCCATGATGTGCACAGGACTTGGACTTCTGTTTGGAATCGGCGGTGCGGCAAGCTTCAACCTTCACATGGGTGCCGGCAAAAAAGAAAAAGCTCCCTATTTTGTCGGAAACGCCATCACAATGCTTCTTACCGTTGGCATCCTTCTTTTTGCCATAACCGAATTATTTTTGAATCCTCTGCTGGTCGGATTTGGTTCCCCTGCAGATGTTCTCCCGCTTGCCCGGCAATACGTCCGTGTGACGGCGATCGGTTTTCCTTTTTTAATTCTTACGATCGGAAGCGGACACTTAATCCGTGCAGACGGCAGCCCAAAGATGGCGATGTTTGTAAACATTTCCGGCGCCGTCATCAACATTGTATTGGATGCCGTGTTTGTTCTGGGATTCCACTGGGGCATGTACGGTGCTGCAGCGGCAACCGTGATCGGTCAGGTCATCTCTGCGATTATTGCGGTCTGCTATCTGTCACACTACCGCACAGTAACCCTGCACTCCAAGCATTTCCGGCCGAATGCTTCCCATCTGGCACAGATCTGCTCACTTGGCATGGCTTCTGCCATCAACCAGGTTGCCATGATGATCGTGCAGATTACGATGAACAACCTGCTAAAACATTACGGTGCACAGTCCGTTTACGGAGAGTCAATTCCGATTGCCTGTTCCGGAATTGTCATGAAAGTCAACCAGCTTTACTTTTCCGTGATTATCGGCCTGTCACAGGGCAGCCAGCCGATCCAGAGTTTTAACTACGGTGCAAAACAGTACAACCGGGTAAAGGAATCGTATCGTCTGGCGATTACGGTCGGTGCCATTGTATCCATTGTATCCTTTCTGCTGTTTCAGATTTTTCCGCGACAGATCCTCGGTCTGTTTGGCAGCGGAAGCAAAGAATATTTTGATTTCGGTGTAAACTATTTCCGGATTTTCCTGCTGTTTACATGGCTTAATTTTATGCAGCCGATTTCCTCGACGTTTTTCAGTTCGATCGGAAAAGCATATAAGGGAACGTTTCTTTCTCTGACAAGACAGATTTTATTCCTGCTTCCTCTGCTTTTGCTTTTCCCGCGTTTCTGGGGAATTAAGGGAATTCTTTATGCGAGTCCGGTTGCGGATGTGTTATCTTTTGCAGTTGGACTGGCAATGGTTATACATGAATTCCAGTTGATCCGGAAGTTGGAAGTTTCTGAACAGAATACAACGACTTTCTAACATGAAAGTAAAAATATATTTTCCTGCAAAAAAGCGCGCAGCAAAAGGGGGGCACCACTTTTTGCTGCGCGCATTTTTTACTGTTTCAAATCGGCTTTTATTTATTTTTCAGCCCCGATATGAGTTCTCAGCTTATTTTTGATCTCATTCTCAAGCTTCTCCACAAACTCATCCAGTGGAAGAACTGTGGTATCTTTTTCTCCATGCAGACGGAAGGATACGGTTCTGTCTTCTTTCTCATTGAAGCCGACAACCAGAAGATACGGCACCTTCTGCACCTGTCCTTCACGCATACGATAGCCAAGCTTCTCGGATCTGTCATCGAGTTCTACACGGACATCCTTTGCCTCTAATGCATCGCAGATTTCCTTTGCATAAGCAGTCAGTTCCTCGTTGTCTGTCTTAACCGGCATCACACGAACCTGAACCGGAGCCAGCCATGTCGGCAGATTTCCCTTGGTCTCCTCAAGAATATATGCCATGAAACGATCGAGGGAACCAAGGATTGCACGATGCAGAACAACCGGTGTCTTCTTCTCACCATCACGGTCTACATAAGACAGATTGAATTTTGCCGGGAGACAGAAATCAAGCTGGCAGGTAGAAAGTGTGATCTCATTGCCGACTGCAGGCTGTACGTTTACATCCAGCTTTGGTCCATAGAAAGCAGCCTCTCCAATTTCCTCTGTATAATCAATTTTCAGATCATTCAATACCGTGCGGAGTGCATCCTCTGCCTTGTTCCACATAGCATCATCATCATGATACTTTTCTTTGTTTGCCGGATCACGCAGAGACAGTACACAACGGTAATTGGTAATTCCGAAATCCTTGTAGGTACTAAAAATCAAGTCTACAACCTTGGTAAACTCATCCTCAATCTGCTCCGGTGTTACAAACAGATGCGCATCGTTCTGACAAAAATGTCTGCCTCGCTCGATACCCTTTAACGTTCCGCTGGATTCGTAACGGAAATCATGTGCGATCTCACCGATACGGATCGGCAGATCCTTATAGGAATGTCTTCTGTTTGCATAGATCATCATATGATGCGGGCAGTTCATCGGACGAAGAACGAAAGACTCTCCCTCCATCTCCATTGGTGGGAACATGTTTTCTTTGTAGTGATCCCAGTGACCGGATGTCTTGTACAGATTTACGGTACCGACACAAGGAGTCATAACATGCAGATAGCCCAGCTTTCTTTCCTTGTTCTTGATATAATTCTCCAGCTCCTGCCAGATCACATATCCCTTCGGAAGGAACATCGGAAGTCCACGGCCAACCAGATCATCAACCATAAACAGGTTCATGTCCTTTCCGATTTTTCTGTGATCTCTTTCCTTTGCTTCCTCTAAAAGCTGCAGGTGTGCCTCCAGCTCCTCTGCGGTCGGGAAACATACACCATAAATTCTCTGCAGCACTTTGTTTTTGCTGTCACCTTTCCAGTATGCACCAGAGTGACGGATCAGCTTGAAGTTTCTGCAAAGTTTTACATTGTCTACGTGCGGTCCACGGCACAGATCCGTAAAATCGCCCTGATCATATACGGTAATATTTCCATCTTCCAGATCGGAGATCAGATCCAGTTTATACTCATCATTCTGGAACATTTCCATAGCCTCTGCCTTAGAAACTTCACGTCGCATGATTTTCTTTCCGGATTTTGCAATCTTTTTCATCTCTTTTTCGATCTTTTCGATATCCTCATCACGGATTACATCTTCCCCAAGATCTACATCATAGTAAAATCCCTCTGCAACAACCGGTCCAACCCAGAATTTTGCCTGTGGGTACAGATGCTTGATTGCCTGTGCCATCAGATGTGCACAGGAATGATTCAGTGTTTTTAATTCTTCATTTTCCTTAAAGTTTACCATTTTACGTTAACTCTCCTTCTTTTGGTATGGAAATAAAAAAGCACCCCGGATATGCATGACATATCTAAGGGTGCTTTATACACGGTTCCACCTTAATTCTTTTACTCTTTGGCTTATAACGCAGCTACACGGTGACGCTTCTTTCGCGCACAGCTCAGGAGTGGTCTTCATGAAATCTTTCCATAAACGGCTCACACCATCTACCGTTCTCTCTGTATGTTTCAATTTCACTACTTGTTCCGTCAATGCTTTTTCTATTCTTATGCATTGTACCACGTTCTGATTTCTAATACAATAGGGTAATTTTGCTAATCTGCTTTTTCATCCATATAAGTAATTTTCAGATCGAACGACCATGGAATATCGGAAAGATACTGTTCCTTATAATAATTGTTTCCGTTTGTTATTTTTTTCCGGAAGCGGAAGGAATCCGGCGTAAAAATTACAAGCAGATATGTATTTCCTTTCTTTAAGCGATACGTATTTTTTTCAGATTCCATACTGTATCTGGAAATACTGTCTTTTTTCTTCTGCAGTTCCCTCTGGATAGCGCTTGTATACCCTGCCGAATTTTTTATTGCACGCTTCGCACTTCTCGTAAGTTTTTTCGATGCGTTGACATCATACCATACTTTGCCATAACCACTTGCAAAAGTTCTGGAAAGAAACTGATAGTAGGTACTGTTCCATGGGTCATAAATCTCATACCCGCTTTTTAACTCTTTTGGCAGAAACATGAGATAATTGTTATCATTATAGATCACTTCATTCTTGGATTTTCCCTTAAAATCACTTTCCGTAAACTGGTATTTACCGCTCTTTCTACATTGAAATTTTACAAACGAGACATTTTCACCAACACCATCATCATCCACATAACTGGTATTTGCTTTTCCGGTCATACCGGACACATTAATGACGTTCCTGCCCTCATACAATGCCGGGACCTGCTGCATCGTGTAATTATACACACTTTTTGAAATCAGTTTTCTCTCATAGGCGCTTGTCTCCAGCTGTCTGTAAGTCAGCTTGTCCGCATTGGACTTGTTTACCAGATTTCCCGTCATCAATGCTGTTACCGAATGTACCATTGCTGCATCTGTGTGCTCCATTTCCATTGGTGTCACAGCAATTACTGCCAGAATCACAGCCAGAACAAAACAAACCCTCTTTTTCCACATTTGTCTGAGCATAAATAAATAATCCTTTTTTGTTATTATTTTATTCTATCTTTCCGATTCCTTCAAGTACTTTCTGCTCTATTTTCATTATCTCATAAATAAAACCATCAGCCACCTTACCGCAAATGCTGCCACCCAGGCGATCATACACTGCCAGATCACCATGCCAACTGCCCATTTTCGTCCAAGTTCCCGGCGAATGGAAGCAATTGCTGCAATACACGGCGTGTACAACAGACTAAATACCAGAAGTGAAGCTGCCGCTACCGGTGTCAATGCATCCTTTACTGCTCCTCCAAATAAAATTTCCAGAGTTGAGATCACGCTCTCCTTTGCCATAACGCCGCTGATCAATGAAGTACAGATCCTCCAGTCTCCCAGTCCAAGCGGTGCAAAAATTGGAACCAGGCAGTTTGAAATCATCGCAAGAATACTGTCTTTAGAATCCGCCACCAGATTAAAATGCAAATCAAATTTCTGTAAGAACCAGATACAGATCGTTGCTACAAAAATAACGGTAAATGCTTTCTGCAGGAAATCTTTTGCTTTCTCCCACAAAAGCTGCATAACATTTTTCAGCCCCGGCAGACGATAATTTGGCAGCTCCATGACAAACGGAACCGCATCTCCACGGAACAGTGTTTTCCGATACAACAACGCAACCAGGATCCCAATCACAATTCCGGTCAGATACAAAGCACACATCACGAGTGCTCCATACTCCGGGAAAAATGCGCTGGTAAAAAATGCATAAATCGGCAGTTTTGCCGAACAGCTCATAAACGGAGTCAGCAAAATCGTCATCTTCCGGTCTCTCTCACTCGGCAGCGTGCGGGTCGACATCACCGCCGGAACTGTACATCCAAATCCGATGAGCATCGGTACAATGCTTCGTCCGGAAAGTCCGATTTTTCGCAGAAGTTTATCCATAAAAAATGCAACTCGCGCAATGTAACCACTGTCTTCCATCAATGACAGAAAGAAAAATAATGTTACGATAATTGGCAGGAAACTCAGTACACTTCCGACTCCGGCAAAAATACCGTCAATGATCAGTCCGTGAAGCACTTCATTGACTCCCGCTGCCGTCAGCGCACGGTCTGTCACATTAGACAGTGCGTCAATCCCCATGGCAAGCAGGTTCTGTAAAAAAGCGCCGATCACATGGAACGTAAGGAAGAACACCAACAGCATAATACCGATAAAACATGGAATTGCTGTATATTTTCCGGTCAGAATCCGATCAATTTTCTCACTGCGGATGCGCTCCCGGCTTGCCTTCGGCTTTACTACCGTTTTCTCGCACACCTTTTCGATGAAATTAAAACGCATATCCGCAATCGCCGCACTGCGATCGAGCCCACGCTCTTTTTCCATCTGTACAATCAGATGTTCAATTGCTTCGTGCTCATTCTCGTCCAGTTCCAGTTTCTGCAGAATCAGATGATCCCCTTCAATGATCTTAGAAGCTGCAAAACGCAGAGGAATTCCCGCATGCTCTGCGTGATCCTCGATCAGATGGCTGACTGCATGAATACAGCGGTGCACGGCTCCACCAAACTCATTTTCACTACAGAAATCCTGTCGTCCCGGCCGCTCCTGATATTTTGCGATATGCAGTGCATGCCTTACCAGTTCATCCACTCCCTCATTTTTTGCAGCAGAAATCGGGACCACCGGCACACCCAGCATCGCTTCCATCCCGTTTACATCCACCGATCCTGAATTTCCGGTCATCTCATCCATCATATTGAGTGCCACAACCATCGGGATATCCATTTCCAGCAGCTGCATCGTCAGATACAGATTCCGCTCGATATTGGTTGCATCAATAATATTGATGATCGCCTTTGGTTTATCCTCCAGCACAAAATTTCTTGAAACAATCTCCTCACTGCTGTAAGGGGACATCGAATAGATTCCCGGCAGATCTGTCACCAAAGTGTCTGGGTATCCTTTGATCGGTCCATCCTTGCGGTCAACCGTAACCCCCGGAAAGTTTCCGATATGCTGGTTTGAACCGGTCAGCTGGTTAAACAGCGTCGTCTTTCCACAATTCTGATTTCCCACCAGCGCATATGTAAGCCTCGTCTTTTCCGGCAAAGGGTTTCCATCCCCTTTTACATGATACTTTCCTTCTTCGCCCAGTCCCGGATGAACCGACTGATTAATGTTTCTGGCTCCTTCATGCTTTCTGGTACGGGAAGAAATCTGCTCAATTGTAATCTGATCTGCATCTGCCAACCGAAGAGTCAGCTCATACCCATGGATCTGCAGTTCCATCGGGTCGCCCATTGGAGCAAACTTAATCACCGTCACTTCCGCTCCCGGAATCACTCCCATATCCAGGAAATGCTGGCGTAACGCACCCTCACCGCCTACGGTTTTAATGACTGCACTTTTCCCGATTTCCAATTCTTTTAATGTCATATTGTCTTATCCTTTGCATTCTTTCTTTTGTGTTATTGATAATTTTTCTTAATTATACACGTAAATTACTAAAAGAGAAAGTTTTTCAATAAGAAAATATGGAAAAGAACAAGTCTATAAAGTTAGTTTTTTGTACATGGAAATTGTTTCTTCATTCGTCTCCCCGTAAATAAAATAATAGTCGATCTGATCCTCGCCCAGTGTACTAATGTAAGGCCCATAGGTTTTGATATTACAGAGCAAAACGGTTTCTTTAGCCGCTATCCCAAGCCCATACCCCTTCCCGGATAAAACAAGAGGCATCCGCATAGGCTTTCCTCCAAAAGAAATATACTTTGCCTTTGCACGCAGCACGAGCAGATCCGTAGAAAGAATTCCCTTTGCATTAATCTTTTCCGAAGAATCCCATTCAAAAAATTCCCAGGTCTGCTGATCCATAATCAGGCGCGGTTCCACGGAGCGTTCCTTTAACAGTACCGTCCCATCTGCTGTTTCAAATTGTATGGCACCTGTTTTTTTATCAATCACAGCACTGACTTTTTCCGTGGAAACTTTTAATGCCGTCTTTGACTCTCTGACACTCCACGAAAAAACATCCGTTGCCTCCGGTTTCCAGTAGGTATCCTTGATTTCTGTCGTCACACCTTTGACGAAACTTACCCTTATCACCTCGGGTGTCATCGGTGTCAGCCGAAGAATTCCTGCCATACTTGCAATGTCTATATGCTTTTTCGTTTTTTTGGCCCATTTCACCGTATAATTCATGCGGGAATGTCCACGTACCGGTAGCAACCGGTTATCCGGCAGATCCCCAAATGCATAAGGAGACGGATTGATCTGCGCAATCTCCGGGGTCTTCGACACCTTTGAAACCGGATGGATGACAGATTTCTCTTTCTCGGGTACTGACTTCTCCGAACCCGGATGGATGACAGGTTTCTCTTTCTTGGGTACTGACTTCTCTGAAACCGGATGGATGTCAGGTTCCTCTTCCTTCGGTGCAGACACCTCGATCCGTTCCGGACCGATATAACTTCGCGCATTGCGTTCCTTATCCGCCTCCGTCCGTCGCTGCTGCTCTATTTCTTTTTGCGTAAAGGTTTTCTTTTCATATTCCTTTGCCTTGGTCAGTGTTTCTGCTGCAAACACTTTCTGCTTTTTCTCTTTTGAAACCGGATCTGTCAGAATTCTGCTCAGATTTCCGTGATACAACACCACAAGCTCATGCAGCGCGCGGGTTGCCGCAACATACAAAAGTTTCACATGTCCGTTATCTGCCGGATATTTTTTCTGCGTCGGATCATACAAAAGAACCGCATCAAACTCCAGTCCTTTCGTGTAGGCAACCGAAAGCACCATAACACCGTCTCCAAATTCCGTAGTCCCCGGGTTACAGTCCACAATCTCCATATAAGATTTCAACTGTTCCGCCAGCTCTGCTGCCTCTTTTTCCTCACGACAGATCACCGCAATCGTTTCATATCCATCTTGCTGCCACTTCCGGATCGTGTGTACCGTCTCTTCTAAAAGCGCTGTTGCATCCGGCTGTTTCTCCACCCGCACGGCTGCTCCATGCCGGATAATCGGTTCCACCGGATACACAGCAAAATCTCCATGCCGCAAAATATCATTTGCAAATTCGGAAATTTCCACCGTATTCCGGTAACTTTTCCGCAACAGCCCAAACGCATCATACGTGCCGGTCAGCACCAGTTTCCGCAATTCCTCCCAGTCATTTAGCCCATACCGGAAATGTATGTTCTGGGAGGTATCCCCCATGATCGTGTATGTGCATCCCCGCAGACAATAGTGCAGACAGCAATATGCCATCATTCCAAAATCCTGTGCCTCATCGATGACCACATGACTGGCCTCCCGCACCGGATCAGTTTCCTTGATCCGCTTGTAAATATAGGCAAGCGCTGCAAGATCGTATACATCAAAAGAAGTTTCTGGTATATCTACTTCTTTCCCGGCAACTGCCTGCACCTGTAAGAATTCCCGGTAAAAATCGTAAATAGATGTCTTCCATTTTCCATCTCCAAAAAAAGAAGCATATTTCTTATCCAGTGCCTTTTTTACTTTTGCCGGATAGGATATTTGTTTTCCCAGAACTTCGTTTTCGTATTTGGAATATAAAACCTCGTTGAGCATAAGAATTTTGCTCTGCATGGAAAGATCGGGATGTTCCCGCAGATAAGTATTGATCAGCACATGCCCGACCAGAAGTGTCTTTGTGTTTTCCAGATAAACTTCCTCGTGTGAAATTTCCCTCTGTTCATAAGCTGCACAATATAATTCCAGATCATGAAACCACTCACGGTTTCCTTTCTGCGCATTCTTTTCATCATCTTTTTCCAGGAGGTGAAAACGATATTTCCGTTCATCCCAATCCTCATACAACAGGCGGATGAACAGCTGTTCCATCGTCATCTGTCGGATGCCATACACATCCAGTTCCGGCAATACCCCCGTAATGTAATTCAAGAGTATCCGGTTGCTCCCTATAATATAGAAATCTTCCGGCCGGAAATCATCGCTGTAATTGTATAAAATATAGGAAATACGGTGCATGGCGACGGTTGTCTTTCCCGAACCGGCTACACCCTGTACAATGATATTGGTCTTTGGCGAACGCCGGATAATCAGATTCTGTTCTTTCTGAATCGTTGCAATGATCTCACCGAGCACCGCCTTCTTGTTTTTCGCCAGATACTTTGTCAGAAGTTCATCATTTGCCACCACATCGGAATCAAAAAAATCTTTCAGATGATCATTTTCAATCTCATACGTGCGTTTCCGTTTCAGGTCAATCGTAAAGGTTCCCTCCGAACTGACGGTATACTGACATGGCCCCAGACCACTCTCATAATATACCGATGCAATCGGTGCTCTCCAGTCCAATACGACCGGTTCCGAGTTATTTTTTGCAATTCCCACTCTTCCGATATAGTAAGACTCGTCCCCTTTTACATTCGGATCTTTGAAATCAATTCGTCCAAAATACGGTTTCCTGCGCGCTTTCTCATAACGCACCAGATCATACTCATTTTCCTTCAGACGCGCGGTTGCATTATTCCACAACGCCAGGCCTTCCTTATCCTGTGCCTCATACACGTCCAGCAGGTCTTCCAGATCCTCGTTCACTTTCCGGATATCTGCTCTGGCGCGTTCAAGATTTTGCTGTGCAATCCCGATAATCTCCTGCAGTTTTTGTTCTTCGGCCTCCCGCGTCAGTCCCGGAAGCATGTTTTTCTGTTCCAAATGTATTACCCTCCTGTAATTTACAGAATGTTTGAAAGACACAGGTTTCGCAACCGGCGTGTCAGGGAAAACGTGCCTGCATCTTTTTTCTGTGCTCCCATAAGGATCGTGATATCCTGTTCCGGCAGATTTGCAAAATATGCGCCCAGCCAGCCATCCCAGCCATATTCTCCCTTTACACAGATTCCCTGCTGCAATTCAGGTGCCACACATCTCCGCATAAAATTTGCATAGGTATACCCTTCCAGTCCGATCCACTGCTGCATTGCCTGCTGCTGGTTTGCCGACATACTGCCAGCTTGTCCCAGGTGCAAATACCAGTGGACATGCCGCAATTTTTTCTGCCATTTCCTGTGTGCTCACCGGGTGATCACTTTCCAGACGCGCACATGCTTCCTCAAACACTTTTGTGACTGCACGTCCACCCATGGTCTGTTCCTCCGGATATACCAGCCCGGAAGTCATCGCCAAAAGATCATGCATCAGTATCGGCCTCTCCGGTGTATACAATTTTCCGTCTCGCTCCACTTTCTGGTGTGCAAATGCCGGAAGGATATCCGCTACCGGCTCGTACAGATCAAGCATTCCTCTTTCCATCAGAATCATTGCCGCCACTGCTGTAATCGGTTTTGTCATGGAATATAACCGGAAAATAGTATTCCGTTCGATTGGTTTTTCCGCTTCCCGGTCCGCCATTCCAGCCTGTGCATAGACCAGTTCTTCATTTCCTTTTGTTATGAGAAGATTAGCACCCATGACTTCGCCGGAGGCGATGGAATGTAATATCAGATCTGTAGCCTGTTGCGTTAATTTTTTCAACATTTTTTCTCCCTGTTTCATCCCGTTTTTCACTATTTATAAAATTTTACTCTTAATTCGTAGAATGTGCAATTTATTTTACTTTAAAATTAAAAAGAAACGGTCACCATACTTTCAACTTTAAAAATACAGTGACCGTTCTACTCGGTTTCGTTATTCAATTTTTTATTCCTTTCTTTTGTAATTTAATTCTTCCAGCTCACAAATGTTTCCACCTGTTTAGAAAATTAGTGATATGTATGCTCTATATTGAATAATAATCTGAAGTATGCTCTCTCGCTTTTTATAGAATGAACTTCTTCCGCACATCCTACCCTCAAATTACCTTCCGTGGTATCTTTCCGCAGTATCTTCATCTGTAAAATGTCTGTACATATCCATTGCCTTCCATCGTCTCTGTTATCCTCTACTAATAACTTTAAGAATTATTCTCATCCATTTGAAAAGGCTTTTCCCGCTGAAAACTATCAGACACTACCACACTTACCATGAAGTTTTGGATTTTACTTATCGTCCCATTGGACTGTACCTCCTCTTCTCATTCAATTCCTGCTTACTCCAAGCTTCTCTTTATTTCCAATTGGCTTCCCAACCGCTTGGTTCGATTGGAAGTCTTGTGTAATTAGGTCTTGTTTGTTTTGTTGATTGTATATTACCATATGCGTTTTATATTGTCAACTATTTTGCGAAATATTTTTATTTTTTCTTTTTATTATTTATCTGTATTCAAATTGTGTGTATTTTATATTCAAATATGTATTTTTAACTGAAAGTTTAAAATGCAAAAAACACGGCAAAAATCCTGATAATACAGTCCCATCTTCTTTAAGGTTTCATCGATTCCCGCCATTGCCTGCTCATATGTCTTGTGCTCTGCTGCAACTTTTGACACAACAAATAAGTCTTCTCTCGGGATTCCACAGGTGCGGACCCCTTCCCCGACACCGCGCTCATTAAAATAACTCTGCGCCGTATCAATTGCACGGTATCCAACTTTAAGCGCATCGAGTACGCATCTTTCACATTCTTCCTTTGTAACCTGATATACGCCGTATCCGAGGATCGGCATCTTAACTCCATTGTTCAATGTAACGTATTCCATTTGCAATTCCTCCTTCTTGAAACATCAGCCCATTTCATTTTATCTGTCCTTATTATAAAGAAAACGAGACCTGATAAGAAGTCTCGTTTTGTTATGCAGTATAAACCTTTAGGTTTGCGCTTATACACACATCCTTATTTGATCTGCCGGATAGCCTTTATCAATCGCTTGACCTTATCCGACGGGGTTTTCGAGTGAAGTATTCCAAACGGCATGGTGTAATCCCATTCCACCGGAATAATTTTGATCAACGGATGAACACTTTCCCAGCTTTTGAACGCAAGAAGAACCTCATTCTCATTCTCACACCAGTTAAACGCTTCCACATTATACAGATCAAAATCTACGATGTTGATTTCCGGATGATTCCTGATCATATCATCTCTTAACCGATCTCCGTAATAACTCCAGCCTCTTTGCATGAGCATGAAATTTTCTCCCGCCAGATCATCCAATGTAATCTTTTTCTTTTCCGCCAGCCTATGATGAATCGATACCGCTACACAAAACGGTTCTCTTGAGATCTCAGTGCCGTCGCATCCTCTGAGTTTTAACATTGTTTCATCAAATATTCCGGCTACAACATCGATATTCTGCCCCAGATTTGCCAATATCTCTCTTGCATTCTCCAAGGTATTTTCAAATGTGATCAGCTTAAACTTCATATCCGGATATAGATTCTGGATCTGTGGCCACAGATCCACAAATACCTGTGGCGGCGTCATCGGCGAGATTCCGACGCGTATCACATCGTTCGATACCTGCATTGCCTCTTTCGCCCGCTGCACCGACTCCTTGCAATACCCGATGATATATTTTGCGTCATTGTAGATCGACTGTCCGGCTTCCGTTACCACAAGCCCTCTGTGCGTCCTGTCAAAAAGCTTCATACCAAGACTTGCCTCAAGCGAATTGATCTGTTTGATGACCGCCGGAGCCGATATATACAACTGTTCCGCTGCCTTGCTGAAACTTCCCGCCTCAACAACGCACAAAAACGTATCCAACTGCGGATTATACATCATGTCCGTTTCCTCCTACAATGAATTTAACACTCCCTGGATTCCGTCACGCTCGTAGATTCCCTTATAATAGGCAACTTCCTCCTCGATCAGCTGATCGATCACCTGCATGCCGAGAAGTTCCACCGGAGCTTTATCATCCGTCAAAATATAATCGCCTTTTCCGTATGGAGTGCTATCCGCGTATACCGTCTCCATCATGTTTCTTAAATCAGCATTTGTGATCTGCTTTGTATTTGCCTGCAGATTCTCCATGATCGACGGATTGTTCGATGCAAAAAGCTCGCGGTTCGTCGTATTCGCCACATCAACCGTATACTCCGCGTCAAACACCTGACCGATCGTATCGGAGAGATACTGATTGATGTTGCCATCTCCGCTGCCGCGCATGTTCATATTTACGACCATCACGCCGTCCTCGTTCAGATGATCCTTAACCAGTGTAAAAAATTCAACGGATGACATCTGGAAAGGAATCGTGATATCCTGATAGGCATCCACCATGATCACATCGTATTTCTTATCCATCGCATTCAGATAAGCTCTGCCGTCATAGGTCGTGACCGGCACATCCTCGGAGAGTGAGAAATACTTGCGCGAAAGCTGCGTGATCTTCTCATCGATCTCCACACCTTCCACGTTCATATCCCCGAGATACTTCCGGCACTGTGTCGCATACGTTCCCGTTCCCATTCCAAGGATCAGCACATCCATATCCGATGGATTCTTATCCGCCAGCATGAGCGGTGCCGCCATCGCGTAATCATAATACATGCCTGTCAGCCTGTCCTGCTTCATATAGACCGACTGCACACCAAAAAGCACGTTGGTCGACAGTCTTACCGACGTGTCATCTTCCGATACCTGCAGATAATTGTAGACCGATTCACCCTCATAGGTGAGATTCTTCTCCCAGAATGCAAACGAATCCGAGTAACCAAGACCGCAGCACAGTGCAAAGATTACCACCGATACGATCACTTTCTTTTTGCCTGCGCGGACATTGACAAAATACACGATTGCCAGAACCAGTAGAATTCCCGAGAAGATCAGAAACGTGATAGACGTTCCGACCGCCGGAATCGTCACGAAGGTCGGCACAAACGTACCGATGATACTTCCGATCGTGTTGAATGCCCCGAGTGTACCGACTGTCTTACCGTTATCATCCAGACTGTCCACCGCATATTTTACAAGCGACGGTGTCACGGTTCCCAGTAAGAAAAGAGGAAATACAAAGATGACCATACATGCTGCAAACGCTGCAATGATCAAAAAATGATTACTCACCGTAAAAATCAAAAGTGCCGAGATTCCGAGCACGATATATTTGCCCGCCACCGGGATCAGAGCGATCCAGATCGCTGCGATCAGGATTCTCGTGTACAGGCGGTCCGGATTCGGCGACTTGTCCGCACTTCTTCCTCCGTAAATATTGCCGAGTGCCATCGCGATCATGATGGTTCCGATAATGATCGTCCAGACGATCTGCGACGAACTGAAATACGGTGCCAACAGACGGCTCGCTCCCAACTCTACCGCCATAACGGACATTCCCGCAAAAAACTCCGTCAGATACAAAAATAACTTATTCTTTAAAATTACGGTCTGTTTCATATTGCCTCCCTGCTTTAAGCTGTTACGTTTATATTACAACTTAAAGTAGGGTCCAAGTCAATACTTTTCTTTTCGAGACGCTTCTGGGCTTCTTTCTTCTCTTTGATGCGTTTTTGCTTATGCATCTCTAAGATCTTTTTCTCCCACGTATCTCTCTTGTCCTTGTCCAGCTTCGTTTTTTCGCGCGACTCATCCCCGTTATCGTCTTCCGTGATCGCCCAGCCGCTCACACTGCCATCCGCATTGATGATCGTTCCTGCCGCTTTCACATGGGAACCGGCAGGCGCCCAGTCCATGGCGCCGCTTGAGATCAATTTTGCACAATCATAGATCAAAGCCTCATACTCGATCCGCTTGTCCGGATTATTCTGCATCTGTGCCAGAATAATCGGTGCGATCTGAATATTATTCGTACCTTTCTGCGAAAAAGCCTGCGTGTTTGTCGAGAAGTTCACGCCCGGGTAGCGATCCAAGAGTCCATTTAATGTCGCGGATTCTCCACTGTCCGCTTTCACTTTTGCATAACTTAGAGCTGCTTCCGACACCCAACTGTTTCCAACTTTTACTGCCATGTTTTCCCTCCTGTTATACTCTTACTGAATGTACGAATATTCGTATCATACACATCTGCGACACTTTCCTGCATCTGTGCCTTTTTTCGTGCTGCCTCCCGCTGCGCCTTCATCAGTTCCTTCATTCTCTTCCTGCATATTCCTTAACATCACTCTGTCCTCCTGTTCTTTACTGAACCAATCATAACGCTGATTCTTTAGAATTACTGTGGTGTTAATAAACAGAGATATACTCTTTATTTTAGTGATACTGTTGCATGTGCACAACCAATTTCATACTGTCCGTTTTTGTGTATGCGCTTACAAGATCATGTACGAAAAATAAGGAAGGGTGCAGTCTGTACACCCTTCCATGCAGTTTCAAATCATACAAAGCCTGTTCATTTCTCTCTCATACCGAAACGGATGATCCGACAGAATTTCATCTGCTGGAACTTCTTCCCGATTGACACTATAAACCATTTCCTGCAGCACCTGTTCATCCAGCCATGTCTTTTCTGACATGACAATTGTTTCATGTATACTACACGGTATAATGATATGATTTCCACCTGCCATGTCTGCAATAATTTTGAGAAGTCCATCATAACAGATCACACCTGCACCATTTATTCTAAAGATATTTGTCAATATCAACATGTCATCCACGCCTTCCCTGTACCGCAATCACTGGTTTTATTGAAGCCCCATCATGTACCACCAGACCCCGATAAGTATATCCATTATTCTTTTTAATCTCTTTTATCTCTATCGGGCAACCTAATTTCTTTTCCACTGCATTTTTCAACTTTTCCAAGTATTCCTCATATCTCATAGCGTCCTAACCTCCATATCTTAATTAGCAGGGAGATTATAACGCTCGGGGTCTGGGGTTCAATAGGCAAAGTGCCGGATTCTTCACTACCTATACAAATAAAAAAAGACCAACGATCCATCTTCTGAATCGTTGGTCAAATGTTGTGTCAAACTTGTGTCAACGCTACATCTCCAAACGCTGAAACCCTTGGTATTACTAGGTCTACTCGCAAACGTATGGCATCATAGCCAAGGTTCAAGGGAGCCTTGCCATCCACGTACCATTCCTTATTTTTCAACGAATCTTGTCCGAAAAGGTATCTGTACTGTTTTCACTCGTTAATACCCTGATTTTGTAAACTATCCCACCAATCCTGCGATAAAAAAATCCAGCTTCACATGAGCCGGACTTTCTATTGCCATTATTTAGTTTTTCTGCCTCCATAATCAATCCTTGCCTTTCTCTCTGATAAAATTTATAATTGTTTCATGCTTCCGCTTCGTGTAACCGAAGCTTTTGTTTATCCATACTTCATAGCCTTTTTGCTCCTTTCTGTAATTGTTTTAGTGATAAAAAGAATTACTCTCTTCACTAATAGGAGAAATACGGCTACAAAATCGGAAGTGTTTTGAAATTATTTTTGAAAAAATTTTTAAGGACTGATTAAATTGCCAAAATATGAGGAACTAAAAGCTTTCCGCAAACAAAACTTAATACCGGAATACAACGATTCTTCCAGTGAGAAAACTATGCTGCACAGGGAAGCCCGTGCATTGGCAATCAGCCGTCTTGAAGAAAGTGCACGAACCGAGGAAGAATTCGCAAATGTTATATCGTGGTGGGATAAACTTGATGACAACAGGGAACGCAGAGAGCGGTACCATGAAATCGGACGCTCTGAAGTACCGCTTGAATGGCACGCCTCTGATTATATCCTGCCCGGTAATGCCAACTATGATATGGTGCTGTGGCAGCAGATACTTGCCGGCGATTTTATTGATTATATCTTTGATGAGCCGGATTACATCCATGAGCTTGTACGCAGTCAGGATTTATGCCTGATATTAAAGAATATGAAGGAACACCAGAAACAGCTTTTGTACTATGTGGTTGTCCGTTCATATTCCACACTCCAATACGCTGAGTTGAACGGAAAGACTGACCGCAATGTGCGTGGTGTGAGGGAAACTGCCATAAAGCAGATAAGAAAGAAATATAAGACTGCTCTTGAAACAAGGCTGCTTCATCTGCCTTGGACACTTACATTGGACGAAAAATATTTTCTTGAAAACGGGGTAAGAACTAAAGACGAAAAGAATTCTGAAAAACAGTGACTATGCTGCCTGAAATAAATAACAGGGTAATATGATACTTTTAATGTTTTGTCAAAAGAAAATTGCGTTGAAATTTCAGAATGATAACCCTTGACCTATAATGTGTAATCGAATAGAATTGTTAATAGATTACAGTTTCTTTATATAGAAGTTATACGAATTGAATTTCAGACGATTGCTCTGATTCCAGTGAAATCAGATTGGAGGCTTTTCATGAAAAATCTATTTGAACATACCAGTTCCCCATGGATACGGTACAGCAGTTATGAATACCGTACCGCCGAGGATGGGACTTTATATATTGTAGTATCTGCGGATGCCAAACCAGAAATGTATAATCCTATGAAAGATGCAGAATCACTTGTACTGGATGCTGTCAATATCGGTTTGCAGGTCATGCATAAAGCACCAGAAGATGAACTGAAAAGTATGGTTCTTCGTTTCATCAATTCCTACGGATTTTTAGGCTTTATGACTGCACTTCCGACAACTGCGGAATTTATCACCTATGAATCTGTATATCTTCCAAAAAACCATTTTATTAAAGAAGAATCTCTATCAACAGAAAGTTATCTCGATTATTTTTATCCATTTGATAAGATGGATTTTCACAAAAAAGGGGTAGAATCAAGTTGGTCGGTATCCGACAAGGATGGCATTGCAATCGCACTTGCAACGGGAAAGAATCCACAGGCTGTTACGATGAGTTTTCAGAAGGAATATGCAGAACGCTATGACTGGCTGGTGAAAGAATTTTCCGACTGGGCGTTTACCTTTACTACAAGCTTCTTATATTATTTGGACTATGACAGTCTGGACGAACAGACAAAAAACCTGTATCGTCAGGGTATGTCTGCATTTGGCGGCATATCCCCGACTTACCATATCGCATTAGCGGAAAATACCCCGGTTATCGTATGGAACTTCCATTCCCTGCTCGTCATGATCCAGATGTGCTTCTCTTTTATGCTTACGGATTCTGACTGCGATATGAAGCTGTGTAAGCACTGTGGCAGGGCATTTATCGCAAGCCGTAAGGGAAATGAGTTCTGCTCTCCGAAATGCAAGAATCAGTATAATGTCTATAAAACAAGGGCTAAGAAAAATAAAACAGATGAATAATGAATAAATGACATATCTGGAGGAAATACTATGGACAATATGATTAGAATTGATAAAGATTATATCGAATGGCTGAAACATGTTAAAAAAAGATTTAAAAATACACAAATAAAAGCATCTATCAAGGTTAATGACGAGTTGCTTAGGTTCTACTGGTCAATCGGCAAGGATATCGTTAACATGCAGGCTGAAAGCAAATGGGGCGGTGCTTTTTTTGAAACTTTAAGTGAAGATTTAAAAAAGATGTTCCCAGGTGCAAAAGGATTTTCAACCACTAATTTGAGATACATGAAAAGATACTACAATTTATTTGGTGAAATTCTGCCCCAACTTGGGGCAGAATTACCGGAGGCTACAAATCTGCCTCAAGTTGGGGCAGAAATATATGCCATTCCATGGGGACATATAAAATTAATTGTTGATAAATGCAAAGATGAACCCGAAAAAGCAATGTTCTTCGTTGATGAAGTAATAAAGAATAACTGGTCAAGAGCTGTTCTTCTAAACTTTCTTGACACTAATCTATATGAACGCCAAGGCAAGGCAATAAGTAATTTTCAAACAACACTACAGGCTTACACCGGTGATTTAGCTCAGGAAATAACAAAAGATCCTTACAATTTTGATTTTATTGCTTTAAATCGTGACTATAACGAAAAAGAATTAAAAGATGCCCTGACCGAAAAGGTTATGAATCTTTTAATTGAAATGGGAAAAGGGTTCGCCTTTGTCGGTCGAGAATACCCTTTACCTATAGAAGGCACAGAGGAATATATTGATTTGTTATTCTACCATCTAAACCTACATTGTTATGTCGTAGTAGAGGTCAAAATAAAAGAATTCAAATCTCGTGATATTGGTCAGATAGGTACTTATATAAACATTGTTGACGATATTGTCAAAATGGATTCCGATGGAAAAACTATTGGCTTGATCATCTGCAAAGAAAAAAATAATGTATTAGCCAAATATGCTGTTAACAGTTCCAACGAACCAATAGCAATTTCAGCATACGAATTATCGAATTTCTTACCAGAAAATCTTGCAACATTACTGCCTTCAACGGATGAGCTGGAATCTCGATTACTGCTAGATGAAGCAGTCAATGAGAATGATAATAACAACCAATAGCTCCATTCTCGTATATATGGTAAGACAAAGCAGGAACCATGACGATTCCTGCTTTATTCTTATCTATAAATCAGATCATGCAACACTACTTCCTCTGCTCTGCTCCGGATGTTATTCATCTTCCGCACCCATCCGAGCTGATCTACTGACTTCAAATGCTCCGTCACACCTTCACGCTCAGCCATTCTTACCGTAAGCATATCCATCATGTCATTGCATTCCATATCTACTTCTTCCAGATGTTTCCACAATTTTTCCGTAAGAACCAGATGTGTATACATGGCATGATGATTTTCAAACAAATACCTCTGTCGCATTCTGCCATATTTGCCAATCTGATAATTGCTTCCATCTTCCAATTCCAAATCTGGAATCAATACATCGCCTTCCCAATGATATGTTAACTCCATACGCTGCTCCTTCCTTTGTGCTAAATGTTTACAGTTTCAATTAAAAGAGTATCACCTTCTTAATACAACATCTGCAATCTATCATTCACCACAAATGAGCCAGCCGCCTATGTTGTGTTATATCCGCGAACAATGAGCCAAGCTGACACGCTGGCGTGTCAATTTGGCGAATGTCGCGAGAGTCAAATGCTTGCATTTGACTAGCAGATGGAGGTTTCCGCTAAACAACACTGTTTGGGAAATCTGACATCTACACTTCACAACATATCACTTCATTGCCGTACGCCTGCGCCGTATCAATCATGCGATAACCAATTTTTACGGCTTCTCTTACCGCTTCTGCCACTTTGCTATCATCGATAAACCAGGTACCGAGTCCTAATTTGGGGATTTTAATTCCGTTTTCCAGTGTATATGTATTTTCTAACATGTTTTTCTTCCTTTCAATGTATATTTTATATTTATTTATACTTCCCTATTTTCCCTCATTCCATACTTCTTTTGCCATGCGGAACACGGCCCATGCTTTCGGCCATCCGCAGTAAAAAGCAGCATGTGTAACGATCTCTGCTATTTCCTCTTTTGTAATACCATTTGCCTTTGCACTCTGCAGATGATATTTGAATGATTCATCAGTAAGTCCCTGTGCCATCAGTGCCACAACCGTCACCAGCGAACGGTCACGCAGGGAAAGCTGTTCTTCTCTGCTCCACACTTCTCCAAAAAGCACATCATCATTCAATTCTGCAAACTTTGGTGCAAACTCTCCCAACTGTGTTCTTCCTGCTGTCTGTTTTACTGCCATAATTTAAAACCTCTCTATTTTATTCTACAACACGGTTATACTGTTCATCCGTTACCGGCTCACACCACTCATTGCTGCAGTTTTCTCCCGGACATTCCACCGCAATATGACTGAACCAGGAATCTGCTGCCGCTCCGTGATAATGTTTTACACCCGGTTTAATATATACCACATCCCCCGGATGCAGAATCTGCGGTTCTTTGCCCCACTCCTGATATACACCCTCACCGGCGGTACAGACAAGGATCTGTCCACCACCTTTGTCTGCGTGATGAATATGCCAGTTATTCCGGCATCCCGGCTCAAATGTGACATTTGCCATAAAAACCGGACATTCTTTCGGATCGGTCAACGGATGCAAAAAGGAATCTCCGACAAAATACTGCGCATATGCATCATTCGGTGCTCCGATTCCAAAGGCATCTGCCTGTTCAAATGCTGCTCTTTCTTCGTACTTCATACTTTTAAATCTCCCTTATTCTTTTCTTAGTTGTATTTTAACCGTTCTTTTCTTGACGCAGAAGAATCGATATTATAATATCGTATTAACTTATAAGCAATACATATGAGGAGGTATTTTCCATATGTTCAATCATTTACTCACTGTTTTTGTCTGTGCCGCTGACTGCGGAAGTTTTAACAAAGCAGCGGAAAAACTTTATCTGTCCGCACCTTCTGTCATGAAACAGGTAAACGCATTGGAAAAACAGCTGGACATGAAACTGTTTCACCGCACTAACCAGGGACTGCATCTGACCCCCGCCGGTCAGGTGATCTACCGCCATGCCAAATACCTTTTTTCTTATTCCCGGAATGCCATCGCGGAAGCCCGTGCCGCTGCCAGCCTTTCTGAAAAAACGTTTTGTATCGGAAGTTCGCTTCTCAATCCGTGCAAACCTTTTATGGATCTGTGGTACAAAGTAAATGCTTCGTTTCCGGGTTACCGGCTGCACATTGTTCCTTTTGAGGACGACCATCAGGGCATTCTTACCGAAATTTCCTCCCTGGGCAAAAAATTTGATTTTCTCATCGGAGTCTGTGACTCTGCGCTCTGGCTGGACCGCTGTAACTTTCTGCCTCTCGGCACTTATCAGCACTGCATTTCTATGTCGCGTGAACACCGGCTGGCGTCAAAAAAACGCCTGCGCATCGAAGATCTCTATGGAGAAACACTTATGATGGTAAAACAGGGCGATTCCGATACCGTCGATGCGATCCGCGCCGAGATTTTGAAGCATCCACAGATTCACATTGCAGATGCTCCGCAGTTTTACGATATTGAGGTATTTAACCAGTGTGAACAGTCCCAGAACCTCATGGTCACAATTGAATGCTGGAAAGATGTCCATCCGGCTCTTGTAACACTCCCTGTTGACTGGGACCACCCGATCCCTTACGGAATTCTCTATGCCAAAGAACCGGATGCCGATGTAACACACTTCATTGAAACCGTGAAAAAAGTACAGGAAAAAAACATGTGACCAAATTCCCCCAAAATTTCAAAAACGGGAAAATTTCATACAAATTTTATTGATTTTATTGGGTAATTATGTATAATACTAAATTAGGGAAAAAGGAATTTTTTCTTACTATACTATAAAGAAAGAGGTTTAAATCAAGATGGCAGAAATCAATTTAAGCAAGTATGGTATCACCGGTACCACAGAAATCGTTCACAACCCTTCTTATGAGAAATTATTCGAAGAAGAGACAAAAGCTGGCCTTGAAGGATATGAAGTTGGTCAGGAGACAGAGCTTGGTGCAGTTAACGTAATGACTGGTATCTACACCGGACGTTCTCCAAAAGACAAATATATCGTTATGGACAAGAACTCAAAGGACACTGTATGGTGGACATCTGATGAGTACAAGAACGACAACCACCCAATGACAGAAGACACATGGGCAGTTGTTAAGGATATTGCAAAGAAAGAGCTCTGCAACAAGAGACTTTTCGTTGTAGATGCATTCTGTGGTGCAAACAAAGACACCCGTATGGCTATCCGTTTCATCGTAGAGGTAGCTTGGCAGGCACATTTCGTAACAAACATGTTCATCAAGCCTTCCGCTGAAGAACTTGAGAATTTCGAGCCTGATTTCGTAGTATACAATGCTTCTAAGGCTAAAGTTGCAAACTACAAAGAGTTAGGATTAAACTCTGAGACATGTGTAGCTTTCAACATCACAAGCAAAGAGCAGGTTATCATCAATACATGGTACGGCGGAGAAATGAAGAAAGGTATGTTCTCTATGATGAACTACTTCCTTCCACTCAAGGGTATGGCTTCTATGCACTGCTCCGCAAACACAGATTTAGATGGCAAGAATACAGCAATCTTCTTCGGTCTGTCTGGAACAGGAAAGACTACACTTTCTACAGATCCTAAGCGTCTCCTGATCGGTGATGATGAGCACGGCTGGGATGACAACGGCGTTTTCAACTTCGAAGGTGGATGCTATGCTAAGGTTATCAACCTGGATAAGGATTCTGAGCCAGATATCTACAACGCAATCAGAAGAGATGCTCTTCTTGAGAACGTAACTGTAGATGCAAACGGCAAGATCGATTTCGCAGACAAGAGCGTTACCGAGAACACTCGTGTTTCTTACCCAATCGATCATATCAAGAATATCGTACGTCCAATCTCTTCTGCTCCAGCAGCAAAGAACGTAATCTTCCTGTCAGCAGATGCTTTCGGAGTACTTCCTCCAGTATCTATTCTGACTCCAGAGCAGACACAGTACTACTTCCTTTCCGGATTTACTGCAAAGCTTGCTGGTACAGAGCGTGGAATTACTGAGCCTACACCTACATTCTCTGCTTGCTTCGGACAGGCATTCCTTGAGTTACATCCTACAAAGTATGCTGAGGAACTCGTTAAGAAGATGCAGAAGAGCGGCGCTAAGGCTTACCTCGTAAATACCGGATGGAACGGATCCGGAAAGCGTATCTCTATCAAAGATACCCGTGGAATCATCGATGCAATCTTAAACGGAGATATCAACAACGTTCCTACTAAGAAGATTCCTTACTTCGATTTCGAAGTACCAACCGAATTAAACGGTGTAGATACAGGAATTCTTGATCCTCGTGATACTTATGCTGATGCTTCTGAGTGGGAGACAAAGGCTAAGGATCTTGCAGCAAGATTCATCAAGAACTTCTCCAAGTATGAAGGAAATGCAGCTGGTAAGGCACTGGTTTCTGCTGGTCCTCAGTTATAATTTCCCTGTATCAGGTAAATTCGATATGCAAAAAGAGCATCCCATGTGGATGCTCTTTTTATTGTTTACCAAAACCAAAACTCAATGCTGTAGATTCTGTTAAAAATCTAATTTAAGGCGTCAGCCCCGCTCTCTCTGGTACGGATCTTTGTAGCAGTACGGATCTCATAGCTGAAAATCTTTCCATCCCCGACTTCTCCGGTAAATGCAGCCTTCTGAATGGCATCAATGGTCGCTTTCTCCCATTCCTCGGACGATACCACAATCTCAAACTTAATCTTCGGCTGCATCATAACATCTACTTCTGTACCACGCACTCTCTTTTTATATCCCCTCTGTGCACCGCATCCCATCACTTGTGATACGGTGATACCATTCACATCAATCGCGTTTAATGCTTCCTTTACATCCTCAAAAACTTCTTCCCGGACGATTGCTTCCACTTTTATCATCATAAGCTTCTTTTTTCTCCTTATACATGATTATTTTATACTTCCAGATTTATCTCTGTCTCGAAATAACTGACGGATCCATTATAACATACGAGGTCTGTTTCTAGGACTTATGAATCCAGACCATTAAATGTCGGATACGCACTCTCTCCATGCTGCGAAATATCCAGACCAACTTTTTCTGCTTTTTCATCTACACGAAGCTCCGTAAACAATCTTACAATGCCAAGGCAGACCAGTGTACCGACAATCGCCACGGCAACTGTCACAACAATTCCAATAATCTGTGCAACAAATAAACGGTAATTTCCAAAAAACAGTCCATCCCAGCGGGCGACCGGATTGATAGAATGTTTTGCAAACAATCCGGTTGCAATTCCTCCCCAGACTCCTCCGATGCCATGGCAGCCAAATGCATCGAGTGCATCATCAATCTTTAATCTTCCTTTCAACAGGGAAATGGTACCACAGCAGATCGGGCTGACCAGTGCTCCGATGATAATTGCCGACCAGATCGGAACAAATCCAGCTCCCGGTGTAATTGCAACCAATCCAACAACCAGACCGGTAGAGGCACCTACTAAGGTAGGATTTCCATCCTTGATCACATCAATAAACATCCAGGACATCATGGCGCTTGCACTGGCAAGTGCAGTTGTCATAAATGCATGTGCTGCCAGTCCGTTTGCTGCCAATGCACTTCCTGCGTTAAATCCAAACCATCCAAACCATAAAATAAATGCTCCGAGTGCTACAAACGGAATGTTATGTACCCGGTATGCCGTCTGTTCATATCCTCTTCGCCTGCCAGGGATAATGGAAAATACCAGTGCACTGACACCGGAACTGATATGTACCACATTTCCTCCGGCAAAATCAACCGATCCGATTTCTGCAAGTAATCCTCCCTGTCCCCATACCATGTGTGCCATTGGATAGTATACAATGACGGACCAGAACATAATAAATAAAAACAATGCCTTAAATTTTACACGACCCACAAGGGAACCCGTGATCAAAGCCGGCGTAATCATTGCAAACATCATCTGAAATGCAATATAAACCAGATGCGGTATCGTCGACGCATATGGACCTGCTTCATTCATTTTAATTCCATGCAATCCAAACCACCGGAAATCTCCAATAATTCCTGCATGATTTCCACCAAAAGACAGTGAATATCCAAACAATACCCACATGACAACCGACAATCCCATAATCACTGCGCATGCCATCATGGTGCTGACGACATTCTTTCTTCGCACCAGTCCTCCATAGAAAAAGGCTAATCCAGGTGTCATAAAAAACACCAGAGCTGAACATATCAGCATAAATCCCGTATCCCCTGCGTTCATCCTATCTTCCTCCATTCTTTTATACTTTTAAACGCAAAAAAAGGCGTCAAAAGAATTCTCTTTTGACACCTTCGTCGTAGATAATCATAGCAGACTTATTACTCCAATGCAAGCATTTTTCCATAATATTTGCTATTTTTTATGGTACGAACTACTTCTTTCGTACCATTTTTCCGTCATTTCATAAAATCTTCAATCTTTTGATTCAATTACAATAAGTTGTCCGGAAGATAAAGAAATTGACGCTTCATCTGAAACAATTTCATTGCTGATTCCGAGAGAATTAAATCCTCCCATCGTATAATCCGTAAGCGGATACTTTAATCCACGCAGGGTAACACCACTTACTTTTTCAGAAAATGGAATCAAAGAAACATACTTTCCATACTGCTCCGCTTTCCGGATCGTCAACGGCTGATTAATCATGCGGATACGATTATGTTCATCGACCAGGCTGATCTTTATCTGTTCCTCCAGACCAATACCAAGCAGACTGATATTGCCCAGTACATGATCAATTCTGGTACCGGTTGCACCAATGACCACAATCTCCATTGCACCTCTGCGAATGGCCTCCCGGATCGCATATTCCGTGTCGGTATCATCCTTTTCCGGATTCAGCATGCACACCTCGATCTGCTCTTTGTCATGAAAATATTCAAGGGTATCCGGATTTACCGAATCAAAATCCCCCACTATGATATCCGGCAGAATATGATCCCGATACAATGCTTCCATTCCCGCATCTGCCGCTAATATGACATCAAATCCTCCATTTTTTACAATCCAGGTTAAAAAACCTTCCTTCACTTCTCCCCCGGAAACAATTAAATACTTCATCTTCTACCCCTGCCTTTGCAACTTTTCCAGAAATGCTTCCACATTCTTTTCGATCTCTTCCTTGAAAACCGCAGAACCTGCCACAATTATGTTGGCTCCTGCATCCATGGCTTCTTCCACATTTTCCAGATTAATTCCCCCATCTACTTCAATATCGGTCTTACATCCGGACTGCTTCACAAGATTTTTCGCTTCACGCACTTTATCTAACGTATACGGAATCAGTTTCTGTCCTCCGAATCCCGGATTAACGGTCATGATAAGAAGCATGTCCACCTTCGGAAGAATATATCGGACAGTTTCCAGCGGAGTGGCCGGATTTAATGCCACACCGGCCAGAACCCCCTTTTCCCTGATTGCCTCCACTGTGCGGTCAAGATGCCTGCATGCTTCTGCATGGACCGTAATAATATCCGCTCCCGCGTCAACAAAATCATCTATATAGCGAATCGGTTCCTCAATCATCAGATGGACATCAAAAATCCGATCGGTACATTTACGAATGGAACGAATGATCGGAAATGCAAACGAAATACTCGGAACAAACATTCCATCCATAACATCGATGTGTACATATTCCGCACCTGCCTGATCCAGCAACCGAATCTGTTCTCCCAGATTAGCAAAATCTGCCGATAAAATTGACGGTGATAAACAGTTCATTGATTCCTCCTAATACTTGCGCATATTCTTCATTTCCTGATAAAGCTGCACGTAATTATCATACCTCACCTGCGATATTTTTCCTTCTGCAAGTGCCGTCTTAACACCGCAATCCGGCTCTCCGATGTGACTGCATCCGATAAATCTGCATCCAGGCTCAAAACGCACGAACTCCGGATAACATGTCCACAGATCCTCTTTGGAAAATCCGGGCAGATCCATAGAACTAAACCCCGGAGTATCCATAATATAGGTGTTTTCCGCAATTGGTATAATCTGCGAATGGCGTGTCGTATGTTTTCCCCGCTCAATCTTGTCACTGATTCCTCCGGTCTGCATCTGCACCGCATCCTGCAGATCATTGATCAGCGAAGATTTTCCTACTCCGGACGGTCCTGCCACTGCCGTCATCTTTCCCTGCAACACAGATTTGAGTTTTTCCACATTTTCCTGTGTCTTTGCACTTGTAAAGAGCAGCTCATACCCCGCCAGTTCATAAATTTTTCGTAATACTTCTCTTTGTTCTTCCGTCACCAGATCGCATTTGTTAAAGCAGATCGTAACCGGAACTTTCTGATATTCCATCATACACAAAAAGCGATCCAGCAAATTAAAATTCGGGTCCGGTTTTGCAGCCGCGAAAATTACGAGTGCCATATCGATATTTGCCACTGCGGGGCGGATCAGTTCCCTGGTACGTGGAAGAATTTTTTCTACATTTCCAATCTTTTTTTCTTCATCCAGTACAACGATTTCCACATCATCACCCACGAGAGGTTTGATCTTCTGATTACGGAAAATTCCTTTTGCCTTACATTCATAAATTCCGGTTTCTGCCACGTGAACGTAGTAGAAACCGGAAATTCCTTTTACAATCTTTCCCTTCATATATTACCTACTGTTTTGAAAAGCTGACAGAATGTGTTTCTGTCTTTGTAGACGTATCGGAAAGACCTTCATCATCTATTTCTTCAATGCTCCAGGTAATCGTCACTTTACCGGACTCACATGCCATATCGGATGCCCCGATCGTAAGAGAACCATCGACATCACTGGTTCCGCTTGCATAGGTCGTGCCATCACTTCCCGTCAGTGTATAAGTTGCACTGACTGCTCCTTCCGGTGCTGCATATGACTTTGAGAATTTATAGCTGTAATTTATCTCTTCCGGTCCCTTGCTTACCGTAATCGTTACCGTTGTATCTGCCGGTACAATCTTGCCGGATGCTACACTCTGTGAAATTACCTGACCTGCTTTGACAGAATCACTGTATTCTTCTTTCACTGCAACTTTTAAGCCAGCCTTCTGCAAAGCCGCCTGTGCATCTTTCTTGGAGTGACCCTGAACAGATGGCACCGTACTAGACTTCTTTCCCTGACTGATCACAATCGTAACCGTACTTCCCTCCTGTGCATTTCCGCCTCTCGGGCTCTGGGAAACAACCTTTCCTGCATCTACGGAATCATCATATTTGTATGTTTTGGACACTTTAAATCCGGCAGCCGAAAGGGTAGAAGAAGCATCTTTTTCCAGTTTTCCAACTACATTTGGAACCGGAACATCGTTCTGCTCACTCTGACTCTCCGAATCTGTGAAATCCACATTTTCTGTTCCGGCAACAATTACATTGATTGTCGTTCCGGCAGATACTTCAGAACCACCAACCGGGTCCTGATTCAGAACGGTTCCTTCCGGCTGATCCGACTTCTGCTCCTGAATAACAAACATATACAGCCCCTGTGCTTCCAGTTCAGACTGTGCCTCCTCCTGTAACTTTCCGCATACATTCTGTACCATGACAGGCTGTTCACTTTCTGTCTGTGTCTGTGTCTGCGTCTGTGTCTGCGTCTGCGTTTCTGTATTCTTTGATGAATTACTGCCAAAACGGAATAAGCCAAAGAAACTTCCCACAAGGTAAATAATCACTGCAAGGATTACAACAAACACCACAATTCCCATGATGGTCATTGCCTTATCCATCTTCGGACTGAGTCCTTCGTTTTCGTCCTCATCCTCATCGTCCTCATCCTCATCCGGATCATAGGAAGATTCCAGCTTGGAAGCGTGCCTGTCTTCTTTTGGCTCCCCCCCGTGTTCTTTGATCTGCTTTAATTCTTCCCCACTGATGACCTTGGTCTTTCCATTGTCCACAAGCGGAGCAATCACAACAAAATCCTCATCCGGATGTACCAGCGATCTGCGCAGGTCCGCCAGCAGATCTCCAATGGTCTGGTAACGGCGGTCCGCATTCTTCTGTGTACATTTTAAGATAATCTTCTCCATGCTGATCGGCAGATTCTTTGCATACACACTTGGAGGTGTCATCTCTTCCTGCAGATGCTGAATAGCGACTGCAACCGTTGTATCTCCGTCAAAAGGTACACGTCCGGTTACCATTTCATACATAACAATACCCAGAGAATAGATATCGCTTCTTCCGTCTACAAACCCGTTTCTCGCCTGCTCCGGAGAAGAATAATGAACCGATCCCATCACATCCGAGCTGACGGTATTGGAAGATGCGGCTCTGGCAATACCAAAGTCCATGACCTTGACTTTTCCCTCTGTGGAGATCATGATATTCTGCGGTTTGATATCCCGATGGATGATCTGTTTGTTGTGGGCAGCTTCAATACCTCTTGCTACCTGAATGGCAATACTGACGGCTTCCTTAAAGGATAACTGTCCTTTCTTTTCAATGTACGTCTTAAGTGTGATTCCCTCAACATATTCCATGACGATATAATGAAGCCCCTCTTCGCTTCCTACATCATAGATATTTACAATATTTGGATGCTCCAGCCCTGCTGCTGACTGTGCCTCCGTGCGAAATTTTGCTACAAATCCACGATCTTCCGAAAATTCCGGTTTTAATACTTTTATTGCCACAAAACGGCCAAGCACATGATCCTTTGCTTTATAAACATCGGACATTCCGCCTGCACCAATCTTACTTACGATTTCATAGCGATCTGCTAAATACGTCCCAACTGTTAACATTCTTTCACCTCATCAAGAAAATGGTTCTATAATCATTACTGTAATATTGTCTTTTCCACCGTTGTCATTTGCAGTTTTTACAAGAAGTCCGGCGCGTTCCTCAATGGAAGCATCCCGCAGAATAATACTGCAGATTTCTTCGTCTTCCACCATATTCGTGAGTCCGTCCGTACAGATTAAGATGTGGTCATCTTTCTTTAATTCCACTTCAAAAAAATCTGCCTCTACTTCTTCCCCTGCACCGACTGCGCGGGTGATAATATTTTTGTCCGGGTGCTCACGTGCTTCCTTTGCACCTACTTCACCGATCCTGACCATCTCTGCCACAAGAGAATGATCCCTCGTGATCTGCCGGATGCCATCCGTACCGATGATATACAGTCTGCTGTCTCCGACATTTGCAACATAAAGCCGTCCGTCAATAATGGTGGCTGCAACAAGTGTCGTCCCCATACCTTTTTTCGCTTCATCTTCTGCAGCTTCTGTGATCAGAAGTCTGTTTGCAGTTGTTATTGCCTCTTTTAAAATTGTAACTGGTTCTTCTCCCGAACTCCGGGACACGGATGCAACGATGCGCTGCGTTGTGTAACGCGATGCGTAATCTCCTGCCTTGTGTCCCCCCATGCCATCTGCAACAATGTACAGATTCGGGAGATTCCCAACGGGTTCATCCGACGCGAAAAAATAATCCTGATTCATTTCACGAAGAATGCCTGTATCCGTTATGGAATACGTCTTCATCCGCTTTATCCTTTCTCAATTACATGTAATATACATACTCTTCCATCATCTGTCTATCTTAGCACATGACTTTTCGTTATGCAAGTCTCTGATTCTCTTTGTACTTGTGCCTTAATTGTCCGCAGGCACCATCAATATCACGCCCCATCTCACGGCGTACTGTCACCGTTAAACCACTCCGTTCCAGTTTCTCCTTAAAAGCTTCGATGACATGTGCATTTGACTGCACATAATCCCGCTCCCTGATCGGATTCACCGGAATCAGATTTACATGACAGTTCATCCCGTGGATCAGTTCCGTCAGTTCTTTTGCATCTTCTTTTGTATCATTGACACCACCTACCAGACTGTACTCAAACGTCACACGTCTGCCGGTCTGTTCAAAATAATACCTGCAGGCATCAATTACTTCATGAATGTCATATTTGTTCGCCACCGGCATCAGCTCCAGACGTTTTTTCTGGTTGGAAGCATGTAAAGATAATGCCAGCGTAATCGCAAGTTTTTTATCCGCCAGTTCCCGCATCCGCGGAACAATTCCGCAGGTGGAAACAGTCAGGTTTCTCTGGCTGATGTGAAGTCCGTTCTCATCCGTCAGCAAAGTGATAAATTTTACCAGATTATCAAAATTATCCATCGGTTCCCCGGTGCCCATGACAACAACATTCGAAATCCGCTCTCCGATATCCTTACCAATCTGATAGATCTGATCCAGCATTTCCGCCGGTGCAAGTCCTCTCACCAGTCCGTCCAGTGTTGATGCACAGAACCGGCATCCCATCCGACAGCCGACCTGTGAAGAAATACATACGGAATTTCCGTGCTTATATTTCATCAGCACACTCTCAATGACATTTCCGTCTTCCAGTAAAAACAGATATTTGCGGGTTCCATCCAGTTTTGAAATCTGTACCTGTTCTTTTCTGAGTGTGATGATCCTGCAGGTCTCATCCAGTCTCTCCCGCAAGGTTTTGGAAAGATTCGTCATCTCCTCAAAGCTTTCCACCTGCCGCACATGCAACCACTCATATACCTGCTTTGCACGAAACGCTTTCTCCCCCATATCGGAAAAAAAGGTTTTTAATTCTTCCAGATCCATGGACTTAATATCTGTCTTTTCACTCATCCTCTTATTTACTCCTTACCAGCTTTGCAAGAAAAAATCCGTCACTTCCGGCTTCTCCCGGGAAAATCTGTCTCTGGAATTCCAGGGAAAATTCCGGATGTTCTTTTAAAAACCATGCGGTGTTATCCTCATTTTCTGACCGGTGGATCGTACAGGTACTGTACACAAGTGTCCCGCCCGGTCTGACATAATCCCATACAACAGAAAGAATCTGTCTTTGCAGTTTTGCAAGCTCTGCCGCCTTTTCTTTTGTCATCTTATAACGGATATCCGTCTTCTTTCCCATAACGCCAAGTCCGGAACACGGCAGATCACAGACTAAGACGTCCGCTTTCTGATGGGAATCCGGATCATCCACCGTTGCATCCATCTGTACCGCTTTCATATTTGACAATCCATGTCTGGCTATGTTCTCCCGGATCAAATCCACCTTATATTCTGTCAGATCCCTTGCCTCTACCATACCACTTCCCTGAAGCAGTTCTGCCATATGGGTACTCTTTCCTCCCGGTGCCGCACACACATCAATCACATAATCATTCTTTTTCGGTGCCGCAGTTTCCGCAACCAGCATGGAGCTGACATCCTGTACATAAAACAGCCCTTCTTTAAAACTTTTCAGTCCCGCCAGATAATCCAGCCCGGATATTTCAAAAGCATACGGCAGTTCCGGAACCGCATGTACTGTCACCCCTTCTGATTTAAGTTTGTTTACGAGTTCTTCCGGTGTCACAGCGGAAAGATTGGTACGGATCGTCAGCCGGTTTTCTGCGGTAAGTCCCTCCAGAATCTGACGGGTCTTTTCCTCTCCATAATTTTCGGTCCATATGTCCACGATCCATTCCGGCATCGAATATGTAACGCTCAGATTCGGGAAGCGAACTTCTCTCCATCCTCTTGCCACACTACGCAGCACACCGTTGACAAATCCGCTCAGACCGGAAAACCCACGCTTTCTTGCCAGCTTTACCGCCTCGTTGCACACTGCGGAATCCGGCACACTGTCCATATACATAATCTGATAAACGCTCATGCGCATAAGATTGCGGATGAGCGGTTTCATTTTCTTTACTCTGGTTTTGGAAAACTGATCGATCACATAGTCCAGTGTCAGCTGTCTTTCCAGCGTTCCTTCCATCAGGCGCGTCAGAAAAGCGCGTTCCTGTTTTCCCAGATACTGATATTTATCGAGCACATCGCGGAGGACCAGATGACTGTACTGTCCCTCCTCATTGACCGCCAGAAGCATTTCCAGCACCAGTGCTCTCTCATTGACCTTAGTCGTCACGACTTCTTCCTCCAAACAGTAAAACGATTCGAAGCAGCTGCAGAATCGCAGCTGCTGCACTTGCCACATACGTGAGTGCTGCTGCTGTAAGAACTTTTCTTGTGTAATGGAGTTCCTGATCTCCCAGGATTCCCTGTTCCCTCAGCTGAACCATCGCACGACGCGAAGCATCAAACTCAACCGGAAGCGTAATCAGCTGGAATAACACAGCAAACGAAAACAGCAGAATTCCGATATTGATAAGCATCATGGAGGAACGGCTGTTTATGATCACACCAAGAATGATCACCGGCCATGCAAGCATGGAACCAAAGTTTGCAATCGGCACAAATGCGGTACGCAGCCGAAGCGGCACATATCCTCTGGCATGCTGGATCGCATGTCCGCATTCATGTGCTGCCACACCCACAGCTGCAACCGAAGTCTGATTGCAGACACTGTCGGAAAGATTGAGTGTCTTATTGGCAGGATTGTAATGATCGGTCAGATTTCCCGATACATGCTGCACCCGCACATCATAGATTCCTGCTGCGTGCAAAATCCGCTCTGCCGCCTGTGCTCCCGTCATTCCTGACATACTGCGGTATGCGGAATATTTGTTGAACGTTGTCTTTACCCGTGCAGATGCAATCATACAGATCACTGCACCGATAACAACCAGTATATAGGTACTGTCCCAATAAATGTATGGCATAAATCTACCTCCGTCTTACTGCTGTAAAAAAGATCCCTCTGCAACCGGATAGCCACGCAGAAATGATCCTGCATCCATCCGTTTCTTACCGGCAAGCTGTACTTCCAAAAGTTCCAGTCCACCCTCTCCGGTCTGTACCACCATCATATTTTTTCCAACTTTACAGATACACCCCGGTGCATAAGCGCCATCTGTCTTCACCACCCGGGCTTTCCAGATCTTAAACGCTTTATTATCCAGATGGGTATAGGCACTCGGCCATGGATTTAATCCACGGATCAGGCGCTCAATCTCCACCGCCGGCTTTTTCCAGTCAATATCTCCCAGCTCCTTGGAAATCATCTTTGTGTGGGTACTCGCCTCATTGTCCTGCGGTGTAAAGGTCGCCGTTTTGTTTTCCAGCATCTGCATGGTTTCCACACACAGCTCGGCGCCGACTGCCGCCAGCTTGTCAAACAGACTTCCACCTGTCTCATCTTCTGCAATGCGCACCTGTTTTTTGGCAATGATATCTCCGGTATCCAGTCCGACATCCATGCGCATAGTCGTAACTCCCGTAATCTCATCTCCATTGATGACCGCCCACTGGATCGGTGCGGCACCACGATATTTCGGAAGCAGGGATGCATGTACATTAATGCATCCGTATTTCGGAAGATCGAGAATACTCTTTGGAAGAATCTGCCCGAAAGCCGCCACTATGATGATATCCGGCGCAAACTTTTTCAAATATTCCACACTTGCATCTTCCCGGATTTTTACCGGCTGGAATACTTCCAGTCCATGGGAAACCGCACATTCCTTTACCGGTGGAAACTGCATGGTATTCCCGCGTCCCTTTGGTTTGTCCGGCTGTGTAACCACAAGCATAACCTCGTGTCCGGCTTCTATGATCTTTTCCAATGTATTCACCGCAAAATCCGGTGTTCCCATAAAAATTACTTTCATATTATTCCTCTTCCGGCTCCTCATAATTCACATCATGAAGTCCGCCTTCTACTTTTTCTGTATACATATGTCCATCCAGATGATCCAGTTCATGGCAAATGCAGCGTGCCATCAGACCTTCGCCTTCTACTTCCCACTCATTCATGTCCAGATCATAAAATTTTGCTTTTACATGGTTCGGACGTGTAACCTGACCTGCTTTTCCCGGAAGACTTAAGCATCCTTCATCTCCGGTCTGCTCTCCGTCAGACTCGATAATTTCCGGGTTGATCATAATAAACGGTCCCTGTCCGTCCCCGATATCAATGACTACCATACGCTTTAAAATTCCAACCTGCGGTGCCGCAAGACCTACACCGTTTGCCTCATACATGGTCTCCAGCATATCTTCCGCCAGAGTACGGATGCGATCCGTCACCTCCGGAATCGGTCTGCATACTTTTGTCAATACGGGATCTCCCTGAATTCGAATTGTTCTAAGTGCCATAATTACCTCCTAAAAACCACTTGTTGGGTTAAAATCAAACTGTACAGACACATTGGAAAATGTGCTGTTATTTTTTATTTTTCGTTCCACCAGATCCTTACATGCCACCAGCGTCGCATATTCCGGTGCCTTCATGTAAATGACCTTTCGGTAAACATCACTGATTTTTGCAATGGATGCATCTGCCGGTCCTACCAGCATAATATTTTTTCCTTTCTGTGATATCACGCGATGCAGAAATTCTGCCAGATCCCTGGCTGCAGCTGTCGTCACCTGCGGATCGGTTCCCGTACAATGAATCAGAAGCAGCTGCCACACCGGCGGATAGGCAAGCATTCTCCGATAGGCAATCTCCTGCTTATAAAATGCATCGTAATCCTGTTCCTTTGCGGTCTGAATTGCAAAATGATCCGGATCATACGTCTGGATTACCGCCTGTCCCGGTTCCTTTCCCCGCCCGGCACGTCCCACCGCCTGGGTCAGCAGCTGAAACGTCCGCTCCGATGCATGAAAATCCGGAACATGCAGAGACATATCTGCGGCAAGTACTCCTACCAGCGTCACATTCGGAAAATCATGCCCTTTGACAATCATCTGTGTGCCGATCAGGATATCTGCCTCCTGATTGGCAAATGCATGCAGAATCTTCTCATAAGCATCCTTGGTCCGTGTGGTATCAAAATCCATACGCATCACACGTGCCTGTGGAAATCTCTGTTGCACCAGCATCTCAATCTTCTGCGTGCCCGCCTTGAATCCGCCTAAATATTTACTGCCGCAGGATGGACAGATCTTTGGCAATGGCTGCTCATATCCGCAATAATGACAGACCATCCGGCCTCCCGCATGCTGGCTCAGCGAAACATCACAATGAGGACATTGTATCACATATCCGCAGGCTCTGCATGAAATAAATCCGGAAATTCCTCTCCGATTTAAAAACAGCATGATCTGCTGACGTTTTTTTAACCGGTCTTCCATCAGTTCCTGCAATCTCTCCGAAAAGATGGAACGGTTTCCTGCCCGCAATTCACTGCGCAGATCTACGACCTCGCAATCCGGCAGCGGTTTCTTCTCCACACGCTCAGACAACGTCAGAAGCTGATATTTTCCCTGCATTGCCTGATAATAACTGTCCACTGAAGGAGTGGCAGAACCAAGAAGTACCGATGCATCATTCATGCGCGCCCTCTCGATTGCAACATCCCTGGCATGATACCGCGGTGCCGTCTCACTTTTATAAGACGTTTCATGTTCCTCATCTATAATAATAAGCCCTAAATGCGGAAATGGTGTGAACAACGCAGACCTGGGTCCGATCATAATATCAATATCCCCCGCCTTGGCACGTTCAAACTGATCAAAGCGCTCTCCCTGGGAAAGTTTGGAATTCATAATGGATACCCGGTCCCCAAACCGGTTATAAAACCGCATCACGGTCTGATAGGTGAGTGCAATCTCCGGGATCAGGACAATTGCCTGCCGTCCCTGTGCCACCGTATGCGCAATCAGTTCCATATAAACTTCTGTTTTTCCGCTTCCGGTTACTCCCCTGAGCAGATACGTTTTATGAATTCCAGCATCCAGATCCGAACATACTGTGTCCACAACACGCTGCTGATTTTCATTCAGTGTCAGATGATATCCCTTCTGATCCAGATGTGACACAGGATTGCGAAACTGTCTGCTGCTCTCCACCTTAAGAATCTGCTGCTGTGCCATACCCCGGATCACTGCTGCTGATATATTCAGTTTTCCGGTGACAAGCGAATAATCCAGTACGGATTCCTGTATCAGTTCCCGCAGCAGCCTTGCTTTCGCCGTATAGTGTTTCTGTTCAAAGAGTGCCAGTTTCTGCTGCGCCTCTGTCTTCGGAATCAGTAATACAACCTCCCGCTTCTGTACTTCTTTCGTCTGCCTGCGGATCGGGAGTACGGTCTTTAGTGCCTGATTCATGGTGGAACCGTAATTCTTCCGCATCCATCCGGCCAGTGCAATGAGCTGGGATTCCATTGCCACGCTTCCCTCATGTACCGAAATAATGGGGCGAATCCGTCTGGGATCAAATTCGGCATCCTCCGTCAGTTCAATGACATACCCTGTCAGTTTACGATTTCCAAATGGAATATCCACCTGTACACCAACCTGTATTTCCTCCTGCAGATTTTCCGGGATGCTGTATTGAAAAGTTTTATCCAGTTTTTCTACCGATATATCTACAATAATATTTGCATACTTCATACTTATTCTTTTCTCAAAACACAGTTGACCAGGCCCTCATAGGTATTTACAGCAGCCTCAATCACTGGAGAAACGCCAAGTTCTCCCAGTGCTGCACTGCATTTCGGCCCAATCGAATAAATATCCGTAACGGATGCCAGTGTTTCTCTCTCCTGTGGCTTTAAACTGCCAAGCATCCGCTCCGCCGAAGACGCACAGGTAAAAAAGATCGCATCGTATACATCCTTGTCCACTGGCACCTCCATCGGACAAGGTACATTTTCGTATACATTGAGCCGTCCGCAATCACAGAAAGAAAGCAGTGTATCCACAAGGTTATCCTTTGCATTTTTTGCGGTAGGATACCAGATTACTGCCCGCTTAAACGGATCTCCGCGAAATTCCTGATCCAGATATTCCTTTAATTCCTGTGCCAGATTCGTACTGTTGGAATGTTCCGGCATAAAGTCTGCACAAATTCCATACTCCCGCAGTTTTTCTGCCGTCTTTTGTCCAATCACTGCACATCTGGTATGGAAAAGTGCCCGTGCATCCAGCCCCGATGCAAATACATTTTTCATAAAATAATCCACACCATTGGCACTTGTAAACAATAATACGTCCACATGCGCCAGTTCCTGTGCGGTATACACTGCCGGCACACCGACAATCTCACCTGTCATACACTCACTGGTATATGCCCCCTTTGCCCGGAGCATGGCGGCCAGACGTGAAGGTTTTGGACCAATTTTTGCAACCAGATAATGTTTCCCCCACAGCGGCTTCTCTTCAAAAAAATGCAGCTGGCGGCGAAGTTCAACCACATCCCCAACAATGATCAGTGCCGGAGAGGTCAGTTTCGCCTCTTCCACACGATCTGCCAGATTCTCCAGCGTACCCTCACAAATCTCCTGCGCTTCTGTCGTAGCATGGGAAATCACAGCTGCCGGTGTCTGCCGGCTTCTTCCTGCCTGCATCAGTCCATCCACAATCTGTCTTACTCTCGAAAGTCCCATGAGAAAAATCAGAGTTTCTTTTGAATCTGACATCGTTGTAAAATCAGGTTCTGACAGATCCTCTCCGTTTTTTTGGTGTCCGGTGATCACCCGAAAGCTTGTGGCAACACCACGGTGTGTGACCGGAATTCCTGCATAAGCAGGTCCTGCAATGGCAGAAGTCACCCCCGGAACAACGGTATAGGAGATTCCATGTTCCCGCAGATAAAGGCCTTCTTCTCCTCCACGCCCGAAAACAAAGACATCTCCCCCTTTTAAACGAACAACGCAATGATATTCTTTTGCCTTCTCGACCAGCAGTTCATTGATCTGTTCCTGCGGAAGCGTATGATGCCGGTCCGCTTTTCCTACATAAATACGCTCACAGTCCATTCCTGCATACCCCAATAATTCCGGAGACGAAAGTCTGTCATAAATAATACAGTCCGCTTTTTTTATCAATTCCAGTCCCTTGACTGTGACAAGTCCCGGATCTCCCGGACCTGCACCGACCAGATATACCATAGATGCCATTCTTTTTTCCTTTCCCTGTCAGCACTGCTGCTTTTTAATAAATGCTGAAAATTCATTTTCCGGCATTGGTTTTGCAAATAAAAATCTATCTTATTATACCACTTCTGCGGTATTGCCCGCAACCGAACCCCTATCGGGTACACCCGGTTTCCCGCAATGCACGCTGTGCCGCTTCCTGCGGTGTCTCTCCGAAAACCTTACATTTCTTTATACTGCTTCCATCCGCACTTCCGACCATTCCAAGCAATTGCATCCTTCCATCGGGCAATTTGCAGGCATATGCTCCGATCGGCATATGGCAGTCCCCCCCGGTTCCCTTCAAAAACAGCCGCTCGGCACATGTAATCTCCTCCGTCACGATATCTGAAAGTGCATTCACCTGCTCGAACAATTCTTTGTGGTCTTCCCGCAATTCCAGTGCCAGCGTCCCCTGTGCCGCTGCCGGTATCACCTGTTCCGGCTCAAAATACTGCGTGATCAAAGAAGTTCTCCCCAGCCGGTGCAGTCCTGCCGCCGCAAGTACAATTCCGTCCAGTTGTTCTTCCTGCATCTTTTTTATTCTGGTATCAACATTTCCGCGTATTCCCGTAATGCGCAGATCCTTTCGAAGCTGCAGAAGCTGAAATGCCCTTCTTCGGCTTCCGGTACCGATCACAGCATGCTGCGGAAGTTCCTCCAGTGAAGCGGCTTCCCGCAAAATCAATACATCTCTCGGATCTTCCCGTTTCCATGCATGTGCAAACACGAGTCCTTCCGGCTGTCCGGCCGGCATATCTTTCATACTGTGTACCGCAAGGCTGATCGTTCCATCCAGCAGTTCCTGTTCAATTTCCCTCACAAAGATTCCTTTATCCCCCATCTGGTCTAACGCTTTTTTCTGTTCCCGGTCACCTTTTGTGGATATAATTTTCAGTTCGTAACTATTTTGTGGATAATGTTTCTGCAGGCGGTTTTTTACATACTCTGCCTGCGCCAATGCCAGTTTTGATCCTCTCGTTCCAATGATCACGTTCATTCTTTTTCTCCCTACTCCCGGATTTCGGTATCAAACTGAAATAAATCCTGCAATACCTTTTTATACTGTTCCTGCTGCTCTTTGGATTCCGTCTGTTTAAGCTCCAAGATCGGCTCCCGGATCAGACGCTTTAATGATGCCTTTAAAATCTTTTTTACAATTTTCTGATCCCTCGTACTCAGATCCAGTTTGCGGTTTAGATATGCATAACTGTCCTCTACAATTTCCGTACAGCGCTGCTGCAACGAAGCGATCGTCTCATCGACACCGGTCGTTGCCAGCCATTCCCTGGTTTCCCCAATGGCTTCCTCTATCATACGCTGACCTTTTTGCACCAGTTCTTCCCGCTGCTTCCGGTTCGTCTCTACAATTTCATTTAAACTGTCAAGATTAATCAGAAGTGCCTGGGAATTTCGTCCAATCGCCGTCTCCACATCCCGCGGAGATGCCAGGTCCAAAATTGCAGTCGGATGTAACAACTGTATGTCTTTTTCCCGGATAATATGATGCGGGGAGGCTGTAGCGGAAACTACCAGCTCACACTCCTTCATTGCTTCATACCGCTTTTCAAACGGAATGATGGTAAGTGTGGGAAACTCATGCAGGAGATTTCCGGCATGTGAAAATGTCCGGCTGCAGACTGTTACATGAGAGGCCCCGTATTCATACAGATAACGCAGAGCCAGCGTTGCCGTATGTCCGCTTCCCACAACCAGTGCTTTTTTCCCTGCAATTCCAAACGTTTCCTGCAGCTGGCGGATTCCCACATAGCTGACCGAAAGCGGCCGTTCACTGATTCTTAACTTTGTCTTTATCTTTTTTGCACAGGTGACCGCATCCTGTACCACACGGTTTAACTCTTTCCCGGTACTTCCAACCGTCCGTGATAATTCAAATGCATCCCTGACCTGTCCTAAAATCTGATCCTCTCCCAGCACCATGGACTCCAGTCCCGCAGTCACCCGGAACAGATAGGAAATGGCATCCATTTCCTCCCGTTGTTTGAGATATTCCGAAAAATCTACTCCCGGAAACATCTCTTCATACAAGGTGCGAATCACTCCGGACGGCTGTGCAATCTCTTCCGGTGCAAAAAAATAGACTTCGCTGCGATTGCAGGTCGAAAGCACAAAACATTGTTCAATTCCTGCTTTCCCGGCTTTCTGCAGAAAATCAATTTTCTGATTATCGGTAAAGGACACCCTGTCACGGATGTCCTGATCTGCATGTTTATAATCAATTCCTATATATCCAAATTTCATTCTGCAAAGTACTCCTGCATCACATGGATGGTCTTTTGTATATCTGCATCGGTATGCGCATCGGACACAAACATGGATTCAAACTGTGACGGTGCCACATAAATTCCATGATCAAGCATAAACCCAAAATAATCGGCATATGCTTTGGTATCCGCGGTTGTCGCAGAATCGTAATCTGTCACATCTTCGCCGGTGAAGAAAATACTCATCAGAGAGCCGATCTGATTGACATGCACACGGTTTCCTGCGGCATGGCGCACCGCATCCGCCAGCATCGCTGTATTTTCCTGCAGCCGCATATAAATATCCGTATCTGCCTCCAGAATACGAAGTGTGGCAAGCCCTGCAGCCGTAGCAATCGGATTGCCGGAAAGTGTTCCTGCCTGATAAACCGGACCGTCCGGGGAAACCATACGCATGATATCCTCTCTTCCACCATACGCGCCGACCGGCATACCTCCACCGATAATCTTTCCAAACGTGGACAAATCCGGCGTAATATGAAAATACTCCTGTGCTCCGCCCAGTGCCAGACGAAAGCCGGTGATGACCTCGTCAAAGATGAAAAGTGCCCCGTAATGTTTTGTGATCTCACGCAAAAACTCCAGGAATCCGTCTGCCGGCGGAACAACGCCCATATTTGCAGCCACCGGTTCCACGATGATTGCTGCGATCTCATCCGGATAAGCCTCAAACAGTGCCTTGACGCTGTCCGGGGAATTGTATTCTGCAACCAGTGTATGTCTGGTAAAATCTGCCGGAACACCCGCACTGTCCGGAACAGATGTTGTCAATGCCGCAGATCCTGCTTTTACCAGAAGTCCGTCCGAATGACCGTGATAACATCCACGGAATTTGATGATCTTGTCACGCTTCGTATATCCCCGCGCAACACGGATGGCACTCATCGTTGCCTCTGTTCCGGAGCTTACCAGACGGCTGACTTCCATGGATGGCACCAGCTGTGCCAGAAGTTCTGCCATCTCCACTTCCCGCTCTGTCGGGGCGCCAAACGTAAGACCTTCCTCACATGCAGCCTTTACCTTTTCGATGACACGTGGATCGGCATGCCCCAGAATCCCGGGTCCCCAGGAACATACATAGTCGATCATTTCATTTCCATCCACATCGGTAATATGGGAACCTTTTGCACTCTGAATAAAACGCGGCGTACGCCCTACAGCCTGGTACGCACGTACCGGGCTGTTCACGCCTCCCGGAAGCCGGAGTTTTGCTCTCATATAAAGTAATTCTGATGTCTGGTCTGTCATGTTATACTTCTCCCTTCTGTATCCATTCTGCCACGTCCAATGCATGATAGGTAATGATCATGTCTGCTCCTGCACGTTTCATCCCGATCAGATTTTCCATCACGATCTTTTTCTCATCGATCCATCCGTTTGCCGCCGCTGCTTTTACCATGGAATATTCCCCGCTCACGTTATAGGCAACGATCGGAATATTATAATTTCTGCGGATCTCCGTAATGATATCCATATATGCCATTGCCGGTTTGGCGATAATCAGATCTGCTCCCTCTGCAATATCCTCTTCCACTTCCCGCATGGCTTCACGCCCGTTTGCAGGGTCCATCTGATAAGTTTTCCGGTCCCCGAACCCTGGTGCCGAATGTGCCGCATCACGAAACGGTCCGTAATATCCGGATGCAAATTTTGCGGAATATGCCATAATCGGTGTATAGGTAAATCCGGCCGCATCAAGTGCCTGACGGATCGCCCCTACACGCTTGTCCATCATATCGCTCGGCGCAATGATATCTGCCCCCGCACGCGCATAGCTGACCGCCGTCTGTGCCAGAAGCGGCAGTGTCTCATCATTTAAAATAATTCCATCTCTGATCAGGCCACAATGTCCATGCGAAGTATACTCACAGAGACATACATCTGCTATCACAAGCAGATCCGGGTAATCCTTTTTGATCCGGCGGATCGCGGTCTGTACAATGCCGTGCTCATCATAAGCCCCGCTCCCCACTTCATCCTTATGTTCCGGAATTCCAAAAATCAGAATTGCCGGAATCTGCAATGCTTTCACACGGTCTAACTCTTCGTTCATGCGGTCAACGGAATACTGGCAGATGCCCGGCATGGATTCCACCGGCTGTACGATATTTTCCCCTTCCATAACAAAAAGCGGGTAGATCAGTTCCTCTGTCCTCACGTGATTTTCCCTGACCATACTTCGCATAACAGCAGTCTGTCTTAATCTTCTTGTTCGATCCATTCCCTTGTTCCTCTTTTCTTTTACTCTTTCATACGCTTTTCCTGTATAAGAATCTGTTCCAGTTCTTCCGGTAACAGTGAAGTTTTTTTCTCTGCAAGCAGCCTGGCAAGAATGGTCTGATATACCTGTCTGCGCAGTTTTTCTGTTTCTATCCGCGTTTTTACCACCGGACGGATACTTCCCATATAATCGTTAATCTGTCCCAGTTCTTCCGTCAGAATTTCTTTCAGAGATTCTTTTAAATACTGTGTGAGCACCGGACTGTTTCCCGCACTGGAAAAAGCCCCCACCAGATCCCGGTGTTTCAGATAGGACGGAAAAATAAAACTGCAGTCCTCCTGCTGATCCACGGCATTGACCGGAATATGCTTTTTTTGTGCCATCCGGGCAATCCTGTGATTTTCTGTGACATCATCAGTAGCTGCCACAACCAGAACACATTCCTTCAGATCCTCCGGTTCAAAGGTACGTTCCTTTACACATACATTTCCTGTAAGCTGCAGAATCTGCGGGTCAATCTGTGGTGCCACCACCGTAATCTGCGCCCCGAAATCCAGAAGCACCCGGACTTTGCGCAATGCCACAGTTCCTCCGCCTGCCACCAGACATTTCTTTTTTTCGATATCTATAAACATTGGAAAATAAGCCATAATACCCTTATCTTATAATTGTTTTGTATTTTTTTCAAGTATATCTGCTGGATAATCGCATATCCTACATGCATAGTATTTTTTGCGGGAGGTCTTTTCATGAACTGGAAAACATTTTTTATCTGTGGTCTGACCGGATGGTGCATGGAAATCCTGTTCACCTCGCTGGGCGGACTGCTGCGGGGAGATCTGCTTTTAAACGGACACACATCCATCTGGATGTTTCCGATCTACGGACTTGCAGCAGTCATCGGACCTCTTTCCGTGCGCCTGCGCCACTGGCCTGTGCTTCTGCGCGGCTGTTTTTACGGTGCCGGCATCATGCTCGTTGAATTTATCAGTGGCAGTTTTCTTAGGCTTTTCTCTCTATGTCCCTGGGATTACAGCAAAACCCCCTACAATATTTCCGGTCTTGTCCGCCTCGATTATTTTCCTGTATGGTTCACCGCCGGGCTGATCTTTGAATATATTCTTTCCCAAAAAAAGAAGCACATCCTCTCGTGATGTGCCCCTTTTCTTACATTACTTTTATCTGACGCCGGTTCGGATTGGTATATTTTTCCTCGCAATACTTGCAGCGGTACACTTCTTTTTCCTCATCTGCCAGAATAAAGATCTGATCCAGTTCCTGCTCGATCGATGTCACGCAACGTGGATTTTTGCACTTGATGACATTTTTGACCTGCTTCGGAAGCTTCAGTTCCTTTTTCTCTACGATCCGGTCACCCTTAATCACGTTTACCGTAATATTATGATCGATAAAACCGAGAATATCCAGATCCAGCGCTTCAATCGGACATTCCACTTTGATAATATCTTTCTTGCCCATTTTATTACTTTTTGCATTCTTGATAATGGCAACGGAACAATCCAGCTTGTCCAGCTTCAGATCATGATAAATCTGAAGACTCATTCCCGCCTGGATATGATCCAGTACAAAGCCCTCGTGAATTCCACTAATATTCAGCATCTTTACTCCACCTCGATTCCCAGTAATGTCAGGATCAGTGCCATACGGACGTATACACCATTCTGTACCTGTGTAAAATAAGCCGCACGCGGATCATCATCCACTTCAACGGAAATTTCATTGACACGAGGCAGTGGATGCAGCACGATCATGTCATCCTTCGCAAGTTCCATCTTTTCTTTGGTCAGAATGTAGAAATCTTTCAGACGGATATAATCTTCTTCGTTGAAGAAACGTTCTCTCTGTACTCTTGTCATATAAAGAACATCCAGCTGGCTCATGGCATCTTCTAAACGCTCCACTTCCTCAAACTCCACATGATTTGCCTGAAGTACATCCTCCCGGATGTAATCCGGAATCTTTAACTCTTCCGGGGAAATCAGGATAAATTTCACGTTTTCATAACGGATCAGTGCATTGATCAGGGAATGAACGGTTCGTCCGAATTTCAGATCCCCGCACAGACCAATCGTAATATTCCCCAGTCTTCCTTTCAGGGAACGAATCGTCATAAGATCAGTTAATGTCTGGGTTGGATGCTGATGTCCACCGTCGCCTGCATTGATTACAGGGATACGGGACTTCTGGGATGCAACGAGTGCCGCGCCTTCTTTCGGATGCCGCATTGCACAGATATCTGCATAACAGGAAATAACTCGAATCGTATCAGAAATGCTCTCGCCTTTGGATGCCGATGAAGAATCAGCACTCGCGAAACCTAAAACAGAACCACCGAGGTTTAACATGGCAGCTTCGAAACTTAATCGTGTTCTTGTGCTCGGTTCATAAAAACAGGTTGCCAGTTTTTTGCCATCACAGGCATGTGCATATTTCTTTGGATGCTTCTCAATGTCGCTCGCCAGATCCAACAACTGATCCAGTTCCTCTACGGAGAAGTCTAAAGGACTCATTAAATGCCGCATTTTTATCCTCCTTCAGCTTAACGCATTTTTACTATCATATAATAAACTGCGGCTATTTTCAAGGCTAATATAGCAGCTATATAAAATTAACATGGGCGACAGCAAAAACACAATGCCTGCGCACACAGCAGACTCATGCAGAAATTGCTGTAATTTCCATAAGGACGCTCATACTCGCTCCCCATATTGGTATACCAGGTTCCGCCATATTCAAGATGCTGCTGGAACTGCCGGTACTCCATATTGCTCGGCTCAAGTTCCACCGCACGGCGGATATGCTCAATCGCCGTTGCACTGTTTCCCACGCCTTCATTTGCCACCGCACTGTAATAGTACCACTGTCCGGCACGCTCGGAAAATGGAATCGAACTTAACACATTGAGTGCTTCCGGATAACACTGATTCTGAATATAATTAAGTGCCGCCTGTAATTTTGGAGAAGTCGCACGGCTCTGGGAACGGTAGGTTCCATTTCCATAATAATACTGTCCGCTGAACCCTCCAAACGGCCCCTGTCCATAGCTTCCTGTGCCTGCCGATCTGCCATCTGCAGAACCTGCACCATAACTGTAGCTTCCGGAAGTTCCCTGCTGTTTTTCCTTCATAATCAGATCATAGGCCTGCTGCACCTGTTTGAAACGTTCTTCCGCCTGATCTTTGTTCGGATTGTTGACATTTGCATCCGGATGATACTTCCGGCTCAATGTACGGTATGCTTTCTTTATCTCTTCATCCGAAGCGCTACGGCTGACGCCGAGCACCTGATATGGATCTGTCATGATTTCTTCCTCTTTTTCTTCAACTGAATGTATTCATACTTGGACCATACACCGGAATACAGAATATTCCGCAGAATATCCGCGTGAAGCAGAATCGGCAGGCGTTCAAAAGACTTCGCGCATTCCGAAATCATGCTGGTCATCATCAGACGGCACAACGTCTCATACTCCTGCTCATCTTCTGTATCCAGATACCGGAGCGGGTTGTAACTGTCTTTTTTTTCATCTTTATCCCGGTCCTCGTAGGCATCCATCAGGTAGATAAATTTGCCCAGATAAAATCCAAGTGTTTTCAATTCATCATACCACTCGTCCTGCTTCCATGCAAATATTTCTCCGAGCATCTCGCCTGTCAGCCCTGCCACAAGATCAATATTCGTCTGTTTTTCCGCCTCATAAGTTGCCAGTTTCTCCATATACTGCTCAATGGCATTAGTCTGCCGCGGATAATTTATTTTGATCCGCTGATAATCTTTCTCAAACATTGAGGCAATGGTTTTCTTCGTGTAATTATGGTCATCTTTCCAGTCATCCACCAGATTGTAATATGCCAGAAGAACGTTCATCTGTGCCGCATAACTCTGAATATCGTTTTCCCGCAGCTGCCGTTTTTTCATCGGATGCATCATACAGGTAAATTCACCAGTCTGCGTGTCCGGCTCATACAGACCGGTCAGCAGGACGACCAGAAATGTCATATCATAATTCAAAAGTGCCTGTCCTTTTTTTCCACAGAACTCTTTTAATTTCCGGCAAAGTCCACAATAATACGACTGATATATTTTTTTATTTTCTTCCGACAGCTGTGCGCCGTTTACATTAATATATCCGAACATACTGCCTCCGATTTAGGTTCTGCGAATAAATTTTTCCCTGCATTTCGGGCAGGTAATCTCTATCTTTCCATGTCCCCTCGGCACACGGACTTCCTGTTTACACATCGGGCACTTGAAAAAGCGGTAATCCCTTGCCTGTCCCATGCGTTTTTTTAACCGGTTCCACGATACGGTGCGGTTATAACGGAAATTCAAATACTTCTGGTTTTCTTCATAACGTTTGGATGTATTTCTTGAAAATACCCGGAAATACATATAAATCATTAAAATCAGCGCTACAAAGGAAAACAGGCCGATGCGTGTAAACATACCGACAAGCAAAAGAATCAGAACAAGCCAGGACTGCATCCGTGCCAGTTCATCCATGCCATTTCTTCCCTGCATAAAACGATACAATTTGTCTCTCATACAATTCCTCTTTTCTGTGTTTCGTCGATATTTTTCGTGTCTTATATTAGTTATATATCATGGGAAATCATATCGTCAAGCAACGTATTTTCTTTTCATACACTTTTCATAAAGTGTTTAGAAATCCGGGAAATTTATAATGGTATAGACGTGAAAAATGAAAATTTCCAAAGAATACTGCTGATATTTACGGAAAACATCTTAAGAAGAAGGACGATAAGCCGGGTTATGTCGTTGGGTGATCATCTATCTAGTACGATTGTTGCCAACCGTCTCAAGCGACCTACCTAAAGCTGGCGGGCCACGTCAGCGCTTTGTTTCGGTCTTGCTTCGAATGGGGTTTACATGTGCCCTCTCTGTTACCAGCGAGGCGGTAGTCTCTTACACTGCCATTCCACCCTTACTATAGAGGTGCATCTGTGATGCATCTCTTATAGCGGTATATTTCTGTTGCACTTTCCTTAGAGTTTCCTCCACCGGCCGTTAACCGGCATCCTGCCCTGTGAAGCCCGGACTTTCCTCACCTGCGGTCTTTCGACACCTGCAGCCGCGATCACCTGTCCTCCATCTTAAGATGCTTTTCCACTATAACACAGTTTCCAGTAAGGTTCAAGCCGTAAAGTTTCCCGTGTTTTTATACATTAAAACAACTTCCTCCGACAAATTCCCGCACCAGAGAACTCTGTGCAATTCCTTCCGTCGGAAGCGGCAGAAAATAGTCCAAAAACTTAAGCAGACGCTTCGCTTCCAGATATTCTGCACTGTCACGCGGAATCTGAAACAGAAGCGGTTCCGCATATACTTTAAGCACCGCAACCTCATACAGTAAAGCGGAATTAAACATGACATCCGCACTGTCCTGAAACGGGAAAATATTTTTTTCTTCTCCCCTTCGCACAGATTTCCACATCGCAATCGTCTCCTGTGCCGTCGTTCCACGGGTTCTGGCATCTCTCACGATCCGGCGTAACAGACGGCAGTCCGTCGTGGACAGCGGATTGTGTTCATCAATATTCAACTGTGTCAGCGCAGAAATATAAATCTTAAATTTACTTTCTGCGGGAAGTGTATACGACAGCTTATCGTTCAGACCATGAATTCCCTCTATGACAAGAATATCATTTTCTTTAAGCTGCAGGGGCCTGCCACGGTATTCCCTCTTTCCCGTCTTGAAATTGAAAGAAGGCATATCTACTTTCTCCCCTGCCAGAAGCCGGGTCATATCTTCATTAAACTGTCTGACATCCAGTGCCTCCAGACATTCAAAATCAAGATTTCCGTCTGCATCCCTCGGACACCGCTCCCTGTCATCATAATAATCATCCAGACTGATCGGATGCGGTTTTCTTCCCTTTGCCAGAAGCTGAATCGACAGGCGGTTGGAAAATGTCGTCTTTCCGGAAGAAGACGGACCTGCAATCATGACAAATTTAATTCCTTTTTTTGCTGCAATCTGTGCTGCCAGGGAACCGATCCGTTCCTCCATCAATGCTTCCTGAAGCAGAATAATCTGTTCGCCCCTGCCGGATGCGATTGCATCATTGAGCGCACCGATCGTTCCAACGTCCAGCATACGGCTCCAGCTGCGTGATTCTTTTAATGTGTGGTACAGTTTATTGGAGGTATGAAGCGGTTCCACTTCATCTCCCTTTTTATTTGGGAACAAAAGAACAAAGCCGTCTTCATATAACTCCAGATCAAACACTCCGAGGTATCCCGTGGATGGAACCATATAACCGTAATAATAGTCCTGATGTCCGTCCAGCTCATAAATATTGACACGCGAACTTCTGCGATAATGTAAAAGCCGCTCTTTGTCCTTCATTCCCTTATCATGAAACAGCTGTTCCGCATCTTCTGTTTTTACACTGCATTTCTTGATCGGTAAATCGGCCTCTACCAGACGCTGCATCTCTGCACGCAGTGCCTGCACGGCTGCTGCATCATTTGCAGTTCCATGCAGTTCACAGTAATAACTTTCTCCCAGAGAATAATATACTCTGATTTTTACCTGATCCTTCCACAGATTTTCTACCGCCTTCTGCAATAAAAGCGTCATACTTCTGCGATAGGTGCGTTTGCCGTCCCTGTCCGTCATCGTCAGAAACGAAATTTTACCGGGTGCCTTCACCACTTTTGAAAGTTCCCGCAGTTTTCCATCTACACATGCCAGTACAATCCTGTCACTGTAATTTTTCTGATATTGTTTTGCAATCTGTTCCAGTTTTGTCTGCTCCGGAATCAGAACCAGTTCGGTTTTCCCCGGCGCAGTCTCCAATGTGATCTCAAATTCCTGCACTTTTTATCGCCCCCAAAATCGTATACGCAGATTCATTCTGCTGTAATTTTTCCTGCACTTCTGCAATACGTCGTATGATCTGTTCCGATTCTTTCTGTGCTTCAAGCGTCTGCAGAATCTGTGTCAGCTGTCCATGCTGACGCACCAGAAACCGGCGCAGTACCGGATTTCCGTTTCTCAGAAGAAGCGGTCCGTAAATATCACAGACTGCTATTGTCTGATCGTTCAACCGGTTCCACGTTTCATCCTGCTCCGTTTTTACGGCACGCATCATCGGATAATATTTTCCTTCTTCACAGACCATATCTTCATCTTCAATTTTATACTGATGCTGGCGCAGATATTCCCGGACCTTATGTATTTCAGACTGTGGCTGCAAAATCAGTTCTTTCGCTGTACTGCAGACTAATTCCCCTTCCGTCAGAATATGCAGAATCAGTTCTCCACCCATTCCTGCAATCAGAATGGAATCCGCTTCATTTGGAAGCAGTGCCTCTGCCCCGTCCGAAAGCCTGGTCTGTATATATTCCTCCAGCCTGGCTGCCCGGATATGTTCCTGTGCCCGGGCAAGCGGTCCCTCATTAATATCCATTGCAATGGCTCCCTTTATTTTCTGCCTCTGTACCAGTGCAATCGGCACATACGCATGGTCTGTTCCGATATCCGCAAGGATACCGCCGGTTGTAACCATGGAAGCCACTGCTTTCATTCTCCTCGATAATTTCATCATGTTACTCTAAATAATCCTTTAACTTACGACTTCTGCTGGGATGGCGAAGCTTACGGAGCGCTTTTGCCTCAATCTGACGGATTCGTTCTCTGGTTACATTGAACTCTTTTCCGACTTCCTCAAGGGTTCTCGCCCTTCCATCCTCCAGACCAAAGCGAAGCGTCAGCACTTTCTGCTCCCGCTCGGTCAGTGTTCCGAGTACCTCTTCCAGCTGTTCCTTAAGCAGCGTAAAAGTTGCAGCATCTGCCGGTACCGGTACATTATCATCTTTAATAAAATCGCCCAGATGGGAATCTTCCTCTTCTCCGATTGGTGTTTCCAAAGATACCGGTTCCTGTGAAATCTTTAAGATTTCCCGCACACGTTCCACCGGCATCTTCATCTCTTCCGCGATTTCTTCCGGCGTAGGTTCCCGCCCGAGTTCCTGCAGCAGCTGTCTGCTGACACGAATGAGCTTGTTGATCGTTTCCACCATGTGCACCGGAATACGGATGGTTCTTGCCTGATCCGCAATTGCACGGGTAATTGCCTGCCGGATCCACCATGTTGCATAAGTGGAGAACTTATATCCTTTGCGGTAATCAAATTTTTCTACCGCCTTGATCAGTCCCAAATTTCCTTCCTGAATCAGGTCTAAAAACAGCATGCCCCTGCCCACATAGCGCTTGGCAATGCTGACTACCAGACGAAGATTTGCCTCCGCCAGACGTTTTTTGGCATCTGATCCACGGTCGACATCCAGTTGCAATGCTTTGATCTCCGCTTGTATTTCTTCTTTTTCCTGTTCATCACCGGTTTCTGCCAGACGCTCTTTGAGCAGTGGAATTTTTTCAACTGCCACACTTCCGGCCTCCATCTTCTGTGCCAGCTCAATTTCTTCGTCTGCAGACAGCAGCGGCACTTTGCCGATTTCCTTTAAGTACATGCGTACCGGATCCTCGACACTTACGCCCTCCGGAACCGAAAGATCAATCTTTTCTACTTCTACCTCGTCTTCGTCATCCAGAATGATATCATCATCCTCATCATCCCCGTCACTGATCCTGAGGACATCTACTTTATTTGCTTCCAGGAAATCCAGAACCTTCTCCATCTTTTCTTCGTCAAGATTCATATCCCTGAAAAAATCGCTGATCTCCTGATACTCCAGAATGTTCCGTTTCTTTTTTCCCAGTTCCAGCAGACTTTTCAGTTTTTCTCTGAACTTTGCCTTTGTTTCTTCCGTTTCCACTGCTGCATTCTCTTCTTTTTTCTTTGCCATGTCGTTTCGTCCTCTCAGGTTACTTTCTATTTTGTCCCTAATCAATAGAAATATGCGTTTTCTTCAGCTTCTCCAATTCCTTCTGTTCATTGATCAGCTGCATAACGACCGTCAGATCATTCGGATCTGACTGCCGGCTTCGAACATCAATACTGTTTTCCTTGATTCTCTCAATTGTTTCCTTTAATGCTTTTTCTTTGTCCTGTTTTGTCTCTACTTCATGAATTTTTGCATTAAAAAGCCCCGCAATTTCTTTTTGTTCTTCCTCCTCCTGAAACCGGCTGATAATCTTTGCCGGATTCACCTGTCCGCTCTCCCCATACTGGGTGAACAGCTCCTGTGCCGCTTTGCGATACAGCGGTTCCGTGAAATCTTCCTCCGTGATCCATCCTTTGATGCTGTCAAAAAGCCGCGTATCCTCGATCAGCCAGGTCAGAAGCAGCTTCTGTGACTGTTTCATGCCATCTTCTTTCTTTTTTTCATGGATACCGCTCTTTAACGGAGCCGCCTTTGTAATCCCGCTCCCTGCCATTGCCAGATTATTCACAAGCTTCCGCAGATCCTCAAAGCCAATCCTGTACTTATCAGCGACCGCCTGGATATAATTGTTGCGCTCAAGCTCCTCCGGAAAGGCTAAAAGCCGCCGCGCCGTCTCATTATAAAATGCCGTCTTGGACTCCGGATCATTCATATCATAATTCTGCTCCAGCATACGGATTTCAAACAGAAAACTGTTTTCCGCCTGATCAATCCGCTTCTGATATTCTTCGGCCCCAAGTGCTTTGATAAATTCATCCGGATCTTTGTACGGCTGCATGTTTATGACTTTCGTGATAATTCCAACTTCTTTTAAAATCGGAATTGCACGGAGTGCCGCCTTTACCCCAGCCCCATCACTGTCATATGTCAGATACACTTCTTTGGTGTAGCGTTTCAGCAGACTGGCATGTCCACTGGTAAGCGATGTGCCAAGAGAGGCCACCGCATTGTCAAAGCCTGCCTGGTGCAGTGCAATGACATCCATATATCCCTCACATAAAAGCAGCTGCGGTTTTCTGGTTGTCCTTGCAATATTTAATCCATACAGATTCCGGCTCTTGTCAAAAATCTTCGTCTCCGGAGAATTCAGATACTTCGGTTCCCCTTCGCCCATGACACGCCCTCCAAATCCGATCACCCGGTTATGTACATCCATGATCGGAAACATGGCACGATTCCAGAATTTGTCATGGCCTCCGCGCACCTCATCGATGGAGACAAGCCCCGACTCTTTTAACAGCGCATCGTCATATCCCATATGTCTTAAATAGCGATAGAGATCATCGCTGTACTGATCCGAATAGCCCAGGCCAAATTTGCGCATCGTTTCATCCGACAGCTCCCGCTTACGGAAATACGCATATGCTTTTTCCCCTCTCGGGCTGCGCAGAAGTTTATAAAAATACTTTGCGGCTTCTTTGTTAATCTCCAGCAGCTTCGTGCGCTTGTCCGCCTCACGTTTCTGTGCACCTGTCATCTCCTGCTTGGGAAGTTCAATTCCCGCACGATCGGCAAGTACCTGCATCGCTTCGGTAAAAGTATAATTCTCATACTGCATCAGAAATGTAAAAACATTGCCTCCCGCTCCACATCCAAAGCAGTAATACATCTGTTTATTTGGAGAAACGGAAAATGATCCCGTCTTCTCATTATGAAAGGGGCATAACCCAAAATATGTACTTCCTTTTTTCTGCAGACGCACATACCCGCCGATCACATCCACAATGTCATTGCGGGAACGTACCTCCTCAATCAGATCATCTGAAAAATACGGCGTGGAAATCCCCTCCTTTCTCTAGTCATCAATATCCATCCACTTTCCATGCCTGCGGCATAAAATTTTCTTTAAATTTGGTAATCGCATACTTATCTGTCATACCGGAAATATAGTCACAGACGATGCGCCCTTTGTCTTCACCCTCATCCAGCATTTTTAATAACTTTGCCGGCAGCTGCTCGATATGGTCCATATAAAAATAATACATCTGTTCCAGCATGGCCTTAGCTTTTACTTCCTCGCCTTTTGCGACCGGATTCCGGTATACATGTTCAAACATGAACAAGCGCAGATCCCGCAGCGCCTCCGCGGTCTCATCCGACATAATGATATCGTCTCTTCCCATACTGTTGCTGATGATATCGTGGATCAGGTGATCCAGGCGCTCTCTCGTGGTAAATCCCAGCGTACGACGCAGTTCCACGGGAATATCTTCCTCATCCAGAATCATTGCACGGATCGCATCGTCAATATCGGAATTGACATATGCAATCTTATCGGACAGGCGCACAATCTTTCCTTCCAGCGTGTGCGGAATTGTCCGTGTCTGATGGTTTAAAATTCCATCCCGGACCTCCCAGGTCAGATTCAGTCCTTCTCCGTCTTTTTCCAGTTTTTCTACAATACGTACGCTCTGTTCGTTGTGGCGGAACCCGCCTTCATACACCTGATTCAGCAGAAATTCTCCTGCATGTCCAAACGGTGTATGCCCCAGATCATGCCCCAGTGCTATCGCCTCAACCAGATCTTCATTCAGCCGGAGCGCCTTCGCAATGGTTCTCGCATTCTGCGATACTTCAAGCGTATGTGTCAGCCGCGTCCGGTAATGATCTCCCATCGGTGTGAGAAAAACCTGCGTCTTACTTTTCAGTCTCCGGAAAGACTTACTGTGCAGGATACGGTCACGGTCCCTCTGAAAGACCGGACGAATATCACACTGCGGTTCCTCCCTGTCTCTGCCTTTTGAATTTATGGACAGACAGGCGTACGGACTTAAAGTATCTGCTTCTATCTGTTCTATTCTTTCCCGAATTGTCATATTCTGCTCATTTCTGCGGCACAAACCGCCAAAATCCTTACAATATTTCAAACAACTCTACATATTATATATTCTGCGTGAATTCCTGATTTCCTTTTTTATTTTGCATTTCCTCCGAGTACTTTCCGCAGCTGTTGCAGACAGATACCCGTAATCTGATTTTCGTAGCTTCCAAAATAAAATTTGTTATCTTTCACCAGAATACATCCGACCCAGTCTCCATCCACAGGATCTTCCTCCAGCGCCTGCTCCATGTTCTGATATCCCCGAAGTGTAAAATAGGCATCATAATCCGAAAAATCCGCTGTGCGGTAGGTCACATCCGGAAACTGCATCCTGAGTCCCTGTATCAGATCCGCCGGACATGCCACATAGCCTGTCGGCTCATGCGAATATGCCGATTCCAAAGCCCAGTCTTCATCCCAGAGAAGAAACACATCATCCGTTTCCCATGCCTTGTCTGTTTCCACCGATGCCACCGGTGCATATGTTCCTCCATCGGTTCCGGCTGTCTGTACGAGATTTGTTTTTCCGGTCGGATCGGTATACAGAAGATTTGCAATCGCAAGCTGATAAAACCGACTGTCGCAGCGCTCTCCACGCTCTGCCAGATAGCCCTGGGCAATTCCGTTTTTCTCCAGATCCGCTTTCTCATTTACCGGTACATAAACCGCATCTCCATATTCCATCGGTCCCATCCGCGTATCCTCAGTCAGAAATTCCGCAACCTTCGTATAATCCCCTGCGGTATCTTTTGGCATCAGAAGTACTATCACGACAACAATTGCAGCAGCCGCAATACTACAGCCAACCGTCACAATCTTTCTGATCATCCGGTGTCTGCGCGATTCTTCTTCCCCGGCGGATGCCGGTATTCCATCTATATTTTTAACCGCATACTGTCTGGATGCATAGCTAAATACAAATGCACCGATGACAAGAATAAAAACAACCATTGCCAACAGACAGGTGATTTCCTGCCAGGTCCGCATCCGGCCGCAAAGCAGCAGATGATCGATCAGACATGTTGCTCTGCCTGATGATTTCTGTTCAAATTTCAAACGACAGACGCCGTTCATTCCAAGACATACCAATGCAAACACCGCACCATCAACCAGTGCATAGCGAATCCACCGCACCTTTTCCCGGATTACAGCAAGCGGAAACAGTGAAAGCACAAACGCAAACATGATCATCCCCGCAAAAAAATATGCCCATTTTTCCAAAAGCGATGTGTTCCACATCTGCCGTACATATTCCACTGCAGAAGCTCCATTGATATTTCCCCAGCCGGTGACCCGGGAGATCAGAAACGCAATTCTTAAAATTCCCCATAAAACCAGATAACCAGCAGCATATTTCCACAACAGCCGTCCTGTGATCTGACGATCTGACAATTCCTGCTGTATCCCTCCGTTTTCCATTCCCGCACGGGTCCGTATCCGGAAAAATACCAGCGTAAATGCAACAAACGCAGGAAATCCACCCATACTTCCGACAAACCCATTGATAAAAAGCATCACCGTAAATGCCAGTATGGCGGAAACCAAAAGACGCATCGGATCTGCATCCATCGTTTCAGGTTCTTTCTTATCATACTTCATGCCATAGCCTCCTTTTTGTGATCCTTAAGAAGTGCCCATGCCGTAATTCCTGCCGTCAATGCTTCTGCAGCCATAAATGACAGCCAGACACCACGGATTCCAAACATACGTGATAATATCACGGAACACACCGCGATAGCTACAAATCCTCTGCAAACCGAGGCCGTAAATGCCTCTTTTGCATGCTCCGATGCACTCAGATATCCGGTTCCGATAATATTGAAACCGGCAAACAAAAATCCGATCACATAAAGCCGCATTCCTGTAAATGCATATTCTGCCATCTTTACCGAATGTTCACCGTTAAACAAGGCTACCATCGGGTCTGTAAATCCCCAGACAAGCGAAATAATCAAAAGACTGAAAACAACACCCGTAGCCAGTCCCAGATGCAGAATCTTTTTAACCGCACGTTCATTCCCTTCTCCATAATAACGGCTGACCAGTGGCTGGGCTCCCTGGGAAATCCCGTTAAAAATACAGGTAAATATGAGTGCAAAGTTGGCAATCACGCCATAGGCAGCCACTCCTACATTTCCGGCAAGCCCTAAAATCAGGTAATTAAAAAGCGTTGTTGTCACTCCGGAAGAAAATTCTCCCACAAATGCCGGCACCCCCAGCTGGCAGGATGCTGTAAGCATCCGTACCGATGGTCTGGTCTTTGCAAACTGTACCGTATTTTTCTTCTGAAAAAAATGAATACTGCAGATTAATATGCTGACGATCGGAGAGGCTGCTGTGGCAAGTGCTGCTCCTGCCAGTCCCATCCCCATTGGAAACATAAACACATAGTCAAGGACAACATTGGAAAAACTTCCCATCATCGTTCCAATCATAGCGAGGGTCGGGGCATTGTCATTTCGTACAAACGCAGAAAACACATAATTCATCATAAAAAACGGTGTAAATAATAAGAAAATCCTCGTATATGTGCGGCCCAGCTGCGTGATCCCGGCATCCGCCCCCATCATATGCATCACCGTATCCGGAGAAAAAATGCCAGACAGGACAAATGGAATGCTGATTATGAGGATACACAAAATCGCATTTGCAAAATATTTCTTTGCACTGTCATCTTCCTGTGCTTTTAATATCGTATACCGGGTTGCCGATCCTACCCCAATCATCGATCCTATGGCAAAAATCAGGTTATATACCGGCAGCACCAGATTCAATACGGTAATCCCGTCCGTTCCCGCTGCCTGCGAGATAAAGAATGTATCCACGATAATATAGCAGGAAATCCCCAACATTCCACAGATATTCTGGGAAACATATTTTATAAACTGTTTTTGAATGTTCATATTTATATAGTTATCCTTTTTGTTGTGTGCATCAGCATGCTTCATTATACCATATTTTATATAACAAAAAAGCCTTGATCTCTCAAGGCTTTCTCACATCTTAGTGCGGAAGATGGGACTTGAACCCACACGATCGCAATGATCACAAGATCCTTAGTCTTGCTCGTCTGCCAGTTCCGACACTTCCGCATGTCTTAGCGACTTGTTTATAATAGCAAACTCTCCCTCATATGTCAATGGTAATTTTTAATTTTTTTAAATTTTTTCTTTTATTGCAACAAAATAAAAAAAATTAAAATTATCTATTGACATATTGCTCAGATTCCTATAGAATAGCATTTGTTCGCAGGAGTGGCGGAATTGGCAGACGCGCAGGCTTCAGGTGCCTGTGGTAGCAATATCGTGTGGGTTCAAGTCCCATCTCCTGCATCGAAAGAGGATTCATCCAGATGGATGAATCCTTTTTGTTTATCTATAGTTTTTAAACCATCCTATGACTATGACTCCGTTTCCCCAGCCGCTGCCTCCATGACAGATTCCACCGACACCACTTCCGGTCCGGCTGCAAATGCTTCCTCTGCATCGGCTGCTTCCATCGGATCCTCATGCTCTTTCTTTTCCTCATCTTCCCAGAGCGAATCATACTTTTTGCGTTTTTCCAACCGCGCCATCATTCCGGCGTTTTTCGCCATAATATAGAGATCCTTATCATATTCCATCAATTTCTTCTCATCCTGCATCGGCACCTGATCTCCATGCATCAGGCGTCTTGCCACGGTCATGATCTTTCCCATTTCCTCCCCATAATCTTTTGCGGCCTCGCCCTGCTGCTTTGCCACAACACTGTTAAACTTACCTTCCCATTGCGCCATAAGCTGATTTACATAATTCTGATACTCGTCCTGTTTCTCCGCAACCGCATTATATTTCAGTTCCAGTGTAGCAGCTTCATCCGCATACCGTGTTTTTCCATCCGGCGTACTTTCCATCCGCTCCTTTAACTCTTCCCGCTGCTTCGACAGTTTGAATTTCTGCTCGTTATATGATTTCAGAACAGAACTGTAAATTCCCCTTGCCTCTCCTGTTTTCATAATATTTCCTCCGTGAAATGCATCCATCCATTGTTTCCTTACATTTCATATATCGGACTATTCACGCGATTCTTTATTTATATTCTACTCTTCCCGCCATTCTTTTAGTGCAGCAGAAAGCTTTCTGTCAATATCTATTCTGGTTGCTTCACACGCATCAGGGTATTCTTTTGCCGCTCTGAATATAAAGCGCAGCACAAATTTAAGTCCTACCGGCAAAGCCATACGAAGCAAAGATTCCGGCAGTACAAAATGCGTTCCATGTTCATACACAAGTGGTACATATTGACAGGCATGAGGGCGCTCCTTTAAACGCTGGTCCATGCGGCGGATATACTTTCCCGCTTCCCAGAAAGAATCATCATCTGCACCAACAAGAAACAGCCTTCCTTTTATATTCTCTACCTTGATCATTTCCTCTTCGGTATGTTCTCTTGCTTTTTCAGAATCAATGAACAGACAGGTGCTACGCTCAATATCACCGGAACCTTTTGTCTCTTCCTCCACTTTCTGCCAGTATACCGGATGTTCATACACAAACGGCATATAAGCAAGGGGCTTTCCCTTCCAGGAGAGTGTTGAAGCACCCGGAACCGGCCATTCCCTGCATCCATCTTTTTTCCCCTGTTCAAATCCCTGCCATACAAAATCACTTGGTGTAAGACCAAATGTTAATGTAATATCCGGAAAATACGAAGCCGCAACAAGCGAATCCATACCGGCCGTACTCATTCCCATAATTCCGATTTTCCGGTTACCATTTTTCTTCAGCCATTGAATGGCTGCCCCAATTCTCTCCAACGGATAATTTACATGACTATAATTTTTCTTTCCGGGAGACATGCAAAGCGCATTCACACCATTTTTGTGTAACCATTTTGCACCGCACTTTGCCATATAATCATTCGGATCATCTCCAAATAATCCAATCACTGCACAATCTGAACGATTTTGATTTTCATAATAAGTTCCGTAGAACCCATCTTTTTCGGTTTCAAAAAACAGCTTTTTCATAGTTTTTCCCTCGACTTGATCTCAACGCTTATCGTTCCTGTCAATGTCAAGTTAGCACACGCTAACCGTGCTGTCAACTTTTAATTTCCTATGAATCCGTATTTGAAAATTGCAAAGTTTAATTCTACCATCCATTTATACAGTGGAATTCTCTTCTGCACAAGTGGAGTTTAATCTTTCATATCATAAATGGTATGCTCATGTTGGCCTTCTGACAGCAGTAGAAGGAGAACTAGCATGAGCAAATATATTCCCGGTAATCAAAAACATCTTACTCTCGAAGATCGCAAATACATTGAAAAATCTCTAAACGCTGGCTGTTCTTTTAAAGACATTGCAAGATATCTTTGTAAAGATCCAGCAACAATCTCAAAAAAATCAGGCTGCACAGGCTCAGCGACTGGTATCACAAAGGCTGTTTTAACAATGCACATAACTTTTGCGTCCACAGATATCATTGCAAAAAAGCCAATGCCTGTGGCAAGATCATTCTCTGCGGTGTCAAATGTACCACCTGCCCAACCTGCAACCAGACATGTCCGGACTTTGTCAAAGAACGATGTAACCGACTCGATAAAGCACCTTATAAAGCACGTTGATAACAGTACCACCATTGTAGGTTTCAAAAGTCTGACGGGCAGTTTTAAGCCACTTGGTATAGCTGTCAGTCAGGTTTCCATCCTTATCCGCGAAATTGCAGCTTTTATAGACCGGGCGTTGGTTTTTGCAACTTTGTTCCGGATGGAACCGTTTTTCGCGCTTTTCTGCTTTGACACAGATGTCTTATACAGATAATAATTTGATGTTTTTCCTTCTCCTGCGCCGACACTTGAAAGACGTGCCGGAAGGCTCTTTGAGGATGTTTTTATCTTCGAAAGGCTGATGTAGTATTTCTTTTCCAGTCCAAGTCCACGGTCACCACTGGCGATAGAGCCGGAACCACTGGTACTGCTCCACTGGTAACCGGTATTCGCTTTATTCAGGTTTCTTGTGGCAGGATTCTTTTCAATTTTTCCATCATCTGAGTTTGTGACAGATAAAACCAGTTTCCATTTGCCCTCATAACTTTGGTAATAATTGATAGTAACCGGTGCTTCGACCTTCTTGTACTCAACCGCAATATCATACCGTGCCCGCCAGCCTTCGTTACAGCTGGCCGGCCAGCCGATGCCATACCATGTAGATCCGTTTACCCGTCTCGTGTTACGTGTGTTCGACATCTGCCTATAGGTATAGCAGCGTTCGGTAACGTTGCGCTTTGATCCGCCTTTGCCGATCCTGTATCCCTGCAGCACGCCCTGGATATATACCTTGCCACCATTCTTCTGCAATGTTTTCAGATTTACACCGGCTTTGTCACACATGCGGTTAAAGACTTCTTTGGAGATGGTGAAGGTAGTAATAACAGTATCTCCCCTGACTCTATCTGATTTTGAGCAACCTTTGGGAAGCTTGTCAAAAAATACACAATCTTTTGCTTTGGTACTTTCTTTTCCATTTCTTCCAGTTGGATCACTGGTGACATACAATCCCACTGTCTTCCACCGGGTTCCACTTGATACAGCTTGTGCTGTAAGAACAAACTTTAAAGTCCCATCATCGTCAATTCTAGCAACTTTATCACTTTCACTTGAAATACTCCTATTGATGGCCGCATACGCTGATGCGTCCCCAAATGGTTCAAACAAAGCGAGTAAAACAAAACACAATAAAAAAATAACTAAATTCTTAATTTTGACTTTTCTCATAATTTACCTCCATTTTTAATGGAAGTATTGTAAGCATAAACCTATATATAATGTCAACCCAAAAAGAGGGGCTGTAAAATAAGTCCCTAATATAAGAAACACCAATTCCGGCAAATGTCGGTTTTGGCGTTTCTTTGTATTAACTTTTCTATTTCT